>Ga0272446_1002025_pt1 | contig 28393 bp, 25 predicted proteins | sample YNPCB0061_FD_194587 | JGI IMG/M metagenome (GOLD analysis project Ga0272446, IMG submission 194587) | Hot spring microbial mat communities from Yellowstone National Park, WY, United States - YNP-CB-006-1 | ecosystem: Environmental > Aquatic > Thermal springs > Hot (42-90C) > Sediment | place...
CCGGCGACCATCGGGCTGATCTGGCAGATTCTCTACCCGGTCATCCTCGTCAGCTTCGGCTTCGTGTTCGTCCAGGCGTTCCGCAAGAGGCTGCCTTGGCGGGTGGCCCTGCCCTTCGCCGTCAACCTCGTGGCGAACCTGTTCTTCACGCCGATTCAGTTCGGGATGCGGAACCTGCCGCTGGCGGCGGTGGACATCATGATTGTTTGGGCGACGATCATCTGGATGGTGGTCGCCGTCTGGCGGCACTACCGCTGGGTCGCCGTGGCGCAGGTTCCCTATTTCGTGTGGGTGTCGCTGGCGACCGTGCTGCAACTGTCGATCACGGTAATGAACTGGTCGTGACCGCATCCGTCGTGCTGGCGATGGCCTTCTGAATGGCTTCTTTCGCCCCCATCGGGCGAACCGAGAAGACCTCCAGCGCCTTCTTGTCCCGGACCACCGTGGGGTTCTTCAGCCCCTCGATCAAGTGCCGACCGACCTCGTAAGCTGCGGGCGTGACGAGCGCCAGCCAGAGGCCGGAGAGGTACGGCGTCAGGACCGGCACGAAGATCAGCCACCGCCGCAGCCCCTTCTGCCGGGCGTATTCCCGGATCAGGTCGGCGTAGGTCACGACATCCGGGCCACCGATCTCGAAGATGCGGCTCTCACCGGTTGGCAAATCCTTCGCCGCCAGGAGATACGCCAGCACGTCGTCCACGGCGATGGGCTGGGTGGCGGTGGTGAGCCAGCGGGGACAAAGCATGACCGGCAGGCGGTCGGTCAGAGACTTCATCAACTGGTAGGACGTGCTGCCCGCCCCGACGACCATCCCGGCCCGGAACTCGACGGTTTCGACGCCCGATCCCCGAAGGATTTCGCCGACCTCGTGACGGCTCCGCAGGTGCGGCGAGAGGTCCGGGTCGGCGTCGTCGCCCAGGCCACCCAGGTAGACGATCCGCCGCACTCCCGCCTTCCTTGCGGCCTGGGCGAAGTTGGTCGCCGCTTGCCGGTCCTCTTTCTCGAAGTCCTTTGAGCCGGACATCAGGTGGACGAGCTAGTAGGCGGAGTGGACGCCGTACAGTGCCTCGTCCAGCGACGGGGCGTCGAGAACGTCGCCTCGGACGACCTCGGTGGACGTGCCGACGACGGAACGCAACTTGTCCGGGTTCCGGGCCAGACACCGCAGCACGACCGGCTGGCGTTCGAGTAGCGGGATGAGCCGACCGCCGACGTAGCCGGAAGCGCCGGTCAGCAGCACGACGGGGTGTTCAGCTTTCGGCGGCTCCGCTGGTGACATCTGTTCGGCCCGACTCCCGGTTGGGAAGCGTGTTGTTTTGCGGGTGATATACTGTGGAGGCATTTTACCGTTTGTCGAACCACAGCACAGGCTCGGCGGCGGGCGAGATCGAAGGTGGGGATGTTGTCGTTCCGAAAACCGTCCGTCGATGCCATGCGGCGCTTCCTGGCGGCGCAGGCGAAGTTGCCCTTCACCTACGAGGCGGTCGGCGCTACCGCCGAGACGCCGCCCGCTGGTTACGTCGTGGACCGCACCCGCATCAAACTCGGCGAAGGCGAAGCCGTGTTTCAATCGGCGACAGCCGCCTTGCGGCGGTGGGAGCAGTTTCGCCTCGGCTGGGTCGATGCGTGGCCCTCGGACACCCCGATCCAGACGGGCGAGGTCGTGGCGGTGATGGGGCGGGCGGTCGGCATCTGGTGGCTCAACGCCTGCCGGGTCGTTTACGTCGTGGACGAGGCGGGGCCGCTCTCGAAGTTCGGCTTCGCCTACGGGACGTTGCCGGGCCACGTCGAGAGCGGCGAGGAGCGATTCCTCATCGAATGGGACCGGGGCGACGACGGCGTGTGGTACGACATCGTGGCGTTCTCTCGCCCGAACCAGTTCTCGGCCCGGCTCGGCTACCCGGTCGTGCGCCGTTTGCAGAAGCGATTCGGGCGGGACTCGGCGGCGGCGATGTTCCGTGCCGTGAACGGGACGGAACCGACCCCCGAAGTCTGCCAAAGTACCGGCTGAGGCTGTGGAAGGAATCACGAAAGGGGCAAGGATGGATACGTTTGAAAATGCCAGTCCTCCGCAAGAGCAAGCGGAGATGGTTGTCGCCGAGTGCCGGGAATGCGGCCAAACGAAGTCGTACTACGAACACGTCGTTTGCTGCACCGGAACCCACTTTCACACTTGCCGGGAGTGCCGGACCATCATCGAACGAAGGGGTTCATGAACTATCTCGATCACGAACGCTACATGCGGCGGGCCATTGAATTGGCAGGAAACGTCCCGGACCTCCCCTTCGGAGCCGTGATCGTGGATCGGGCCACGGGAACGATCCTCGCCGAAGGGTGGAACAAAACGGCGGTCAACCCGACGTGGCACGGAGAGATCGACGCCATCAACACGCTGGCCTCGTCCGCTGTCGGTGTCGAGGGGAAGAGGCTCGTCCTGTACAGCACCGCCGAACCGTGTCCGATGTGCCAAGGGGCGATCCTGTGGAGCGGCATCGAAGCGGTCGTCTTCGGCACGTCCATTCGTTCCCTGCAACGATGGGGCTGGCGGCAGATCGACATCCTGGCGGAAGAAGTCGTTCGTCGCAGTCCGGCGTGGAAATGCACCGTGATCGGTGGCGTGCTGGAGCGGGAGTGTGACGCCCTGTTTGAAGGGGCGATGTCACGAAGGGAACAGCCGACCTGATGCGTCGGTCGGGCGGACGTGGTTCGGGCGTGAATCGAGTGGATGCTGCTCCGGGCCTCCGAGGGCGGGGCGCTCCTACAACAACTGAGCGAGAGGTTGCCGCATGAAATCTGCGTACTTATCGGGCTGGCTGGCCCTGTTCATGGTGACAACGGCGATGGCTGAAGACAAGCCGCAAACCCTGTTCGACTTCAACGGAGCCGACGCTGCGAAGGAATGGCAGGCGGTCAACGACGGCGTGATGGGCGGCGTCTCGGAAGGTAAGTTCAAGATCACCGACAAAAAGACCCTGGAGTTCTTCGGCACGCTGTCGCTGGAGAACAACGGCGGCTTCGCCTCGGTGCGGACGAAAGCCAAGAAACTCGGTCTGGAAAAAGGCGATACTATCGTCGCCAAGGTCCGGGGCGATGGCCGAGAATACAACCTGAACCTCTACCTCAATAAGCCGCTGATGGCTTTCTCGTACCGGGCGACGGTGCAGATGAAGAAGGACGAGTGGATCGAGGTCAAAGTCCCGCTCGACAAGTTCGAGGCGACCTCATTCGGGCGGGTCGTCAAGGACGCCGGTGCAGTGAAGCCGGAAGAGGTCAACGCCCTGGGCTTCCTGCTCGGCGACAAGAAGGCCGGGCCGTTCAAGATGGAGATCGAGTGGATCAAGGTGGAGCGGGCGGCGAAGTGATGCGGTATCATATCGACCCGCACAGCGGGAAGGAGAATTGAGAACATGAAGCGATCCGTGCTTTGCGCACTGTTGAGCTTCTTGCCGGTCCTGGCGTTGGTGGGTCAGGCTCCCGCCGAAGAAGTCGTCATCCGACCCCAGCCGAAGGCTGGCCCTTTGGACAATCCGCTCAAGGGTTGGTGTCCCTACACGAATGCAGGAACCATTCACCAACCCTATTCGATGGTCTTCCAATACATCTCTTGGCGTGAACTCGAACCAACGGAAGGTGATTTCCGCTTTGAGGAATGGGAGAAGTCCTGGGACGGCAAGGCGGCGAAGGACAAGCACATCATCTTTCGGGTCTATGTTGACTACCCCTCAAAGCCGTCCGGCCTTCCCGACTGGCTGCGGAAGGCGGGCGTGAAGGAGACGGCCTATGAGGAGCATGGAGGCGGCAAGTCTCCTGACTATGACGATCCTCGCATGATTGCGGGCCTGGAGCGACTGATCGCTGCGCTTGGCAAGCGGTACAACACGAATCCCCGCATCGCCTTTATCCAGTTGGGCTTACTTGGGTTTTGGGGCGAGTGGCACACCTACCCCCGAACGAAACTCTACGCTTCGCCAGAAACGGAGCGTCGGGTGATTGACGCCTACCGCAAGGCGTTTCCCGACAAATGCCTCATGGCTCGCTACGCCAGAGGACATGCTGGCAAGCAAGATTGGCTCGGATTCCACGACGACATGTTTCCGCAGGACACCGATAACGGCAAAGACTGGAGCTTTCTCGCAGGAGTGCGTCGAGAAAAGCGTGCCGACAACTGGAAAGTCTCCGTCGTCGGCGGTGAGATGGTTCCCGGCGAGGCCCAGCGCTGGCTGGGCGATGATTTCGAGACGACCCGAACCATGCTGGAGCGATCTCACTTTACCTGGGTTGGTCCGTATTGCCCGGCATTGGCAAAGCCCAAGGACGACCTCTTCCGAAAACGCAGCGAGGAGCTTGTCCGTAAGATGGGTTACGAGTTTCAGATCACCGAGGTAACGCATCCTTCTCAGGTGAAGTCGAAGCAGTTGGCTGCCTTTGCGTTGAAGGGAAAGAACGTTGGAGTCGCCCCGTTCTACTACCCGTGGAAGGTGGAATGGGCATTGTTCGATTCATCAGGGAAAATGGTCACTCTTCAAGCGACGACTTGGGACATTCGCAAATGGCAACCCGGCTCATTCTCGGAGAAAGCTCAACTCGCCTTCGACGTGCCGCCCGGAACGTATCGCTTAGGACTTGGCATTCGTGACCCTTGGCAAGACCGTCCGGCGATTCGCTTTGCCAACGAGTTGACAGTGCGTGATGGGTGGACACTTCTCTCGGACATCAAAGTGACCGATTAGCGTGGAACACGCTGCTGATTCGCTGAGGGTAAGCAAGACCCTCGCAACCACGCCGCCAGCCAAGGCGCTGCCGCCATGAACAGAAGCCCCGGCCCCAGGAACCCGCCACGGGTCACGTCGTAGTCCTCGGTGATCCGCTCCCACGGCAGGCCGAGGACGAGCCGCTCCAGCCCGATCTCGAAGAGGACCGTCAGCACCACCCACAGCAGCCCCACGGCGAGAAGCTGGAGCATCGTCCGTGCAGCAATCCACCGGATGAACAAGCAGGCCACGCCGAAGATCAGGAACGACCCGACGAGGACGCCGATTTGCCGGGCCGGGAGGTCGCCGACGAGCGGCACGAGCAGGACGCCCCGCAGGATGCCGTGAACCGTTTCGGCAGCGATCATGACGAGCCAGACAAGAATCGCCCGAAGGAGGAACATCGCCATCACCCGATGGCTTTCGCTATGCCGAACGCTGCTGCCGCCGCCAGCCCGCCCACGACCACCGTTTGCCACGCACTGCGGAACGGTTTAGCCGTCGTGAACCGGCCCTTGACGTACCCGAACACCAGGAGCGCCAGCAGGGTCACGCCGACCGAGGCGAGCAGCGCCGTGTGGACCGACGTGATGAAGAAGTACGGGGCGAGCGGGACCATCCCACCGGCGATGTACGACAGGGCGATGGTCAGGGCGCTGTTCCTGGCCCGCTTCGGGTCCGGCTCCTCCAGCCCCAACTCGAACCGCATCATGAAGTCCACCCACCGCTTCTTGTCGGCCCGGATGGAGTTCACCACGCTTTCCACCTTGTCCGCTTCCAGGCCGTAGGACCGGAGGACGGCGGCAACCTCGGCGGCTTCGACTTCCGGCATCTCCTCCGTCTCCTTATCCTCCCTGGCCCGCTCGGAAGCGAAGTGTTCGGCGTCGGTGCGTGCGGCCAAGTACCCGCCCAGGCCCATCGCAATGGCCCCGGCAGCGACCTCGGCCAGCCCCGCCGTGATGATGATCCCGGTCGCTGCGACGGCCCCGGACAGACCCGCCGCCAGAGCGAACGGGACGGTCAGGCCGTCCGACATCCCGATCACGATGTCCCGGATCGTTTCCGACGACGTGAAGTGCTTCTCGAAGTGTGGGGTCTGCGGCATGTTGTCTACTTCCTCTTTGGACTGGTCATTTTGCAGCGATTCCACGGAACATATAGCCGTGCGTCTTGGGCGTCCGTTCGAGGTAGAACTCCGCAACCTCGACGGACGAGAAAGGCTGGGCGGCGACCAGTTCCTTCATGTTCCGGTCTAAATGGCAGCCATCGGCGAGTCGCATCTCCAGCCAGTTGAGGCGGTGCTGCCACTTCTGCACGCACGGCTCCGGGCTGAGGCCGTGTTCGAGGAACAAAAACTTGCCGCCCGGTTTCAGCGTCCGATATACTTCACTCAGGGCTTGGCCCACGTCCTCGATGCTGCAGAGGGTAAACGTGCTGACGGCGCAATCGAATCGGTCGTCCTCGAAGGGCAACCGTTCGCCGCAGAGAACCCGCTGGTCAACCTCGATCTTCGACCGCCTGATTCGCTTTTGCGCCAGCCGGTGCATTCCGGCGTTGGGATCGACGGTGGTGATCTTGCGGACCTGGGCGGGGTAGTGATGCAGGTTCAAGCCCGTACCGAAGCCGATCTCCAGAACATCGCCGTAGGCCGTGGAAAGCAGTCGTTCACGATGCTTCGCCACGAACGGCCTGTCCATGAGAAGGTCACACAGGCGAGGGAAGATCACGTCGGAATAAAAGCCCACGGTCGTCTCCTGATCCGGTGCAGTACCGTGGCTGCTTTGATTACTCTGTCAAAGACGATTCAGCAACTTCTTTGCCCAGGTTCGGCGACTGGTTCTTGATGCCATCGCTCGCCACACGCACAAGACGCCCGGCGCTGGTGTCGATCACCAATACCGTACCCCCCGCCTCTTCGCCCAGGGAATGTCCCAGCGAGGTTGCCCCCGGTACTTTCCACGTCTCTCTCTGCTTGCCGGTCTTCACGTCGAGAATCGCCAGGCTCGGATCACGATGCCCAAGGACGATAACACGCTCGGCGTCGAGGAAACGAACATGCCCCGCATTGCGCACGGTCGGGACATGCCACAACACCTTGCCGGTGCGCCATTCCAGAGCGGCAACGGTCGTTCCGTAGTTGTCGCCGTGCATCGGCCCCATGTTGGCGACGACCACAATTTCCTCATCCGGCGACAGCACTCCGTGGTGCAGTTTCGCCGGTTCGTTTGGGGTCAACGGCACGGTGATTTCACGAACGATCTTGAGCGACGGGCCATCCAGTACGACGACGCCGGGGAGGTTTTTTCCGTCAATCGTCCCTTCCACCAAGGCGAGGATTTCACCCGTCGAAGTCGTCAGGTAGGTATGGGCAGCGGTACGAAGCCTACGCCGGGCCTTTTCCTTGCCGTCCCGACCGATCAGAATGACTTCCTCGTGAATGTTGTCCTGGACCAGCACGCCCGAGCCGTCACGCAGCCAGACCGGGTGTGTGGACGCCAGTCCGTGCGTCAAAGGGGTATGCAATGGCGGGTCCGTGGGTGTTCCGAACCGATAACTCGTCACCAGTTTCCAGTTGTCGGGATCGACCAGACGCAGCGTGAGGTCACGAGCGCCATTGACCGCCAACAGTTTGCCATCGGGAGAGAGCGAGACGCCAATCAGGACGCCGCCCAAATCGAGACTGCCGGGTTTGCCCCCATCCATCGGGATTCGCCCCAAACCGCCGTTAAAGTTCCCGACATAGAACACCCGCCGCACCTTGTCTTCGGCCACCAGCATCGGCCCAGGGGAGGAACCCGGCTTATCCGGCTCGACCGTTTGGATCAGGCTCAAGTCGCCTCTATCTAACAGCATAACATTTCCAGCCGCCGCCGAAGTCACGGCGATGGGTGACGCCGGTTTCTCTTTGGGGGCGGTGTTGTCACTCTTCGTCTTGGCGGGTTCTTGCGTGCAGCCAGTAGTGGAGACGCAGATGGTTAAGCACACGAGGAGCAGTCCACGAGGGTTCATTTCGACTTCCTTTGTTCAACTTTGGCCGATGGCATGACGCCAGGGTTTAATTATGCTTGCAGCCCCAACCATGCACCGGCGTCTCACCGCTTGAACGCCTTCCGGCCAGCGAACCGGGCGTCCTTCCCAAGCTGCCGTTCAATCCGCAAGAACTGGTTGAACTTGGCGACCCGTTCACTGCGACAGCCCGATCCAGTCTTGATGTGACCGGCTCCTGTCGCCACGGTCAGGTCCGAAATCGTGGTGTCTTCCGTCTCGCCCGAACGGTGCGAGATGAAGCAGTTGTAGCTGTGCTGCTGGGCAAGCTCGATGGTGTCCAGCGTTTCGGTGATCGTCCCGATCTGGTTGAGCTTGATGAGGATGGAATTTCCGATTCCCTGCTCAATGCCTTTTGCCAGAATCGTCGGGTTGGTGCAGAAAATGTCGTCTCCGACCAGTTCTACTTTCTTGCCGAGTTCGTCGGTGAGAGTCTTCCAGCCCGTCCAGTCGTTTTCGGCCATGCCGTCTTCGAGCAGCACGATGGGGTACCGGCTGACCCACGAAGACCAGAGGGCCACCATCTCGTCCGAAGTCTTCTTCGTCTTGTCCGATTTGAAGAAGAGGTACTTGCCGTCATCCCACATCTCGCTGGTCGCCGGGTCGAGGCAAATCGAGATGTCGTCGCCCGGCTTGTAGCCCGCTTTGGTGATTGCCTCCAGAATGACATCGACCGCTTCCACGTTGGACTTCAGATCGGGAGCGAAGCCGCCTTCGTCGCCGACGCCCGTGCTGTATCCCTTCTTTTTCAAGATGCCCCGTAGGGCGTGGAACGTCTCCATCCCCATGCGGATTGCTTCGGCAAACGACGGGGCGTTGTGCGGGGCGACCATGAACTCCTGAAAGTCCACGGTGTTGTCGGCGTGCTTGCCGCCGTTGATGACGTTCATGCACGGGACGGGCAGGAGTGAGGCGTTGCTGCCGCCGAGATAGCGGTAGAGCGGCAGGCCGAGCGAATTGGCGGCGGCTCGTGCCACGGCCAGCGACACGGCGAGGATGGCGTTGGCCCCCAGCTTGGCCTTGTTGGGTGTGCCGTCCAGTTCGATCATCAGGCGGTCGATCTCACGCTGGTTGAGTGCGTCCCTCCCGATCAGAGCCGGGGCGATCTTGGCTTCGACGTTCTCGACCGCCTTCCGCACGCCCTTGCCGCCGTAGCGCTTTTCGTCGCCGTCCCGTAGTTCGACGGCTTCCCGCTCGCCGGTCGAAGCCCCGGAAGGAACGATGGCCGAGCCAACCGTGCCGTCTTCCAGCGTGACGCAGCCTTCCACGGTCGGATTGCCACGGGAGTCGAGGACTTCCTGTGCGGTGATGTGCCTGATGAGCATGATCGTTTCCTTTCGGCGATGAAGTTCGAGTTGTTTCTGTTCAAGTTACGGGATCGGCCTCGTCCCCACATGAGCCATAACATCCAGCCGACACCCCTGGACTCTCCCCAAATTCGCCGCTCGGCTTATTGGCAAGTATAACGATCTTTGGTAAGGTTTGTAGTGCCGGGGCCATTTTGAAATCAGGGTCGCACACGACGGGGGGCGACGACGTGGAGAAACTCTCGGATTACCTGCGCATATCCGAAGCCGCCGAGTACCTGGGCGTTTCGCCCAACACCCTCCGCAATTGGGTCAACGCCGGGAAGATCGCTGCCGTTCGCCATCCCATCAACGACTACCGGCTTTTCAAGCGGGAAGACCTGGACACCTTGCTCAAGAAGGTAGCGGTGGCGAGCAAGAAATCGGCCTAGAGATAATGCAGGGATCGCCATGCGACGGTCCCGACGTGCTGGCCGGTCGTTCGATGGTCAAGGCGAGGGAGTGGGGATGAGTGAGCCTGCGGCCCAACCACTGAAGTCGCTTGGCAGCGTCATCCGTCAATTCAAGCTGGATTCGTTACTGCCAGCACTCCGGGCCTGTGAAATCTTATCCGGCAAAGACGCCTTCTTGGACGTTGCCGTGCTGGGGCAGTTTAAGAGCGGCAAATCGTCGCTCCTAAATGCCCTGCTCGGTGACAACATCTTCCCGGTGAGCGTGCTACCGGCCACTGCCGTCATCACCCGAACCGTCGCTGGCGCAAGCCTCGCTGTTCGTGTGCATCATCTCGACGGAACGACCATCGACATTCCCCCGGAGCAGATCGGCGAGTTCGTGACCGAAGCGGGAAACCCTCGGAACAGGCGGAATGTGGCGGTGGTGGACGTGTTCACGCCTGCGATGCAAGCGTGGCCCGGAGTTCGGCTGGTGGACACTCCTGGGCTGGGGAGCGCCTTCAAGCACAACACCGAGGCCACCCGCATCTGGATGCCCAACGTGGCCGTCGCTCTGGTCACAATCAGTGCCGACCGCCCCTTATCGGATGAGGACTGCCGACTCATCGCCGAGGCCAGGAAGATCGCCGGACGAGTGGTGGTCGTGCTGACCAAGGTGGACCTGTTGAGCCACGCTGAACTGACGCAGATGACCACGTTCCTTGACACCGCTATCCGTGAGAATGTGGGCGTTGCCCTCCCGGTTCTGCCGTACTCGATTCGGACGGAGCCGGATCGCTGGCTTCGACAGTTTCAAGAAGTGGTGCTACTGCCCATCGCCCGCAACGTGGAGGGGGAGCGGCAGGTGGCGTTGAAGGCGAAATTGCTTGCGCTTTCCCATTCCTGCCGAGACTACCTGTCGGTCGGACTCCAGGCAGCGGAGCGGGCTGACGCAGATCGTGAATCCCTCCGAAAAGCGGTGCTGAATGAGTCGGTCAGGGCGACGGTCATTCACGACGAACTCCGCATGGCCGAGCGACGAATGCACGAAGGGACTCGCTCCGCTTTTGAGGGGCTGTTGCTCCCCCGGCAGGCGATGGTGACGAAGCAGATTGTCGAGGCGATCAACGAAGAATACCCGACGTGGCACGGGAACCTCGCCAAACAAGCCGAGCGTTCCGAAGGCTGGATGAAAGAACGGCTGAAAGTTGAACTGACGCCGCTATCGCAGGAAGCGTCTCCGCTGGCGACCGATCTGATAGCCCGTGCGGAGGATCGGCTTCAGCGAGTTGTCGAGGCGTTTCGGAACCGGCTCAGTCGCAGTATTCAGGAGGCGACGGGTTTGACGGTATCGCCTGCGACGTGGACCGTCGAGCGGCCAACGGTGGCGGCTGTTCCGGTCGCTGTTGGTCGAACCTTCATGATGAGTTGGGAGATGTTGTCGTGGCTGCTGCCCATGTGGATGTTTGGCGGCATGTTTCGGCGACACGTCATCGGTCGAGTGCCTTGGGAGGTTGAGAAGAATCTGACCCGACTGGTCGGAGATTGGGCCGAGTCGGTGAACGCAGCCGTGACCGATCTTCGCCGCCAAGCCGAGGTTTGGGTCGATACAGAGCTATCCACGTTGGAGCGCCTGTTGACGCAGCACCCCCTCGAAGCATCGGCATTCCAAGCAGCGATCAGGCTGCTCGAAGATTCGATCCAGTCCTTGTGACTGATTGATGGCAACGGCCAGATGCCCTTTCATCTTCTAAACGACCATGCGTCGTTCCCCACACGCCCTCAACATCGCCGCCAGCGGCTCCGGGTCGGCGAGCCGGTGATCGTTCCCGACCTCGATCAACGTCGCCCCGCTCTTACTCGCCAATTCTTCGCTGTCTGCAAACGGGATCACGTCGTCGGCCCTCTTGTCCGGTGCGAGGATCAGGGCTTTGGCCCCCCACGAACTGCCCCGTGCCTTGCCCCACTTCGGGTCGGCGGCGGGCGCACCGAGGTTCAGCCACTCGTTGTCGCCCAGCGCCTTGATCTTCTCGACGTGCGCCCCCGGCTTGGTGGGCAGTTCGGCGAGCGGCCCCTTCTTGTCCTGGGCGAACAGCGACAGCGACGTGCTGGCGACTGCCGTGAAAGCCAAGCAGATCACACCGATCCCGAACGCATTCTTCATGTCCCTTCTCCCCGGTGACGTGGCTCCGACTGTGGTAGTTCACTTCAATTTGTGCTTCTGAAAGAACTCCCACATCAGGTCGTTGGCCGAGACGTTCAGGGTCGATCTGCCGAGAACCGCTGCGGTCGATTTCATCCCCGGCCAAGTATGCCCACCGCCTTCGATCACTATCATCGCCACTTCCGACCCGTCCCGTCCCCCGCTGTAGGTTCGGCGGGTCACTCGCAGCCCGTCCCCGCCCTCTGACAGTACGTCGGTCTTCGCAGTTTCGTCGCAGCCGTTCGCCGACACCCACGCCCGGATCGAGTCCTCAACAGGTCGGTAGTTCGTGCCGAAGATGCTCTTTGCGCCCCTGCCGCCCGTGAACGGGATGAACTCGTCCTTCGTGCCGTGGAAGTGCAGGACCGACACCGGGCGCTTCGGCTGGCCGATCTCCGTCGCCACCGTGCCGGACACCGGGGCGACGGCGGCAATGCGTTCGGACAATTCGGCGGCGAGGCGGTAAGCCATCATCGCCCCGTTCGACATATCCGTAACGTAGACACGACTCGCATCGACCGGGTAGGCCCGCCCCAGGTCGTCCAGCACGGCGTCGATGAACGCCACGTCGTCCACCTTGTCGTTCATGGCCGCACCGCCGCCGTTCCAGAAGAACGACGAGTGCGAGCCGGTCCCATTCGGCTACACGGCGATAAAGCCCGCCTCGTCCGCTTTCTGGTTCAGACCGAAGAACGACGCCATCATCGGGCCGTTCATCGTGGCCCCGTGAAGGGCCAGCACCACCGGCAACGGCGTCTTGAGATCGTTGCCTTTCGGGGCGTGGACGACGTAGGTGCGGGTCAAGCCGCCGACGACGAGTTTGTGGACCTTGCCGGGCCGCAACCACCAGGAGAAGTAAAGGTCTGTGATTCGCATTCGCTCTACCCTACCGAGTTCTCCCTCGCCGACCTGGAAGGGCAAGGATACTGAAGCAGATCGACAGACTTCATGCGCTTCCCGTCAAGCCACGGGCCACCCGGCGATCCCACACCATCTCGGCGTCGGGACGGGCCTCGGCATCCAGGTTCGCCGCCATCCACCCGGCCACGTCCTTCACCGACTCGTCCCTGAACGACCTCTGGCACGTTCCGCAGAGATGGACGAACCTCGGCGTCCGGTTGAACAAACCGGTCCAGGGAACGCCGAAGTTCGTGAGGACGGTCGGCGTGTCGCAGTTCAGGCACAACGAGGGGGAGGCTCGACGCCACGCACTCTTGAGCGCCGCCCACGGGATGCGGTTGTCCTCAACGCCTTCCCAGGCAAAGCCGGACCACGTTCCGGGAGCCGCCTGCCCATCATCAGGCTCCTGCTCGAAGCGGCTGGACCACTTACGTTGGTATTGTTCCAGTGGGAAATCAGCGGCGAGGCGCTCGCCGAACATGAAGTCGTCGCCGTGCTGCGTGGTGGTCACTTCCTTCTTGCGTTCCCGCAGCACAACCTCGACCTGCGGGCTGGCCAGCCCGTGCTGTTTGAAGAAGGATCGAAGGTCGGCCCGCTGCGATGACCAATAGTGGACCACGACCTGTTCGGGATGAACTTCAAGGAAGTTCAGGCGGCAGCGCCGGACGACGAGCCGGATGATGCGGTCGCCGTCTTCGAGGGTGAGCTTCCGCAGGCCCTCGGCTGCCCGCTCAAGGACCGGCTCGTGGCTGTTCTTCAGCGACCACTCCACCGGGTCGGCGACCGGCCAAGAGGTCAGGGTGTCGGCGTGGAGGAACCAGAAGGAGCGGTCGGGGTTACTGGCGAAGAGGCTACGGGGAAGGATCAACGAGCCGATGGCGGCGGCGGTGGTCTGAAGGAAGTGGCGGCGGGTATTCATTGTTGCTCCTTGGGATGGCCCAGGAGAAAAGACGACTTTTGGGGGCGTGAGGCTCGGTTTTACTTCGTTGTTCCATGCTGCATTTTCCTGATGCCTGAATCGTATCGCATTGGCCTCCAAACTCCTTTCAGGTGACTGCTAGAATAACGCATCTGAGTCTATCGGCGTCATGATGTTTATCACCACGAATCGGTCAAAGTGCGAAATGAAATCCGCAGAGGCAGAATACAAAAGACTGAAATCCGAACACGAAGTTGCGTCCCGAGAACAATCCGATCTTCTTGATCTTATCCAAGCCGCAGAGGACGACCTAAAAGGGATGTCGGAACTGATGTCGAAGTACCAAGAGCAAGGCAAGCAGTCCGAATTTGAAGAACTGGACAGCGCTTACCAGCAAGCCTACCCGGATTACAGAAAACTGGTGGAGCAACTTGGGGAATTACGGCATCGGATTGAGCAGATGAGCGGTCAAGTTCAACGCATCGAAGAGTACGTTCGAGATACGGGGATGTTTCCAGGGTTGTGAGGAAGTGGGCCATCATGCCCCGCAAGCTCTCAGCATCGTAGCCAGCGGCTCCGGGTCCGCCAAGCAGTTCCAGCGGCTCCGGGTCGGCCAGCCGGTGGTCCGTGCCGACTTCGATCAGTATTGCCCCGCTGTTCTTCGCCAACTCCTCTGAATCGGCGAACGGGATCACGTCGTCGGCCCGACTGTGCAGGATCACAGTGCCGGGCTTCACGGTCTTGGCGGTGCCCCATTTCTTCCATGCCGGGCAAAGCAGCACAAGGGGCGTCGAGCCAGCCCGCACGTTAATGGCGACGGCCCCGCCTCGTGACGAGCCGACGATGGCATCCGGCTGGTGCCGGTCGAACTCGGCTTGAGCGATGCGGACGGCCTCGGCGAAGTCGTCGTCCGGCAGTGCCGGGTTAATGACCTCGTGGCCGTGCTCGGCGAGATAGGTCGGTTTGACGCCGCCCGGCTTCGAGGTCCAGCCGTGGAGGAACAGGATCTTCATCGGGGTTGTGCTGGCTCCTCAGTCGTCTCCTCCCGTCCGAGATCCCCGGACAGTCATGAAGCACTGGCAATTCTAGGAATATTTGGTAAGTTTGACCAAGCCCGAACAACGCTCTGCGGAGACCGTCGAGTGTCCAAGCTGCGGGATTTCCTGCGGATCTCGGAAGCCGCCGAATACCTCGGCGTGTCGCCGAACACGCTCCGCAACTGGGAGCGGGCGGGTAAGATCGTGGCGCATCGGCATCCGGTGAACCACTACCGCCTGTTCAAGCGGGAGGATCTGGACGCCGTGCTCAGGAAGGCCGAGCGACCGTCACGGCGGCGGGCGAGCAAGTGACACAGAAGCAAGGACGCTGGATGCAATTGTGAGGTGTTCATGGCCACCACCGCAGTCACCGATCCCCCCGAGCAGGGGCAACTGGTCAACGTCCGCCAGCGCCAGTGGATCGTCGGCGAGGTGGCCAAAGGGACGCTCGCCGATGGGCCGCTGCACTCGCTCAAGGGCGAGCCCCAGCACTTGGTCACGCTGTCGTCGGTCGAGGACGACGGCCTCGGCGAAGAGCTTCAGGTCGTCTGGGAACTGGAGCCGGGTGCGAAAGCCATCGAGAAGTCGCCGCTCCCCGAGCCGACCGGTTTCGACGCCCCCGACCGCCTCGACGCTTTCCTCGATGCCGTCCGCTGGGGTGCCGCCTCGACCGCCGACCTCAAGAACATCCAGTCACCGTTTCGGTCGGGCATCGACATCGAGGACTACCAGCTTGACCCGGTGGTGCGGGCGATCCAGATGCCTCGGGTCAACCTGCTCATCGCCGACGACGTGGGCCTCGGCAAGACCATCGAGGCGGGCATGACCGCCTCGGAACTCATCATCCGCCACCGGGCCAGACGGGTGCTCGTGGTCTGCCCGTCCTCGCTCCAGTTCCAGTGGCAGGACCAGATGCGGGACAAGTTCGGCCTCGACTTCCGCATCGTCGATAGCGAACTGATGCGAGACCTGCGGCGGAAGCGGGGCATCCACGTCAACCCGTGGACCCACTTCCCCCGGCTCATCACGTCCATCGACTACCTCAAGCGGGAGCGCCCGCTGCGGCTGTTCAAGGAGACGCTCCCCGCCGAGGGCGAGTCGATCTACCCCCGCCGTTACGACGTGCTGATCGTGGACGAGGCGCACAACTGCGCCCCCGCTGGCCGGGGCAAGTACGCCACCGACTCGCTCCGCACCGAGGCGATCCGCCTGCTGGCCCCACACTTCGAGCACAAGCTGTTCCTGACCGCCACCCCGCACAACGGCTACTCGGAGAGCTTCACCGCCCTGCTCGAACTGCTCGACAACCAGCGGTTCGCCCGTGGCATGTCCACCGAGAGCCGGGAGTTCATGCGGCAGCGGGACGTGGTGATGGTCCGCCGCCTGAAGTCCGAACTCCCGAAGGACGACTTCGGGCAGGACCGCTTCCCCAAGCGGACGCTGGAGGCGCTGGAGGTCGATTACCCCGAGGAGGAGAAGCGAATCCACGCCGCCCTGCGGCAGTACACGAGGCTGCGGCACGGGAAGGCTCGGGACCAAGCCGAGAAGTTCGCCACCGACTTCGTGCTCATGACGCTCAAGAAGCGGCTCTTCTCCAGCCCCTCTGCGTTCCTCCGCACGCTGGAGCAGCACGAGACCTCGCTCAAGAATGCCAAGCGGCGGAAGACGGCCTCGAAGCCGACGCAGGGCATCCTCCAGCGGCAGATCGACCGGGTGGAGGAGGACTACTCGGTTGACGACGAGGCCGAGGAAGCCGCCGACAACGCCCTCGACGCCGCCAGCCTGCTCTTCCAAGAGCCGACCGGCGACGAGACGGCGCTGCTCAAGGAGATGAAGGCGTGGGCGAGCCGGGCGACCAACCAGCTTGACGCCAAGGCGAGGGAACTGATCCGCTGGCTGCGGGAGCACCTCCTGCCGGGCGGGAAGTGGTCCGATGAGCGGGTCATCATCTTCACCGAGTACCGGGCGACTCAGAACTGGCTGCAAGAGAAGCTCGCTGCCGAGGGCTTCACGGGCGGCGACCGGCTCAAGACGATGTACGGCGGCATGGACAAGGACGAGCGGGAGCGGATCAAGGCGGCGTTCCAGACCGACCCGAAGCAGAGCCCCGTCCGCATCCTGTTGGCCACGGATGCGGCGTCCGAGGGCATCGACCTCCAGAACTACTGCTCCCGGCTCATCCACTACGAGATCCCGTGGAACCCGAACCGGCTGGAGCAGCGGAACGGGCGCATCGACCGGCACGGGCAGAAGTCGAAGAAAGTGCTGATCTACCACTTCGTCGGCAAGGGGTACAACGAGCGGGAACGGCGGATGGCCGATTCAGCGGTCGGCGACCTCGAAGCCGACCTTGAGTTCCTGATGCGGGCCGTCCGCAAGGTCGAGTCGATCCGAGAAGACCTCGGCAAAGTCGGCCCGGTCATCGCCCTGCAAGTCGAGGAGGCCATGCTAGGCCACCGCTCCCGGCTCGACACCAAGAAGGCCGAGGCGGACGCCGAGCCGGTGCGTCGGCTCATGAAGTTCGAGCGTGACCTCGCCAAGCAGATCCGCCAGTTGATGGAGCAGCTTCACGACACCAAGCGGGAGCTGCGGCTCTCCCCCGAGAACATCCACAAGGTGGTCGAGGTCGCCCTGCAACTGGCCGGACAGCCGCCTCTCGTTCCCGTGGACCGTGAACCGTGGAGCGTGAACCGGGAAGGTGAATTACGATCCACGCTTCACGGTCCACGCCCCACGATTTTCCGTTTGCCAGCCTTCGAGAGCGATGCGTGGGCGCAGTGTGCCGAGGGCCTGACGCACCCGTTCACCGGGGAGACCCGGCCCTTCGTCTTCGACCACGGCTTGGCCAAGGGGCGGGAGGATGTCGTCCTCGTCCACCTCAACCACCGGCTGGTGCAGATGAGCCTGCGGCTGTTGCGGGCCGAGGTGTGGTCGGTCGAGGGGCGCAAGCGGCTGCATCGGATCACGGCTCGGGTCGTCCCCGACACGGCCCTGCAACACTTGGCGATGGTCGCCCACGCCCGGCTCGTGGTCATCGGCGGCGACTGCCACCGGCTGCACGAGGAGATCATCACGGCGGGGGGCCTGATCCGAGAGGGCCGGTTCTCCCGGTTCGGCTCGCTCAAGGACATGCAGGACGCACTGGCGGCGGCGACCGACGAGGAGCCGTCCGCCGAGGTCAAGGACAAGCTCAAGGCCCTCTGGCCGAAGAACTCGGAGTCGCTGCGGCTGGCCCTCGAAGCCCGCACCCGAGAGAAGACCGACAGCCTGAAGCGGACGCTGACGGAGCGAGCGGAGAAGGAGGCCGACGACATCACGACCATCCTAACGGAGTTGCAGCGGGCCATTCAGGACCAACTGGACGACCCGTACTACCGGGAGCAGTACCTCCCCGGCATGGCCCCCACGGAGGTCGAGCAGTTCAAGCGGAACGTCGATGCCCTGCGGCGCAGGCTGCACGAGATCCCGAGGGAGATCGAGAAGGAGACCAAGGCGATCAAGGCCCGCTTCGCCGACCCGCAGCCCCGGATGTTCCCCGTGGCCGTGACGTTCTTGGTGCCGCAGAAGTTGGCAAGGGGTTGACCGTGGAAACGCAACCGAGCCAATCCGAACAGGTCATCCCTGCTGACCTGATAAAGATCATGGAGCAGCGGGACGGGGCTGCACAACTCGTGCAACTTCTCCCCCAGCGCTACTCCTGCGAGGACGTTGCCAAATCGACCCTGAGCCCCGGACCCGGCTCTGCTCACAACGCTTGGGAAAGCTGCGGCGGCATCTACCTCCTGAACGGTCGAGTCCACGAAGCGATAGCGGTCTTTCAGGCGCTCTACGGGCACTTACTCGACTACCAGCAGAAGACGGGGGAACGGGCGCACAAAGGATCGCCGCTGGTGTTCCTCGCCGACTGTTACACCCGGCTCAACCGGCCCGTCGTGGCACGACGGTTCCTCATGCTCGGGTTGTGCGAGGATGCGATCCAGAACAAAGGCGTGGTCAGACCCGAGGCAACCGGCATCTACTTCCGAGCCGTTTGGGACTTCGGCCTCTCCGACGAGCAGGTTCGACACTACACGAAACTCTCGTGGCAGCTTTACCAGAAGAACCGTAAGGCCGCAGCATTCCCCGAGTGGCTGCTGCAAGAACTCGATCAGGGCGGTGGCAGCAGAGGCGTGCAAGATTGGGTCACTGATTACCCCAGCCCTGCGGAAACCACCGTCTATTCGATCAACCGACATTACCTCCGATGGCTTCTTGCGAAGCTCGGCGACCGGGGTGGCCAGAACCTTGAGCGGACTGCGCACTACCTGCTATCCGCCATGCCCGGATGCCGAGCACGAATGCGGATGCGATCCCCCTCGACCGACTACGACGTGGTGGGCTTCTTAGAGGGCCACTTCGTGGACTTCCGGGCCGATCTCGGTCGGCATTTCCTGTGCGAGTGCAAGGATTGGAGTAGCAAGGCCGACTTCACGACCATCGCCAAGTTCGCACGAGTGCTGGAGTCCACCAGAGCGGGTTGCGGGATCATCTTCTCCAAGCTCGGGGTCAGCGGAGAGGGCAAGGCCGAGCACGGAGATCGGGAACTGCTCAAGGTCTTTCAAAGCCGAGGCATCGCAATCTTGGTCGTGACTTTGCAAGACCTAGAGGATGTTGCGAAAGGTCGGAACTTCATCGAATTGCTCCGGTCGAAGTACGAAGCGGTGGGGCTCGACCTCCGACCGGCCCCGCAACAGGCGACCAGCAAGAAGAGCAAGTAGGTGGTCCGGTATGTCCTCCAAGAAACACCACGCCGAATGGCTCTCGCTGATCGAGGTCTCCGGGCCGTTCTTGTCGATGCCCGTGCTGGAGCGGGTGTTTCGGCAGGGGCTCGACGCCCACGACCCCGAGCACTTCGGCCATCTGCGGCTGGCGTTCGACGAGTGGGAGGAGAACCAGAGCGGCCACCGACCGAGCCCGGCCATCCACAAGGCGTGGATCGACTTCGTGCTCAAGCAGACCCTCGGCCTGCCGGATGAAGTCCTCGCCGAAGGCCAAGCCGTCCCGCAGACGATCAAAGCCACCATCGCCGAGCAGGGCGAGACCCTGCGCCCCGATGCGGTCGTGAAAAACCCCGAGGGCGTGCCCAACGCTGGCAAGCCCCGCCTGCTGATCCAGACCTACCCGCTCGAACAGGACTTGGAGAAGGCCGTCGCCGGGAAGCACTGGAAGGCGTCCCCGGCCACCCGGATGATGGAGCTTCTCCACGCCACCGATGTCCGCTTGGGCCTCGTCACCAACGGCGAACGCTGGATGCTGGTCGATGCCCCCAAGGGCGAGACGACCGGGTTCGCCTCGTGGTACGCCACCCTCTGGTTCGAGGAGAACGTCACACTGCGGGCCTTCCGCACGCTCCTCGGCGTCAGCCGGTTCTTCTCCGTCGCCGACGACGAGACGCTGGAGGCGATGCTCAAGGAGAGCGCCGAGCACCAGCAGGAAGTCACCGACCAGTTGGGCCTGCAAGTGCTGCGGGCGGTCGAGGTGCTCATCCAGTCGCTCGACCGGGCCGATCAGGACCACGGGCGGGCGCTCTTGGCAGACGTGCCCGAGGCGGTGCTCTACGAAGCCGCCCTCACGGTGATGATGCGGCTGGTCTTCCTGTTTTCCGCCGAGGAGCGGGGACTGCTGCTGCTCGGCGACCCGCTCTACGACCAGCACTACGCCGTCTCGACGCTCGTGGCCCAGTTGCAGGAAGCCGCCGACCAGCACGGTGAGGAAGTCCTCGAACGCCGCCTCGATGCGTGGGTGCGGCTGTTGTCCACGTTCCGGGCCGTGTACGGTGGCGTGCGGCACGAGCGGATGAAGCTCATCCCCTACGCCGGGAACCTGTTCAACCCCGACCGCTTCCCGTTCCTCGAAGGCCGCAAGCCGGGGACGACGTGGCACACGACCCCGGCCACGCCGCTGCCGGTCAACAACCGCACGGTGCTGCACCTGCTCCGCTCGCTGCAATACCTGCAAATGCAGGGCGAGGCCCGCAGGCTCAGCTTCCGGGCGCTCGACATCGAGCAGATCGGTCACGTGTACGAGGGCCTGCTCGACCACACCGCCAAGCGTGCCCCGGAGCCGATGCTGGGGCTGGCCGGGGCCAAGGGCGTCGAGAACGAAGTCCCGCTGGCCGAACTGGAACGGCGGCAAGCCAAGGGCGAAGCCGACCTGCTCGCCTACCTGAACGAAGAGACCGGCAGGCAGGAGAAGACGCTCAAGAAGGCGCTCGCCACGCCGCTCGACGGCGAGGACGCCAAGAAGCTGCGGGCCGTCTGCGGCAACGACGACGCCCTGTTCCAGCGGGTGCGGCCCTTTTTCGGGCTGCTGCGGAACGACACCTTCGACCGGCCCGTGGTCATCCGCAAGGGGAGCGTCTTCGTCACGGCGGGGACCGACCGCCGCTCGACCGGTACGCACTACACGCCCCGCAGCCTGACCGAGCCCATCGTCCAGTACACGTTGGAGCCGCTCGTCTACGTCGGACCCGCCGAGGGGAAGCCGAAGGAGGAGTGGAAGCTGCGCCCGGCCAAGGAACTGCTCGACCTGAAGATCTGCGACATGGCGTGCGGCTCCGGGGCGTTCTTGGTGCAGGCGTGCCGGTATCTGTCGGAGCGGCTGCTCGAAGCGTGGGAGGACGAGGAGCGGGCCGAGCCGGGCCGACCCCGCATCGCTCCCGAGGGGAAGCGGAGCGAGGGCGAGCCGACCGAGAAGATCCTCGAAGGGGTCGAGGATCGGGAAGTCGATGCCCGCCGCCTGATCGCCCAACGGTGCTTGTACGGCGTGGACAAGAACCCGCTGGCCGTCGAGATGGCCAAGCTATCGCTGTGGCTGCTGACGCTGGCCAAGGACAAGCCGTTCGAGTTCCTCGACCACGCCATCCGCTGCGGCGATTCGCTGGTGGGCATCAGCGACATCGAGCAACTGCGGTCGTACAGCCTGAAGCCCGACGAGCCGAACACGATCAAGTTTTCCGGCCCGCTCGACGCCGCCGTGGACGAGGCGATCAGCCTGCGGCTCAAGCTCGAAGGGTTGCCGTCGAACACGGTCGAGGATGTCGAGCGGCAGGAGCAGTTGCTCAAGGAGGCCAACGACAAGATCGCCCGGCTGCGGTGTGCGGCGGACCTGCTCGTGGCCGGGGAGTTCTGGGGCGAAAACGCCAAGGACAAGGCGGAACGGGTGCGGCACAATGCCGTGCGCTCGGGGCACTACGTCGAGAACGGGCCGACCGAGGAGTTCGAGCAAGTCGCTGCCAAGGAACGCCGGGGCCAGTTGATGTTCCACTGGCCGCTGGAGTTTCCCGAGGTGATCGTCAAGCGAGGCGGCTTCGATGCGTTCGTGGGAAATCCGCCATACCTTGGTGGGAAGCGTATTCGCACAGAATTAGGTGGGGATTACGGAGACGCCATCAAGACAATTGTTCTACTCGATGAAAAGGGTGCCTGTGATCTTGCCGCCTACTTTTTACGGCGGGCACATACCTTCCTCACCGTCACCGGGCTTTCCGGATTCGTGCTGACGAACTCGATTGCACAAGGTGACACTCGGTTGCTTGGCCCAGAGAGCATCCTCGAAAACGGTGGAACCATAGTTTTCGCTGATCCCGACCGTCCGTGGCCGGGGGCGGCTGCTACCACCGTCAGTATCATCGTAACTCGTCAATCTAAATGGACTGGCCATGTACGACTTTCGGATAAGTATGTTGACTTCATCACCAGCTTTCTGACGGCTGGCGACGAGTTTGGCACGCCCTTCGGCCTGTCGATTCACCCCGCCTTAGCCTCGACGGGTACATCGCTGAACGGCGAGGGTTTCATCCTGAGTTGCTCTGAGGCAGAAAGTATGATTCGCCTGCGTCCCAAAAACTCCGAAGTTATCTTGCCGTATCTTGTCGCTGACGATTTGAACACTCGCCCCGACCAGTCTCCGTCTCGAATGGTAATCAACTTTGGAGAAATGCCAGAACAGGAGGCGGCTTGTTTCGTTGAGCCATTTGAAAGGGTCAGGGAACTCGTCAAGCCTCAACGTGACAAGCATACACACCAAATCCACGAAGCGTGTTTTTGGAGGCATTGGGACAAGCGTCCGGACTTGTACGAAAGGCTCAATGCCCTCTCTTTCACGCTTGTTGGTGGACGGGTCACAAAGCATGTGAACTTCGCAATCGTACCCACAGGAATCGTCTTCTCTGATCGGCTTGTGGTAGTTGCAACGGATCGAGAGGACGTATTAGCGGTTCTTCAATCCACGTTTCATTCGATCTGGGTTGAACGGCTGCAAACATCAATGGGGCAGACGCTTGGATACTCTGTGAGCAAGTGCTTTACAACATGGCCTTGGCCCCTCGCAGTGGGATCGGACAGGGCAGTTGATAAACAGCTTGCTCTCCTTGGCAAGTCGTATTCGGCAATGCGCTCCGAACTCATGCGAAATCGCAACGAAGGGCTTACCAAAACCTACAACCGCTTCCACGATCCCGACGAGAAATCCGCCGACATTCAGAGGCTCCGTGATCTGCACGTCGAAATGGATCAAGCGGTTGCCGCCGCCTACGGGTGGACCGACCTCGACCTTGGCCACGGCTTCCACGAAACCAAGCAGGGCGTCCGCTTCACCATCAGCGAACCAGCCCGCCGAGAAGTCCTCCAACGCCTGCTGAAACTCAACCACGAACGCTACGCCGAAGAGGTCAAGCAGGGCCTCCACGGGAAGAAGAAGCCCAAGAAGCCGTCGAGCGGTCGAGGCCGGAAAACAGCGGCCCCCGCCGAGGGAGCCACCCTGTTCGGCGACGACGATGACGAGCCCGACCCTGCCGATGACGACGCTGGCGGACAGAAGGCAGATCCCCAAGTCGCTCGACCGAAGCGATCAGCACCTCGGGCAGCACGGGAGGACGATGCCGAGCCGTCGAGCCGCCCGGTGCCCATCGACGAACTCGACACCGACGACATCATGGCGGCGTTCCGCCAAGCGACCCGAGGCCGGGGTTGGCTGGAGCGTGAGGAACTGCTGAAGGCCGTTTCGGTGGTGCTGGGCTACCAGCGGCTCGGCCCGAAGATCGAGGAGGCGCTGCGGGGCCACCTGCGAGCCGCCATCCGCCGCCGCATCATCGAAGCCGATGGAGCCAGCTTGGTGCGGGCCGGGACCGGCTCGATGGCCGACTACGGCCTCGACGAACTGCGGGAGACGTTCCGCTCGGTCATGCGGAAGGGCACGAACTACGAGCGGGAAGACGTGATCCACGCCCTCGCCCGCTACCTCGGCTTCTCCCGTGTCACCGACACCAGCCGGGACGCCATAAGGTCAGCGATCAACAGCGCCATCCGCCAAGGCATCCTCGGCTACGAGGGGAGCGTGATCTGGCGGGAGGATTGAAGGAGAATCGGTCGTGAGCGAGCAGGGGAACGAACGCTTCCAGTGGTTCATCGGCAGTGCCGGACCTGAACCGAACCACGATCAGATCGACCACGACCTGAACGAGATCCATGAGCATCTCGCATCCTTGGAGACCGAGATTCTCCAGCAGACTGTCAGTAAGCTTGACGAAATAACGACAAGTCGGCCACGAACTGAAAGTGACGCCGCCTTCGGTTACTTCACCCACTGCATTCTGTTCCCCTACGCAAAGCAAGGGCTGGCCTCCCGAGCAGCCTTCTTCTCCCGAAGCCTTCTGATCCCCAAAGTGCTCGAAGTCGAGGCGAGTCGGGCCATCGAATTTCACAAGGGGGCGCTGTTCTACGACACCGCTCTCGCCCACCTCGCCATCGGCGACGAGGCCCGCTTCGAGTATTTTCTGGCGATGGCCGATGAGGAGGACTTTCGGACACATGCGGTTGAGGCTAAGCCACGGGAGCGGGGAACCCACAACCTGCGGCAAGGCCCGCTGAGCGAGCAGACCATAAAGGCCAGCGTCCGGTTTGCGACGGACCTGTTGAACGGCGTCCTGTCCTCGAACACGGCTTCGTTCTCCTTCATGTTCGGAAGCCCGATCACCGAAGCACGTGTGGACGTGTGGCGGCGCAGCCTTGACGGACTGCACCACGCCGAGTTCTTCCGCCTGCTTTACGAGGCCGAATTGTTCTATGGTCGGGGGATGCCCGAATACTGCGCCGTGAAGGACAACCCATACGTCATGCTGCGACTGGTCAAGACCCTTGCCCACGCTGGCCAGTGGGTCGAGAGCAGGCTCACGGCGCTGCAAAAGGCACTGCCTCCGGGGACCATCAAGGGGGCTACGTTGACGAAGAAGCTGGGCGACGAGCCCTCATTTGCATCGCTTGCGACCGCTGCCGGGAACGTGGACAAGTTCGCAGGCACTTGCCCGAAGACCACAGCGGATACCGACACTGAACTTCGGCAGCTTCTCGCCGACCTTCAGAAGCAATCTGACCAAGACCAGAAGGACTGGCGCACGCTCCGCATCTTTTACATCATTCGCAACAGCACGGCACATCAGATCGACGAGGCACTGGCCTTCTACACCGACCGGATGCTGCTGGAACTCTTGCAGGTCGTATTTCTGAGCTACTTCGTGATCGAGAACCGGAAAACCGGAAAACTCCCCTGATTTCGGGGCTGTCACGGGATGGCTTTCGCTAACTCATCTACCCACCACTGGTACTCGGGCCTGGTCGGGTTCGGCTTGAACTGGGCGAGCACCTGAATGTCCTGCAACACCTTGCATAGCGTGGCCTGATCCGGCTTCGCCGCATCCGCCCACCGCTTCACCAGCACGGGGCAACTCACCACGGTCAGGCCCGCTTGCTGTGCGACCCGGATGGCCTTGCGGTCGTCGGTCGCCAAAGACCATTTCCGCTGCTCGGCGAGGGCGATGCACATGGCCTCGCCGTCCGAGCGGAACTGGGCGGCGTAGTGAACGAAGCGGTCCTGCTCCGTCTGGTCGTTGGGGCCACACGCCTGCAACACGCCCGAGGCGATCAGCGGCGACAGGTCCACGGCGACCTTGAGGAACTGGCCCGGCCGGGCGGTGTCGTACTGGCGGACGTGCTGCACCTCACCCTGCACGGCGGACGGCAGGTGCCAGTCAAAACCCGCCGCCCGTAGGATCGCCTCGACGTGCCCCGAGGCCAGCAGGTCGATCAGGCAGCAGGCGTCGATAGCTGCGTCGGGCATACCCCTTCCTTGTGGCCTCAGTTCGCCCCGCTCAGCAGCGAGCGGTTGAAGTCGAGCCGCATCTGTTCCTTCTCCCCCGTGTCCCCGACCTCACCGGAACTCGTGAGCGTGCGGCCTGCGATCTCTCGGGCCTCCACGATGTCGCACCGCAGGTAGTGGGCGAGGTCGCTGTCGCCGATCTCCCCCCGCTCATAGGCGTGGACGGCGAGGTACTTGTACCGCTCGGGGTACGGCTCGTCGCTCGTCGGCAGCGGTTGCAGGCCGAGCAGTTCCCCCGCCTGCTTGGGGGCGAACTTCGCTTCCTTGAGGTACTCCCAACTGCCCTTCGGGATGAGGCCCAGTTCCTCCAGCCGCCTCGCCATCGCCTCGACGGAGACGAAGTAGAAGTGGCTCAGGTGCCGCAGGTCACGCACTTGGAAGTCCTTCGTCATCGTCACGATGTCGTGGAACCGCTGGCGCACCGAACTGGCGGGCATCAGGAAGCTCAGGGCGAACGACTCGGCGAACCGCTCGTTGGCGGGCTTGCGCCCGCTCATCGTGAGGTAGTCGATCCCCGGCTTGTACCGGTCCACGATCAGGTGGCCGTACTCGTGCAGCATCGAGACCCGGCGGCGCTCGGGCGGGTGCTTGCGGTTGACGAGGATGCAGCAGCCGAGGTCGGCGGTGTAGGCGTACATCCCGGCGATGGCCGAGGGCAACTCGCTGGAGTAGAAGATGCGCAAGCCCACGTCCCACTCCAGCGTGCTGCGGAGGTAGATGACCGGCTGATCGCCCAGCCCAAGCCGTCGCCGCTCCTGAACGGCCACGCCCTCGGCGAGTTGGGCGGCGTCGATGCGGCTGTCGAGCGTGACCTCGGGCGGGTAGTTGAACCGGAGCGGGGCGCTCATCATCCGCTCCAAGTCCCGGTAGTCCTCGGCAAGCTCTTGGAGGTCGGCGATGGCCGCTTGCAGTGCGGCCTCGTCGGTCCCCTTCATCTTCTCGGCGACGGCCCGGAGGTGGGGCTGGAGATCGACGACCGGCTCGGTGGGCCGGACGAGATCGTTGACCTTCGTGCCCAAGAAGGGGGCGAGCTTGATGATCTCGTCCGTCTTGGCGAGGCGGTCCCCCTTCTCGATGGCGATGTACGTGGGGCGGCTGCACCCGAGGAACTCCGCAACCTCCTCCTGCGTCTTGCCACGGGCTTTGCGGGCCTCGGCGATGCGCTGTCCCAGAATCCGGGGGTCGAGCGTGTCAGGCTGAGGCATGGGTCACTCCTTCCGTAGCCGGTCGTTGCGGGGCGAGAAGCCTCGCCCAAGCGTGCCCTCGTTCACGTGCTGCCGAGGCGTTCTCTGTCCATTCGTCCCGGTAGCGGGCGAGTAACTGAATGACTCCTTTCTGGGACTGGCCCCGTTGGACGATCCCCGTGCCAACGACGTGCCGCTCGAAGGCCGGGGGCAGGCGGTCGTGGTTCTCGATGTCCCGCAGCCGGGCAACTTGCAGGAGGAACGCCTTGAGGTAGGCGAGTCGCTTCTCGGGCAGGGCGTTGATCCGCTCGGCTGGCCCCAAGAAGTCGTGCCGGTAGGCGTTGTCCGGCTCCTCGATCCCGGCGCTGGCCAGCGCCGCCCGGCGGAAGATGCAGGCCGGGCACAGGCCGCACTGCTTGGACTTCTTGTGCCGGATCGGGAAGTGGACGCACGAAGCGCTCATGGTAGCGAGCGCCTTCAACTCGGGACCGGCGAGAACCTCGACGACCTCCCCCTTCGTCCTGTTCTCGAAGGGCAAGGTGAACGTCAACTCGTTGTCGGCGACCAGCGAGGCCAGCTTGGACATGCGGCGCAGGAACTCGGGGTGTGAACTCCTCGTCGCCTTCGAGCCGACCATCCCGGCCATCAGCGGCAGGTTGATTGCCCCGACGCCGGACTCGAACATCTCGACGACTGGCTGGCCGTGCATGACCGCCGTGATCGCCCCGAGTGCCGTGAACAGGAACGACCGGCTCCGCTGCGACGTTTCCTGATTCTTCTCCTCGGCAGCGGTCTTCCACATCATCGCCACCTTGACGATCAGCGGCTCGATCTGGGTGCGGAACTCCTTCGTGCGATAGTGCGCCCGCAGGAAGTCGTACTGCTGCTGCACGAGGTGGCGTTGCCGGGGCTGGTGCCAGACCGTGACCGGGATGACGGGTCGGGCGGGGTTCTCGTTCATCCGGGCGACCAAGCCTGCCGCCGAGTCGAGGCCGCTGCTGTACAAGCAGATCAACGGGGCGAGGCCGTCATACGGGTCGGGAAGCAACCGCTTGTAACCGTAGAACTGCTGCGCATCCCGCTCGAACTCGATGTCCCAGAAGTCGCCGGTCACGAACTCCACGGCGTCGTGGAGGGCATCACGGACCTCCTGCCGGTTCCATAAACTATCGTCCAGCACCCCGACTTTGAGGCCGATGGTTCGTGACGGCGGCTTCGGGCCGTCCTTCGGCCTGCGCTTCACGAGGCGGTCCACGACGTACACCGCCGAGGCGATCCGCAGCAGGTCCACGAGGTGGCGGGGCAGGTCGCCGAGGCAGAAGGTGTTCAGGGCGTCGAGGTCGAAGCGGAAGTGCTCCCCGGCTCGCAGGGTCGTGGCCGAGGCCGGGTCGCCGGTCCAGTAGGACAGGGCGAACGGAAAGCG
>Ga0272446_1002026_pt1 | contig 28379 bp, 27 predicted proteins | sample YNPCB0061_FD_194587 | JGI IMG/M metagenome (GOLD analysis project Ga0272446, IMG submission 194587) | Hot spring microbial mat communities from Yellowstone National Park, WY, United States - YNP-CB-006-1 | ecosystem: Environmental > Aquatic > Thermal springs > Hot (42-90C) > Sediment | place...
GAGCAGGCGCTCCATCGGCGCCCAGTCAATCAGGCCGGCGATGCGTTCCAGCCGACGATTGGAGCCGGCACCCGCCAGCAACAGCGCCTCCGCAAGGCTCAGGGCGGATAAGATGGACCCTGCCGGCTGGCAGCCGGCACCCGCCGGCAACAGCGCCTCCGCAAGGCTGCCCCGTCCGATCCGCCGCTGACCCATCGCCGCCTCTTGGTCACCCCAACAGTGAAAGAGAACCAGCGCTCAACGCCATCAGCAACGCGTTTCACAGAGGCCTCCGAGGGTTTGACGAGGGAGATGCCGGACCGGCAGAAGCCGCTGGGCCTCCTCGCCGGCTGGGACCAAAGCGAGGTCGGCGCGATGCCCTGCGCCCTGGACCCGATGACCAAGGCGGATGCCTCGATGCTAGAACGCGTCGGCGTGAGCCCGGAACGAATCGTCCACGAGTTGATCGAGCATGCATGAGCCGCTTCCGAGGGCTGAAGGGCTCATGCGATCGCGCATCTGCCTTCTCCTCCTCCCCGGGGCGGCGGCGGCCCTGGTTGTCGCCCGCGCATTCTAACGCGTCCGCCGTCGCCACGCCACGGCCCCAAGCGGCAAGGCCACGAGAGCGCGTGGCCGCGCCGCGTCCGAGGGTGGTGTTCGGTCAGGAAGCGGTCGAGCGCCAGCTCGCGTTCGCCTGCCGTTATGCCGGGAGGCAACGACGCATGATCCGGGCGGGGGTGCGATGGCCGGAGGCACCCTCCGCAGCGCGAATGCCCTCGCCAGAGGCCTTCGCAAGGGCCGGCGCGGCCGGTGCCGTCAGCACGAGGATGCAATCGCGGCGATGCGTCGGGACATCGGAGCCTCCCTCCGTTCGTGCGCAGCAAAAGATGCTCCTGAAGAAGGCGAGGGAAAATGGTCAGGGGGGAACCCCATGCGCTCAGCTCTGCGCGAACCGCCCTTTCCGCGAACCGCGGAGGCGGCGGGGCTAACCGCAGCGCGCATGTAGGTTAGCATTAAGCGATGGATACAAAGCGCCCATCGCGTCGGCTCGCCGCCGTGATGCTCGCCGACCTCGTCGGCTATAGCCGCATGGTGGCCGAGAACGAGTCGGACACGCTCGCGCGCGTGGCCGCGGTGATGGCGCGGATCGCGCAGCCCGCGGTCGCGCGCCATGGCGGGCGGCTGGTGAAGGGAACGGGCGACGGCTTCCTCGCCGAGTTCCCCTCCGCCGTCGAGGCGGTGGCTTGCGCGGCAGGCATCCAGGAGGCGATGGCGGAGCAGGCGCGCGGCACGCCGCCGGCCCGGCGTCTCCTGTTCCGCATAGGCGTCAATCTCGGTGACATCATCGCCGGCGAGGACGGCGACATCTACGGCGACGGCGTGAACCTCGCCGCGCGGCTCGAGCCGCTGGCCGAACCGGGCGGAATCGCGATCAGCGCCAAAGTGCATGCTGAGGTGCGCGGGCGGCTACCGCTCGCGTGGACGGATGGCGGCGAGCGGCTGCTAAAGAACATCCCCGAGCCGGTACGCGTGTTCCTCTCCGCTCCCGCCGGCGTCGCGCCGGCACCGGCCGTGGCGCGCGCGCGAATCGCCGTGCTTCCCTTCGCCGGTCCGCGCGCGGTGGCAGGCGGCCTCGCGTGGCTGGTCGCGGCCGCCGTCGCGCGCTGCCCGAGGCTTGCTGTCATCCCGGCGGCCGAGGCCGAGGCGATCGCGCGGGAGCCGGCGCGCGGCGCGGAGGAGGCGCAGCGTCTCGGCCTCCGCGCCATGCTCGAAGGCGAGGTCGCGGTCACAGGGTCAGGCCTCGCTGTGTCGGCCCTGCTCGTCGATGCGCGCTCGCGCGAGCACTTGCTTGCGATCCACGATGAGGTTGGGGCGGAGCAAGCCCCCTCCCTGCCGCTCCGAATCGCCGAGGCGGTCGCCCGGCGCGCCAATGCCGCTGGCCTCGACCGGGCCGAGGCGCCGACGCGCGATCCTGCCGCCTTCGCCGCCCTGCTGCGCGGCCTTGGTGCGGCGACGGAGGACGAGGCGATCGCCGCGTTCGAGGAGGCGGCCGCTTTTGACCCCGTCTGCGCGCTCGCCCAGGCACTGCTCGCGCACGCGTTTTCGTTGCGGACCGCGCTCGATCCGGGTGCGGCGCGCGATGCCGAATCGCTCGCTCTCCGCGCGCTTTCGCTCGCGCCCGAGGACGGCAGGACCCGCGCTCTCGCCGCAGCGTCGCTCGCGCGGGCCGGCAGCGCCGAAGCGGCGGCGGCGGCGCGCGATGCCATGCCCTTCGCCGGGGCCGACGGCGAGATCCGCACGATCCTCGCCGCCGCGGGCATCCCGGGCACTCCCTGACGGCACTGCCGCAGCGCCGCGGCAACGACTTTGCTGGAGGTCCTCGCATGACCCTGCCGCTCCTCCGCCTCCTGCCGGGCCGGGACCGGCGGGTGAAGGCCGGGCACCCTTGGGCCTTCTCGAACGAGATCGCGATGACGCCGGCCGCGCGCGCGCTGGCACCGGGAACGCCGGTTCGCCTCGAAGGCGATGACGGGGTCAGGCACGGGGTGTGGCACTTCAACCCGCACAGCCTGATCGCCGCCCGCCTGCTCGACCGCGACCCAGGAGCTGTGCCCGATGTCGCCTGGTTCGCGCGGCGGCTCGAGGCGGCCATCGGGCTGCGCGCTCGCCTCGGCCTGCGCGCGCATCACCGCCTTGTGCACGCCGAGGCCGATGCGCTGCCTGGCCTCGTCATCGACCGCCACGGCGATGCGCTCGCGCTTCAGGCCAACACCGCCGGCATGGAGGCGGCGACGCCGATGATCGTCGCGGCGCTCAGGTCGCTGCTCGGCCCACGCGTCATCGTCGCGCGCAACGATGCCGCCGTGCGCGCGCTCGAGGGGCTCGACCAGACCGTGCGGCTGCTCCATGGCGAGGATGCCTCGGCGCGCGTTGAGGAGGGCGGGCTCGCCTTCGGCATCGACCTGCTCGGCGGGCAGAAGACAGGCTGGTTCCATGACCAGAGGGAGAACCGCGCCCGCGTCGCCGCGCTCGCGGGCGGGGCGAGCCTGCTCGACGCGTTCTGCCACACCGGCGGCTTCGGGCTGATCGCGGCGCGCGCTGGCGCTGCGTCGGTCACGCTGCTTGACCGCTCCGAGCCCGCTCTCTCGCTCGCGCTGGCGACCGCGCGCGCACACGGGCTCGAGGCGCGGGTGAGCACTATTCGCTCCGAGGCGATGGAGGCGATGGAGCGGATGGCCGGGGAGGGGCGGCGTTTCGACATCGTCGTCGCCGACCCACCCGCCTTCGCCAAGGCGCGGAAGGACACCGCCGCAGCGCTCAGGGCCTATCAGCGACTCGCCAGGCTTGCGGCGACGCTGGTCGCACCGAACGGGTTTCTGTTCATCGCCTCGTGCTCGCACCACGTCGCGCCGGAGGCCTTCGCCGAGGCGGTGGCGCAGGGGCTGTGGCGTGCCCGGCGCGAGGCGCGTCTCCTCTGGAGCGGCGGCGCCGGCCCCGATCACCCGGTGCACCCAATGCTGCCTGAGAGCGCCTATCTCAAGGCGCAGCTTTTGGCGCTCTGACCGCGCCCCGCGCGCGTCTGTTCGCCTCAGCCGAGTGCGGCGATCACCGCGTCGGTGGTCGTGACCAGGGCGACGTTCTGCAGCGCATAGTTGATCGAGGCGCGGTGCCACTCCGCGTTCATGGTCGAGCACGCGTCCTCGGGGATGACCATCACGTAGCCCTTGTCGGCGCCGGTGCGCGCGGTGTGCTCGATCGACATGTTGGTCCACGCGCCGGTCTCGATGATGAGGTCGCGCCCCTCGGCCTTGAGGATCGTCTCGAGTGCCGTGCCCTCCCAGGCCGACATGCGCATCTTCTCGACGACATGGTCGCCGGGGCGAGGCTCGAGGCCGGGCACGGGGGCCGCCCCCCAGGTGCCGCGCACGAGAGCGTTGGCGTCGATCACCCCCTCGAACAGCGGCGCGTTCAGGGTCAGCCCCCGCGCGCCCGGCGGCACGACGAACCAGACATGGATCACCGGCACGCCGAGCGCGCGGCATCGTTCCGCAAGCCGCGCGATATTGGCGATCGCGTTCTGATCTCGGCAGTGCTGCGGCGAGCCTGAGGCGGCGAAGGCGCCGCCCTCCATCACCACGTCGTTCTGCATGTCCTGGATGATCAGCGCCGCCCGACGCGCCTCGATCCGGAGCGGACCTTCCCCGTGGCGCGGCGCGCGCGCAGCGCCCGCGCGCATGAAGGGCTCGTTACGCGGGCCGACCTTCGTCCGCACCGCGTAGAGCGAGGTCGTTGCGCAGACGAACAGCGTGCGCCAATCCTCCCCGCCCCAGGCGAGGTTGGCCGCGAGCTCAGGGATGGCGATCCGCCCGAGCGGCGCGCCGTCGTGGCGAAAGACGCAGATCCCGCCAGGCCCGGTGACCCACACATTGCCCTCGGCGTCGCACTTCATCCCGTCCGGAACGCCGGGGTTCAGGCTCTCGCGCAGGCCGGCGACAAACACGCGGCCGTTGCGGAGGCTGCCGTCTTCGGCGACGTCGAAGACGCGGATGTTGGCCTGCTCCGTGTCGTTGACGTAGAGCCTGCGCTCGCAGGGCGAGAAGCAGATGCCGTTCGGCTGCGAGAACAGGTAGCGCTCGACGAGCAGGGTGGGCTCATCGCCCGGGCGGTGGTCGGGCGCAAGCCGATAGACGCCCTGGAAGCCGAGCTGCCGCGGCCGTTCGACACCGTAGACCGGCATGCGCCCGTACCACGGGTCGGTGAAGTAGATCGCGCCCGAGGAGTGCACGCAGACGTCGTTCGGGCTGTTCAGCTCGCGCCCCTCGAAATGAGTCGCGAGAACCTCGCGCTGCCCGGCCCTGAACCGGACGACGGCGCTCGTTGCATGCTCGCAGGCGATGAGGTTCAGGCCCGCGTCATAGGTCAGCCCGTTCGCCTTGTTCGAGGGGAGCATCACCTCGCGCACGCCGGTCCTGTCCCACCGCCGGCGTACATCGGCCGGCATGTCGGAGAAGAGGAGCGCCTGCTCGACCGGGTGCCAGACCGGGCCTTCGGTAAAGGTGAACCCCGAGGCGAGCTGTCGCACCGGCGCGTCGAGGTCGATCAGCCGCGCGAAGGCCGGGTCGAAGGCGGTGTGTGCCATGGCCGTGCTCCCCGGGCTCAGGCGGGGAACCAGTCGCGCCGGTAGACGGTCTGCGTCACCGGCCCCGGCACCTCCATGTCGAGCCGCCCGACGACCTGCCCGCGCACTACCTTCGCCGGCTTGTCGTGCACCGGCAGGAGGAACGTGGAGCCGTTGAGCAGCTTCTTGATGGCCGCCTTCTCGCCGCGCTTGGAGCCGACATGGTTGCCCGTCACCTGCACCTCGGCTGCGAAGGGAAGGTGGAACGGGTCGACCACCTGGTTCTGGATGTCGTAGATCACGTCGCCGCAGATGGTGGCGCGGCCCTCCGCGGTCTCGACATGGATGTTCATCGAGCCTTCGGTGTGCGCGTTCGCCGCCTCCATGACGACGCCCGGGATCAGCTCGATCGGCCCGGAGAGCTCGAGGTCCTCGAAGCGCAGCGCCTGCGGCGTGTGCAGCCGCTCGATCAGGTGCATGATGTCGGGCTTCGGATACTGCGGGTGCATCAGGCCGGAGACGGAACATTCCATCTCGCGTCGGTTCACCACCACCGTGGTGTTCATCGGAAAGTGGTCGTCCTTGCCGGCGTGGTCGATGTGCAGATGCGTGTGGACGACGAAGCGTATGTCGCCCACCTTCACGCCGTGCTTGGCGAGCTGCCGCTCGATCATGTTCTCGTGCGACTGCAGCCCCTGCATGCCGAGCGAGCCCATGATCGCGTTGTCGCGGAAGCCCGTGTCGACAAGCACGGGATACTGGCCGCCGAGGATCAGAAACCCGTAGGTGTAGACGCGCCGCCGCCGGCCGCAGTCGCGCCCGAGCACGAGGAAGCTCGATTCGAGCTCGATGTCGCCATAGTCCAGGATCTTGATCTCGAGGGCCATTGCCCTGCCTCCCCACACTAGAGACGGTAGAGTCGTCGCGCGGTGCCGCCGAAGATCGCGCGCGCCGCCGCCTCGCCGAAGCCTGCGGCCGCGTCGCGGTGCGCGGCGATCAGGGCGGCGTAGTCGGTCCAGAGCTTCTCGATCGGGAAGTTGGAGCCGAACAGGCAGCGCTCGGGCCCGAAGTGCTGCAGCGTCTCGGTCGTCACCATGGCGATATGCGCAGGATCGAGCCGGCGCAGGAACGTTCCGAGCCCTGAGAGCTTGGCCGTCACATTCGGCCGCCGCGCGAGCCGGGCCAGGAGGCCACGCCAGGCGGAAAGGCCAGCCTCGCTCAGGTCCTCCGGCATGCCGGCGTGCTGCAGCACGAAGGTCGTCGCGGGCGCTGCATCGACGAGCGCTTCGGCCGAGTCCGCCTGGTTGGCGAAGACCTGAAGCTCGAAGACGAGGCCGAACTCGGCGAGCGCGGCGACGTTCCGCTGCAGCACCGGATCGGCGCAGATGTCCTCGCGCTCGGCGAACCGGTACTGCGGGTTCGGGTGCCAGTGGAGCTGCTGGCGTATGCCGCGCACGCAGGGGGTCGCGACGAGTGCGGCGAGCGCCGGGCGCGCGTCGCCGCGGGTGAGGTCGGCGTAGGCGACGATCGCAAGCGGCCAGCCCGTCCTCTCGGCTTCGGCGTTGACCCAGGCGACCTCGTCGAGCGCGCGCGCCGGGGGCCAGTTCGCCTGCACGTAGACCGATGCCTCGATGCCCGAGCCGGCGACATCGAGCAGGTATTCCTCGATCGGATAGTCGCGCCGGATCGGCTCGTAGGGGCCGAAGATTCGCGGCTGCATCGGCCCCGAAAGCCACGGCAGATCCTCCCGCCGCCAGATGTGGACATGCGCATCGACCATCATCGCCGGATCGACCGTCGCGCGAAGCCGAGGATCTCGCCCGAGATCGCCTCCGGTGCGCCGCCGTCGCCCAAGCGGTCGAGCAGCGGTAGGATGGCGCGGAGCGCTCCGGTCTCGGGGCGGAAGGCCGGGTCGGCGGCGAGCGGGCTGAGCCACAGGATGCCCCAGGCGAGGCCGCGCAGACGGGCCATCGCCGCCGCGAGCGCCTCGGGCCCGCCGCGCTCGAGCCCGTCGGAGACGACGATGACGAGCGCGCCGCGCGCGCACGCCGCGAAGCGAGGGACGGAGAGGAACACCGCGAGCGCCTCGCCGAGCCGCGTGCCGCCGTCCCAGTCGGCCACCAGCCCCGAGGCGCGTGCGAGCGCGGCTTCAGGGTCGCGGTGCCTGAGCGCTCGGGTGATTCGCGTCAGCCGCGTGCCAAGCGTGAAGGCCTCGACCTGCTCGCCCCCCTGCACCAGGGCATGCGCGAGCCGGAGCGTTCCCTCGGTCGCCGCCTTCATCGAGCCCGAGACGTCGACGAGCAGGAGAACGCGTCGCTGGCGCAGCGCGCGTCGGCGCGTCGGCAGCGCGAGCACCTCGCCGTCGCGCCTGAGCATCTCACGGAAGGCGCGGCGCGGATCGGCCGTCGCGCCGCGTCCTCGCATACGCCGGCGGCTCTTGCGGCGCGGCAGGTCATGCGCTGCACGGCGCTTGAGCCGCCGCACCGCCGCGTCGGCCGTCGCGGTGCCGAAGTCGCGTCGCGCGAGGCGTTCGGCGGCGGTGGCCTCGGCGCCGGCTTTCGCCTCCTCGCCGCCCTCCATCATCTCCTCGAGCCCGGCGGCGTCGAAGGCGGCAGGAAGGTCCTCCGTCTCGCCCGGCATCGGTGCGGCGATGGAACGGCCGAGGAACACCGTGTCGAACACCGCGTCGAACGCCTCCATCCGCTCGGGGTGTGGGCCGAACACGGCATGCGCGGCAAGGCGCACATCGCGGAGCGACCGCGGGCCGAGCAGCCCGACGGCGGCGACGAAGGCCTCCGTCTGCTCCGGGGCGGCAGCGAAGCCCGCCGCGCGCAGCGCGGGCGCGAAGGCGAGGAAGGGGGTGAGAGCGCGCGGCGGCGCCGTTGTCATGCCGTCGCCTCAGCGAGCAGGCCGTCGAGGCGCGGGCCGAGGAAGGCGATGTCGTCCTGGTCCTTCAGCACGACGCCGATGGCGCGGGCGAAGGCGCGCGGCCATGCCGCGCCTTGCGCGTTGAGCAGCGTCGCGGCTTCCGCCCACTCGACGGTCTCGGCCACGCCCGGCGGCTTGGCGAGCGGCTCGGCGCGCAGCCGGTTCACAGCGGCCACCACGCGCTCTGCCGTCGCGCGCGCGACCGTCGAGGCGCGCATCATCACGATCTCTGCCTCGAGCGCCGGGTCCGGGTAGCCGATCCAGTGGTAGACGCAGCGCCGCCTGAGCGCCTCGTGCAGCTCGCGCGTTCGGTTCGACGTCAGAACGACCACTGGCGGCTCGGCCGCGCGCACCGTGCCACGCTCGGGGATCGAGATCGCGAAGTCGGACAGGAACTCGAGCAGGAAGGCCTCGAACTCGTGGTCGGCGCGGTCGATCTCGTCGATCAGGAGAAGCCGCTGACGCGGCGCCTGGAGTGCTGCGAGCAGCGGCCGCGCGATCAGATACTCGTCGGCGTAGAGGTTCACGTAGGCCTCGCCCGCCTGGCGAATCGCGAGCATCTGGCGCGGGAAGTTCCACTCGTAGAGCGCGGCCGAGGAATCGATCCCCTCGTAGCATTGGAGCCTGACGAGCTCGCGCCCGAGCACGGAGGCGAGCGCCTTCGCCGCCTCCGTCTTGCCCACCCCGGGAGCCCCTTCGAGCAGGAGCGGCTTGCCGAGCGCGAGCGCGAGATAGGCCGCGGTGGCGATGCCCTCATCGGCGATGTACTGCGCATCGCGCATCGCACGCGCGACCGCGCCCGGCCCGTCGAGCCCAGCGATGCTGCGGCGGACCGGCACGGCTCAGAGGCGCCGTCGTGGCCGCGCGCCGCCCTGCGCGCGCAGGCCGCGCAGCACCTTCTCGGGTGTCACGGGCAACTCGTCGATGCGCACGCCGACGGCGTCGTACACGGCGTTGACCACCGCCGGCAGCACCGGGTTCGCGCACATCTCGCCAGGACCCTTGCCGCCGAACGGCCCGTCCGGCGCCGGCCGTTCCAGGATCGAGATGTGGTGCGGCGCGATGTCGCCCGGCCCCGGCATCAGGTAGCTCGTGAAGTCGACAGGCCCGTGCGCGCGGTCTGGGTAGTAGGGCTCGGTCGTTTCCCATGCGGCATGGCTCATACCCATCCACGCCCCGCCGCGCAGCTGCTGCTCGACGAGCTTCGGGTTGAGCGCGCGCCCGACCTCGTAGGCGGATTTCATGTCCGTCACACGCACCTCGCCCGTCTCGTCATCGACCTCGACCTCGACGATCATCGCCGCATGGGCGAAGCAGGAGACGGGCGTCATCTCGCCCGTGTCGGGGTCCACCTCCGAGAGCGGGATGAGGAAGATGCCGCGCCCCGACACGGTGCGCCCCTGCCGGAACTGCGCCGCTTGGCAGGCCGCCATGGTGGTGATCGAGCGCGAGGGGGCGCCGCGGACATGGATGTTGCCCGCACCATCCGTCACGAGATCGCCGGGATCGACCTCGAGCTCCTCAGCGGCCGCCTCGAGCATCACCGCACGCGCTTCCTGGGCCGCCTGGATCACGGCGTTGCCGACGCGGTGCGTGCCGCGCGAGGCGAAGCTGCCCATGCAGTGGGGGCCGGTGTCGCTGTCAGCCGTGTCGACATAGACGTCCTCGACCGGAATGCCGAGCGTTTCGGCAGCGATCTGACGCGTGACCGACTTCATGCCCTGGCCGAGGTCGATCGAGGAGAGGGTGACGGTGAACTTGCCGTCCGGGTTCGAGTGGACGAGCGCCTGTGACGGGTCGCCGCCGAGATTCATCCCGATCGGGTAGTTGATCGCCGCGAAGCCACGGCCGCGGTGGAGCGCCATCAGCGCCTCCTGAAACCGGAGAGGGAGGAGAAGCGGATCGGCCCCTGCCGCGGCGGTGGCGGCGGCGGCGTGGCCGCCGCGGCGGGGGGCGGCTCGGCGGCGCGCGGGCGCTGTGGCGCCGACTGGGGCGGCGGCTGGGTCGTCGCCCTGCGCCCGATCGGGCCGGGGGCCGGCGGGACGGGCTGCGGCGCGGGGCGCGAGCGCGCGGCCTTGCGCGCATAGCTTCCGCCCTCGAAACCACTCACGCGGCCCGCCTGGTCGAGCGCAGTGTAGGCGGGCAGCAACGCTCGGTCGCCGCCGCCGCCCTGGCGCGAGGAGGCGGCGCGCGAGGCGTTCGAGAGCTGCACGCCCGCCTTCTCGGCGACCACCTGGCAGCACTCGATGAGCGCGCAGTTCTTGGCGAGGCGGCGATGCGCCTTCATGTCGCCGTCGCGGTAGGCGTTGAGGATTCGGAGATCGATCGGGTTCATCCCGACCGTCTCGGCAACCTTGTCCATGTGAGCCTCGATCGCGAAATCGACGCCCGTGATGCCGAAGCCACGCATCGCCGTCGCCGGGGTGCGGTTGGTGAACACGCAGGAGACGTCGGCATGGACGTTCGGGATCGTGTAGGGGCCGGGCAGATGGCCGACCGCCTTGATCACGGCGTAGGAGGTCAGCCGCGTGTAGGCGCCGCTGTCGAAATAGCCCGTGAACTTCCGCGCGACGATCCGGCCGTCGCGCATCACTCCGTCCTTGATGTACCAGCGCTCGGCCCCGCGCGGCGCGCCGACCTGCATCTCCTCCTCGCGGTCCCACATGAATTTGACGGGGCGCCCGGTGAGCATCGCGCCGAGCACGGCGAGCGGCTCGTGCACACTGTCGACCTTGCCGCCGAAGCCGCCGCCGACCGTTCCGCCAATGAAATGGAGCCGGCTCGATGGTGTCTGCAGCACCTTCGCCGTGGTCGCAAGCGAGAAGAACAGCGCCTGCGTCGAGGTGTAGCAGACGAACCGGTCATTCGTCTCCGGCGCAGCGATCGCGCCGCAGGTCTCGATCGGCGCCTGCTCGATCGGCGACATCTGGTAGCGGCCTTCGACGATGTGGTCGGCCGCGCGGAACGCCGCCTCGACATCGCCGTAGCGCAGCTTCTGGTGGTCGTAGGTGCCGTGATAGACGAAGCGGTTGCCGGGATAGACGTCGAGCACAGCGGGCGCTCCGGGGCGGATCGCCTCCTCGACGTCGAGCACATGCGGCAGAGGGTCCCACTCGATTCGCACTTTCGCTGCCGCCGCCCGGGCCTGGGCTTCCGTCTCGGCGATCACGGCCGCGACCGGTTCGCCGCGATAGCGCACGCGGTCGGTCGAGAGCAGGGGTTCGTCGTCGATGCCGAAATCGAGCAGCGAGAGCAGCGTGTTGAGATTGAGCGGCACGTCTCGGCCCGTCAGGACCCGCACAACGCCAGGGCTGCGCTCGGCTTCCGCCGTGTCGATGCGGCGGATGCGCGCGGCGTGGTGGGGCGAGCGCGCGCAGCGCATGTGCAGGAGGCCCTGGAACAGGTGGTCGTCGTAGAAGGGCGACCGCCCGGTGACGTGGCCGAGGATGTCCTGCCGGCGCGTCGGGCGGCCGATCTCCTTCAGTGTGTCGTCGCGCTCGTCGGCGAAGAACTCCTTGCGGAACTCGATCATGCCCTCGCTCATGCGCGCGCGCCTCCGTTCGCGACCGAAAGGATCGCCTCGATGATCGGCTCATAGCCCGTGCAGCGGCAGAGATTGCCGGAGATCGCCTCAACCACCTCCTCGCGCGACGGGCGGGGGTTCTGGTCGAGCAGCGCCTTCGCCGCCATCAGCATGCCGGGCGTGCAGTAGCCGCACTGGGCGGCGAAGTGCGCCATGAACGCCTCCTGCAGCGGGTGCAGGCGCGCGCCCGCAAGGCCGGAAGCGGTCTCGATGCGCCGCCCGTCGACCGTCTCGGCCAGAACGAGGCAGGAGAGGTGCGGCACGCCGTCGATCAGCACCGTACAGGCACCGCACCCGCCCTGGCCGCAGCCGTATTTCGGGGCGAGATCGCCGACGCCGCGGCGGAGCAGGTCGAGCAGGTTCTGGCCGTCATCGGCGAAGGCGGCCTGCTCGGCGCCGTTCAGCATGAAGGTGACGGGCTTCTTCGGCATCAGCCACGCTCCATGCTCTCAAGCAGGCGGCGGAGGTGCACACCCGCCACCTCGCGGCGGTACCAAGAGGAGGCGAGCGCGTCGGTCGGCGGGTCGAGCCCTTGCACGGCAGCAGCGACGGCGCGGTCGATCGTGGCGCGGTCGAGCGCCTGGCCTTCGAGCGCGCGCTCCACGGAAGTGGCCTGCAGCGGCGCCGGGCCCATCGCGCCATACGCGACGCGCGCGCCGCGCACGCGCCCACCCTCGCGCGGCAGCAGCGCCGCGATCGCGATCACCGAGGCGCCGCGCGGATGGACGCGCGCGGCCTTGAGGAAGCCGAAGGCACGCGGCTCGCGCGGTCGCGGCACCTCCAGATGCGTGACGAGGCCCGCGCGCGCACGGTCACGGAGGAGGTCGGCGAGCGGCCGCGCCCCGCTCTGCCCGGCGAGGAGGACGCGCGCGCCGAGCGCGAGCAGCGCCACGGCAAGGTCGCCATACGGATGGGGCGCGAAGAGGTTCCCGCCGACCGTGCCCATCGCACGCACCTGCGGCCCGCCGACCTGCCGTCCCGCGGCGTGCAGGAAACCGAGCTCGCGGCTGGCGAGGAGCTCGCGCATCGTCACGCCGGCGCCGACGCGCACCACATCGCCCGCGGGGGTGATCTCCTTCAGCGCACGGTCAGTCGTGCGCACGAGACGCCGCGGTGCCTCACCGGCATTGACGCTGCGCATCGCGAGCGTCCCGCCGGCAAGATAGAGCGCATCGCCGCCCGCGAGCGCGCGCGCGGCCTCCGTGGCGGTCGCATAGGTCTCGACGACGACGCTCATGCCGCGCTCCCCGCGCCGAGATGCGCGCGAAGCGCGGCGAAACCCCCCTCGTAGACCTCGCGGCCGACGAGGTCGGCAAGCTCGCGCTCGCGCCCCGAGGGCGTGTCGAAACGACTCTCCCAGTGCCAGAAGGTCCTGTCCCCGTCCGTCACCGGCGCAAGCCGCACATGTGCGACATAGTTGAACAGCGGGATGGGCGTCTCGAGCAGGCAGTAGGAGTAGGCCATGTCGGCATCGGACAGCGTGAGCAGCAACTCGCGCAGTTCCGACCCGTCCTTGAGGTGGAAGCGGCGGACGCAGCCGACGCGGTCCGAGGTCTGGCCGCGCTCGATCACGCTGTCGGAGACGATTGGGTGCCAGCGGTCATGCCCGTTGAAGTCGCGCAGCACCTCCCAGACCTCCGCGATCGGCCGGTCGATCACCGTGCTTTTTACCACCTTTGGCATGGCGGTCACGCCGCCAGCTGGCGCTTGAGGGCGTCGAACCCGGCCTGGAACACGTTCTGGCCTATGCCGGCGACGAGATCGGCCGCGACGGCGGCGTCGCACTCGAACTCGGCGGTCCACTCCGCGAAGGTGCGGTCGCCGTCCGTGATCGGGGTGAGGCGGAGGGTGGCGACATAGTCGGTGATCGGCATCGGGCTCTCGAGAATGGAATAGGTGCAGAACATGTCGTAATCGGAAAGGCCGAGCAGGCGTTCGCGGATCCGGTCGCCGTTCTGCAGATGGAAGTCGCGCACGCAGCCGACGCGGTCGGCCGGCTCGCCGTTCTCGATCCGGCTGTCGCGGATGCGCGGGTGCCAGCGGGGCAGGGCGTTGAAGTCGCGGATCCGCTCCCAGACGCGGGCGGCGGGAGCGTCGATCACGGAGGAGACGTACACGCGCGGCATCGCCTACTTCTTTCCCTCGCCGCCCTCGCCCTTGCCGGATTTCCGCGCTTCGGAGGCGATCCGCTGCATGTCCGAGGCCTCGCGCATCAGCCCGCCCTGCTTGGCGAGGTTGCCGCCCTCGATGCCGATGTCGGAGAGCAGCCCGTCGATCAGCGGCGCCTGAACGCGGTAGCGCAGTGCCGAGGTGATCACCTCGTCGGTTGGGCTGGTCGCGCGCCCCTCGCCCGCTCCGCCAAGGCCGTCGAGCTGCATGATCTTGATCTCCTGGATCTTCTCGAGCGGCTTGACCGAGGCGGCGACGATCCCCTCGACATGCTCGAGCAGCTTGCGCCGGAACAGCGAGGCGCGCGCTGGGTCGGTCAGCACGTTCTCGGCCTCGTTCAGGAGCCGCTGCGCCTCAGCCTCGACGGCGCGGCGCACCTTCTCGGCCTCCGCCGCCACCTTGATCTCGGCGGCGGCCTTTTCCGCGAGCAGGATGTCGATCTTCTGCCTCCGGGTGGCCATCTCGGTCTCGCGCACGGTACGGATCCGTTCCTCAACCTCGGCGACACGGGCACGCGCCTGGTCGGCCTCGATTCGCGCGGCACTCTCCTCGAGCGACTTGCGCGCGAGCGCGATCGCCTTCTCAAGCTGGACCGTTTCGACGATCCGCTCGCGCTCGATCTCGAGCCGCCGCCGCTCCGTCTCGTGGCCGATTCGGATCTCGTCGAGTCCGCGCTCGGAAGCGATTCGCGCCCGCTCGATGTCCTCGCGGCTCTCGATCTCGGCCTCGCGCAGCGCCTGCATGCGGGCGATCTCGAGCTGCTCGAGAGCGCGCTTCTGCTCGATCCGCGCGGTCTCGACGGCGCGGGCGCGCTCGACCTCCGCCGTCTCCACCTCGCGCTGCGCGGCGATCTGCGCCTGGCGCACGGAGGCCTCGGCCGCTGCCGCCTCGGCCCTTCGCTCGGCGAGCGCGATGATGCGCGCCTGCTCCGCCTCCTCGACCGCTTTGCGGCGGGAGATCTCGGCCGCCTCGAGCTCGCGCTCGCGCGCGATCTCGCGGGCACGCACGGCCTCCTGGGCCGCGACGCGCGCCTCGTCGAGGGCCCTGTCGCGCGCGATCTCCCGCTCGCGCGTGGCCGCCTCCGCCGCGATCCGTTCGGCCGCGAGCGCCTTCTCGCGCGCGATCCGCGCCGCTTCGATGGCCTGCTGCGCTGCGATCTCGGCTGCCTCGACGGCGCGGGTGCGCTCGATCTCAAGCGCGCGGATCCGCTGGTCTTCAGCGATGCGCGCCTCGCTCACCTCCGCCGCCTCGGCGATCCGCAGCTTCTCGATGGCCTCGCGGGCGGCGATGTCTTCCGCGTCCAGCGCCTTGCGCTGGGCGATCTCGCGGCGGCGGATGTCCTCCTCCTTGGCGATCCGCGCCTCGGCGATCGCGCGCTCCTGCGCGATCCGCGCCTGCTCGATCGCCTCGCGGGCGGCGATCTCCTCGGCCTCGAGCGCGCGCTCGCGCTCGATCTCGCGCGCGCGCACCTCGCGCTCCGAGGCGATGCGCGCCTCGGCCACGGCCTGCTCGTTGGCGATCCGCGCCTTCTCGATCGCCTCGCGGGCGGCGATCTCCTCCGCCTCGATCGCGCGCTGGCGCTCGATCTCGCGCGTGCGCACCTCGCGCTCGGAGGCGATGCGCGCCTCCGCCACCGCGCGCTCGTTGGCGATCCGCGCCTTCTCGATCGCCTCGCGGGCGCTGATCTGCGCCTCCTCGGCATCGGTCTCGCGCGCCGCCCGCTCGCGGGCGAGCTCGGCACGCTGCTGGGCGCGGCGGAACTCGATCTCGCGCTCCTGGGCGAGCCTCGCCTCCTCGCTCAGCCGCTCGATCTCGAGCGCCTCGCGCTCCGCGTCGAGGTTGCGGGCGCGGATCGCGATCATCGAGCTCTGCTCGATGTCGTTGCGCAGCTTGCGCCGCTCCTCGATGTCACGGATCAGCGCGGTGAGGCCCTCGGCGTCGAAGCGGTTCGAGGGGTTGAAATATTCGAGCGCGGTCTGGTCGATGTCCATGATCGCCAGGCTCTCGAGCTCGAGCCCGTTCTTGGCGAGATCCTCCTGCGCCACCTCGCGCACGCGCGAAACATAGAGCGCGCGCTTCTCGTGCATCTCGCTCATCGTCATCTCGGCGGCGACGGCGCGCAGCGCGCTCTCGAACTTGCCGGCGAGCAGAGCGTGGAGCCGCTCGGGCTCGAGAGTGCGGCGGCCAAGCGTCGAGGCGGCGGCGGCCACAGCCTCGCGGGTCGGCGCGACGCGGACGTAGAACTCCGCCTCCATGTCGATCCGCATGCGGTCCTTGCTGATCAGCGCGTCCTGCTTGTTGCGCACGATGCTGAGCGGCAGGGTGTTCATGTTGACGGGGGTGATGTCGTGGATTATCGGCCAGACGAACGCGCCGCCGTCGATCACGACCTTCTGGCCGAGAAAGCCGGTGCGGACGAACGCCACCTCCTTGGTCGACCGACGGTAGAGATACTGCATCACCCAGTACACGACCGCGATGACGATGACGGCGAGCACGATCCAGAGGATCAGCTCGCCGATGAAGGCCCCTGTCACCATCGTCCCTCTTCCCTCCGTTCCCCAACCGTGGCCGGACAGCCTCAGCCCGTTGCGCGTGCCGTCCGAAGCGCCATGAAGGCGCGTGTCTGCGCCGTCAGCGCCCGTTCGGTCGGCAGCCGCTCCATCGACGAGGCGCCGTAGAAACCGTGGCAAAGTTTCGTGTTCGCCATGATGTAGGCGGCGTCCTCAGGCTCCGCCACAGGCCCGCCGTGCACGAGCACCAGCACGTCCGGGTTGACCTTTAGCGCCGCCTCGCCCCAGGCGTCGACGAGGGCGGGGCAGGCCTCGAGCGCGAGCGCCGTGCCGGCGCCGATTGCCCCACCCGTTGTCAGCCCGAGATGGCAGACGATGATGTCCGCCCCCGCCTTGGCCATCGCCTCCGCCTCGCCCTCGTTGAACACGTACGGCGTGGTAAGCATGTCGCGCGCATGCGCCTTGGCGATCATGTCCACTTCGAGCCCGTAGGACATGCCCGTCGCCTCCAGGTTCGCGCGGAATACGCCGTCGATGATGCCGACGGTGGGGAAGTTCTGCACGCCCGAGAAGCCGAGCCGGCGGAGCTCGTCAAGGAACACGTCCATCAGCCGGAACGGATCGGTCGCGTTCACGCCGGCGAGCACCGGCGTGCGCCGCACCACCGGCAGCACCTCGGCCGCCATCTCGACGACGATGGCGTTGGCGTCGCCATAGGCCAGAAGGCCAGCGAGCGAGCCGCGCCCCGCCATGCGGTAGCGACCCGAGTTGTAGATGACGATGAGGTCGATGCCGCCCGCCTCCTCGCACTTGGCGGAGAGCCCCGTCCCGGCGCCGCCGCCGACGATGGCCTCGCCGCGCGCGAGCTTGGCGCGCAGCCGGGCGAGGATTTCGGCGCGCGGGATCATCGCCGCTGCTCCCGCCGCGCGCCGCGCCGCAGCCCCGGGTTGCCGCCATGCAGAGCGCGGAAGGCGGCGACCAGAGCGGCTGCGAAGGGCGGGTCGTTGATGTTGTGCGGCAGGCGGATGAGCTGGCGGAGAGGCGTCTGCCGCACGGTCGCCTCGAGCGCGCCGAACAGGGCCTCGCGCGCCGCGCGGTCCTCGAAGGGCCGGCCGGGAGCATCGAGCGCTGAGACGCCGCCCTCGGGCAGCAGGAAGCGCACCGGCGCCTCCATGCGGTTCAGCCGCTCGCCGATCCATCGCCCGATCCGGGCGCTCTCCTCGGGCGTGGTGCGCATCAGCGTGACCTGGGGGTTGTGCTGGTAGAACGTCCGTTCGGCGTAACGCTGCGGAACCGTATCGCGCGGGCCGAAATTGACCATGTCGCAGGCGCCGACCGAGCCGACATAGGGCATGCGGCGGCGGATCACCGCGCCGAACCGGTCCTCGGTCGCTGGCAGGATGCCGCCCATCAGGAGGTCGGCCACCTCGGTGGTCGTGACATCGATCACGCCCATGACCTTGCCGCCATCGATCAGCTTCTCCATCGCCTGGCCGCCGATGCCGGTGGCGTGGAACACGAGGCATTCATAGGCATCGCCGAGCAGGGCAACGGCCTGCTGCACGCAGGGTGTGGTCACGCCGAACATCGAGAGCGCGACCGCGGGCTTGGCTTCGGCGCGGATCGGCGCTGCGAGCCGCGCCTTCACCATCCCGGCCATCGCCTGGGCGGCGTTGCCGAGCACCTCGCGGGTGATCGCGTTGAGGCCCTGAACATCGGCCACCGCGTGCATCATCATAATGTCTGAGGGGCCGACATAGCGGCTGACATCGCCTGAAGCGACCGTCGAGACGATGAGCTTCGGCACCCCGATCGGCAGCGCCCGCATCGCGGGGGCCACGATCGCGGTGCCGCCGGAGCCACCGGCCGAGACGATCCCGGCGATGCCGTCCTGCCGCGCGATCCAGCGCGCGAAGGCCTCCGTCATCGCCGCGACGGAGGCGCCGCGGTCGCCGGTGAAGACAGCCGAGGCACCGCGCGGGTGGAAGGCAGCGACCAGGTTCGCGGGGATGTCGGCGCCGGCATGGCGGCCGCTCGTCGAGAGGTCGACGAGCCGGACGCAGAGCCCGGCCTCGCGGATGATGTCGCGGATGAAGCGCAACTCCTCGCCCTTGGTGTCACAGGTGCCGGCGACGAGCACGACGCGCTCGCCAGGCGCGGCGAGGGGGCGGAGCTCGGTCTGCGCTGCGGCCGCGGGCGGAGCGGCGCCGGCGGTGAGCACGCGCGCTGCGCGTTCTATCGAGGCGACCGGCTGAGGCTGCGACCACCGCGTCGGACGCACCGGGTTCGAGAGATAGACCTTCGTCACCCCAGGTGCCGTTCCAGGTGCTGGTCCTTGCTTCGCCGCGGCCGCCTCAACCGGGGGCTCCTCGTCATGGCCGTGGCGGCCGACGCCGAGCAGACGCTGCTGCAGCTCGAGATCGGCGGCGAGTTCGCGCGCCGGAACAATCCGGTTGACGCGCCCGTTCACGAGCACCGCGACGCGATCGGAGATGTCGCAGGCCACACCGATGTTCTGCTCGATCAGCAGCACCTCCACCTCGCCCTCCTCGGCGAGGCGATGCAGGAGCTGCTCGACCTGCTCGACGATCAGCGGCGCGAGCCCCTCCGTCGGCTCGTCCATCACGAGCAGGCGCGGATTCTGAAGCAGGGCACGCGAGATCGCGAGCATCTGCTGCTCGCCGCCCGAAAGCTGCCCGCCGCCATTGCCACGCCGCTCCGCAAGGCGCGGGAAGGTCTGGTAGACGCGATCGACCGTCCAGGCGCCGCCCGGGCGCGCCACCATGCGCAGATGCTCGTCGACCGTGAGCGAGCGCCAGAGCCGCCGGCCCTGCGGCACGTAGCCGATGCCCTCGCGCGCGATCTCCGAGGTGGAGAGCCCGTTCAGCGTGCGCCCCGCGAAGCGGATCGTTCCGGAGGCGATCGGCACAAGCCCCATGATCGCCTTGCACAGCGTGGTCTTGCCCATGCCGTTGCGGCCGACCACCGAGAGCACGCCGCCCTCGAGCGTGAGGTCGACGCCCTGGAGCGCATGCGAGGCGCCGTAGAAGACGTTGAGGCCGCGGATCTCGAGCGCCGCGGCGCGGCGCGTCTCAGCCATGCGCGCCTCCGAGGTAGAGCGCCTGCACCTCGGGGTCGTTCTCGATCTCGGCGGGGGTCCCCTCCTTGAACACCCGCCCGTTGTGCATCATCGACACGCTCTCGGCGACGCGAAGAGCGACGTCCATGTCGTGCTCGATGATGATGAAGCCGATATGCCGCGGCAGGTTCGTCAGGATCTCGACGAGTTCGCGCCGCTCGGTCGGCGACAGCCCGGCGGCGGGCTCGTCGAACAGGATCAGCCGCGGTGCCCCGGCGAGCGCGAGCGCGATCTCGAGCTGCCGCTGCTGGCCGTAGGAGAGTTCGGAGACGAGCCGGTCGCGCGCCGCCGTGAGATGGACGGCCTCGATCAGCTCGTCGGCGCGGGCAAGCAGCGGGTCGCCGCGGCGCGGGCGCAGGAGCGAGAAGCGCCAGCGCGAGACGCCACGACAGGCGAGGTAGACGTTGTCGGCGACCGAAAGCCCGCTGAACAGGAGCGAGATCTGGTAGGTGCGGCGCAGGCCCCGGCGAATCCGCTCGTGCGGCGGAAACCGCGTCACGTCCTCACCGAACAGGCGGATCGTTCCGGAGGTCGGCATCACGTCGCCGGTGATGCAGTTGAACAGCGTCGTCTTGCCAGCGCCGTTCGAGCCGAGCACGGCGCGGCGCTCGCCCGGGCGGATGGTGAGGGTGACGTCGGCGATCGCCGCCAGTGCTCCGAAGAGCCGCGTCACACCCCGGAGCTCGAGCGCGTTGCCGGCGCTGACGGAGCCGAGCCGCGCTGCGGTGTCGATCTCGGGGCCGATCATCGCGGCAGCCCCGTCAGCGGGTCGGTTCGCTTGCGGCGCGCCGCCATCGCCCGTGCCCAGAGGCCGAGCACGCCGTCGGGGGAGAAGTAGACGACGGCGAGGAACCCGAGGCCCACGAGCAGCTTGAACCGGTCGGGCGCGAGGCCGAAGGCGGTGAGCACATCAGGGGCGAAGGCGGACAGCAGAACATAGATGAAGGCGCCGATGAACGGCCCGATCGGATGGCGCAAGCCCCCGACCACGGCGATCACCAGGATGTCGATCACCGCGGGGATCCCGGCCGTTCCGGGCGCGATCTGAGCGTTCTGCCATACGAGCAGGATGCCGGCGAAGGCAGCGATCACGGCGGCGAAAGTATAGGCGAAAATCCGGTGCCAGACGACGTTGTAGCCGAGCGCCGCCATGCGGCGGGCGTTGTCGCGCACCCCCTGAAGGGCGAGGCCGAAGGGAGAGCGGGCGACGTAGATGACCGCGCCGTAAGAGAGCAGCGCCATGCCGAGCGTGAGGTAGTAGAAGGCGACCGGCTGGCGCCAGTCGATGCCGAAGAGCCGCGGCGGCACGACCAGCGAGAAGCCGTTGTAGCCGTTGAAGATCGTGTAGTTCTGCCGCGTGAAGTAGAAGAACGCAGCCGCGATCGCCAGCGTGATCATGATCGTGTAGATGCCCTCGGTGCGCACCGCGAGAGCGCCGACGACCGTGCCGAAAAGTGTCGCGATGATGATCGCGGCCGGGATGGTCACCCACCACGCAAGGCCGAGACTGACCTCTTCGGTGCCGGAGGACCCGAGGATCGCGACCATGTATCCCGCAAGCCCCGCGACCGTCATCTGGATCAGGCTCACCATGCCGCCGTAGCCGGCGAGGAACATCAGCGAGAGCGCGATCATGCCGAGGATGAAGGTCCAGCCGAAGACCTGGAACAGGACGAAGTTGTTGGCGAAGGCTGGCATCAGGAGAAGCAGCGCGCCCACCGCCCACACGGCGGCGGGGATGCGCAACACGAGCCCCGCCTCGGCCCCCGGGGTCGGCCCCGCGGAAGGCAACCGCGCCTCCTCGAGCCGCGCCATCTAGCGCCGCGCCCCGAGCAGGCCCTGCGGGCGGAAGGCGAGCACCGCGGCCATGATCAGGAAGGTGAACACCACCGAGTAGGTTGGCGCGTAGACGAGGCCGATCTGCTCGGCGAGGCCAATGATCAGGGCGCCGAGCGCAGCGCCCGGGATCGAGCCCATCCCGCCGACGATGACGACGACGAGGCTCGCGAGCAGAAAGCGCGTGTCCTCGCCGGGCGAGAGCGACTGGAAGGTGCCGCCGACCACGCCCGCCACCCCGGCAAGCCCTGCGCCAAAGGCGAAGACGAGCACGAACACGACCTGGATCGGCAGGCCGGAGGCGGCGAGCATCTCGCGGTCATCGACGCCGGCGCGGATCAGCATGCCGATCCGCGTGCGCGTCATGACGAGCCACATCGCCACGCCGACGACGATCGCGGCAAAGAGGATCCACATCCGCACGCGTGGATAGCGCAGGTAGACCGCCGTGCCGTCGGAGCGCACCGCGGTCACAAGCGGCAGTTCCATCGGGCCGGCAAGGAAGTCGGGCGTGAGGATCTGGTAGGACTGCCCGCCCCAGATCCAGAGGAGGATGTCGGCGATCACGATCGAGAGCCCGATCGTGACGAGCGTTTGCCGCAACTCCTCGCCCTCCATGCGGCGGAACACCGCCCATTGCAGAACGACCCCGAGCAGGGCCACGACCACGAACACGACGGGCAGAGCGAGCAGCCACGCGCCCGTCCGGTCCGCGATCTCGAAGCCGAGATAGCCGCCCAGGAGGTAGAGCGATCCGTGCGCGAGGTTGACGTTGCGCATCAGGCCGAAGATCAGCGTGAAGCCGCTCGCGACGAGAAAGTAGAGGGCGCCGAGCGTGATGCCCGAGAGCACCGCGGCGAGGAACACGCGCTTCGGCCCCATCACCGCCGTGAGTCCGGGCGGCCAAGGAGCGAGGATAAGCCAGAGCAGGAAGGCGACGACGACGATCACCGATAGCGACAGAAGGGGTTGCCTCTGCACGATGCCTTGCATCGCTCAAACGGCCTTCTCGCGCGACCCTGGGCCCCGACGGGGCGAGCGACCACTGCGCGACGCTGACCAGAGCGTGGCCGCAGGAAAACTCCGCACAGCAGTGGTGGCGCACCGGAACCTTTCCCCGCCGAAAGAGTCCTTGACAGTCGACGCTGGCCTGACACCGCGCGGCGCCCGGCTGTGGCACATGCTCTGGCCCACGCGTCCTCAGCCGGCGCGACGCAGCCGCGCGCAGGCCGGCGTGTCACGCCCAGGAAGGCCTAGCGCACGGAAGGCCTCGGGCGTAAGCCCCAACGTCTGATTGACGCTGTCGATTCGCCTCACCATGCGATTGTAGAGCGCGCCGTCGGCCCGTTGTGCCACCTCAGAAACGAACACCGGGCCTATCGCCTGACGGTTCTCATCGAGGCGGATCAGGCCGAGCGGCGTCTCCAGTGCCAGCGCAGCGAGCGTGCGCTGAAATGCTGCCTGCCCATCTGAAAGGTCGCCGCGCACGGCCTCGAGCGCGGCAAGCGCCGCACGCGCAGCGATGAAATACGAGGTCGCGAAAAAGGAAGGAGAGGCGAAGCGCTGCCCCTCAGCAAATCCCTCGCGGTAGCTCCGAACAAAGGCTTGCCAGGCAGGGTCTGGGTTGTCGTCAGAGATCATTCCCGAGGTGGGCGTGCCGATCAGCACGTCTCGCGCGCGCCCGCGCGATGAGAGGATGGTCTGATCGGCCATCGCCGATCCCCCGATGAAGTTCATCCGCGTTCCGGCTTGCAGATACTGGGTGAGGAAGTTGATCGCGTCCGAGCCGCCAAGGCCAAGGTAGATCGCATCGACGTCATCGGGAAGCTGGGCGACGACCGAACCGAAGTCGGACTGGCCGAGCGGCACCCAGAATCGGCGCACGATGTCGCCTCCGGCGCGGCAGAAATCGATCGCAAACCCCATGAAGTTGGTGTGCCCAAACGCGTAATCGGCAGCGACTGAAGCGATTCGACGCCATCCCTTGGTGTTGACGACATACTCGCCGAGCCCGGCACCCCACTGCAGGCCATGAGTGATGAAGCGAAAAAAGTTTGGTGCCGGATCGATATAGGTCGTCTCGAGAGCTGCTGAGGAGCCGTTGATGATCGTCCTCTCCGGAACGGTCTTCGCATAGTCGCGCAGCGCTATTCCTTCCGACCCGGACAGAGGGCCGATGATGAAGTCAACCCGATCCTGCTCGATCAGCTTGCGCGCCTGCCGCAGGGCAACATCAGGCCGCGCATCGGTCGGAGCGACCACAGTCTCGATCCGCCGCCCAGCGGCGCTATGCCCCGCAGCGCGCAGGGCGAGCTCAAGACCGCGCAAACCGTCCTGCCCTGAGGCGACGAAGGGCCCTTCGAGGGTCACGAGAACGCCGATCTTGACCACTGCGGCGGATGTCACCTGGGCGGAGAGGATCCGCGGGCGGCCGGCCAGTCCAGCCAGGGCAGAGGCGGCGAGAACAGAGCGGCGAGTGAGATGTGGCATGCAGCGTGTCCTTCTGTCTGGCGTAAACTGGCGTCATCGACTAGGCGGGAACAGGACCACGCCCTGCACCCGCCCGTCTCCCAGTCTCCGTCTTTGCGTTCAACGGCGGTCAGCCGCGGGTACGAAGCCGCGCGCAGTCGGGCGTGTCACGGCCCGGCATGCCGAGCGCGCGGAACTGCTCGACCGGCAGGCCAAGTGTCTGCGAGACATTGTCGACGCGCTTGACCATGCGGTTGAACAGAGAGCCATCGGCCCGCGCCGTCACCTCGTTCACGAAGACCGGGCCGATCGCCTGGCGTGTCTCATCCAGTCGAATTCGGCCGAGTGGCGTATCAAACTCGAGCGTGGACAGAGCCTGCATGAACGCGCGCTGCCCGCCGGAGAGATCGCCGTTCACCTTCTTCAGCGCCTCGACGGCCGCGAGCGTGCTGAGGTAGTAGCCAGTCGCGAAGATGGTCGGCGAAGGGAAGCGCTGATTTTCCGGATAGGCGGCGCGGTAGCGCGCGACGAACTCCTGCCACGCCGGATCGGGGTTCTCGTCCGACATCATCCCCGACGTCGGCGTGCCGATCAGTGCCTCGCGGGCGCGGCCGCGCGAGGTCAGAACCGTCTGGTCGGCCATGATCGTGCCGCCGATGAAGTTCATCCTCGCCCCAGCCTGCGCATACTGGTTCAAGAAATTGATCGCGTCGGTGCCGCCGAGGCCGAGATAGATGGCATCGACGTCATCGGGCAGCTGCGCGATCACGCCGGCGAAGTCGGCCGCGCCGAGCGGCACCCAGAAGCGGCGCACGATATCGCCGCCGTTGCGGCAGAAATCGATCGCGAAGCCCATGAAGTTGGTGTGGCCGAAGGAGTAGTCGGCAGCGACGGTGGCAATCCGTCGCCAGCCTTTCGTGCGCACCACATACTCGCCGAGGCCGGCGCCCCATTGCAGGCCGTGCGTGTGGAAGCGGAAGAAGTTCGGTGCCGGATCGACCCAAGTGGCTTCGAGCGCGCCCGAGGAGCCGTTGATGAAAGCCTTGTCCGGCACCGTCTTCGCGTAGTCGCGGATGGCAATGCCCTCGGAGCCGGAGAGCGGGCCGATCACGAAGTCGACGCGGTCCTGCTCGATCAGCTTGCGCGCCTGGCGCACGGCCGTGTCGGGGCGCGTGTCGGTTGGCGCGATGATCGTCTCGATTCGCCGCCCGCCGATCGTGTTGTTCACCGTGGCGAGGGCAAGCTCGATGCCGCGTATGCCGTCGCGACCGCCTTGCGCGAATGCGCCTTCGAGCGCGACGAGCACGCCGATCCTGATCGGCTCCTGCTGGGCCGCTGCGACACCCGGCAGCGCGAACGCGACCGCCGCCGCGGCCGCGAGAAATGACCTTCTCATCCGTTTCTCCCCATCTTGCTTCTCACTTTTCGCCCGCCCAGCCGAGCGGAGGGCACGGCATCACTGCCACGCGCCGAGAGGGTATCGGAGTCCTGCCAGCACTGCAAACTCCCCCCCTCCGGTCAGCCTGTTCCAGAGCGCGTGCCGCCCTCCGTGACGCCGACGACCCGCCACAGCCGTGCCAGCAAGCCCAACGCGGCCAGAGCGACGGCGACTGTGCCGCCGGCGGTCCGGGCGGCGCTGCGGCGTTGGCCGCCGACGCCGCCAGCAGCAGCGCAGAACGCCGCAACTGCTCGGAGAGGGCCAGGGAAGAGAGAGGGCCAGGGAAGAACGCTGGCGCGAGCGTCGACAGATGCCAGCGAGGCCCCGCCGCAGCCGAGCAATCGTGCAGAAGCAGATGACCATGACGCGACATCTTGCCGGCGCCGTCGGCGCGGCTCCGTTCGAGGCGGCGCGTGCCCTGCCTGCGCTTGCCGCCGACCCGAACAGGACGTAGCGACCGACCGATTCCGAACCGTGGAAATGATCTTTGGGGGCGTGCTCCAGCGCAACTCCATCGAGCGCATCGCGTGTTTGCCCGGATCCAATTGAGCGATGCGACTCCCGCTGGACGACCTCGTTCTTCCGTTCCTGGAGGATGCGTCAGCGCTTTCAGTGGTATCATGCAACGATGTCGGCCGGCGATGTGGCTGCGGCGCTGCTGCTTCGGCCAAGCGTCGACGCGCTCCCGGTCCATGCCTCTCCCATCCGTCCGAACAGACAGGCGGACCGACGGGCTGACTCATCCTGCCCCGGCGAGTTGGTCGACGCAACCAACCAGGAGGAACAAGGTCCGCAGTGCAAAACGTGCCGGATCGTCACGACGCTGATCTCGACGCCGCGCTTGACCGCCTCTTCGCCGTCCTGCGCCTCAACGCACTCGATCCTCCTCGGCATCGGGCAAGATCCGGAGCTCGCCCCCCACCGCGTCGGCGATTCGCCGATCAACCCGATCACGCCGCTCAATGCCGAGTTCGTGCTCATCGTCACCTTCGCGCAGCGCGACCAGGCGGGGGCAGGTGTCGGCGCCGTGATCAAGCTCATGCTGTCCTATGTCCTCATCAGGTGTGCGACATGGACGGTGCTCGCCGCGGTCTGGCACGGTGCCGGCCTGCTCTCGGGCGTCTGAACCGCGCGGCCCGAGCGGCGCGATGAGGTGGAGGCGGGGTGCACGATGAACACCGATCTTGTGATGGTGCTCGGCCTGCTCGGTGCCGCCATCGTCATGTTTGTGATCGACAAGCCGCGGATGGACGCGGTGGGGCTGATCATGATCGTGGCGATGCCGCTGACCGGCGTCGTCACCATCGCTGAGACGACGGCGGGCTTCGCCGACAGCAGCATCATCGTTCTCGCCGCCCTCTTCGTCGTCGGCGCCTCGCTCTCGCGCACGGGCGTCACGCGCTCGATCAGCGACTGGATCATCGCCACCGTTGGCGGCAGCGAGACGTGCGTGGTTGTGCTGATTATGGTCTCCGCGGCGCTGCTCGGAATTCTGATGGGCTCGACCGGCGTGGTCGCCCTTTTCGTGCCGATCGCGCAGCGGATCGCGCGGAACGCGGGCATCCCTCCTGGCCGGATCATGATGGCGCTTGCCTATGCGGCGCTCATCTCCGGCATGCTCGCCCTGGTCGCCACGCCGGTGAACCTCGTGATCAACACCGGGCTCGTGCGGCAGGGCCTCACGCCCTTCGGCTTCTTCGGCATCACGCCGTTCGGGGTGCCGATGCTCGCGCTCGCGATCGGCTACATGCTGCTGGTGCGCCGTTTCCTGCCCGACCGCCGCAGCGAAGAGGACGTCGCATCCGGCGGCAGGCCCTCGCTGCAGTGCTGGATCGAGCAGTACGGGCTCGCCGAGCGCGAGTACCGCGTGCGCGTCACTGGCCGCTCGCCGCTGGTCGGCAGGCGGGTCGGCGAGCTCGATCTCCGCGAGAGGGGTGCGAACCTGCTTGCCATCGAGCGCACGCGCCGCTTCAGCACCGAGTTACTTCGCCCGACCGCGCAGACCGAGATCGAGGCCGGTGACATCCTGCTGCTCGACAGCCTGCAGGAAGAGGCCGATGCGCGCAGCCTCGCGCAACGCTACGGGCTCGACGTCCTGCCGCTGAACCCGGGCGGCGCGTACTTCACCGACCGCGCCCAGGAAATCGGTATGGTCGAGCTGATGCTTCCCCCGGAATCGACGCTGGTTGGCACGACGATCCGCGCCGCCGAGGTGCGCACGGAGTATGGGCTGACCGTGATCGGCCTGCGCCGCGGCGCAAAGATCTATCTATGGCCGCGAGTTCCCGGACGAGACGCTGCGCACCGGCGACACGCTGCTCGTGATCGGCTTCTGGTCCGATATCGGCCGGTTTGCGGCGGCCAGCACGGACGCGATCGTGCTCAACCGCCCCGAGGAGTTCGAGGAGGTCCTGCCCGCCCCGGGCAAGGCACCATTCGCGATCGGTACGGCGGCGCTGATGGTGGCACTCATGATCAGCGGTGTGGTGCCGACGGTGCACGCGGCGCTTCTGGGGGCGCTGCTGATGGGCCTCTTCGGCTGCATCGACCTCGCTTCAGCCTACCGCGCCATCAACTGGCAGAGCGTCGTGCTGATCGCCGGCATGTTGCCCTTCTCGACCGCGCTTCAGCGCACCGGGGCGGTCGATCTCGCTGCCGAGGCGATGCTCGGCGCTGTGGGCGAGGCCTCGCCGCGCGTCGTGCTCGCCGCGCTCTTCGTCATCACCGCCGCGCTTAGCCTCTTCATCTCGAACACCGCCACGGCCGTGCTCGTGCTGCCACTCGGGCTGCAGCTCGCCAATGGCGTTGGCGCCTCGCCCTATCCCTTTGCGATGATCGTGGCACTTGCCGCTTCCTCAGCCTTCATGACGCCCGTGTCGTCGCCGGTGAACATGCTCGTCGTCGCCCCGGGCAACTACAGGTTTGGCGACTTCGTGAAACTCGGCGTGCCCTTCACCATGGTCACCCTGATCGCATGCGTGCTGATGGTGCCGGTCTTGCTGCCGTTCCGTTGACGAGACGGAGCAGTGACGATGCGCCTGCTCAAGAGCCTGCTCATGAGCTTCGGGCAAAACGTTTTGCTTGCGGTCAGCGACGCTCGCGGGGTCGCACAGCGCGTCGGCGGCACCGTCTCGGGGCAGGCGGTCTCAAGGCGACTGGCCTGAGCACCTGCTATGCCCGGCGCAAGAGGGGCTGCGTCTTGGGGT
>Ga0272446_1002027_pt1 | contig 28375 bp, 24 predicted proteins | sample YNPCB0061_FD_194587 | JGI IMG/M metagenome (GOLD analysis project Ga0272446, IMG submission 194587) | Hot spring microbial mat communities from Yellowstone National Park, WY, United States - YNP-CB-006-1 | ecosystem: Environmental > Aquatic > Thermal springs > Hot (42-90C) > Sediment | place...
AGGCGCGGCCGGCGAGCACCGTGCTGGTGTCGGTCACCGGGTACTACGCCGATTTGTCGAACATGATCATCACCCTGGGGCGCTTTCCGAATTTCCGGCTGGCCAATGCGGGCGCCGCGCTGAACCGGGGAATCGAGACCAGCGCCCGCTGGCGGCCGGTTCCGAAGCTCTCTTTGCAGTCCGGCTACGCTTATCTACGGTCAACCAACCTCGCGCCGTTCGTGCCCGGACACAAATTCAATTACGGCGCCGAATTCGACGCCGGCCGCTTCTTCCTGCATTTCGGCGGTACGGTGGTGGGGGAGCGCTGGGCTGACGCCGCCCGGACGCGGAAGCTGGAAGGCTACGTGTTGGGATCCTTGCGCCTGATGGTTCCCGTGCGCAAGTCTTTGAACTTCTTCGCCACGGTTGAGAACCTGTATGACCGCTCTTATCAGGTAGTTACGGGATACCCCATGCCGGGGGTGACCGCCGCCGGGGGATTCTCGGTGACGTTCTAATGCGACCTCCGGAAACGCTGCGCGCCATGGTGCTGAGCGCGGCGATGGCCGCGTTGGGCCTCACGCTGCCGGCCGTGTTTCACATGGTAGGGTTGGGGAGCCGCTTTTTGCCTATGCTTCTGCCGCTGCTGTTGAACGGTTTTCTGGTTCCTGCGCCCTGGGCGGCGGCGACGGGTCTTTTGACGCCCTTTCTTTCTTCGCTCGCCACCGGGATGCCGCCCCTGTATCCGCCGGTGGCGGTGGCGCTGGCTTGCGAAGGCGCGGTGGCGGGCGGGGTGGCCGCACTGACGTTCCGCCGGGGCCGGGGCAACCTCTGGGCGGCTCTGATCTCGGCCATCGTGGCGGGCAGGTTGACCGCGCTGATGGTCAGCTACGGGCTGGCGCGCCAGTTCGGACTCCCACCGGCGTTCGCCTCTCTTGCTATCCTCGTGCAAGGCGTGCCCGGAGTGGCCCTTCAGGTGGCGGTCATTCCGGTGGTGGTGCGCAGCCTGCGCCGCCGGCCGGGCCTGCTGTTTCAGTCAGCCGATGGATAAGCGGAACTACTTCAATCAATTGGCCCCGCGGTGGGACAGTCTTCCCTCGCCGCCCGGAGCGCCGGATAAGATACGCCGTTTTGTGGCGCGCGCCATCCCGGAGGACGCCCGGCGGGTGCTCGATGCGGGCTGCGGCACGGGCGTTTTGCTTCCGGCGATCCTCGATCAAAGGCCGGGGATCGAGTTACTCTGCGAGCTCGACTTCGCCGAACAGATGCTGCGTTTGGGGCGCTGCCGCAGCTCGAACCGGGCCGTGGCGGCCGTAGCGGCCGATCTTGTACGGCCTCCCCTCCGGGAGGAGATTTTTGACGCGGTGCTTTGCTTCGGGATCATTCCCCATCTGGCAGACCCAGCCGCTGCGTGCCGGGAACTGATTCGGCGCCTGCGGCGCGGAGGGAGGCTGGCGGTGGGGCATTTGATGGCGAGCCATGAACTGAACGCCTTCCACTCTCAGCTCGACGGCCCGGTTTCGTCGGACCGGCTGCCGCCAGCGGGAGACCTCGCCGCACTGCTGGCGGCCTGCGGGGCGACTCCGCTGGCGGCTGAGGAGACCCCGGGCTGGTACTTCGTTCTAGCCGGGCGGCCATGATCCATCGGATCTTGCGGCTTTCGATTCCGCTGGCGCTGTTCTGCGCCGGGGTCGCCGGGCTCCAGCTCATGAGCGGAAACTTGGATCCCTGGCTGCCGGTCAAGACCTTTGGCGCGTTTTTCGCCGGCTTGGCTGCGTTTGCCTGTTTCCCTTGGCGGCGTTTGCCGCGGCTGCTGGTTGCGCCGCCGGCGCGGCGCAACCTTCCGATTTTGTTTCTGCTCATCCTCCGCCATTTCGCGGGTATCCTGGGGGCCCAGGCGGCACGGCAGTTCCGGGCGCGCCGTCTGGTTGTCGTGCGGGAAAGCGGCCCGCTGGGCTTCACGTCGCTCCGCTGCGCCGTGGTATCCATGTTCCGGCGGTCGATCGAACGGGCGGAGCGATTCTATGCCGCCCAATGGCTGCGGGGAGGCGCGGAGTGACGCCGGCGGTTGAGGTCCGCGGGTTGGGGTATTCGTACGGGCAGACGCGGGCTCTTTCGGACGTAAGTTTCGCCGTCGCGCCGGGGGAGCGGGTAGGCGTCGCGGGGGCGAACGGTTCGGGCAAGAGCACTCTGTTGTGGTGTCTTTTGGGTTTGCTTCCGGCGAAAGGCGAAGTGCGCATTTTCGGGCGCCCGCTGGGACGGCGGCCTCCCCGGCAAGCGGCTTTGGTGTTTCAGAACCCGGAAGACCAGCTTTTCATGCCGGCCCTGCTAGACGACGTGGCGCTCGGGCTGCTGAACCGAGGGGAAGCCCCGGAGTGCGCGCGCGCCAAAGCGCGCGAGGCGTTGCGGGCGGTGGATCTGCTTGAACTGGCCGGCCGCGAGGCTTCGCAGCTCAGTCTGGGACAGCGCAAGCGCGCCGCCATCGCCGTGGCGTTGGCCGCCGCCCCGGAGCTGCTGCTTTTGGATGAGCCGACCGCGGAACTCGACGGGCGCTCGGTGCGCCACCTCGCCAGTTTGTTGCCCTCTTTGCCGGGAACGCACATCATTGCCACCCACCACTTGGAGTTCCTGCGCGCCGTCACCTCGCGAACTCTGGTTTTGGCTGAGGGGACGGTGATTGCCGACGGCCCGACCCGGGAGATTCTCGCTGACAGGGCTTTGCTCGAGCGTTCGGGTTTGATCTAATCAGGAGCATGAGACTGCCGCCGCCGTTCCTGTTTGCTCCGCTGCTGTTTGCCGCCGAGCTCCCGCCCCCGGTGCAAGAACCCTGGCAGGGCGTTCCGGAGGGCTTTCGTAATTTGCCGATCGGCAAGTTCAAAGAGCCGCGCAACCTGAAAGAGTGGCAAGCCTACCGGCGGGAGGTGAAAAGCATCATCCTGCGCAGCCTGGGCGAAATCCCGCCCCGCCCGGCTTCTCTGCCAATCCGCACCGTTTCCACTGAAGATAAAGGCGCTTACACCGTTGAAAAATTCGTTTTCCACAATGGCGTGGACAGCGAAGTTCCCGGCTACATCGCCATCCCCAAGAACCGGCAGGGACGCCTGCCGGCCATATTGACCATGCACGGGCATAGCAGCAGCAAGGACGACATGTTCGGCTACCGCACCAGCTCGCAATACGTTTCGGATCTGCTGGCCACCAACGGCTACGTTGTGCTGGGCATCGACAATTACTTCAACGGCGAACGAAAGGGCAAGGGTCCGGCAGGGGAGATGGAAGTGATGGCCAAAGGTTCCGACCAGGAGATGTCCTTGTTCAAGCTGAACCTGTGGTTGGGCCGCACGCTGTGGGGGATGATGCTGCGCGACGAGCAAATCGCGCTCGACTACCTCAGTTCCCGCCCCGAAGTGGATCCGAGCCGCATTGGCGCGCAAGGGATGAGCATGGGGAGCACGCGCTCCTGGTGGCTGGGCGCCATCGACGACCGCGTCCGCGCGGTGGTGGGCGTAGCTTGCTTTACGCGCTACGAAGACCTCATCGCCACGCGCAATCTGCGAGCCCACGGCATCTACTATTTCGTCCCGGGAATCCTGCGGCACTTCGACAGCGAAGCCATCATGGCTCTGCTGGCGCCCCGCCCGTTTCTGGCGCTAACCGGGGACCGCGACGCGGGCTCTCCGCCCACCGGGATGAAGAAGCTGGAGGAGACGCTTTCGCGCCTTTATGCTTTGCACGGCGCAGCGGAAAAGTTCCGCAGTGTCATTTATCCCGATACGGGCCACGTGTACACGGACGACATGAAGCAGAAGATGCTGGCGTGGTTTGATGCGCACTTGAAGAGCGGCGGCCGCTGAGCGCCCTGCGCTTCACGGCAGCGTGCGAATCCGGAGGTTGCGAAACTCGACTCGGGTTCTGTGTCCCAGCAGACCGATGTGACCCGAAGCCCGAGCCAAGCCCGGGTGCTTTTTCAAAACGGCCGGATCCTGAACGATATCCAGATTGGCGTCGACCACGATTTCCCCGTTCAGCCGGACCCGGATGCGGCGCCCGTCGGCAGCGATCTCCATTTCGTTCCACTCGCCGGCAGGCTTCTGATAGCGGGTGCGCGCGGGAATCACGTCATAGATGGACGCTGTGTGCTGTTCCGGGCGGAGGCGTCCTTTGTATTTTTCATGCTGGTCGTCGAGGATCTGGATCTCCATGCCGGCGTAGGCCGCGTCGCCTTCCAGCGGGGCGCGAATGCCGACGCCGTTGTTGCCTCCCGGGGAAAGGCGGTACTCGAGCCGCAGCACGAAATTGGCGTACTCGCGCTCGGTGAACAGATTTCCGCCGCCGTCCTCGGGACACACCAACAGGCCGTCCTGGACGATGTACCCCGGCCCCACGGGCCGTTTGAGAATCCATCCGTTGAGAGTCTTGCCGTCGAACAGCGGTTCGAAGCCGGGCTCGGCGGCGCCCCAAGCGGCGGCCGCCAGCACCACGATACCCCACGGGCATTTTTTCATGATCGAATCAGCTCCTCCAGAAACCTTCGCGCTCTGCGGGCTTCGGCGACGAGCTTGGCCGGATCGGTGCGGTCCAGGCACTCCACCACTAACGGTCCGCCGCGGAAGCCGCCTTTCCTCAAGCGCGCCATTACCTCACGGAAATTCACTTTGCCGTCGCCGGGGGTCAGCATCACCTCCTTCGGCGGGCGGTAATCCTTCACGCTCATGCCCATGACGAGGCCGCTCACTGAAGGGGCGTCGCCGACCGGATCGAGTTGGCCTTGCGAGTAATAGAAAATGTTGCCGGGGTCGTACCAGATGCCGAAGTTTTTGCGGCCCACCGTTTCGACGATCTTGCGGCACTGCGCTCCGGTGGCGTTGGAGCCTCCGTGCGGCTTGATGCTCATGGCCACGTTTTTGGCCGCGGCGTAATCGCAGCATTCAGCGACGACTTTGTAATACGGTTCGTGCAGCTCCGGTTTGGATGTCCCCCCGAGCAGGAGATTCGGGCACCGGCAAGCGGCGCAATGGTCGATGAGTTTCTTTAATCCCTCGATGCCCGCCTCCACGGACTTGGCGACAGGAAAATCTCCGGCCCAGATGGAAATCGTCTGCATGCCGCGCTTGCGGACTTCTTCGCCGATCGCGGCGGCTTCTTCGGGCGTGAGATTCACGTGGATGACGGTGCGCGGCTTACCGGCGTGCGACATCAGCCCGGCGTACTTGTAGCCCGCCTCCGCAATGGCGTCCAGCGCCACGCGGTAATCGGCGTGATCCCAGGGACGGGTGTAGCAACCGATCTGCCAGGGGCTTGCACCACCCGCAGCGGACAAGGCCGGCGCGCCGAGCGCCGCCCACAGAACGTCTCGGCGGCTCACTTCGAAACAACGCTTTGCCATACGGTTCTATCCTAAGCCACGGGCGAGATGCACGGGGTCTCCGGCATGCCGCACGTCCACACTCCGCCGTTTTGCCGCAATCGAACCGGAAAAACGAACGGTGGCACAAATCGCTCAAAGCAGAGTGGATCCGGGCGGGGACGCCGTTGTGACGGGAAGATACCCGCCGCCCGGCGTAGGGCGACGTCGAGCCTTCCCACAACAGCCGGTTGAACAGCGCCATCGGCTAGGTCACGCTGAACGGCATGTGGGCGGAAGGGCAACAGGGCATCCACGCGGCGCGCGACCGGAAGTTCGATGTCACTTACCCTTCGCCCTGCGCCGCTCTTCGCGTTTGGATGAGGGGATCTGCCGGCCGGCCGGTTGGCTGGCGGTGGGCATCCACTGTGGCGCCCGGTCACCGCGGACTACCTCAATGAGGCTGAATACGTCGTCCTTGTCATCGGTGTTCACGAGGGCGAGATCGCTTCCTTTGATACCTCCGTGAGCCATCACGGCGTCATGCAGCGTGACGGTTGCATCATGCCATTGCTTGTCCCCGTTTCCAGTGATCCCCAGGGCTGTCTTCATGTTTGGGGCGCCGGCATCGTAAAGCAGTTTCCAGCCTGATCCTGCCAGGTCATCAAACCAGACAACATGCACCGTCACGACTTTGGGCTCCTTGTTCCTGAAGAAGTTGTCGTGCAGCTTGAAATACATGGCGTTCTTGCCGGTGGCGTGCTCGAAGCCGCGAGCGAATCGCGCATAGACTGAGGACAGCGGCGTGATGGGTCCTCCGACCCGCCACAGGGGGACGGAGGTTGTATCAGCGTCGATCTGGTAGAGGAACCGGGAGTAATTGTCCGGCCAGATATCCCACCCTACATCGTTAAAGCCCTTTTGCTCCCGCCGCTGCATTACCTGTCCCATGGTCAGCGCCTCGGGGTCGTCCACGCGGGCCCCATACCTTGCAAACTGCTGGCATATTTTCAACATGCGATCCAAGTTCTTGCGCGTGGCCGGGCCGAACTTGTCCTCGGGATAGGCCTTGGTGTCGGCGGCATCTAATCCTTTGTGCAAGGCGCAGAAGGCGCCGGTCGCGCTTTCGGGGTAGATTTGGCCGGCATAGCGATTGAAGAAATAGAAGGAGTGATCGAAGCCCGCGGCTTTGGCTGCCTCGATCGCTCCTGCGGTTATGTCCCACACGCTCTGCCCGCCATGCAACGCATTCACGGCTCCCCAGTAGAAATTGAGAGGCAGGTTGAGCTGGTACCATGGACGTTTCCAGGTCTGGTCCATCTCGGAGCGGCGGAACAGTGTGAGTCCCTTGGGATCGATGAGAAAACGGGTCCATTGATCATACAGGGTCCGCTCGCCGCTCAAGTGATGCCCGCGGGAAAGCGCCCCATTCTTGATCCCGAAGCCGCTCTTGCAGTGAGCGGTCACCCAGTCCCATTCCTCCCCAAAATCCTTGCCGCCGTCCGCGTCGCCGCCGATCGAATTGAAAAGCAGGTCGATGGGCCGTCCGGGACCCTCCTGGAAGGTCTTTACGAACAAGGCGAAGGCCTCCAGGCGAAAGGCGCGCCACTTCGCGGAGGACTTGGGCAAAGCGTAGCGGGCATCGATGGGTTCTCCTTTGTACGCGCACTCGTCTCCGGTGCACCCAGTCTTCACCTGGATGAAGGCGATGCGCGCTTGCTTCTCGGCGGGATAGCCGCGGATGTGCTTTCCGAATTCGGTGATCAGCCTTTGAAAGTAGGACTTGTAGGCCGGGGCGAGGGGATACGGATAGTACGGCCATTTGCTCTTGTGCAGCTCATCGTCGGTAAAGACCTTGGGGACCCCGTGCGCGTAAATCCACTCCAGCGCCTCCGGGCCGACCCCCAGCGAAAGATACAAGGGTGTCTTCTGTTGGACCGCCTTCTCCATCGCCTGATCCAGCCTGCTCCAGTCAAAGACGCCCGGCTGGCGTTCCACTTCGCGCCAAGCCGCGTTGAACGCAAATCCCTTCAGAAAGGGGTACTGCTTGGGATCGAAGGAATCATCCCGAGCCCACACTCCGAAGAAACTCGCGGGCACTTCAGCTCTAACCGTGGCCAACGCGACCGCGCCGGCCAAGCAGACCAGGGTTAGTCTCCGGGAGAGAAGACTTGAGAAGGAGCGGATGAGGCTCATGCATTCGGCCCCGCTCTTCGTACAGACGGGCAAGGGCATTTGTTCCGATTATAGACCTATGCTCCACGCAGGTGGCGTACGCGGAAGCACCGCGTCCGCCTGTCCCGTCCGTTGGCGTGAATCCTCCGTTGCAGCTTCGAGTTGCACCGGCTCGGAGAAGCCGGCGATGGGATCAGCCCCGCTGGACAGAGGTCATTCGTTCGCGATTGACGGGCTCGCCGGAGACAGCGACACAGCACACTTCAGCGGCTGCGGCCTGTGGCTCCGGCCCGCCTGAGTGTTAGAACACTTGGCAGCGCTTTCGCCCGACAGTTTCGCCGCAGCCAATAGGTCTTCCGGCGCGGAGCTTGCCTGCCGGAGAGGGGGCCGCCAACTGGATTCCCCCTTTCCCTGAAACGTGTTGCGATTTCGGCCGCTAGCGCGTTCCGCCGGGCTGCGACGGCCTCCAGCGGGGCTATTTTGCCGGCGAAATTGGCGATATACTCGCTAGCGAAGAGCGTCCACTCTCGATTTCACGTTGAACCAGCCAGGAGAAGGGAGGGGGTGGAAGATGGCGAGATCGTCATTCTTTCGATTCAGGTGTATTCACTCCGCTATCTGGATAGCGGCGGCAATGGCGTTGGTGACATCCGCGCAGGAAACGGCGGGAACGATCGCCGGGCGCGTGTTGGACCCAGCGGGGGCGGCAGCGCCGGGAGCTGAGGTCACGGCTCTGCATTTGGAGACGGGCAATATCCGGCGGGCGCAGTCGAACTCCGAGGGAGTCTATGTCTTTCCATCGCTCGCGCTAGGGCGCTATCGCTTGACGGCTTCGCTCGCAGGGTTTAAGCGGGCGGTGAAGGACAGCGTGGAATTGCATGTGAACGATCGTCTGGTGGTGAACTTCGAATTGCAGGTCGGCGAGGTTACCGAAGAGGTGACGGTCACCGCAGACGCACCGCAGGTGGAACTGGGGAGTTCAGGCGAGAGCGGTCTGATTTCAGGGGATCAGATCCGGGATTTGCAACTCAACGGGCGCTCGTTTTTGACTCTGCTGGAGCTGATCCCGGGCGTAGCGAGCGATATGCCGGACCGGACGGATGCGAATCAAATCCCCTATCTCAACATTAACGGCGGGCGGTACACGTCGAGCACGCTCAGCGTCGACGGGGGCAATAACGCCGATCCGCTGATCGGCAGCGGTCCCTTGAACACGCTGACGTCAGTGGAAACCATCGCGGAGTTCAAAGTGCTGACTTCCACGTTTGCGGCGGAGTTCGGGCGCGGCGGCGTGGCGCAGATCAACGTGGTTACCCGGGGAGGAACGCGAGAATTTCACGGGGGGCTATTTCATTTCTTCCGCAACGACGCTCTGGATGCGCGGGACTATTTCAGCCATCGCGTGCTGCCGCTCAAGATGAACAATTTCGGTTTCAACCTGGGCGGACCGGTGTCGTTGAGCGGTTACAACCGGGAGCGGCGGAAGACGTTCTTTCTCTTTAACCAGGAGTACAACTACCTCAACATGCGGGCTTCGACGGTGACGACCACGGTGCCGTCCGAAGCCATGCGGCGCGGAGACTTCAGCGAGCTGGGTCCGGGACCGGACAGGGTGTGGGGCACGGCGGACGACCCGGTGGTGGACCCCAAAACGGGGCGTGGCTTCCCCAACGGCGTCATCCCCGAGGAGAGGATGGACCCCAACGCCCGCAAACTGATTCTGTTTTATCCTTTGCCCAACGCACAAGGGCCAGGGACGATCAATTACATCTCGGCGGCGGCCAGCACCCAGCGGGTTCGAGAAGACATGATTCGCATCGACCAGATCGTCAGCGAAAAATGGAAGCTCTTCGGACGCTATACCAACATGAAATCGGATATCGGGAACCCGTACGGGGGCAACAGCACCACGTCGGTGGTGAACCGCTTCCCGGGTTTCGGCGCGACCAAAGCCAAGCGGCCCGGCAAGAACTTTACCGTCAGCCAGACCATGATGCCCGCCAGAACCGTGCTGAACGAGTTGCTGTTCACCTATTCGGCTTATAGTTGGGCCCAGCGTCCCGCCAGCGAGCAGGTGACGCGAAAGGCTTTGGGAATGAACATCACCGAGGTGTTTCCGGAGAATCCCGGCGACTTGATTCCGGCCATCAGCCTCGGGGCGACCTTCGCCGGGCTCACATTGTCGCGCGTGGGCGGGACCGAAGTGGCCAATTACGACGTGTCCAACAATCTGACGAAATTAGCCGGAAATCACACCTTCAAGGCGGGCGGGTTGTACTCGCGGGGCAAGAGCGACGCCATTCCGGTTTCGCCGTACACGAACGGAATGTTCACATTCAACACCTCGTTTTCCAAGCACGTGGTGGCGAATTTCCTGCTCGGGTTGCCGGCGACCTACACCGAGGCGGAGCAATCGACGATTTCCAGGTCGAGGTACGCGATGGCGGAGGCGTTCGCGCAGGACGACTTCCGGGTATCGCGCAAATTGACGATCAACTATGGCGTCCGCTATTCGGCTTACTGGAACCCCTACGACGCCAAGAACACGCTGGCCAATTTCATGCCCTCCTTCTATGATCCGCGAAAGGCGTTCCAGATCAATCCGTCCAATGGCAACCGGATTCTGGGATCGGGCGACCCCCTCAACGGACTGATCATCGCAGGGCGCAATTCGCCGTATGGCAGGCGGGTGACGAACAACAATTTGGATCTGATCGCGCCGCGGTTCGGCTTCGCCTACGATCTTTTCGGCAGAGGAAGGACGGCGCTGAGGGGCGGCTATGGAATCTTCTACAGCCGCCCGATGATTCAAAACTTCATCCAGGCGACTTTCGACAATCCTCCGTTCACGCACACGGTGACGATCCAGAACCCGTCGTTTTCGGATCCTGCTTCGGGGATTGACACGCCATCGGCGGCGCCGCCCTCGCTCACGGCGATCAGCAATCCCCTGCATGCGCCGACGATGCAGCAGTGGAGCCTTGGGGTACAGCACCAGGTGATCCGCAGCGCGATTCTCAAGGTGAGCTATGTCGGCTCGCACGGGACCCACTTGATGCACCTGATGAACCTGAACAACCCCGAACCCGGCGTAGCGTCCTTGTTCCGGGTGAACGTCAACGCGGTGCGGCCTTATTTAGGCTGGGGCTCGATCAACTCACGCGAGACGTCGGGCGACAGTTTTTATCACTCCTTGCAGGTGAGTTTCAACCGCCGCGCGGCAAAGGGGCTGACGATGTCGGTAGCCTATACCTTCGCCAAGAGCATTGACATCGCATCTTCGGATTACTTCACGGCCGACCTTCCCCCGGACACGCGGAATACCCGCCGGGAGCGCGGTCCGTCGGATTTCGACCGCACCCATGTGTTGAATATCAGCGGCATCTGGAAGCTGCCGCGCCTGGTGCGCGGCGGGGCGGCGGCGCCGTTGGTAAACGGCTGGGAGCTTTCCGGCATCGCCAGGTTCAATTCGGGCAAGCCGTTCGACGTCGTAATGACCACAGACGTGGCAGGCGTGGGCGGTACGCAGAACCAACGCCCGGACGTGGTGGGCGATACGAAGGGTCCGAGGACAACGGAAATGTGGTTCAACCGCTTCGCTTTCGCCCGCCCGGCGACGGGCGCCTTCGGCAACATGGGCCGCAACAGCCTGCGCGGCCCCGGAATCAACAAGTGGGATCTGGCGCTGTTCAAGACCTTTACGCGGCGGGAAAGCAAGTTACGCTGGCAATTCCGGGCGGAGCTATTCAACGCCTTCAATCATCCTTCGTACACCACCGTGGCGGCTAGCTTGACGACGACGGCGAGCGGCGTGGATCCGCTGGCTAACAATTTCGCACGGGTCACCGCCACCCGCGACGCGCGGGTGGCGCAGTTGGCGCTTCGGGTGAACTTTTAGGCCAGACACTGCGGCAGAGAACGTTAGACTGGCGGGCGTGCGGCCCGGGGTCAAAGCCGGCGCCCCCGGCTATGGAGAGAAAACCCACGCTTTGGGTGGCTTTCGAGTTTCGCAATGCGGGTCTTGGCGAACGGGACCGGAGCCCAAGGGCGGATGTTATCCTGAAATCTCACCCTGTTGGGGCTCCGAAGTTTTCCATGCGGCAACTGAATTACACCACCCCAAGCGGCATCGGCGTTACGCGCGTCGCGCTGCGATCCCCGTACCGGCGCGGGCTCAAGCGGCTGCTGCGCGAGTTGGACTTGCACCGCGGTTTCTATCTTTCTTCCGGTTATGAGTATCCCGGGCGCTATTCGCGGTGGGATATCGCCAGCGTCCACCCGCCGCTGGAGATTGTCGGGCGGGGACGCCAGATCACCTTCCGCGCACTCAACCTGCGGGGCGAAATGCTATTGCGCATTCTGGAACCCGTGATCGCCGGTCACCCTCACTGGGAGTCGTTTGAAGCCACTCAGTTCACGCTTGAGGGCCGCCTCAAACCCTTACCGCCTCTGTTCCCTGAGGAACAGCGCAGCAAGCAGCCGTCGGCTTTTTCCATCCTTCGCGCCCTGATTCAGGAATTCCGGACGCCGCTCGACAACCGCCTGGGCCTGGTGGGCGCCTTCGGTTACGATCTCCTGTTCCAGTTCGATCCCATTCGCTTGCGGCTGCCCCGGGGGGACCAGAAGGACCTGCATCTGTTGTTTTGCGACCACATTTGGTACATGGACCGCAAGAAGGAGATCATCGAGCACTTCGAGTACGACTTCGACCGGGACGGCATCTCCACCATGGGACTGCCCCGGCAGACCCCTCCGGTTCCGCAACCCGAGCCGGCGTCTCCCGCCGAGATCGTATCCGACCACAGTCCCGAAGAGTACATGGCCAACGTGGAGACTGTGCGCGAGGGAATGAGACAGGGGAACTACTACGAGGTCGTGTTACGGCAAACTTTCACCGCCCCTTATTCGGACAGCCCGTCGAAGCTGTTCGAGCGGATCCAGACCTTGAGCCCCAGTCCCTACGAGTTCTTTCTGCAATTCGGCGATGAGCAATTAGTGGGCGCTTCGCCGGAAATGTTCGTGCGAGTGGAAGGCAACCGCGTGGAAACGTGCCCCATTTCCGGCACCGCCCGCCGCACCGGCGACCCTATGACGGACGCCGACGCCATCCGCGACTTGCTGGTTTCGGTCAAGGAGGAGTCCGAGCTGACCATGTGCACCGACGTGGACCGCAATGATAAATCGCGCATTTGCGTGCCCGGATCGGTGAAAGTGATCGGGCGGAGGCTGCTGGAGTCCTATGCCGGGGTCTTCCATACCGTGGACCATGTGGAGGGCATTTTGGCCGAGGGCTTCGATTCGCTCGACGCCTTCCTTTCTCACATGTGGGCGGTCACGGTGATCGGCGCGCCCAAGAAAGCCGCGGCGCAAGCCATCGAGGACTTAGAGAAGAGCCCGCGAGGCTGGTATGGAGGCGCGGTGGGAATGATCTCGCTCAACGGCGACATTAACACCGGAATCACCATCCGCACGGTGCATCTAAAGAACGGTTTGGCCACGTATCCGGTGGGGGCCACCATCCTCTATGACTCGAAGCCCGAAGCCGAAGAGCGCGAAACGCGGTTGAAGGCTACCGGATTTTTTAAGGCGCTCTATCCTGAACCCAAACGGACTCGCGTGCGGGTTACGGCGCCGCCCGCGCCGCGGCCGGGCGAAGGCGTGCGCCTGCTCTTGGTAGACAATGACGACTGTTTTATCCACACGCTGGCCAACTACGCCCGGCAAACCGGCGCCGAAGTCATCACGTACCGGGCCGGCTTCCCGCTGGAGCTGCTGGATTCGGCGCGCCCCAACCTGCTGCTCATCTCGCCCGGTCCCGGACGTCCGGAGGAATTCGGCGTTCCGTCGCTGGTGCGCCACGCCGCCGCCCGGGGATTGGCGGTTTTCGGCGTTTGCCTCGGGTTGCAAGGCGTGGTGGAGGCTTTTGGCGGGAAGCTGGGCGTGCTGAGCTATCCCATGCACGGCAAGCCTTCGGTGATCCGCCACTTCAACAAGGGCATTTTTGAGGGGTTGCCGGAGACGTTTAAAGTGGGCCGCTACCACTCGCTGTTCGCGATACGGGAGTGCCTCCCGGACTGCCTGGAGGTGACTGCCGAAACGCAGGACGGCGTCATCATGGGAGTGCGCCACCGGGAACTGCCCATCGAAGCCGTACAGTTCCATCCCGAGTCGATGCTCACGCTGGAAGGCAACTGCGGCATGCAACTGATTGAAAACGTGGTACGAATCTATGGGAGGCGGAAAGCTCCGGCGAGTTGCTGACCGGCGGCGCGTCCGATGTTCTCAGCTTCGTTCTAGTACCGTCTAAGGCTTAACAGATTTGCCGCCGGCAGGTTTCCCGGCCATACTGGTGGATAAGGATACCTTACCAATGCCCGAGATTTTCCAAGTGCTGGGGGACGTTTTGTTCTACGGACTGTGCCTGGGGCTGGCTGTCTGGTTGTGGAACAACAGCGACGGCGGAGGCAAGCGGGCCCGTTTGCCTGTAAGCTAAATGCCGGACTGCATCATTGCCGGCGGCGGACTGGCGGGAATGGCGGCTGCGGCCGCGCTGGGCGAAGCCGGCTTTCGAGTTCAGGTTTTCGAATCGCGTCCTTTTCTCGGAGGACGGGCCGCCTCTTACGCCGTTCCTGGCAGCCCTGAAGAGACCATCGACAACTGCCAGCACATTCTTTTGAAGTGTTGTGTGAATCTGCTCGATTTCTACCGGCGCATGGGCGTGGAAGAACGCATCCGGTTCTATCGGGAGTTCCATTTCCTTGAGCCGGGCGGGCGCCGATCGGATTTGCCAATCAGCATGCTGCCCGCCCCGGCGCATTTTGCGCCGGGATTTCTGAAATTGAAGTTTCTTACTTGGGGGGAGAGGATGGCCGTCGCCCGCGGTTTGCTGGCCATCCTTCGCCAGCGGGACCGGCAGGACCTCAACGAGATCACCATGGCCGCATGGCTGGCCGAACAGGGTCAGCCGCCGAGGGCGCTGGAGCGCTTCTGGCGGCCGGTGCTGGTGAGTGCGGTGAATGCAGATCCCGCCCATATGGCGGCGGCCTACGGATTTCAGGTGTTCCGCCTGGGGTTCTTGGAACGGCCGGAATTCTCCGAGATGGGCGTCCCGTCGGTGGCTTTGGGGGAGCTCTACGGGAGGGAAAGGTGGGAGCGGCTGCCCAAGGTCGAAATCCGCACGGGGCTGAAGGTGGAACGATTTTGCTTCCGCGGCGCCGGAGCGTGCGCAGCCGTCGCCGGCGGAGAAGAGCACAAGGCGGATTTCTACATTTCGGCCGTCCCGTTTGAGTCTGTGGCGGGCTTGGCGCCCGAGCTTCCTCTGGATCTGAGCTGCTTTCGGCATTCCCCTATCACCGGCATTCACCTCTGGTTCGACCGTCCGGTGACCGAATTGCCGCACGCTGCGTTGTTGGACCGCACCATTCAGTGGTTTTTCAACAAGCGCGAGGGACGCTATCTTCAGCTCGTGGTGAGCGCGTCGAACAGGCTACTCCAGATGCCGCGCCAGGAAGTGATCGAGATGTCGGTGTCGGAGTTGCGCGACTTTCTGCCGGCGGTGGGGGGCGCGGTGCTGGAGAGAGCCCATGTGGTGAAGGAGGCGCGGGCTACGTTCACGGCTGCGCCGGGGTTGGAATCGCGCCGTCCTGGTCCGCGAACGCCTTTTGAGAACTTTTTCCTGGCCGGGGACTGGACCGCCACGGGTTGGCCTGCCACCATGGAGGGCGCAGTGCGCAGCGGTTACCGCGCCGCCGAGGCGGTGACTGAGGCGGCCGGGCGTCCGATGCGGTTCCTTGTGGAGGGCGTGAGATAATCGAAGTATGGCCTCCAGGAGATTGGCGGTTCTGCTGGCAGGGGCGGTTTTTGCAATTCCGGCGCTGGCGGCTCCGGCGCTGACCAATCTGAGGATCGAGGTGAAGACGCTGGGCGGGAATCCCATCGAGCGCGCCAGCGTGGTGGTCCGGTTCGTCGAAGGGCGCTCGGTGGCCAAGTTCGGCAAGAAGATCCGCACCAACTGGGAGCTGCGCACCAATCAGGATGGGGTGGTCCGCATTCCGCCCATCCCTCAGGGCAAGATTTTGATTCAGGTGATCGCCAAGGGTTATCAGACCTTTGGCCAGACCTACGAAGTGAACGAAGAAGAGAAGACGATCGAGATCCGGCTGAAACCGCCGCAGCCGCAGCACACCGAACACCGCTGAACCTGTTAACTGGTCAGCTTCCGTTGCACGGCGAATTTCACCAGCCCGGCCACGTCGTGAATGTTCAGCTTGCGCATCAGGCTGGCGCGGTACGTATCCACCGTTTTGGCGCTGATTTCCAGGCGGTTGGCGATCTCTTTGGCTCGCAAGCCCTCCACCAGTAAGAAGAAAACCTGGTGTTCGCGGCGGCTGAGCCCCTCCAGGGGATCATCGGACTGCCGGCGGCGGTCCGGCTTCCAGATACTTTCGGCAGCGACCTGCCGCGGCACCCAGACGCCGCCGTTGTGCGCTTGATCGAGAGCCTCGAGCAGATCCCGGGCCACGCTTGCCTTGGGAACGAAACCGTGCGCGCCGCTGCGGAGGGTGTCGATCACCGTTTTACGGTCGGCGCGCGCAGCCATGACCACGATCCGGGTGGGGGCGCCGCACAGGCGCGCCTTCCGGATGACCTCCAACACGAAGGTCCGCGAAATGCCGTAGTCCAGCAGCGCAAGGTCGGGCTTGGCCTTTTCAATGATGGCGAAGGCTTGCTCGCCGTCCGAGCACTGGGCCACCACATGATAATGGCCTTTGGTCTCGCACAGACAGGCGATGCCTTCCCGGACGAGCGCCATTTCGTCGGCGATCAGGAGAGTGGCCTTGCGGCCCTCTGCTTGCCGAGAGGGATCGCCGCTGCCCCCCGTTACAGCCATAAGTGCGGCTTCAGGCGAAGCTTCGGACGGCGGCGGCTTCGTCGTCGAAGACTTCGAACACCGTGTACAGCTTTGTAATCTGGAGCAGGTCTTTCACCCGTTTAGTGAGATTCAAAAGCTTCAGGGAACCGCCGTGGTTGGTCACCGTGGTGTAAGCGGAAACCAGCTCTCCGATCCCCGAGCTGTCGATATAGGAAACTTCGGCCAGATTCAGAAGCAGTTTCTTCTCTCCCTTGGCCACCTTTTCGCGGATGATCTCGCGGAAGGAACTGGATCCTTCTCCCAGAGTAATGCGGCCCTCCGCATCGATAACCGTCACGTCACCAACTTGCCGTGTTGTTAGCTTTACGCTCACAATGCCTCCTTCTTCCTCTAGCTGAATACTGCTTTCCGCGGCCGTTTTAACCGGCCTTGTTACGATGCTTGATCAATTCGAGCGCCGTCCCGTGCGTGTGCCCTGCCACGGTGCGGACCTCGTCCACGAACGACCGGATCAACAAGAGCCCGCGCCCGGACTGCCGCAGCAGGTTCTCTTCCGCCGTCGGGTCCGGGATGGACTGGAGATCGAAACCCTCTCCTTCATCCTCAATCCGAATGACGAAACGCGCCGGCTCGGAAATCACCGTCAACCGGACTTTCTTCTTTTCACTATAGCGGTTGCCATGCACGACGGCGTTCACCATTCCTTCGCGCACCGCCATGCCGATCTGAAACACCTCTTCCTCGGCGAAGCCACCCTCGGCGGCGATGCGGCTCACCTCGGCTTCCGCCCGGTCCACGCTCTCCAGCGTGGAGGTTAAATACTCGTCCAACCGGATCGAGTTTTCGGGGTGAGAATCCATAACCAGCGTCCGTTCGCGGGAGCCAAATCGAATTCCCACAATAGAATTCCGCCTGCCGGGCTGTCAAGGAGAGCTTTTCCGACTGACAGGTTTGCGGGGCGGTCTAGTACTTTTCCCCAGTTTCGCCCGGGCGAGAGAACTATTTTCCGTGCTGGATCCGGTTTAGGCTGGAAGGTGGTGTTTACGCTTTCCCGAAGCAGCTATCCCGAGCCAGCGGTGGGCCGGTACCTAGTGACCGGAATCCTGGTTGCGGCGACCGTAGCGTTTGTGGGTTGGACGGTGTGGTTGTTTGCCGACCCTAGCCTGCGGCGTTACCGGCAAGTGAGCCGGGAATTGGTCATCCAGAGGCTGGCTCACATCGAAAAGGCTTTGCTTGAAACCACGGTGGCTGTGGCGTTGATTCCGGACTCGCCCCGCGAGGAGGCGTCGCAGCGCTGGCGCGCCCAGTTTCTGGCCTACCGGCGGCAACTCGAGCAATTGGATTACCGGGAGCCGAGCGTGCAAGCCATTGGGGAGTCGCTGAGCCGGATTTATGCCTTGGCGGGACAAGCCGAAGAGATCCGGAGGAACATTTTGGCGAACGCCCTGGCAGCCGAGAGGCGCAAAGCCGAGGAGTTGAACTTCCACCGCCTGTTGCAGGAAGCGGCTAAGGAAGCGCGGGCGGCGTCCGGCAGGCTGCTGGAGATGAACGATCGCCAAGGCGCCAATCCGCTGGGGTTCCCACTGTATCCCCTGTTTGGCAGTTTGCTTTCCATCAGCCTGCTCAGCGCGTACTTGCAGCTCCAGCGGCGGCTGGACCGGATGGCTTCCGAACCGGCGCCACAGTCCGCGACAGGCGGCGCCATGGCGCCGCCCTACTTCGAGCCGAATGGCATGGACGCCCTGCGCCGTTTCGCCGGGCGAGTGGCCCATACCTTCAACAATCTATTGACGCCGGTGACCGGCTACGCCGATTTGCTGCTCCACTCGATGCGCAAGGATGACCCGAACCGGAGGGATGTGGAGGAGATCCAAAAAGCCGGAAACCGGGCGGGGGCGCTGGCGGCGCAGTTGCTCGCCTTCGCCGGCAGGCAGGTAGCGCAGCGGCGGGAAACCGACTTCAACGCTCTTCTAAGGAATCTCGAAGGAGAGATGCGGGAGGCGCTCGGAGGAGGGATCGAGCTTTCGCTGGACCTTGATGCCCGGCTTCCCAAGCTGAAGATCGACCCATGCCAATTTGCGCAAGTGGTGATGAGCCTGGTCCGCAACGCACGGGACGCCATGCCGGGGGGAGGATCGTTGGCGATCTCGACCACATTCGTGGCCCCCGGCTACGCCGTCACGCCTCCCAGCCCCCTGCCGGCGCCGTGCCTGCTGCTCAAAGTCAGCGACAGCGGCGCGGGAATGGACGAAATCACGCGGCAACAAATCTTCGAGCCGTTTTTCACCACCAAAGAGCCGGGCAAAGGGCTGGGGTTGGGGCTGACCGCGGCGTACGGAATCGTCCGGCAGGCAGGCGGCGTGGTGCGGGTAATGAGCAACCCCGGCCAGGGAACAAGCTTTCTTATCTATCTGCCTATAGCCCCGACTTCCGGACCGAATCTAAACCACGGTCCCTTCGCTATGCACGCTTCCGCCAGAAGCTCGCATTAGGCTGTTTTGTTGTATAGTGGCTGTTCTGGAAAACACTCTGGCACGCCATGTGATCCGCCATATCCCGGAGGGGATTCTCGTCGTTGCGGCTGACGGGAGGGTGGTTTCCATGAACCCGGCGGCAGAACGGCTGTTCGGCATCGAGAGCGGCCGGGGGGAGGGGATCGACGCCGGCAGACTGCTGCCGGGCCTAAGCTGGGATTGGGCCGGCGGCGCGCCGCGTGAGGTTGACGGCCGCGATCTGGGTGGCCGCGCCTTCGCCGCCGAAGTCACGGTTCGCTCAGTTCCGGAGGCGGGGAACACGGTTTACTGCGTGGTGGCCCGCGATGTGTCCGAACGGCGGCGGGCTGAGGTTGCCGCCACCGCGGAGCGGAATTTCGTTTCCGCCGTCCTGGATACAGCGTCGGCCATCCTGTTGGTTATCGGCCGCGATGGCCGTATTGCCCGTTTCAACCGCGCCTGCGAGGAAATCAGCGGCTACGACGCTTCCGAGATCGAGGGGCGCCCGGTGTGGGAGTTTCTGGATGTGCCGGAGGAACAGGAAACCATCCGCCGCGCTACGGCCGCCGCCGCCGCGGGGCATTGCCCGCCGCGGGGCGAGACCTGGCTGCGGACCAAGGGGGGGTCGCTACGCCGCATCGCGTGGTCCAACGCTGTGATGCGGGACCATCGCAACCAACCGGCTTTTTTGATCTCCATCGGCATCGACATCACCGAGCAGAAGATGCTTCGGGAGCAACTGCTGCACTCGCAGAAGATGGAGGCGATGGGGAGGCTGGCCGGCGGCGTCGCCCACGACTTTAACAATCTGCTCACCGCCATCGCCGGATTCGCCGAGTTGGTGGCAGACACTTTCGAGCTGGAGGATCCGCGGCGCAGCGACATGGCGGAGATTCAGAAAGCCGCCGAACGTGCGGCGTGCCTGACCCGGCAATTGCTTGCCTTCAGCCGCAAGCAAGTGATTCAGCCCCAGATCCTGGATGTGAACCAAGTGGTGCGAGGGCTGGAAATGATGCTCCGCCGGTTGATGCGGGAGGACGTGGAGATTTCTCTGGATTTGAGTCCGGCTTGCGGTCCCGTGCGGATGGACCGCGGGCAGCTCGAACAGGTGGTGCTGAATCTCGCCATCAACGCGCGGGACGCCATGCCCGGCGGCGGGCGGCTGACCATTGAATCGACCACGCTGATTCATCCCGGACAGTCCCCGGATTTGCGCACGCCGCTGCCGGCCGGAACCTACACCCGCCTTTCGGTATCCGACACGGGCGAGGGAATCAAGCCCGAAAATCTGCCCCACATTTTCGAGCCGTTTTTCACCACCAAACAGCTCGGGAAAGGGACAGGGCTTGGGCTATCCACCGTGTACGGCATTGTGAGCCAGGCCGGCGGAGGAATCGGAGTCGAGTCAGAGCCGGGCAAAGGCGCCACCTTTCATGTCTATCTGCCGCTGGCGGGCGCAGCGCCGCTGCAAGCGGCGGCGGAGGCGCCGGGGCCCAGGGCCGCCGCCAGAGGCGGGGAGACCATCTTGCTGGTGGAAGACGATGTCGAGGTTCGGGAGGTGATCCGCCGGGTGCTGGCGCGAGCGGGATACGAGATCGCCACCGCAGCGGGCGGGGATGAGGCGCTCAGGCGGGGCGCCGAGCTTCGGGGCCGCCTTCAGCTTCTGGTGACCGACATCGTCATGCCTGGCATGTCCGGGCCGCAGCTTCACCGGATGCTTGGCCGGCAATGTCCGGGGTTAAGGGTATTGTACATTTCCGGCCACACGCACGAAGAATCCGTCCGGAACCTGGAGATTCCGCCGGAAGCGGCGTTTCTACAGAAGCCCTTCTCGCCGGACGTGCTGCTTCGCCGCATCCGGGAAGTATTGGACACCGGTCAGTCCCCCCGCTGAGCGGCCAGGATTCGATAGGCTTCCCGTTTGCCGATGCCGCTCCGTCTGGCGGCTTCTTTGACCGCCTCCATGTGCGGCATCCCATCGGCCACCAAGCTCTGGTAAAGCTCTTCCAGGGAAGTCTGGCCCGCCGGAGACTCGGGCGCGGCGCGGTCCACCAAGAGCACGAGTTCGCCTTTGACCGCCGGGCGGCGGGCCAGCTCCGCTCTCACCTCGTCGAAAGTTCCGCGAAGAAACTCCTCGTGGAGCTTAGTGAGTTCGCGCGCCACCACGGCGCGGCGGCTTCCCAACAGGTCGCGGCAGTCGGCCAGCGTTTCCAAGATGCGGTGAGGCGCCTCATAAAAGACCAAGGTTGCCGGCAAACGGCTGAGTTCTTGAAGCCGCGCGCGGCGTTTCGCTGCTTTGGCGGGCAGGAAGCCGCCGAAGAAGAAGGCGTCGGTGGGCAGCCCGGAGGCGGAAAGGGCCGCCACGGCGGCGCAGGGTCCGGGGACCGGCTCGACCTTAAAGCCGCGCTCGACAGCCAGAGCCACCACCCGGTAGCCGGGATCTTCCACCAGCGGGGTGCCGGCATCCGAGACTAGGGCCACCGTTTCGCCCCGCTCCAGCCGCGCCGCGATTTCGGCGGCGCGAGCCGCTTCGTTGTGCTCGTGGCAGCTCAGCACCGGCGTTTCGATGCCGTAATGGGCCAGCAGCTTGCGCGTATGGCGCGTATCCTCGCAGGCGATGACGGAGACTTCCTTCAAAACCCGGATCGCCCGGAGCGACATATCTTCGAGATTGCCGATCGGCGTTGCCACTACATATAAGGCGCCAGCCACATGCCCTATTGTAGTTTTCCCGGCTTAAGACCGATAGTAGAGTGAGGTATAAGGACTTAGCCTTGAGCATGGAGCCGTCTCCTCACGCCAGCGAGTACTTTGTCTGGGAACCGCCTGGGAAAGCCGTTACCATAAAGCTGCGGTGGGAGGTGATGGACCGCATGGCGCGCGAGATGCTGCGCGGATTCGGCGCCATGCCCCGGCGGGCGGCGGAAGTGGGTGGCATTCTGCTGGGGCGCGCGGTGTGGGGCGAACGGCTGGAGGTCCACATCGAGGACTTCGAAATGGTTCCTTGCGGCTACACGCGCGGTCCATCTTATGCGCTATCCGCCGAGGAAACCGCCCGGTTTCAGGAAGCGGTGCGGCGGCATGCGCCGGCCGGGGATGGCAAGCTTTACGCCGTAGGCTTCTTTCGAAGCAACACGCGCGAGCAGTTGAAACTGGAGGATGAAGACGTCGCGCTGCTTGACCTTTGTTTTCCCGAGCCCACCGGCGTTTGCCTGCTGGTCAAACCGTCGGCGGGAAGAGCCGGCGTAGGCGGGTTTTTCTTTCGCGAGGACGGCGAGATCCGCTCCCGGCTTTCCTACCTCGAGTTTCCATTCCGGCGCGTGGAGGGCGCCGCACCCGTGGAGGCAACGCAACCAACCATGGAAGTCGAATCTCCCAGTCCTGGAGCAACCGAAAAGCGCAAGCGGGGCAATATTTGGATTCCGCTCTCGTTCATTTTTTTGGTGCTGGGCGTCTGCCTGGGTCTGTCCGTCGGGCATCTGATGGGCATCATCCAGCGGAGCCGCGCAGCCGCCATTCCGGAGGATGCCTATCAACTGGATCTGTCGGTAAAGCGCAGCGGCGACGCGCTGCAAGTGAAATGGAACCGCCATGCTCCCTCGCTGGCGCGCGCCCGGAAGGCGGTGTTGAGCATTCAGGACGGCGAATATTCCAACCGCCTGAATATCGACCCGCAAGATCTCGCCGGGGGCACGCTTTTCTACCGGAATGTGACGGGAACGGTGCATTTCAAACTGGAGGTCTTTACGACGGAGCGCGCCAGCGTGTCGGAGACGGCGGAGTACCGGGCTGAAGGCAACGCCGAGCCCGCTTCCCCCAAGAAATAGCGCCGGTCACGCCGCGGGACGGCAGGGCTTCAGGCGGAAGGCGAGCCGCGCGCCTCCCCGGGCGGCTTGGACGATAATGGCGCTGCCGGCTTCCACCGTTCGATGAGCCAGGAGCGCCGCCAGCGGATGCAGCAGCAGGCGGAACAGGGCTCGCTTGAGTTCCCGCGCTCCGTACTCGGGGCTGGTTCCTTTTTCCAACAGGAGCCTGCGAGCCGAAGGACGGACGTCGAGCCTTAGTTCGCGGGAGGGCATGCGAACATCCAGCAGGCTTTGGATTTCGGCGATCATGTTGTCCAGAATTTGCGCCAGCGTGCGGCGGCTTAGGGGCTGGAAGGTGAAGACGCCGTCGATGCGGTTCATGAATTCGGGCGAAAAGTGCCGCCTGGCAGCCTGCTCGGCGACATCTTTGAGCTTGGCGGGGCTCGGCGCAGAGGAAGCCTCCTGGCGGACCAGCGTGAAGCGCGGGCGGAGGAGCTGCTGCATGTTGCGCGCGCCCAGATTGCTGGTGAAAAAGATCAGGGAGCGTTCAAAATTGACGCTGGAGCCATCGCCCAGCCGCAGGACGCCTTTGTCGAGCACGCCCAGCAACAGGCGCACCAGCGACGGGGCGGCTTTTTCGACTTCGTCGAACAAGACCAGGGCGAGATTTGACCGCGCGCTGGTAGCGGACACCAGCCGGCTTTGCGTCAACATGGGCTGGGTTTCCCGGTGTCCCAGATACCCGGGCGGCGCGCCGATCAGTTTGGCCACCTCGTGATCCATTTGGAACTCGCCGCAGTTCACTTTCACCAGGCATTTCGGATCTCCGTGCAGCGCCTGCGCCAGGGACTCGACCGTTTTCGTTTTTCCGGTTCCGGTGGGTCCCAACAAGAGAAAGACGCCGGCCGGGCGGCCCTCGGGCGCCAGGCCCGCCCGGTAGGTATCGACATAAGGCAGGATGCCCTCCAGGGCTTCATCCTGGCCCATCACCAGCTTTCGCAATTCCGCCGCCACGCCGCCCGGCTGGCAGGCAGCCGGCATTTGCATGGCGGCCGCGCGGGTGTTATCCGCCACCACCAGGAGTGGTTTTCTGAGCTTGGGGTACATCGGAACGGCCTCCTCGAACGATCCGCCACTACCAGTCTTATTATTCGGGGCGGGCGCCAAATATAGAGGCCCAAACAGGGCGCTAAAGGATCGAATTCAAATGGTTATGCGGGACTATTTTTGGCGTAAAATGAATCAATTGCCGCGAAAATGCGCTCGCTAGCCCGGCCGTCTCCGTATGGGTTGTGAACGCGCGTCATGGCGGCGTACGCGGAGGGGTCATCCAGAAGCCGGGTCGCCTCCTCGACGATGCGCTTAGGGTCGGCGCCCACCAGCCGGACGGTTCCGGCCTCGACCGCCTCAGGGCGTTCCGTGGTGTCGCGCATGACCAGTATGGGCTTGCCCAGGCTTGGTCCCTCTTCCTGCACTCCGCCGGAGTCGGTAATTAGCATATAGGACCGCCGCATCAGGTCGACGAAAGCCACATAGCTCAGAGGCTCGATCAACAGGACGTTGGGACGTCCTGCCAGCAGCCGGGCGACGGGTTCCCGCACGTTGGGGTTGGGATGGACCGGATACACCAGTTGGACATCGCTGCGGCCGGCGAGGGTGGCCAAAGCGCGGCAGATGCGCTCGAAACCCTCACCGAAGCTCTCCCGGCGGTGGGCGGTCACCACGATGAGCTTCTTTTGCGGGTCGAGCCCGGGCAGGTGGCAGCCGGGGATTTCGGCTTGCTCCAAGCGGCGTTTAACAATAAAAACGGCGTCGATGCCTGGGTTTCCGGTGACGGTGACCCGCAGCGGATCGACGCCCTCGCGCAACAGGTTGTCGGCCGCCCATTGCGTGGGGGCGAAATGCAGCGCCGCCAGCCGGCTGGTGAGCAGGCGGTTCATTTCTTCGGGGAAAGGATGCTGGAGATCCCAGGTGCGCAGCCCGGCTTCGACATGGCCCACCGGCACGCCGGCATAAAACGCGGCCAGCGCGCCGCACAGAGTGGTGGTGGTATCGCCCTGCACGAGAGCCAAATCGGGGCGCTCCCGCTCGAAGACCGGCTCGAGCCCAGCCACAATGCGCGAGGTGGACTGAGACAGGGTCTGGCCGGGGACCATGAGATCCAAGTCGTAATCGGGCGCCACGCCGAACACGTCGAGCACTTGATCCAGGAGAGTGCGGTGCTGCGCTGTGACGCACACCCGGACGTCGTAGCTTTCACGGATCCGGCGCGAATGAAGAATCAAAGGGCAGAGCTTGATGGCTTCGGGGCGGGTCCCGAAAACGAAAAGGATCTTGCGTTGCGCCATCAGCCGGCGTGGAGAGGGATGCGAGACAGCCTACTTGTGCCGGTAGGTGATTCGCCCCTTGGTCAGATCGTAGGGCGACATTTCCAGGGTCACGCGGTCACCCGCCAGGACCCGGATACGATTTCGGCGGAGCTTACCCGCCAAGTGGGCCAGAACGACGCGGTCTTGGTCTAACTGGACGCTGAACAACCCACTGGGAAACTTTTCCACAACGGTTCCTGTCACTTCGATGCAATCTTCCTTACTCATTCTCCTCCCATGTGCAAGCGTGCACGTCTCTATTATAACTCCAGCCCTTTCACTTAACCTTCTCCACGAGCGCCAGCATCTGGCGGGCGTGCTGAGCCCAAAGGGACTGTCCTGAAGCCAGCAGCCGGAGTTCCTTTTCGCCTTCCTCGAGGTCGCGCTGGGCGAAGAGGGCTTTGGCGCGGAAGAAGCGCGCCTCCTCGCGGTAGGCGTCGTCTTTGCCGTCCAGGATCTCCTTGAAGCTCCGTTCCGCTTTGGCATTGTTGCCGAGCAGCATCGAACAGATGCCCAGATAGAGCCTGGCGTAATGGTAATCCGGTTGTAAGCGGACGACTTCCTCCAGCGCTGGCGCCGCTTGGGCAAACTGCCCGCTCATATAGAGTTGCATGGCGGTTTGGAGTTGCTGGCCGGCTGCCGCTATCGGGAGGCGCGCGGGCGGCTGGTAGGGCAACGGGAAAAACGAAGCCAATTCCTGAAGATGCTTCTCTCGAATAGGCTGGAGTTCGCCGTCCGGAAGCCGCAGTTCGAGGGGGCGGCCCTGAGGCTCAGTCCGACGCAAGGAGACCCTGCCCCCGGTCCGCCAGACCGCCACCGCCACAGCGGCCAGCAACACGGCCAGAGCCAACCCGATTCGCGTCCGGCGGGAAACCGGCCGGCGCCGGGATGGTTTTGGTGACGGAGCGGGCGCCGCCGGCGCCGGAGCAGACTTCGCGGCCCCGCGCAGATCCCGCAGGCGCCGGCCGCAGTCCGGGCAGGCGCGCGCATGAAATTCGAGCGCGTCGCGCTCCGCCGGGGGCAGCTTTCCTGCGACATACTTTTCCAGCAGTTGCTGGTCAGCAATCTGGCGGCAAGTCATGGCTGGCAATGTCCGGGACCGCAGAGTTATTGTGGCATAACTCCGGCGGCGCCAGCATGTCCGGAATCTGTCTCCGGTCAGTGATAAGATCTTGATTGGGTTTTTCGAGGAGTAGGGTCTGCTTTGGAGGTTGAAAATGTACCGAGCTATCAGCGCTTTATTCGTCTTGGTTTTGGCCGCCTGGTCCCAGGAATCTCGGGGGACCATCAGCGGCATGGTGATGGATTTGCAGAAAGCGGGCATTCCCAAGGCTCGCGTGACGATCACGAACGTGGACACGGGGGTGGACACGGTGCTCGAGACCAACGAGCGGGGCGCTTACGTCGCGCCGCTGCTGATCCCCGGGAATTACCGCATTTCGGCCGAGCATGAGGGTTTCAAGAAGTTCACCCGCGACGGGATCGTGCTGAGCGTCAACGACAACATCCGCATCGATATCCAGTTGGAGCTCGGCGCGGTGACCGAAGCGGTGACGGTCACCGATTCGGCGCCGCTGGTGGAGTCCACCAGCGGCAACATGGGCATGCTGGTGGGCAACCAGGAAGTGACCGAGCTGCCGCTGGCGCACGGCAACCCCTATGCGCTGATCAACCTGGCGCCGGGCACGACTTTCGAAGGCGACCCGCTGCTGAACCGGCCCTATGAGCCCACGCACATTGTGGGCTACAGCATGAGCGGCAGCCTGGCCAACACTACGGACATCACGCTGGACGGGGTGTCGAACACCTCGCGCAGCGGCGCCGGACAGATTGCCGCCGGTTATGTTCCGCCGCCGGACGCCATCGGCGAAATGCGCATCGAGACCAGTTCGTTCGACGCCCGGGCCGGGCAGACCTCCGGGGGGGTGGTGAACATCAGCTTGCGATCGGGCACCAACAAGCTGCGGGGCAACTTCACCTTCACCAAAATGCGGCCGGAGTGGATGGCCAACACCTGGTTCGGCAACCGCAACGGGACGCCGCGGGGGGATTTCGACTACAACCGCTGGAGCGCCTCGGCCAGCGGTCCGATCGTGCTGCCGAAGGTGTACAACGGCAAGAACCGTACGTTCTTCATGTGGGCTTATGAAGCGCTGAGCGACCAGCGGCCGCGGGGCGGAACGACGCTGACCGTGCCCACGGCGGCGCAGCGGCAGGGGGATTTTTCGGAGTTGCTGGCGTTGGGGTCGAACTATCAGATCTACGACCCGGCGACGCGCCGGCGGGAGCCCGGCTCGAGCACGCGCTACCGGCAGGATCCGTTTCCGGGCAACGTGATCCCCATGGCGCGGTTCAACCCGGTGTCGCTGAAGGTGATGGAGTACTTTCCGTTGCCGATCAACGAAGGCACCACGGCGGACCACAGGAACAACTATCCCAAGCCGAATTCGCCGGAGATCGCGGATTACTTCACGCACACGGTGCGGGTGGACCACAATTTCAGCTCATCGAACCGCCTGTACGTGCGGGGCAACGGCTACGTGCGGGACACTCGCCGGAATGACTACTTCGAGACCCGGGCCACGGGCTTGCGGGAGCAATATCACCCTATTGGCGGATCAATCGACGACGTGCTCACGCTGTCGCCGACCTTAGTGCTGAACTTGCGCTATGGGTACACGCGCTTCACCCGGGAAACCACGCCGTTGCGCGGGCGATTCTTCGATCTGACGACCCTGGGCTTTCCCCAGTCTTACGCCCGCCTCATCAGCCCCGATAACAGCGAGTTTCCGGCTTTCGAGTTCAGCCAGTATTTCAATACCGTCCGTACGGGCGAGGCGCGGTTTATGGACACCCACTCTTTTGTGGCCGCGTTCACCAAGCTGCGCGGCGGGCACACGCTCGATTTCGGCTTTGAGTGGCGCGCCTACAAGCACAACCAGTACACGGGCGACACCAGCCGCAGCGGGCGGTTCATTTTCGATCCCACCTGGACGCGGGGACCACTGGACAATTCCACCACAGCTCCCATCGGGCAGGGCTGGGCGTCCTTCCTGCTGGGGCTGTTCAACGCCAGCGGCTACGTTTCCCGCCCTGCGGATTTCGCCGAGCAATCCACGGTCTGGTGCGGCTATTTCCAGGACAACTGGCGCGTGCGGCGGAACCTGACCATCAATTTGGGGGTGCGCTACGAGTTGGAGGGACCGCTCACGGAGCGCTATAACCGCTCCATCCGCGATTTCGACGTCAACGCCTTGCTGCCGATTGAAGCCCCGGCCAAGGCTGCGTACGCCGCCAGTTGGGCGGCCAACCCGACCCTGGAGTTGCCGCCGGAT
>Ga0272446_1002028_pt1 | contig 28367 bp, 25 predicted proteins | sample YNPCB0061_FD_194587 | JGI IMG/M metagenome (GOLD analysis project Ga0272446, IMG submission 194587) | Hot spring microbial mat communities from Yellowstone National Park, WY, United States - YNP-CB-006-1 | ecosystem: Environmental > Aquatic > Thermal springs > Hot (42-90C) > Sediment | place...
CGCGTTCGAGCGCGAGAACCATGGGGGTCCCGCCGGAGCCGCAGAGTTTGCGAAACTCGCGGTCAAAAAGGGCAGCCGGCAGAAAACCGGGATCCAGAGGCGCAACTACGCGCGGCGTGACAGGAAGAATCGGCTCAGACATACAAGAGTCAATTCTACCGGAATTTCCATTTTGGATTCCGGACGCCGGCGCCTTGCCGCTATTGCGGCCAGCCGCCCGCCAGCGCCTTGAACAGCAGCACCGATTGGACCGCGGCGGACGTCTCGGCCTGGGCAATGGCCAGGTCGAGTTCGAGCACCGATTTTTCCGCCTCCAGCACTCCCAGAAAGTCGCCCAGTCCTGCCTGGTAGAGGTCCCGGGAGAGCCGCAAGGCCGTGGCGGCCCGGGAGTGCGCCTCGCGAAGTTTGCTCAGACGGTCCTGCTCCAGACGGTAGCCGGCCAGGGCATCCTCCGCCTCCTGAAAAGCGGCGCTCAGTTCCTGCTCGTAGGCAAGTCTGGCCTGTTCGAGCCGGGCATCGCTGGCTGCGATATTCGCCCGGATGCGTCCGCCCGTAAAGACCGGCAGCACCAACTGCGGCCCTGCGCCGAAGAAATTGCCGCCGCCCAGACTGAAGCCGGACACGTTGGTTGCCTGGCGGCCCATCAGGCCGGTCAGCAGCAGCCGCGGATACATCTCCGAACGTGCCGCCTTCAGCCGGGCCGTGGCCGCCAGAATCCGTGCCTGCGCGGCGCGCAGGTCGGGCCGCCGTAGCAGCAGTTCCGAGTCCACGCCCTGATTTACATGGGGCAGAGCCGGGTTGGGCGGTGCGGGCGGCAGCGCGCGCGCCGCAAGATCCCGGTCAGCCAGCAGCACCCCCAGACGGTTCAGCCGGAGGATGCGCTGGGCTTCCAGCGGGGGGATCGCGGCCTCGAGGGAGGCCAGCGCCGCCGCCTGGCGTTCCACGTCCAGCTCCGGCGACAGCCCCGCCTGCGCCCGCTGCCGGGTCAGTTCGAGCAGGCCGGCTTCCAGGTCCCGGTTGCGGCGGGCCACCCCAATCTGCCGCTCCAAGCCCCGCAACTCGAAGTACGTCCGGGCGACTTCAGCGGTCACGATCACCCGGACATCGCCTTCCGACTCCTGCTGGGCCAGCAGGTCGGCGCGTGCCGCGCTAAGGCGCTTCGGATTGGGTCCCCAGAAGCTGACCTCCCAGCGCGTGTCCAGCCCCGAGGACAGCAGACCCGTCTCGAATGGCGCCACGAAGCTTGCGCCGGCGCCGCTCACGCCCGGCTCGGGAACTCGGATGATTCCCTGCTGGAAGCCGCCCCGGAGCTGCTGGGCGCTGGTGTTGAAATTCAGCCCGGGGGCCAGGGCCGACCTGGCCTCTCCGCTCAGCGCCCGCGCTTCAGCCACCCGTGCGGCGGCCAGACGAAGGCTATGATTCTGCTTCCCGGCGCGCTGGATCAGATCGTCCAACACCGGATCCCCATAGGTCTTCCACCAACTCGCCGGATCCCCGGCAAGGGAACACAGCAAGAGAATCTGCCACATGGTTGCCTACTCCTGCGATTCGATGAACACGTCCATTTGCTGGCCCGCATAGACCGGTGCGCCTGCGGGCAGAGCGTAGATCACCTGCAACACCCGCGTATCGGTCCGCTCCGTGGTCTCCCCGGTCAGATTCCGTTTGGGGACGACATACGGCTCGACGCGCACAAAGGCGAGCGGGAAGCGCCGTCCGGCATTCCCCCGGACGCTCGCGTAGGCGCGGGCTTCCGGGCGGAGCCGCCAGGCGTCCTTTTCGTCGACGTCGGCGCGGACGTGGAGCGGGTCGCCGGAACCCATCAGGATGAGCGGCTGCGCGCCTGCCGCGGCCGCGTATTCTCCTGGGCGTATGTTGACCTGGAGAATCCTCCCGGAGATCGGCGCCGTAACCCTCAGCCGGTCGAGATCGGCTCTCACCCGCTCCACCTGCTGGCGGGCCTGGCCGGCCTCGGCTTCCGCCACCAGCAGGTCCTGCTTCCATGCGCCGGCCCGCAGCAGCGCCAGGGCCGCTTCCGCTTCTCTGAGCCTCGCCCGTGCCGTCTCTGCATTCCAGCGCCGGCGCTCGAGGTCTTCGGTGCGAATGGCCCGGCGGTCGCTTACCGACTCGATGAGCCGCAACTGGCTCTCGGCGTCGGCCAGTTGGGCGCGCGCCTCGGCAACCCTCGCCTCGGCCGGCGGCAGCTCTTCCGGCCGTGGCGCGTTCCGCAGCCGCGCCAGCCGTGCCTCGGCAAGTTGAAGCGCCGATTCGCGCAAGGCCAGCTCGGCGCGCAGGTCCCGATCGTCAATTTGCAGCAGAGGCTGGCCCCGCCGCACACTGTCTCCGGCGCGCACCTGCACCTCCATCACCAGGCCGGGAGCCGGGACGCCGATGGCAATGTTCTCCGAGGCGGCCTCGACCATGCCCGTGGCCCCGATCTGGCGGGCGAAAGTGCCGGCCGGCGGGGCCTGCGGCGGCGCCGCCTGCGCCTGCCGGGGCTTCATCTGTTGTACGCTGACGGCGGCGAAAACCAGGGCTGCCGCCGCCAATAACGGCAATCCGTATTTCAAGATCATCTAGTGCGCTCCTTTGCGTGATTCGACTCGCTGAATCAGCCCGTCGCTGATTTCGGTGACCCGGTCGGCGAAGTCCAGAATGCGCACATCGTGAGTGACAATCAACACCGCCCGGTCCGGGCTTAAGGCCACCTTGCGCAGCAACTCGACGACGTGGCGTCCGGTTGGCCCGTCCAGCGCCGAGGTGGGTTCGTCGCAGATCACCAGCTTCGGATCCTGGATCAGCGCCCGCGCGAATGCGACGCGCTGCTGCTCCCCGCCCGAGAGTTTGTTCGGTAACACGCCGGCCCGATGGGCCATACCGAGATCGGCCAGCACACCCTTCGCCCGCTCCGTCGCCTCCTTCCGTTTCCAGCCCGCGGCCAGCAGCGGCACCGCCGCGTTCTCCGCCGCCGTCAGCGCGGGAATCAGGTTGAACTGCTGGAACACGAAGCCCACGTTCCGAAGCCGGAACAGCGCGGCTTCGCCGTTGTGCAAGCGGGCCAGGTCCCTGCCCAGCACCGTCACCGACCCGGCGTCTTGCTTCAGCAATCCGGCGATGACGCTGAGCAGCGTGGTCTTTCCCGAGCCGGAGGGACCCAGCAGAAAGGTCAGTTCCCCGTACCTGGCTTCAAGATCGACGCCCCGCAATACATGCAGCCGCGTATCGCCGCTGCCAAACGACTTGTGTACTCCCCGGCATGCCACCGCCGGCGCCTGCAATGTGGTGTCAGTCATGAGTGGAGTATCCTCACCCGCGGAAAACCACTGCGGGATCGGCGACCACAACCCGCCGGACGCTCAGGATGGTCGCGGTCAGCACCACCACAAAAACCACCCCGCCCGTCAGGAGCATGATCTCCGGCATCAACCGGAACCCCCGCAAGTCCAGGTTGTTCTTTGTCAGCTCGAAAAACAGCGCCGTCATGGCGATGCCCAGCGAGTAGCCGATTGCCAGCACGATCAGCGCCTGCATCACAATCATGCCCACAATGCGGGAGCTGGTTACCCCGATCGCTTTGAGAGCCCCGAAGTATTTCATGTTTTCCAGAATGAACAGAGAAAAAGTTTGTCCCGAAACCAGGGCGCCCACCATCAGAGCGATGGCGATCGTGATCCCGAAGTTGATAGGAATCCCTGTGTTGCGGACGTAGTACCAGATGGTGTCCCAGCCGAATTCCTCGGCGGTCTGAGCTTTCAGTCCGGCGGCCGCCTGAATGCGGCGGCACAGCTCCGTTTCGCTGACCCCGGCCCGGGGTTTGCAAAGAATAAAGGACAACTGCCGCCGCTCTCCTCCCACCATCCCGAGGGCCTCGCTGTAGCGCGCATAGACCACCGGTAGATTGACAAACGGCGGAGAGGCGTCAACCACGGCGGCCACCCGCACGACCCGCGCGCCCATCTCCATCTCCTGGCCGGTGGCGTACGGCTGCCCGGGAAAGAAGTATTCGTACCCCACCCGATCAATGGCAATCGACCGCGGGGACTGCAAAGCCCGCCAGTCGCCGGCCAGAAACTTCTGCGGCATCCCGACCAGCGTGGCGTCGTCCAGCCCCATCAGGATCGAGTTGCGAAAGGTGCCGTCGGCCGACTTGGCCCGCGTGATTCCCTTGAACAGCGGGACGGCCCATTCCACGCCCTCGATGCCGCGCACGTAATACAGATCCTGAAAGCTCAGGGCCCGTACCTCATCGACGTACTGCGTCTTCGGGTCCATCACCCAGATCCGGGCATCCTGTACATCCCGGATCTGTGACCGGGTGCGATCCAGCAAGCCGGCGAAGATCGACATCTGATGTGACATGAGGAAGGTCGAGAAGGCGATGGCCAGGACCAGCCCCAGGTATTTTGGGCGGTCCCCGGTTAACATCTGCCAGGCGATGTATCTCAGGCCGGCTTCACCGAGCGGTTTCACATCTGATTGGATTGAACAGCGTTCAATAAAGATGTATTTTTTTGCCGGCGCAATGCTCCCCCGGCTAGGCGCCGGCCGCTAACCCCGGCGAATGCCCCGCAGCAGAATCTCCACGTGCCGCTCAATCAGCGGCTTTCTGTTCACAAAGGGGAATCCCTTGACTGAGCAGAGCAGGTGGACCATTCCGTGGATGGAGGCCCAGAGAGCCTGGGTGATTTCGTTCGGATCGGTCAGTTCCTCCCGCAACAGCCCCGCCCTCATGCTCTCCTGGCACAGGTCACGGAGCCTCTCGAAACACCCGGTGCCCTTGGTCCGGAACACGTTCAACACGTGCGGATCGATCTTTTCGGTGTTATGTGCGAAGAGAAAGGCATAGTCGTGCGGGTGGTCGAGCCCGAAACGGATGTAGGCTCTGAGCGCCGAGCCGAGACGGTCCAGCGCGCTTCCCGGGTGGTCCAGGCAGCCCGCGAGACTCGCGTCCAGCCGGGTGAAGGTGTCTTCCACCACCCGCGCCATCAGCTCTTCCTTGTTCGAGAAGTAGTGATAGATGAGACCCGCGGAACAGCCGGCCCGCCGGGCGATCGCGCGCACCGGAACCGCCTCGAAACCCTCTTTCAGGAACAGCTCGCGAGCCGCCGCGAGAATTCGATCCGGTTCCAAGACTGGCTTCCTTGTTCTTCAATCCTAAACTAACATCTCCCGGAGCGCTCAGCGCGTGCAGGCCAGCAAATCCGGGGCGAACCGGGCGAAGAAATCCTGGTCGCTCAGCTTCCGCGCCGACTGTACCGTGCGCCGCCACCCGCTCAGGTCGGTATCCGCCAGCCACGCTTCCACCTCCCCGGCCAGCGGATGAAAGTACCGCTCCAACCGCCTGACGGTCTCCGGCTCGAAGAGGCTGCGCAGCATGACGAGCTGGTTGAACTCCAGGTGCTCGAACCGCACCGGGTACGGGAACTGCACCCGGGTCAGGTGTCCCACCCGGGCCAGCGAGACGCAGCGCACGCCGAGACCCGCCATCCAGGCGCGCGCCGAGATGTCCTGCTCGTCCGCTCCCCACACCCGGAAATGGGGGCAGAATCCGCCGATGCTGCGGTACGAGTCGCGCTGCATCATGTAGCACGCGCCGATCGCCATGGGCGTCTCCGCCGCCAGTTCGGCGGGCGCCGAAACGCGGTGCGCCACCCCGAAGCCCGGGTAGATCTGGGCCGCGTAGTCGCGCTGCCCGCGCCAGGTGAAGTCCGCGCCCCAGCACATGCAGTCGGTGAGGTCGTAGCTCCAGAACGGCGAGCAAAGCAGCGCACCCGTCCCGGCCCAGACCAGCATCTGCTCCAGCCAGTTTTCGCCGAAGCTCATGTGCGCGTCCAGCCAGACCAATACCTCCCCGGTAGCGGCGCGCGCGCCCATCGCGCGGGAGGCGCAACACCCGGCCGCCACCGGATTCCTCAGCAGCCGCACCGGCCAGGCGCCGCAACCCACCGGGACGCGGCTGCCGTCGTCGATCACGATGACCTCCGTGTCCAGGTGCCGCGTGGTCGCGTGCAGCCCGGCCAGCGTCGCCTCCAGAATGGCCGGCTCCTCGTCCCGGGCCGTGACGATGACCGAAACGCGCATCGCTAACCGGTCGGGAGCCGGGTCGGCCGCACCGTCGGAATCGGCCTGCGCGTCGGCGCCGGCGTTGGCATGGGCGTGCGGGTCGGAACCGGCGTCCGCGTCGGAACCGGCGTCCGCGTCGGAGCCGGCGTCCGCGTCGGCGCGGGCGTAGCCGTGGGCTCCGGAGTGGGCGTGGGCCCCGGCGTCGGTGTGGGCGTCGGGGTCGGTTGGGGCGCGCCGCTCACCGCCGCCACCCGCTGCGCCAGGCAGAAAATCAGCTCCAGCAGCAGGTTGTTGCTCACCACCACCGGCCGCACCGAGTTGTCGATCCTCTCCGCCGTGATGGGCCCTTCGGCCGGCAGATGGACCTCCCCCAGCAGAATGCACCCCGACCCAACCGGCTCCGTGCACGAGCCGGTGATGCGCTCGGCGAGCCGGGCGTGGAGATCGGGCATCAGGTTCGTGTTCGGGTCGGGGGTGAACAGGTCCCCGAAGTTGCAGACCACCGGGCTCGGCGTCGCCGCGCCCCGTTGCACCACAATGCAATACTGCTCGCGCGTGGCCCCGGGCGCGCAGTCCCCTTCGGGACTGCAACTGGCCGTCAGCACGGGAGCCGGGTCCACCCCGCACTCCCGGTAGCACACGCTCACGGTCACCGTTCCTTCCCCATCCAGGCGGCCCGCCGGCTGGCCCTGGCCGTCCGTCAGGTTGCGCGGATCGAAGGGTTCGCTGCTTGCGGCGGCGGTAATCTCGCGGCCCCACCCGTCGATGGCGAAGCCGGATTCGATCACCAGCGCCGTGCCGTCCAGGGCCGGCGCGAGCGCCAGCCCGCATACCGCCCCGCTGCCCGGTATCAGGCGGCTGAGCAGCCACCGCTTCGCGTTCAGATAGTTCTGTTCAAGCTGGAAATCGGAAACGCCCAACAGCCTGCCGTAATAGTAGGCGATGCGCTGCGGCGTCGCCAGTCTTGTGGGCGCCTCAGGGTCTTGGCCGAATAATCCATCCATTGCGTGCTTCCTCTCCGGTATCAAAGAGCGGTTCGAATTCCGTTATCGATCATGGCCGCCGTGACGGGCTGCCCCGGGCTCACCGGCAGCGTGACGAGCGCCAGCCCGAGCCAGGGGGAACCGGGGCAGGCCGGACACTCCTGCGGTTCCCCGCAGATCACCCGGGCCGGCGCGGCCGCCGGCGCCTCCCACAGTGCGGCCGCTTCGAAGTCGTCCCGGATGCGGGACGGCGCGTACTCCGGCTCGCTGCACCCGCAGGCAGGGCCCGGCACGGCCCGCAGCGCGTCGCCCGTCTCCACGTAGCGCACCGCGATGAACACCCGCCGCGGCGGCGCCTGCGTGAAAGTCGGCGCCGGGCGCGCCCACAGAAACTTCGCAATGTCCACCGCCGCGCGCTCGCGCAGCTCGATCTCATCGCCGTGGGGTCCGATGGCATACCCGGGGCAGATGCTGACGGCCCACGGCCGGGCCGCCTCCTCCGCCGGCGTCACCCACAGGCCGCAGACCACGCCCCAGCCGTGCGAGTGCCGGTTGTGGCGGCGGCCGCGCTGAAGCCGGTACTGCTGTTCCAGCGAACAGGCCGCCGCCGTCAGATACGCGCCGGCTTCGAAGCGGGGACGCGCAAACCCTGCCGCCTGTTCGCGCGCCTGTTTCGAGTAACCGTTCGCCATGGCGTCAGCCCCGCCGCACCTGGAGCACAACCTGGCTGGTCGGATTCAGCGGCAGGGCCACCGGCGAAGCCACTGAAACCACCGCCTGCACGTCCAGCGTGTTCTGCCCGGCCGGCACCGTCGCCACCACCCCCAGACCGGTAATCCGCAGCGAGCGCTGGCCCGTGGCTCCCGGCTGGGTGATCGGAACCCCCGTGAACGTGTACGAGTTCTGCGCCCGGCTGCCCGTAATTGCCGCGCCGGTGGCCTCGTCGATGCACTGGGCCGGCGCGGTAATCGCAGCCGTGTTCACATTCAGGAAAACGGAGATGTTCGCCTGGAACTGCTGGTTGGCGGCCCCGCCCGTAATGACGATTTGCAGATCGCCGGTTTGCGCCACCCGGCTTTCGATCACCGAGGGCGCCGGAGCCGGTCCCACCAGCTTCGCCACCAGAGCCGGACCCGGCGGCGTGGGCGACGGCGTGGCCGTTGGCGTCGGGGTGGGCTGGGGCGCCGACACCATGAACTGGCTCAGGAAATTGCCGCCCGGCTGGCCGTCGTCGTTGCCGTCGAGCGCCAGGTTGTCAGAATCCATAATGGCGCTGGGACCGCTGCCCACGATCGTCACCTGGTAGGTCCCCGGCACGGTGAACGGCGTGGCGGGTGTGAACTGCGCCGAGCGGTTCCCGTCGTCGTAGTCCACCCGTCCCTGCAACACCACCGAAGGCGCTCCCGCGACGAACCGCAGTACCTGGAACGTGTTCGTGTTTACGGAATTGGCCTGGAGGTTCTTGCTGAACGTGGCCACCACCGCGGGCGGAACCGTGGTGGCGCTGGTGAACACCGCCCCGGCCGGCGGATTGATGCTGGTCACCCGCGCCGGCCGCCGCTCCTGGGTGCCGCAGCAGCAGCGGATTACCTGGTCCTGAATGGCCGCCGTCGAGAACAATTGCCGGCGCACGAAGTTGTCGATCTGGCTTTGCGCCAGCGCCACGTTGCCCGAGGCCGGCAGCGTGATCCGCGCCAGCACCACCCACGGGTCCGCCGGGCAGGGAGGACACTGCGCCAGGGCCCGGCCCGAAACCAGATCGCAGATCGAAGGCGCGGCCTGGCCCTGGTGCGAGGCCGGCAGATCGCCCAGACAATCGATCTCGAAGCTGTCCCGGATGCGCGAAGTTTCGCAGGCCTGGTCCTGGCAGCCGCACCCGCCCGGCATCACCCGCACCGGCCGCGAGTAGCACTCCTCGTAGCGCACCGCGACGAAGATCGTGGCGCCCGTCTTCGACTGGTTGCGGCGCAACAGGGTGCCCGGGTCGCACGGGTCCGTCTCCGCTCCCGGGCCGCACTGCGCCAGGTCCAGGTACACCGGGTCCGGAATGTAGATCTCATCGCCGTACGGTCCCAGCGCGTAACCGGCGCCAATCTGCACCTGCCACGGTTTCCCCGCCTCCGGCGCTACCGCCACCAGCATGCCGCACGCCACGCCCCATCCGTGCAGGTAGCGGTTGTGGCGCCGCAGCTTGGCGCGGAAATACTCCTGGTCGGCCGTCATGTCGTCGGCCGTCAGCAGTTGGCGCGAGAAGTACCTCACGCGTTCCAACGTCGCAACTTCCAGTTGCGAGCAATCCATCAAAGTTGCAGTTGCCATGCTAGTAGTCCTCTCCCTCTGCGGGCCGTTCTCCTGTTTCGCAAGTCTCGGCTTGCGCCGCAAGCGCGCCGGTGTCCAGTGGCAGATCCGTGCCCGCCTGGGGCGGGCCGGCCCCCACAATCGTGTCGATGCCCACGCGCGCCTGGACGGCGACACGCATCAGCGGCTCGATCACGCACAAATCGTAAGCGGTGTGGGCCGGCTTCTCCCGGTCCAGCACCGCGCGAACGGTTTCGAGTGCCCCGGGCCGGGTCAGTTCGGCGCAGTACACCCGTACACAAAAACGATGCGCGACGTCTTCAAACAACGCCGCTCCGAAATCCTCCCCGTTGGTGAGGTGGGATTGATCCATGGTCGCCGAGGCCCCCACCACGGCGCCCTGCAACGGTCCGGGGGCCAGCATCGTCGAGAAGCCCAGCAAGCCCGCTTCCCCCAGCGACCAGATTCTCGCCTCCCGCGCCGGCTCTTCGATGTGCGCTTCCACTCCGGCGTAAATCTTCAAATAATGCCGCAATCCTTCGACCGTTCCCCGCATCCCGTACCACTGGAATGCGCGGGCAATGTTCTCGCGGGCCTCCGGCTCGGTCCAATGCTCATCGGCAACGAAGGCCAGCCAGCCGGAGAGCCACCCCAGCCAGGATGGCGGATCCCCCGCCGGCGACGCCGCCGGGTCGAACAAACGCGGCAGGTCTTCGATCTCCCCCTCGATCCCGCCCAGCACCGCCTGCCCGGGGCCTAACCACCGGTCCAGAAAGTCGGCGGCCTCCGCCTCGCGGCGATACGCCGGAGGCAGAAATTTCGCGTACGTATCGCGGCCATAGAAGATCCGCACCTGCTCGAGCAGCGGGGTCTCGCTGCCGTCGCCGCGCAACAACCCGCCGAGGAAAAACTGCAACCCGGGGGCGTTGCGCACCGCGAAATCCAGCGCGTCCCGCGGCGCCGCCATCCAGCCCGGCCCGGTAAATGGGTTCTCCGCGGCCGGGTTCCAGGGCGCGGCCCCGGCCGCATTGACGAAGGTGAAGAACTGGATGTGCGAATTCCCCAGCGCCGCCGCGCCCCCGCGCACCGTGGCGGCGGCGCGGAACCATGCCGTTGGCCGCTCCGATACCTGAAACGGGCCGGCGACAAACCCGCCGCTGGTGGCGAAACCGCTCCCGGTCCGCCGCAGCGCCAGCGCTCCCCCGGTCCTCTCCAGGCCCGCGCTCAGCGCCGTGCCCGGCCACTGGTTGCCGGCGTTCAGATAGAGGTATCCGCTCTCCCCTGCCATTTCGCTATCCTTCAATTCCCACCCAGACCACCGACCACGGCAGCGTGTTCAGCAGCGGCTGGATCTCGTTTGCATCCAGGTACACCGAGCCGGTGGCGCTCGCCCCGGCGGGCAGGTATACGTCGCACGAGAACCCGCCCGGCGAGGGCTGGCTGATGGCCACCAGAGTGGCCGCGAACTGCGGCCCCTGCGCCGTGTTCAGAGTCCGTGCGCCCATCACGTGGGCAAAGTACACCGGCGTGGCCTGAAACCGGGCCTGGGTCGTATCCACCCGGGTGGTGATCCCAACCGCGATTCCCGCTTCGAACTTCATCGACCACACCGTGGCCGAGGGCAAAGTCTGGCCGGCGGCGATGTAGGGTTGTTGCGAGGGCCGCGCCGCCCGCCGCACCGCCAGGTTCAGCGGACTGTCCAGTTGGCAGTTCGCCACCGTAGCCTGCGCCAGGATGATGTCTATGCCGTCGGTGATGTCCTTTTGCTCGCGCCAGGCGATCAGCGGGCCTTCGGTGAGCCGCACAGTCCCGCCCGGCAGGCACACTCCCGGCCGCTCTTCGGCCACCCCCTGCGCCGGATCCTCCTTATACGTGGCGGTCAGATAGAATACGGCCGGGCTGCCGTCGCTCGCCGCGGCCACGGCGGGCACTGTCATCACCACCGTCCCGGTCAGGATCAGTTCCCGCCCCATGCAATCCACGGCGTAGCCCGGCGCTACAGTCACCGCGCTGTCGCCGCGTTCACCCGCCACGCCGTATCCGATCCCGATGCCCCACCCGTGCAGGCTGCGGTTGTGGAGCCACCGCAGCTCCCGGTTGGCGCGCTGCAACTCGGTGAGGTCGGCCGCCGTCAGGCGCTGCCCGTTGAAAAACTGGATCCGCAACAGCTCGGGGATGTCGGTTCTTACGCTCATCGGATGTTCTCCTGGATTCGTATCGCGCTGGTGCTCATCAGCCCGGCAAGGGTGAAAACGAAAAACAGGCTGGGCACGGGTTCGCAGCCCGTCACCGCCTCGATTCCCAGCCAGCTCAGACTCACCGTCTCCAGTCCCCGCAGCAGAAAGCTGAACGGCATGTTGAAGAAGAAGCTGGAAGGCGTGGCCCGGTCGATGAATGAGAATGCGTTCACATACGCCAAAAACAGCGCCGGCGCTTTCGAGTTCGGCGAGGTCAATGTGGCGAAATAGTTCGGCACGCCCGCAAAACCGGCATCCGAGGTGTCCACCTGCACCTGGCCCAGCAGGGTGTCCCGCGGAGGGGTGAACTCCATCGTGCCGAATCCCATGTGCGGGCGGATGATGCGGGTCGCGTTCTTGCGGACCTCCAGATCGGGGGCGGTCAGCAGCGCGCCTTGCTGGACCGTCACCTTGGCCAGCGGGACGTCGGCGCCCATATTCAGCTCCTCGAAGGTGCGCCAGGCGAACAGCGGCCGCTCGTTGCGCGGGTCCAGCCCCCCGCCCAGGCAAACCGCGCTCAGCTCCGGCCGCCCGCGAAACGCCGCGCTGGGCGGATAGCTCATCGCCAGCACCAGCTCGGCCTGCGAGGGTGTGTTCGGAACCGGCAGATCCAGATCCTCGGCCAGCAGCAGCTCCTGCGCCAGGGCGTCGATCGCGTACCCCGGCCCGACGTGCAGCGACGTGCCCCCCGCCGCTCCCGTCACCGTGAAGCCCAGTGCGATCCCCCAGGTGTCGTGCAGATAGCGCGTGTGCAGGCTGCGAAGCCGCTGGTCGGTGCGCACGTCGTCCTGCATATCGCGCGAGGCCAGGAGCTGCCCGTCGCGGTAGGTCACCCGGTCGAACGGGATTTGCAGATCTTGGGGCGGACGCTGATTCATACGATCTCCACCTCGTGTGCGCCGGAACAAACCAGCGCGGTAGGGCACAGGGCCAGGTCGCCGCACTGCGCCACGCCTGCGGCGGTGGCGAGCGACATCGAAACCACGTGGTCGGCTCCCGGTACGCCGTCGATCAATTGCAGAATCTCGCTGCGGAACACGCTCCTCCCGAAGGGCCAGCCCAGCCCGTCCGGGCCGCCCGCCAGCGGGTCCAGAAATTCCGTGAGCGCCTCCTGGACCCGCGCCGCTACTTTGGCGGCGCTCGCCCCGGTCCGCGCCCGGACCTTCGCCGTGACCTTCACCTCCACGTACTCCGGACCCACCACCTGGATGACCGTGGTGACCAGGCGCCGCCGGTTGAGGTAGCGCCAGACCGCCTCCAGCAGCCCCGGGCTCGGCGCGGGCCTCGATGGCGGCGCCTCCGGAACCACCACCAGGGTGACCACCCCGGGCGCCTGGAGGCAGCTATACGAAGGGTGCAGCGATGCCCACGCCCGGGCCCGGGCGATCCTGGCCCCAGGGACCGACAGGGCGATCCGTTCCAGGTCAACCAGGTTGACGGCCCGCCGGGGCGCCGGCAGGGCGCGGACCCGTGCCCGCTCAATCTGGTCCAGCGTGGCGCTCCTCATCCCGGCAGCCAGGTCGCTGACGCGCTCATGGGCGTGCAGCGCCGCAACCGCGCGTCCGATGGTGTGCGCCAGTGTCTCCGCCGCCGCGCCCCCGGCCGCCCCCGAACGATTCGTGGTAATGCCGCTCAACTCCGCCCGCTGGGCCGGGGAAAGCCCCGCCAGCAGCGCCGTGTTCACGGCCGATTCCCGCACCCGCCTGACCAGCCCCGCCGGAAGGTTCCCGTTCTCGGCGCCCGTCGTTCTGTAAGCCGCCAGTATCGGATCGCCCGCCTGCGGCGCCCGGCCCCGCTCGCCATCCCCGAAGCGCACCTCGCCCGTGGTCGCATCGAGCACGTAGTGATAATCCTCTCGCCCCGAGGCGTCGAAGTCATTCCGGCGCTCCCACTCCTGCCATCCGGCCCCTGAGAGCGTGTACACCCGCACGCTGGCGGCCTCAACCGGCGCATCGCGGAGCGTCACTTCCTGTTCCGGGCGCCCGGAGCCGAAACCCGCAAGAGCTATGCCGGGCGTAATCGATCCGGGTGTGCCTGCCCCCGCTGCTGTGTATGAATACACCGCCAACGCCGGCCCCGTCCCGGCGCCGAAGTCGAGCGCCTGGACGATACCGTGTGCATCGAGCGTCAGGTTCAACGGCGCCGGAGCCCCCGGCGCGGGCGGCGCGCCGCTTGCCGCCACCCCGGCGCGAATCGGGAACGCCTGCGTCACCGGAACTGCCTGCTCGCATGGCGTGGCGTTCACGCCAAGATCCAGCAGCACCGGCACGGCATCCAGCGCGCCTGCGGCGAGCCGCGCGCGGACATAGAACAGAGCCGCTCCGCCCAGGGCGGTTGGCTGGATGTCGGCCGGCAGGTTCACCTCCACAATGCCGTCCAGCGTGAAGGCCCGCGTGTCGTCGCTCACCTGTTCCACCCCCGCCGTGGCGGGCGGCTCGACATTCTCCAGTCCCACCCAGCCGCGCGCCGTGAATACCTCCCATACGATGCGCGCCGAGTGATGGGGCGGCATACCCGGAGCCGGAACAGGCTCCTCGGGAACGCAGCGGAAGCGCGGCTCGACCGGGCGGCACGCGGCGGCCTGGGCCGCGGCTTCCTCGACAATGCGGTCGCGCTCGGCGGCGTCGTTGCCCGGGCCCGCGAATCGGAATCCCAGCGCCACCGGCACGCTTGCCCCCACCGGATCGAAACCCAGGTAGAACGCCGCGCCGGGCCGCGGGTCGGGTCCCAGCAATTCGAGCGGAAGTCCGTCGAAGAACGCCTGCGTGCGGTCCGCGGCGGTTCCGCCTCCGGCGTCCACCCGCACCTCGCGTAACACGGCCGGCGAGACCGTCACCTCTCGCAGGGTCCGGAACGCGGCCACCCGGCCGTCCGGCGCCGTGCCTTCAAACTCCACTCCGGCCGCCAGCCGAAACGCGGGTGTCGCCGGCGCGGGATCGAATGTCAGCGTGACCCTGGCGGGCTGCGGTCCCGCCGGTTCAAACCCGAGTAACGAGGTGAACTTCCGCTTGTGGCGCGAGGGCACGCGGTTGAGCCGGTACTGCGCCATCTCCGCCAGCCACGCGTACAGTTCCACCAGCGTGATGCCGGGGTCGTGGGCGTTGTGGTCGGTCCATTCCGGCGCGTAGCGCGGGATCAGGGTCCGGCCCTCTTCCACCAGGTCGCTCCAGCGGCGATTGTCGAGATTCGGCAGTGGCGTCGGCATCAGTTCCCCCGCACCTCTATCCGGATCGGCCCCGCCACCACCATGCGGTCCGGAGGAACCGGAACATAGTCTCCCACTGGTGTGTCGTCGAGCCGGAGTTCCAGAAACTCAATGTGATCCATGCCGGGCGTGTTCTCGAGAATGGCCGCCACGTCGGAGGCGTACACGCCGCGTCCAAAGGGCCAGCCCTCGCCGTCGGGACCGCCCGTGAGCGGGTGCAGAAAGCGCGCCAGCGCCTCCCCGGCGGCCTTCTCAACGGACCCCGCCATGCTCAGATCGCGGGGAACCGCCACGGCCGACACCCCGACCGGCAGGTAGGTGGGACCGATGACCCCGATGCGCGCCGCCGCCAGAGTGGCCGGGGCGCGCAGGGCCAGAAAATCGTGGACCTGCTTGCGCAGTTCGAACGACGGCTGCGGTTGCGCGTCCTGGCTCTGGGGCACGATGATCAGCGTCACCCACCCCGGCGCGGGCCGGCCGTTCGGGGAGGTCGCCGGCAGCACCCGGACGGCCGCCACCGCCGGCGAAGCCTCGCGCGCCAGCATCTCGTAATCCAGCGCCGACAGGCTCCGCTCCTGGTGCCGCACCGCGTTCGGCCCCCGCGTGCGCAACTGCGCGGGAGTCTCTCCGTCGGCGCCCCCCTCGCCCGCCCGCGGGTTTGACACCGCGCTCGCCAGCACGCCGCTCATGATCTGCCGGATGGCTCCGGCGGGCACGTTGCCCACCAGCCCCCCTCCGGCCTGGTATTGCCGCGCCCGGATGTTGCCCTGCCCGGCCGGCGGCAGCTTGCCGTACCGCCCGTCGCCAAACAGCACCCGCCCGCGGGTGCGTTCCACCACGTAGTCGCGGTCGTCCGGACCCGAAAAATAGAAGTGCGGCCGTTCCCGCCACAGCACCCAGACTTCGGTGAGTTTGCCCGTGCGCGGGTCGCTCGCTGTGGTGATATCGCTGTCGGTAAAGCCGCGCCTCAGCAGGTCCTCCCGCAACGTGGGATACTCCACCTCCGCCCGCGCTCCTTCCAGCTCGCGGATTTCAATCTGCTCGCCCGGCAGCACCGGCGTGCGATTGAAAAACAGCGACTGATTGGCTATGCCGAGACCGCCCCCCAGCACCTCGCCCGCCACCGTTTCCACCTGGGCGGCCCAGGCGGCGTTGGCGTAGATGCCGTTCACCCGCGCCTGGAGCGGCGCGCCGTTGTCCTTCAGCCGCGCCCGGATCCAGTCCCGCGATACGCCGAATCGCGGCAATGCCGCCCGCGTCACGCTGCCCCCGGTGTAATTGTTCTTTAGCGGCGACTGGAGCGAAATCGTAGCTCCGTCCACCGTGTCCACCCTCGCCAGTTCGATCTTCGTCCCCTGCTCGACGACTACCTGGTCGCCGGGCTTGAACCGCGCCGCCTCCAGCGCGCCCGCCGCCACAATCTCAGTTCCCGACGCCGTGCTCACCGCCGCTGCCGGGCGCGCCGAAATCAGGGGCGGAATCACCGACACCATCCCCGGACGGGAGAACCGCCCGGTCTCGTCCTCGGCGGCGATCTCCGTCCACCCTTCGCCGTTCCAGGCTTCCCACACCAGCGGCGGACCTTCCGCCGGGGCCTCCGCCAGATCGAAATACAGGCTCGCCAGATCATTGGGCAGCGGCCGGTCAAACCCCAGGTAGAGCGCCGGCGTCGTGTCGCTGACCGCCCGGAAAATCGGAAAGGCGTTCCCCGGCCAGCGCACGTCGCGGCTATGAACCTCCCACTGAAAGTCGCCGTATGCCAGGCAGTGCTCCGGAAACACCCACGGTGACCGGTAGGTGTAACTCACCCGCAGATTCTCGAGCGCCGGCGGAACCACGGTCACAATCTTGACCGTGTTCACCGGCTTGGGACTCTGCGAAGAGCCCGAATCGGTGAACGTCACCGTGTTCACGTTGACGAAGTTGCCGCTGGCAATCCGCATCCGCACCCAGATCGCCTCCTGGTCGTTGACCTTGCGCTTGGCGATCTTCTTGGGGACCGTGAACGTCAGCGACCCGCCCCCCGTCAGAAACGCCAGCGCCGTGGCGCTCGCCACCCCGGTGTCCTGCCAGCCCGCTCCGTCCCAGTACTCGAAGGCAATCGTGGGCGAAGAGGTCACGCTGTAACTGGCTTCCATGGCGGTTGGCGCGTCGGACGCCTCGAGGCGAACCTGCGCTCCCGGCTTGCCCAGCGCCGCCGCCGCGCTCAGGTAGAAGGCCGACCCCGTGTGGGGCTGTTGATCGAACGGGTAAAACGCCTTGCTTACGTCCAGTTTCAGCGCATCGGCGAAAGCCGCGTCCGGCGGGAAGGCGCTCATGTCGCTGCTGTCCACCGCCGAGCGGACCCGCACCCGCTCAATGGTCGGCAGCGCCCGCCCGGGGTCGGGTGGAAACGCGCCGTCCACCCGCCCGCGGATCCAATGCGCCTGGATTCCGTTCACCGTCGCCGGCTTCGAATCCCCGCACTCGGCGCGCAGCGACACGATGCCGGTGCGCGTAAACCCATTGGTGCTGTCGCGGCCCGAGGACGGGTCGGCAGGATCGATCTCCCGGAACGGCCGCCAGACCTGCCCGTCCCAGAACTCCCACTTGGTCGGGATGAACTTGCTCCCCGGAGACGCCAGTTCGAACTCGATATCCACCGCCGTCTTGCCGGAAAACGCGAAGACCGTGTCGTGCGCCAGGTAGAACTCGTGCGCCACCGGGCCGCCCCCCGCGAACAGCGTGAAGGGCCGCTTGCCCGCGGCTTCGGTCGAGTGGTCCGCGTATTCGTCGCGGCTCGGCCACAGCGTGATTACGTCGGTCAGCTTCGCCGCCGCCATGGCGTTCTGGCGCTCGGTCTCGAAAATCAGCGGCGCGGCCCGCCCCGCCACCTTCGCTGACAGCCGCGTGCGCGCCGGGATGATGGCGTCGGCCCCGTTGGGAACCGGTGTGAAGTACACCGGCGCCCGCGCCGGCTTGGGAGGAATCAGCCCGATGCCCAGCGTGTCCAGAAACGCAAGCAGGTTCTTCTCCGGCGCCTGGTTCAGGCGGTCCAGAATCGACTGCATGTACCGGGCGAAAATCTGGAGCAGCGCCCACCCCGGTTCGCCCGGCGCCGGCTTCAGCTCCGGCGTCCATGCGGGCTGGAGCCGGATCAGCTCGGCAAAAATGTCCGAGGCGTCCCGGCCATCCAGCACGGGCGTGATATCGAGCCTCATTTCCGTTCTCCCTCCTCGAGGTAAAACGGGTACACCAGGTTGGCCAGGCTGTTGCTGGCGCGCACCCGGTAGCGGATCTCGATTCGCAAGACTCCCTGGGCCTGCGGGCCGGCCGTCACCGCCACGTCCATCACGTCGATGCGCGGCTCAAAGTCGATCAGCGCCTCGCGAACCCGGGTCTCGACCCGGTGCAGGGTGGCCACGCTCAGTCCCTCGAAAACAAAATCCCGCAGGCCGGCGCCGAAATCGGGCCGCATCACCCGCTCGCCCGGATTGGTGTCCAGAATGATGCGCACGGCCTGGCGGATATCCTCCTCGTAAGCCGTCATCGCCAGCGAACCGTTCGGATCGGCCGCCAGCGGGAAGGCCAGCCCCGCTCCCAAAAAAGCCTTTGCCGGATCTGTCGCCCGCGCCATCCTCAGCCTCCAATCAAGACCGTGGGCGCGCCGAAAAGGATCGGCGCTCCGCACCCCGTCATATCGCCCATCCGCGCCGCCGGGCGTCCCCCGATCAGAACCGTGGCGCTGCCCGTCACAATCGGGTTGGGCGGGTGCGGCCCGGCCAGCGGCGGCATCATGCAGGTGTGCATGTCGCCAACCACGGCGGCGGGCAGCCCGCTGATGAGCACCGTCGGGACGCCCGGCCCGGCGATGATTCCCGGGTGGCCTGTCGGGTCGGTAACGCGCGCTGCAAACGGCATGCTCCCTCCTAGTTGATCTTCACCAGCCCGCCGGTGATGTTCACCGCGGTCCCCGTGATGTTCAGAACCCCCGATGCGGTCAGGTTCAGATTCGGCGTCCCGGATATCGTCACCCCATCCGGCGTCATGTTGATCAGGTTGCTGCCGGAGACAATCTGCACCGCCGGCGGCCCCGTGGGCGGCCCGAGATTGATCACGTTGGCCCCCGACAGTATCTGGATCCCGGTGGGCGCAATCAGAATCGTCTGGCCCGTGGTCATCACCTGAATCGTGATGCTCGGCGGGACCTCCGTGATCATGATCTGGTTTCCCGCCAGCGTCTTGATCATCCGGATCTGCGGCAGCGGGGATGGCAGCGGCGGCGGAGCCATGGCGTTCCACAGGCTGCCGATCACGTACGGCGCGTTCACATCCCCCTGTTCGAAGGCCACCAGCACCTCGTCGCCGATATTCGGGATCATGTAGGTGCCGTGCAGCGGGCCGGCCATGGGCACGGCGATCCGCGCCCACGGGCTCAGGTCCAGGCTGTCGATGAACGGCACCTGAACCTGCACCCGCCCCAGCATCAGCGGGTCCAGCACGTTGATCACCCGCCCCGTGCACACCCCGTAGATCTTCTTCTTGATGCTTTCGATGGATCCTTCCAAATTGTCCAGAACGGTTTCGATCACGGAATGATCTCCTTCTTCACTTCGAAATTCGTCCGGTAGCCGCTGCTGTCGATGCTGTGAGTGGCGCTCGCCACCCGGTAGTTGCCGCTGAAATCCGGTCCCAGCCCTTCAATGGCGATCATCGCCCCGGCCCGGATGCGCGGGTCCCCGATGCACGAGCCGGTCCCGGTCAGCCGGTTGTTCAGCTTCTCCCGCAGCTCGTGAGCGATAACCAGCGCGCTGTTGGTCAGATCCGCCGGGCTGCTCACCGGCTGGTCGATGATTTCCAGCACCGAGCCGAGCAACTGCTGCGTGGTGGCCGCCGCCGCCCCCGGCACCACCGAGATCACGATGCTCTCGCGGTCGAAGTCGTAGCCCACCGCCACCAGAAAATCCAGCGGGATTTCGCGCAGCACGAAGCGCATCCCGACGCCCGCCACCTGCCCGATCGTGCTCACCTTGGGCGAGAACTCCAGCAGGTCCTTGCCCCACGCCAGCGTCAGGCGCGGCGTGTATTCTTTGAGGAACCGCGACAGGTACAATACGTTGCCGTCCACCCAGAAATCGGCGTCGTACGTGGCCGCCACCTCCTGGAGCAGCTCGAAATCGCTTTGCCCGCGCTGCTTCCGCCCCGTGCCGCCGAAAATGAAATTCACCGCGGCCAGCGCCGTCGAGCCCGCGATGATGGCCGGGTCGATGGCCGGGATCAGCAGGTTTTCGGCGCTCAGAATGGCCGCGATCATCGCGTCGGGCAGGAAGCCGAAGCCCCGCGCGTATTTGCCCCGCTGCAAGCGGTTCAGATAGTCGTGCGCCACCAGCGTCATGCCCGGCATGCCGCCGTTTGGAAAACTCACCGTCACTCCCGTAATCTCGCCCTCGAACATCTCCTCGAGCGGATCCGGCGCGTAGCCCACCGAAAGCGTCAGCTTGTTGTCCAGGTCGAAGGTCCCTTCCGGCGCCGCCTCCCCAACCCGCACCGGCCCCAGCGAGATGGCGCTCGGGAAGGGCCGGAAACCCAGCCCGCGGATATGATTCTTCAGCAGCCGCAGGTTCGGGTTGGCGATTCCAATCTCGACCCGGTCCGCCGCCTGCCGGCCGTCTTCGTACCGCACGCTCGTCACCGCCGTCCGCACCTGCGCCGGCATGTCCTGGCCGTTGATGCGGATCCGGAAATCGGGTGCGTACTGGGCGTAGCGCGGCATCTACTCGAGCGCCTCCCCGCTCTCCGGATCGATGAACGGCAGCGGCGGGATGGCCAGCGACTGCCCCGCCGCCAGCTCGCGCGGGTTATCGATCTCGTTCACAATGGCGATCGGCCGCCACTTCGACGGATCTTCGTACAGCCGGCCGGCGATGGCGCTCAGCGTTTCGCCCGCCACCACCACGTGGACCTTGGTGAAGTCCGCCGTCTGCCGGTCCACCTCCTTGGCCTCGCGGGTGGGATCGATGAATTCGTTGAACGTGCAAGTAATCCGCGCCCGCGCCGGCCGGCCGTCGGAGAAGAACAAAATGAATTTCTGGCTGGCCCGCGCCAGCACCCCCCGAAACTGGAGAGACGCCCACGAGATCTGCACGATCGGCGGGGCGTGCAGGTCCCGGTTGATTTTCAGCAGGTCCGTCACCTTCCGGGTCTCTTCCCGCACATCGCGCCGCTTCTCGTAGGTGTCGAAGAACAGCTCCAGGTCGAGCGTGCGCATGTTCCCGTGCACGAATTGCAGGATGGGCCCGCTCAGCCCGGGGACGTTCTGCGAGGCGAAATTGTTGTCCTTGTTCAGGGTGTACTCTTCGGGGTTGAACATCACCTCGAACTCGTCGCCGGTGGCTTCCACCACAAACTTGGCCTTGGCGAGCGGCATGCTTTACATCCTCCCCATGCGCTCGCGCCAGGCGCCAATGCGGCGGTCCAGCAGGCGCATCACGTTGTCGGCGATCTGATCCACGCTGGCTGCGGGCGGAGCCGGCATCGGGCGGTTCCACCCGGCCGCCGCGGCCGGCTCGCTCATCCATCCCGAGGGCGTCCGTCCAGGCTCTTTCCCGCTCTCCCGCGGCTCGGCCGGCGCCTGCCGCGCCACCACCAGTTCTCGCGCCGGAACGCGCTCTTCCACCCGCCGGGTGCGCTCCGTCACCAGGCGGATGAACGCGCTGGTCCGCACTACCGTCAATTCAGCGGTCGAGTGCTCGCTCCGTTCCAGATGCGGCAAGGTGACCCTCCGGTCCGCCGTGGCAGACCCGGCCTGGAACGGCGAAGTCGATTGCGGCCTGGCCTCGCCAGGCAACGCCTGCGCCGGCGTGAATTCCATGCGCACGGAGCAGGGAATCGCCAGGTGCACGGCAAAGTGCTGCGAAACCACGTTCGCCGGCTGGAATCGCCGCCCTATACCGGACGCGGGCCGCAGCCACCGGAAAGCGAGCGGCTCCCGCCGCCGCGCCACCGTCCCGCGCCGGCTCAGCGCCGCCGCCCACTCCCGCCACCGCTCTGAATTACCGATTCTCTTTCCCACCGTTGATCCGCTCATTGATGGCTGATATCTCGCCTGCCCACCGCCGCCGCTCCGCATGGTCCAGGTTAAGAACCGCGTCCGGCGGCCAGTGAAAGTGATACGCGATGAAGGCTACCTCCTCGTACAGCGCCCGGAGGGGGTAGCCTAATACCCCCCCGCGCCGTTCAGCTCCACGGAAAATTCGTGAGCGCACTTCGGGCACAGCGCCTCGACCTTCGCGTTTCCGTTCCGGTTGATCCGGTTGTAGAACTCTTCGAGATACGCCAGATCGGCCGAATACAGACCCTCGATCACTTTGGGATTCACCTGGCCCAGCGACCCCAGCCGCGTGATCACCCGCGAAAGCAGAATCACAATCAGGTACGCCTGGTTCGCCTGCACCCGCGGGTCCCTGAGCGGCAGAATCTCGTCCGCCGCCGTGGCCAGCCGCATCACGCCCTCGCGGTGCAGGTTCCCCTCGCCGTCGGCGTAGCCCATGGGCAGCGTGAACTCGTACTCGGTCTGGAACATCGCCTAGGCCCTCTCGAGTCCTTCGTGGGCCAGTTCGAGGGTCTCGATGGAAACATCGTTGTTCTTCGCGTTGAAGCTCGGACCGGTCCATTTCACCGGCCACGCGTTGACGAAGTTCCAGCGGATCCTTTCCTGCCCGGTGCGGTCCAGCAGAATGATGGAGCCGTTCTTGCGCTTGGCCGCCGGGTCGCCCTTCACCCACTGCCGGTGCCAGTCGTACAGCTCGTGGTCGTCGGTGGTTCCCCACTTCAGCGTGATGTTGGAGAACTTCGTCTTGGCCGGCAGCTTGCGCATTGTTTCGTTGTCGCCGCCCTCCCGGTACTCGGTCACGTCGATGGTGGAATCCAGTCCGCTGGCTTCGGCGAATGACGCCCGCACAATGCCGTCCAGTTCCACCAGGAAATCGAAACTGCCGTAGGGGTCGACTCTTTGTCCGGTTTGAGGCATGGTTCACTCTCCTGTCGTTTAGCTCTCGGAAATCTGTGCGCCGCCGTCCCACAGGCCGATGCGCACAATGATGAATTCGGCCGGCCGCACGGGCGCCACGCCGATTTCGATGTACAGTTCCCCCCGCGCGCGGGTGGCCGCCGGGTTCAGTCCCTCGTCGATGCGCACGTAGAAGGCTTTGTCTGCGGTGGCGCCGAACAGCGCCCCGCTGCGCCACACCCGGGTGAGAAACTCGTTGAGCGTGCGCTTCAGCTTCTGCCACAGCGGCAGCCCGTTGGGCTCGAAAACCGCCCAGCGGATGCCCTCTTCGATGGACTGCTCGATATAGATCATCAGGCGGCGCACATTGACGTAGATCCAGTCGCTGACGGCGGGGTCCCCGGTTGTGCGCGCTCCCCACACGATCACCTGCGCCGTCCCCGGAAAGATGCGCAGCACGTCCACCCCGGCCAGGTTCAGCGGTCCCTGCTGGGCGTCGCTCAGAATCCGCTCCAGCCCCAGCACGCCCCGCACGTCGGTGTTGGCCGGAGGCTTGTGCACGCCGCGTTCATTGTCCGTGCGCGCGTAGACGCCCGCGATGGCCCCCGAGGGCGGCACATTCAGCAGGCGGGTGACCGGACCCGTGGTCGTGGGGTCCTTCACCGCCAGCCAGGGATAGTACAGCGCCGCAAAACCGTTGGCCGCCTGCAAGCCCCCGCGCTGCTCCATCACGCTGCCCGGACCCGTTGTGGGAGCGCCCGGCCGCGAATCCAGAATGGCGAAGCGGTCGCGCTTCAGCAGGCAGTGATTGATCTGGGCGAGCTGGATGGTGGCCGCCTCCGGGTGCGCCGCCGCGTCGGGAATCAGGATCAGGTTGGCATCCTCTATGTCGCGCAGTGCGTCCAGTCCGGCCTGGAAGTGGACCGAAGTGATGCCGCCCGGGTCGTCGTTCACCCCGTTCACCGCCCGGGCCACGTTGGCCGCCGCCGGGATCAGGTTCTGGGGAACCGCCGCCACCGGCGGCGCCTGCGGTGCAACCACGCTGACCAGCAACGAATTCACCGACGCGAACACGTAGTTGGGATGCGTGGGGCTGAGCGACAGGTTGTCGAAGGTCTCCGCCGTCCCGCCCGAAGGCGTGACGATCAGCCGGAATTCCTGAGAAATCAGCACCGGCGCGGTGACGCCCCCCGCCAGGTTGTAGCGCCGCGCCCGGGCCGGCGCCGGCGCCACCGTCACAAAGCCCGCCTGGTTCACCGTCTGCACCACGACGTTCTCTTCCACCGTCGTGCCCGTGTTGTCGGCGTCGTCGCCCCGCAGAATGGCGATCGTTCCCGGCGCGATCCCCGTCGTGCTCGCCATCCGGAACGTGTTCTGCGTCGGAATCACGCTGGCCAGGCGCAGCGTGTCGGTCGCCGCCAGACCTGTCAGCGTGTTGCTCAGCGTAATGCGGTTGCCCTGAATCTGGGTGATGGTTGCCCGGTTGGTGTAGACCTCCGGCGCCGCCTGCCGGGTCACCGTGTCGCCCACCCGAAACCCGCTGGCGTCGTTGACCGTCACCGCCACGCCGTTGACCGCCTGCACGGTCGCGCTCGCGGTGGCCAGCGAAACCCCGCCGGCCCCCGTGAAATTGGCCGCCTGGACATCCACCCTGAGGTTGTTGCCGCCGATTCCGTCCTGGCGGGCCCGCAGCCGGAAGGCGATCTCATTGGCCGCGTTCCGGATGTCCCACGCCGCGGCCACCGCCGTTCCCACCCGCACAATGTAGGCCTGCTTGCCGCCGTTGTCGTAGAAGCCTTTCACCCCGTGCGCCAGGTAGAAGATCCGCGGCGTCGTGAGGAAGGGGAAGTATGAGCCGTCGGGTTGCTGCAAGCCGTACTGCTGCAAGAACTCGTCGTAGCTCGTGATCCGGCGGGGCTCGTTGATGGGTCCGGCGAGCGCCGGCCCGATAAACGCCGCCGTGCTCGTGCTGACTCCGGCGATCGTGCCTGGGCCGGTGACTTCGTCGATGTAAACACCCGGTACGTCAAGAACTGGCATATGCTATCGATCCTCGCTAAGTAAGTTGGAAATCATAGTTGCCGCTCGGGGACGGCACGCCGGCCGTTCGAGTTGCCTCCGTGAATCCGGTTGCCCGGACCCGCAATACATACGTGCCCGGCCGCAGGCCGCCGAAAGTAAAGCGGCCGTTCTCCGCGCTCGTGGTGGTGGCCAGCGCCGCGCCCAGCGTGTCCTCGATCCGCACCCAGGCGCCTGCCACCGGGACGCCCGCCGAGGTGATCGTTCCGCCGATCTCCGCAAACACCTCGCCCGCCTCCGGACTCCCCGCCTGGCGGTATTCCGTGATCCGGGTCGTGACCATCGGACCGGCGATCTCCTCGCTCAGAATCACCGGCAGCGTCACCACCACGTACAGCATCGGCCTCCAGGGATGCACCGTGCCGAACGTGCCCCAGAACTCGGCGATTTTCGGAAACCCCTCCGGCGGCAGAAGCTGCGTCGGCAGTTCGGCGTCCGCGATCACCCCGGGAAACCCCGCCGGCAGCGGGTTCGGCGCGTATACCCGCCGCGGAACCAGTGGCTCCGATGTCATCAGCGCTCCGGCCGCCTTGTACAGCAGCGCGTGCTCGTCGATGCTCGGCTCCACCGTGGTCGTCGCCGCGGCCGGGCTCCACGCGCTGATCAGGTAATGGCAATCGATGCGCCGCGGCGCCGGGCTGTCGGTCGCCATCCCGTTCTCGAACCTCCGCACGCGCTCGTTCGAGCGCAGCGTCCGGTTCTCCCGCACGTCCGCCAGGTACACGTTCAGCGCATTGGCCGGCTGGCCGCCCACCGTCAGGTTGGCCACGAAGGTGCGCCAGGTGTCGTCCGGCGGCTGGAAGCGCACCTGCGACTCGTCGGTGATCTCGTCCACTCGCGAGATCAGCACATGCCGCAGCAGGTTGTCCAGGTGATCGATCATGCGTTCACTGCTTCTTTTTCTTCTTCGTTTCGCTGAACTTCTTCTCGAAATACTCGTGGAGCTTGGGCCGCAACCGCTTCAAGGTCGCCGGGTCGGTGATGTACAGCGCAAACGATTCGGCGAAATACTCTTCCCAGGACTCCTCCGCGTAGGGGCTGATCCGCACCGCGCTGGCGGCTTGCGCGGCGGTCTTGAACGCGGATGCCGCCTTCGGGTCGTCCCGGAGCTCCGTGTTGCCGGTGCCCTTCTCCGGCTGGAACCGCATGCCGGATTCGGTAACCGTCCTTTCGGTCTCCGCCCCCGCCCTCTTCGCGGCGCCCATCAGCTCGTTGAATTCCTTGAGCACCGGCAAGGGGACGTTCTTCAATTCGTATTCGTCCGGTGCGACCTGGTACTGCCCGAATTTCTGTTTCAACGCCGCCTTGGCCCCCGCCTCCTTGATGGTGGCGGCGCGCAGCTTCGCCCGGTCGATGGCGTGGCCGATTTCGTGCGCGGTGTCGAAAGTCGCCGCCGAGGCCAGCCCCGCGCCCGGCATTCCGAAGCGGACCGCCGATGCCTTGAACGCCAGGTCGTACAGCGTGATCGTGTGCGTCTCCATCTTGTAATCCCCGGCGGTGTCGGGTTTGGCCGCGGCCTTGGCGCGCGCGAACTTCACCCCGTCCACCATCGTCAGGATCGAATCCGCGATCAGGTTCACGGCGGCCAGCACCTGCTCCTGGTCCCCCGCATCCCATGTCCCCACAAAGCTGAATTTGTGCGCCGCGAACTTCTTCTTGGCGGCGTCCTGCGCCGTGGCCCGCAGCCCCTCCATGCCCACCGCGCCCAGCCGCTCGATCAGCAACTGCTTCTTGGCCTTCTTCTTCTCCGTGTGCTGGTAGAACGTGAAACGGTACAGGCCGTAGTCGCCGCCATACTTGCTCAGATCCAGCGCCAGGTTGATCGTGGAGTTCAGTTTCAGCACCGGCGGCTTCAGGTGGGTGATGAGACCCGCCCCCACGCTGGTCAAGCCCTTCTTCAGGTCTTCGGGAATCGTGCCCGACAGCACCACCTCGGTGCCTTCGGGCGGCAGGTAGGACGTTCCCGCTTTCTTCTTGAAGAGTTCGTCCAAACCGAGCATCGCCAGGTCCACCGTCTTTGTGGTGATCACCTGGATCCGGGCCCGCTCCTCCTTGGGAATGGCGTCGCTGAGCTTGTTGGCGTCGGTTTCCACGCTGGCTTCCGGCCACCCCAGCTCGTGGATGTGCTCGCGGTACTTCTGATACGCCTCGTGGAGCTGGATCCCTTCGGCTTGCGCCGCCGCCGCCATCACCCCCTGAACCATGTCCTGGTAGGCGTCCTTCAGGTCCTTGTGCAGCTTCGGATCGCCGCCCAGCGCCGTGTCGATGATGCCCAGATCGCTGGCGATGGCCTTCTTCCAACTGGGCAGCAGCTCGGCCGGATTCACCTTGACCTTCGTCTTCGAAACGGCGGCCATCCGGACCTTGTCCCGATGAAACTCGCCGGAGGCATGCAGGTACTTGATGGATTCCAGGAGGAACTGGCGCTTGTCTTCCGGGCTGGCTTCCTGCACCTTCTGTGCGCCGGCCTTCGGGGCTCGCTGGATCCGCGCCCCCGCCCCGGCTCGCTGCTGGAGAACGTGAACCAGTTCGTGGGCCAGCAGCACCCGGTCGCCCGATTCCGCCGGCCGGTTGAAGTACACGTGGCCCCCGATGGTAAGCGCGCGCGCATCCAGTGCCTCGGTCACCCGGTGGGCGGCTTCGCCCTGGTGGGTGCGGACCGCGCTGAGGTCGGCCCCCAGGCGGCGCTCCATGTACCCGCGCAGAGATTCCGGCAACGGGCTGCCGCTCGGGCGGGAACTCTCGATCCTGGCCCCGATCGCCTCCGGAAGGGCATCCACGCCGGTTACCGGCGTCACCCGCGGCGGCGCCGCGCCGGGTGCATCCACCCGCGCCGCAATCGCTTCGGCCTCCCGCTCCCAGCCCGCCGCCGGCCCCGTGGCCTCGAACAGCAGCGCCAGCGCGCGGTTTCCCATCCCGGCCGGCGCGAACGCGGCTCCCGGCGCCCCCGCCACGCGAGCCGCCTGAGTTTCCCTCACGCTGGTCTGCGCTTTCCCGGATTTGGTCGTCTCGGCCATTGCCTTACGACTGCCCTCCTTGTCTCGGACGGCCCCGGGTCACCAGGTTGCGGCCGAAATAGACGTCCACGTTCAGAACGTTCGATCCGTGATGCGGCAGCGCGGCGCGTACCGCGGCGATGATCTCCTCCACGGCGGCCCGCATGGCCTGGCGGTCGCGCACCTGGTTGTAGTTGTCCCCCAGGTGAATCGTCACCGTGTCGCGGCGCTGCTGCTGGGCAACGTCGATCTGCCGGGCCGCGTCTCTGGCGAACTCCCTGGCGTCGGCGAACTCGCCGGCCCGCGCCCCGCCCCGGAATTCCGCCGGCGTCAGGGCGTCCTCGGGAATCCGCTGGATGGCCGCCCCCACCTCCGGATAGCTGCCCGCCGCAGGTTGCCCGGTCCGCGGAGCAGGCGGATGGATCGCCCCCGGCAGCCCTCGAATGAAACGGTTCATTTGCAGCACGTCCACGTTCACCGGACCCACTTCGGTGGGTTCGTCCTGGCCGCGCCACCGCC
>Ga0272446_1002029_pt1 | contig 28367 bp, 23 predicted proteins | sample YNPCB0061_FD_194587 | JGI IMG/M metagenome (GOLD analysis project Ga0272446, IMG submission 194587) | Hot spring microbial mat communities from Yellowstone National Park, WY, United States - YNP-CB-006-1 | ecosystem: Environmental > Aquatic > Thermal springs > Hot (42-90C) > Sediment | place...
AAAACCTCCTTTGAGCAAACCACAGGCACAAGGGCACCCACAATCCCACCCAGGGGGATCCCTAAACCCGCCCCCGGCTGTGATAGCCCACCTGCCGCTCCAGAAATTCTTTGATCACCACCGTCACCACCGCCAGCAACGACAGTAAAACCGCCGCCGCATAGGCAGAAGGCGTAGCATAGCTTTTGTAGGCATCCTCCACAAACAGAGGCAGAGTCTGGGTTTTGCCCACAATATTGCCGGACACCACCGCCACCGCCCCAAATTCTCCCATCGCCCGAGCATTGGTAAGGATCACCCCATAGAGCAACCCCCAGCGGATCGTGGGCAACGTCACCCGCCAAAAGATCTGCCAGGGAGAAGCCCCCAACGTTCTGGCTGCCTCTTGTTGATCGGTGCCTGCTTCTTCCAACACTGGCAGCACCTCCCGCACCACAAAAGGCATCGTGATAAAAGCCGTAGCCAAGACAATTCCCGGAAAGGCAAAAATAACCCGCACCTTCATCGTTTCCAGGATGGGGCCAAACCAGCCATGGCGCCCAAACAACAGCACAAACATCAACCCCGCCACCACCGGCGAAATCGAAAAAGGCAAGTCAATAATGCTCAACAACACCGTCCGCCCTGGAAACCGCCGGTGGGCAATGGCCAAAGCCGCACACAACCCAAAAACCGTATTCAAAGGCACCGTAATCAAAGCTGTCACCAGCGTCAGCCCCAGGGCACTGAGAAAATCCGGTTCCCCCAGATTGTACAAAAAGGGCCCCACGCCATCCTTAAAAGCTTGATAGAAAACATTGAGCGCCGGGATCCCCAAAAGCAATGCCAGATAGAGGGTGACAATGCCGATCAACAACCCCTGCATCCCCTTAGCCTTCATAGCGCCGCCCCCAGGATTGCAGCAGATTGATCACCAACAACGACACCAAAGAAATGATCAGCATCACCGTACCGATCACCGTCGCCCCGGCGTAGTCATATTGCTCTAGCCGCTGAATCACCAACACCGCCGTGATCAAATCCCGAAAGGGAATACTGCCGGCAATGATCACAATGGAGCCAAATTCCCCCACCGCCCGGGAAAACCCCAAAGCCACCCCCGTGAGAATGGCGGGAAACAAGGGCGGCAACACCACCTGGAAGAAAGTTTGCCTGGGATTGGCGCCCAAACTCCAAGCCGCTTCTTCCAGCTCGTTTTCCATCGCTTGCAGCACCGGCTCTACGGTTCGCACCACAAAAGGCAGAGAAATAAACAGCATTGCCACCGCCACCCCCAACCGGGTAAAAGAAATCCGCACCCCCAAGGGAGCCACCACAGCTCCCAGCCAACCATTGCTGCTATAAACCGTAGCCAAAGTTAACCCCGCCACCGCCGTCGGCAAGGCAAAAGGGAGATCAATCAGAGACTCCAGGACTTTTTTGTAGGGAAACTCGTAGCGCACTAAGACCCACGCTGTCAGCGTCCCCATCACCCCATTGATCAGGGCAGTGACCAGCGCCGTAACAAACGTGACTTCATAAGTAGACACCGCTACGGGATCCGAGGCAATTCGCCAAAAATCAGCCCAGGACACCGTGCTGGCCTTAAGCAGCATCGCCGCAATCGGCATGATCAACAGCAAGAGTAAATAACCCAGGGTGACCCGCCAGGGCCAGGAAAGGCTACGCCACGCCTGCAAAGGCTGGGAAACAGACACACTCATGACTGTCCCTCCCGCGGAAAAACTTTCAGACGTTTGGGACGGACATAAACCCGCTGTTCTGGAGTGATCGGCTGATGGGCAAATTGCTCCCGACTGAGATGCACCCAGAGGGACTGACCATCCGCCAGGATCAACTCCGCTTGAATTTCCCGCCCCATGTGGATCACCTCCGCCACCTTGGCAGAAACCCCACTGCTATTGGGATCCGTATCCACCTCCACATCATGGGGGCGCAAAAAAACCTCGTGAGAGTTGCCATCGTGGGTATGGAGCAACTGGGAATGGGGGGAAAGGACATTCACCGGGCCAATAAAACTCATCACAAAAGGCGTCGCCGGCTGATCGTACACCTCCGCCGGGGATCCCACCTGCTCAATGCGGCCGTGATTCATGACCACAATTTGATCTGCCACTTCCATGGCTTCTTCTTGGTCGTGGGTGACAAACACCGTCGTCACATGGACTTCATCGTGGAGTCGCCGCAGCCAGGCCCGCAGTTCTTTGCGCACCTTGGCATCCAGGGCGCCAAAGGGTTCATCGAGAAGCAGCACCTGGGGCTGCACCGCCAAGGCCCGGGCCAAAGCCACCCGCTGCCGCTGTCCCCCGGAAAGCTGGGAAGGATAGCGATCCCCATAGCCCTGCAACTGAATTAGGTCGAGCAACTCATCCACCCGTTTTTTGATAGCTGCCTGGGGAGTTTTACGGATCTCCAAGCCAAAGGCAATGTTCTGACGCACCGTCATGTGCTTAAACAGGGCATAGTGCTGAAAAACAAAGCCGATATTGCGATCCTGCACCTTGGTGTGGGTAGCATCCCGCCCCGTCAGAAAAATCCGCCCCGTATCAGGAACCTCCAACCCCGCAATCAACCGCAACAGCGTTGACTTACCCGATCCCGATGGCCCCAGCAATGCCACCAATGACCCCGTCTCAATGGTCAAATCTGTGGGACACAACGCCTGGAAATCCCCAAAGCGCTTGGAAACTCCCTCAATAGTAATGCCCATACCCAGCCCTTCTGTGAATCTGCTGTGAATCTGCTCTAAACCTGACCTGGAGATCCCGACCTCATCTCATCACTTCCCAAAGTTTGGTAAATCTGGACATGAATTGCAATTGTTTTAGAGTTGTGCCTGAATTTTATCAAAGATCGCGCCATCCTCAAAGAACTTTTCTTGCACGGTCGTCCAGCCGCCGAGTTCATCAACGGTAAAGAGGTGGGGGACGGGGGGGTACTGGTGGGCAAAGGCTTGCATCACATCGGGGTGGACGGGGCGGAAGCCAGCTTCGGCAAAGATGCGTTGGGCGGCGGGGGTAAACAAAAACTGTACAAAGGCTTCGGCAAGGGCGCGGGTGCCTTTCCTGTCCACCACAGCATCGACGATAGCCACGGGGTTATCAATGGAAATGGTGCTTTCGGGCAGAATGTAGGGCAAGGTCTGACCCTGATTTTTGGCCAGTTGCACTTCGTTTTCATAGGTGATCAGGGCATCCCCCTGCCCTTTTTGGAAAAAGACATCCGTGGCTTCCCGGGCATCTCGGGGCAAGACCCCCACATTTTGATAAACCTGGGTGGTGAAGGCTAGAGCAGTGTCTTCGTCCTGTCCCTGGGCCAAGGTTTTGTAGCCCCAGAGAGCAAGAAAGTTCCAGCGGGCCCCACCGGAGGTTTTGGGGTTGGCAGTGACAACGGTCAGGCCGGGTTGGCTTAAATCCTCCCAATCTCTGATCCCTTTGGGGTTGCCCTCACGGGTGACAATCACCGCCACCGAATGGGTGACAATGCTGCTGTTGGGGGCTTCTTGTTCCCAGCCCGGTTGAATCAAACCCGCTTGTTCAAGGCGCTGGGTATCGAGAGCTAAAGCAAGGGCAACAATATCGGCTTCCAAACCATCGATGACTGCCCGGGTTTGGCTGCCAGAGCCGCCATAGCTGCTGTAGATTCTCACCTTTTCCCCGGTTTTTGCTTGCCAATCTGCCACAAACAGGGGAATGATCCGCCTGTAAGCAGCGCGGGTGACGGCATGACTGACCAAGGTCAATTCGGTGGGACGGGGCTGCCCAGCCACACACCCAACCCCCCAAATCAAAGTGATCAGCACTATCCCACTCAGCAGGAGCCACTGCCTAGATTGCTTGACCACAGCCCCTAAGTCCATCATTGACGCTCCTTGATTCGGAAGAACTGGATACCCATCTGCGTGATGACCTGTAGAGATAACTGAGACCATAAACAGGGATGCCAAAGTCTTCATCTCTTCTCTTCTGGCAAACCAGCGGATAAGGCGGTCAATCCCTGGCATTGTATCGTAAATGAATTGTAAGTGTTTTGCAATACAATTCTTGTTGCTCTGCATCCTTGCATGGGCTTTGAAGTAGCCCTCAGAAAGGTTTGGGGGATCCCCAGTTGGAGTCTTTTCAGGTTCTTGAGCCATTCAGTTAAGATGTGTAAATTATCTTGTTCGCTTGCGTTGATATGGTCTCTCCCTTTGTTCACCGTCATGTGGGGATCCGTGCGGCTGATCTGCCGGTGATGCTTTCTACGTTGGGAGTCAGGAGCTTGGAGGAGCTTTTGGCGCAAACCATTCCTGCTCATCTCCGTTCCCAGCGCCCTTTGGACTTGCCGGAGGGGATCCCGGAAGCGGAGGCTTTGGCACTGCTGCGTCAGAAAGTCAACCACAATCAAGTGTGGCGCTCCTACATCGGCATGGGTTATGCCAACTGTCACACTCCTGCTGTGATCCTGCGCAATGTTTTGGAAAACCCCGGTTGGTACACCCAGTACACTCCTTATCAAGCGGAAATTGCCCAGGGCAGGCTGGAGGCGCTGCTGAATTTCCAGACGATGGTTTGTGACCTCACGGGACTGGAGGTGGCCAATGCTTCTTTACTGGATGAGGGGACGGCAGCGGCGGAAGCTATGACCATGGCCCTGATGATTACGGGTAATAAACCGGATCGCAAAGCCTTTTGGGTGGATCAGGGCTGTCATCCCCAGGTGATCGCGGTGATCCAAACCCGGGCCGAACCTTTGGGGGTGGAGGTGGTGATTGGGGAGCCCGCTTCTTTATCTCTGACGCCTTCCCTGTGTGGGCTGATCCTGGCTTATCCCACCACCTGGGGAGAGATCCCCGACCATCGAGCCCTGATTGAGCAGGCCCATCAGTATGGTGTGGTGGTGACTCTCGCTACCGATCCCCTGAGTTTGACGCTGTTGCCCTCGCCGGGAGAGTTGGGGGCAGACATTGCTATTGGTAGCAGTCAGCGGTTCGGGATCCCGCTGGGGTATGGGGGGCCCCACGCAGCCTATTTTGCCACCAAGGCAGCCTACAAGCGGCTTTTGCCGGGGCGATTGGTGGGGGTCTCTAAAGATGCAGGTGGGAATCGAGCCTTGCGCTTGGCCCTGCAGACCCGGGAGCAACACATTCGCCGGGACAAGGCCACCAGCAATATCTGCACAGCCCAGGTGTTATTGGCGGTGATGGCGGGAATGTATGGGGTTTATCACGGCCCAGAGGGTTTGGTGGCCATCGCAGAACGGGTGCATCAGTTCACCTGTCGGTTAGCGGCGGCCCTTGAGCAAGAAGGCTACCGCATCGAGAATTCCACCTGGTTTGATACCCTCACGGTTGAGGTGGAAGAGCGGCTGCTGGGGATCCTGGAGCGGATGAAAATTTACCAAATCAATCTCCGTCCTATTGATGCTCACCGGGTCGGGGTCACCCTGGATGAAACCGTGACCGAACAAGACTATCTGGATTTATGTGCTGTGTTTGCGGTGGATCCCGTGCCGGCGGGGGTACCTGCCCGCTTGCCCTGTCGTCGTCAAAGCCCCTTTTTAACCCATCCGGTGTTTCACCGCTACCGCTCTGAAACGGAGATGCTGCGCTATCTGCACCAGTTGCAAAGCCGGGATCTCTCTTTGACGACTGCGATGATGCCCCTGGGATCTTGCACCATGAAGCTCAATGCCACCAGCGAAATGCTGCCGGTGAGCTGGCCAGAATTGGCGGGGATCCATCCCTTTGCCCCCTTGAGTCAAACCCTGGGCTACCAAGATCTCTTCCGGGATCTGCAAACCTGGCTAGGGGAAATCACCGGCATGAGCGCTGTCTCCCTCCAACCCAATGCGGGATCCCAGGGAGAATATGCCGGCTTACTGACGATTCGGGCTTACCATCGCCAGCGGGGTCAGGGATCCCGAAATGTCTGTTTAATTCCCCAGTCCGCCCATGGCACCAATCCCGCCAGTGCCGTTATGGCTGGGATGCAGGTGGTGGCAGTGCGCTGTGATGCCCAAGGCAACATTGACCTGGAGGATGTGGAACGGCAAGCGCACCTGCATCAGGATCGCTTGGCAGCTTTGATGGTCACCTATCCCTCTACCCATGGGGTTTTTGAGGCAGGGATCACCCACATCTGTGAGATCATCCATCGCTATGGCGGACAGGTGTACATGGATGGGGCTAACCTCAATGCCCTGGTGGGGATCTGTCGCCCGGGCGAGTTGGGGGTGGATGTTTGCCATCTCAATCTCCACAAGACGTTTTGTATTCCCCACGGCGGCGGCGGTCCAGGGGTTGGCCCGATTGCGGTGGCAGCTCATTTGGCTCCCTTTTTGCCGGGGCATCCCCTTGTGGATTTGGGGATCCCCAATCCTGTGGGTGCGGTAGCCAGTGCCCCTTGGGGGAGTGCCGGGATTTTACCCATTGCTTGGATGTACATCCGCATGATGGGATCCCAAGGTCTCACCTATGCTACTCAGATTGCTATTCTCAGCGCCAATTATGTTGCCCAGCGGCTGGCTCCTTACTACCCGATTCTCTATACCGGTGAGCAGGGACGGGTAGCCCATGAGTGCATTGTGGATGTGCGCCCCTTGAAAAAATCCGCCCAGATTGAAGTGGAAGACATTGCCAAGCGCCTGATGGACTATGGCTTTCATGCCCCCACCATGTCTTGGCCGGTGGCGGGCACCCTCATGATTGAACCCACGGAAAGTGAGTCATTGCCAGAGCTGGAGCGATTTTGCCAAGCGATGATCGCCATTCGCGCCGAAATTGCCCAGATTGAAAACGGGGTTTGGGATCCCATAAATAACCCCCTCAAAAATGCTCCTCATCCTGCCGCCATGGTGTGTAGCGATGACTGGCCCTATCCCTATTCTCGGCAAGTGGCGGCCTATCCGGCGCCTTGGCTGCGGGAGCACAAATTTTGGCCCACAGTGCAGCGCATTGACAATGCCTACGGCGACCGCTACCTGTTCTGTACCTGTGCAGCCCTGGAGAGCTAGCTAGACAGGTGCTAAAACCGGTTGATTGCGGCGGGAAATCACCTGGTCAATCAGACCATACTCCTTAGCGGCGGCGGGAGTCATAAAGTTATCGCGGTCGGTATCCCGTTCAATCCGCTCCAAGGGTTGCCCAGTATGCTGGGACAAAAGCTGATTAAGGGTATTTTTGATCAGTTGAATTTCTTTGGCTTGAATCTCAATATCCGTAGCTGGTCCCTGGGCCCCACCCAAAGGTTGGTGGATCATGATCCGGGCGTGGGGAAGGGCAATGCGCTTGCCAGGTGCTCCCGCCGCCAACAGAAAAGCCCCCATACTCGCTGCTAAACCAATGCAAATGGTGGAAACCGCCGGCTGGATGTGCTGCATGGTATCGTAAATGGCCATCCCCGCATAGACCGAACCACCAGGAGAATTGATGTAGAGATAAATGTCCTTTTCGGGATCCTCAGACTCCAGGTAGAGCATTTGCGCCACAACTAGGTTGGCAATGTCATCATTGACTTCCGATCCCAAAAAAATAATCCGATCCCGGAGCAAGCGAGAATAAATGTCAAAGGCTCGCTCCCCCCGCCCGGACTGTTCAATCACCGTGGGAATTAGGTTAGCGTTGCGAATCTGGGTCATGGCTTAACCTATTGTCGTATCTTTATTGTACTCTTGCTCCTGCCTATGCTCTACCCCGCCATTGAACCCTATGCCACTGGCTCTCTGGCTGTTTCGCCCCTGCACACCCTCTATTACGAAGAGGTTGGGGATCCCCAGGGTCTCCCTGTGGTGTTTTTGCATGGCGGACCAGGGGGGGGGTGCATTCCCAGTTACCGACAGTATTTTGATCCCCAGCGCTGGCGGGTGATTTTGTTTGATCAGCGGGGCTGCGGCCGCAGTACGCCCCTAGGAGAGCTGGCTGAGAATACCACTTGGGATCTTGTGGCCGATATAGAGCGGCTGCGGCAACACCTCGGGATCCCGAAATGGTGGGTCTTTGGGGGCAGTTGGGGGAGTACCTTGGCCTTGGCTTACAGTCAGACCCATCCGCAGTCTTGTTTGGGGTTGATCCTGCGGGGAATCTTTCTGCTGCGCCGCCAGGAAATTCTCTGGTTTTATCAATCCGGGGCTAGCTTTATTTTTCCCGATGCCTGGGAGGGTTTTTTAGTGCCGATCCCGGAAGTGGAACGGCAGGATCTGGTGGGGGCTTATTATCAGCGTTTGGTGCATGGGGATCTAGAAACCCAGCGGCGGGCTGCCCAGGCCTGGGCCCAGTGGGAGGGAGCCACCAGTCGCCTGATCCCTGATCCCCAGGTGGTCAGCCACTACGGCCGGGAGGACTTTGCTTGGGTGTTTGCCCGGATTGAGTGTCATTATTTCTACCACCGCGGTTTTCTGCCCCAGGATGATGCCCTGCTGCGGGGGGTAAACCAGATTCGCCATTTACCCACTGTGATTGTGCAGGGCCGCTACGATGTGGTGTGTCCCATGCGCTCCGCCTGGGATCTACACCGCGCCTGGCCGGAGGCAGAGTTGATCGTGGTGCCGGATGCGGGCCATTCTCTGGCGGAGCCTGGGATTAGCGAAGCCTTGGTCACAGCAACAGATCGCCTTGCTGCTCGTGGGTGAGGGAAGGGCTTTTGGGAACCAAAGAAACCTGAATTAACAGTAAGATCCTCAGGGTTTTGTTGTCAACCTCACCTTGCCGCCGCCTGCTCAACCACCCAGGCTAAGATAGAGGGTGGATATTGCCAATGTCTGACTCTGACTATTCCTCTCCACGTTTGCCTCCTCGAGATGCCAGCCATGGCTTCCCCCTCGTGGGAGTCTTTTTTTGCCGGATCCCCGGTACAAGTTACGGCATTTGTGAATAGCACTGCCTTTGTGGAGCACATACAGCGATGGGGAGAGGAGATTGACTGCTTGGTTTTTCTCACAACCCCTCTAGACCTGAAGGAGTTGTGCCAGATCACCATGAAACTCTGTGAGTTGGGGTTGCTCTGGCCCGCTGTGGTGGTCATCTGCAGGGATCCCCAAATAGCTTTTCAGGGCGACGGGACTGATCTAGGGGTGCTCGCGCAGAATCAGTATAAAATTTATCACAATGCCACTCTTGTTCGGGTTGTGGAAGACGACTTGGTTCCTGAGGTCGTGGTAGGTCAGATCCAGCAAGCAGTGACAACGTTTGTGCAGATCGCTCCCACCTGCGAGTTGCCCCTGCCGCCCCATTCAGAACCCCATCCCAAGCACCCTGGCTACAGCCAGCACCACCAATTGGCCCATAAACTGCGGGAACGCTTGGGCTACCTAGGGGTGTACTACCAGCGGGATCCGCAGCGGTTTTATCGCCATCTCTCCCCTGAGGAGCGCAAAAAGGTAATGCAGCGCTTGCGCGGTCTTTATCAAGCCATTATTTTGGATTATTTTAATGATCCTGCCAATGCCAACGCCCGTATTGATGAGTTTGCTGCTCTAGCCTTTTTGAGTGACCTGAGTGTCTCCCACGTGCTGGAATTACACATGACCCTAATGGATGCTTTTGCCCAGCAGCTTAAACTAGAGGGGCGCAGCCAAGAGATCCTCCTCGACTACCGGATCACCCTGATTGACGTCATTGCCCATCTCGCTGAGTTGTATCGGCGAGCCTTGCCCAAGGAGAAACAGTAGCCTATGCCTGGCGTTGGCAAAAGTTATGTGCTGAAACTATACGTGGCTGGCAACACCAGTAACTCGGTGCAAGCGCTGCGGACATTACAGGATATTCTGGAGAGAGAATTTCAGGGAGTCTATGCCTTGAAAGTGATTGACGTGATCAAAAACCCCCAATTGGCAGAAGAGGACAAGATCCTGGCCACGCCAACCCTGACCAAAACTTTACCCCCACCGGTACGCAAAATCATTGGGGATCTGTCAGATCGCGAGAAGGTCTTAGTGGGTCTGGCCCTGTTGGAGGCGGATGATGAAATACCCTTTGAGGAGGGATCATGACGGCGCCACAGCCCCAAGGTATTACCAAGGTTCGCACAGGCATTGAAGGATTTGATGATATTAGCCACGGCGGCATCCCCTACGGACGCACCACCCTCGTGACAGGCACCTCTGGTACGGGCAAAACCCTCTTCGGGATCCAGTTTCTCTACAATGGCATCACCCAGTTTGAGGAACCCGGGATCCTAGTTACCTTCGAAGAGTCCCCCGCTGATATTATTCGCAACACAGCGGGCTTTGGTTGGGATCTCCAAGCTCTTTTGGATCAAGGAAAGTTATTTATCTTAGATGCCTCCCCGGATCCCGAAGGGTATGAAATCAGCGGCAACTTTGATCTGTCAGCTTTAATTGAGCGGATTCAATATGCGATTAAAAAATATCGGGCCAAGCGGATCGCCATTGACTCGGTTACCGCCATTATTCAGCAGTATGATGCTGCGGCGGTGGTGCGCAGAGAGCTTTTTCGCTTAACAGCCCGTCTTAAGCAGTGCGCAGTCACCACAATCATGACCACAGAGCGCACCGATGAATATGGCCCCATTGCCCGTTTTGGGGTAGAAGAGTTTGTCTCCGATAATGTGGTGATCCTGCGCAATATTCTGGAGGGAGAAAAGCGCCGTCGCACCATTGAAATCCTGAAATTGCGGGGGACAAGCCACATGAAAGGGGAGTATCCTTTTACCATGACGGCAGATGGCATCAGTATCTTTCCTTTGGGGGCAATGCAACTCACCCAGCGCTCTTCTAATGTGCGTGTCTCCTCGGGGGTGGCAGCCTTGGACCGCATGTGTGGCGGTGGGTTTTTCAAAGATTCCATTATTTTGGCTACCGGCGCCACAGGTACGGGCAAAACCTCCTTGGTCAGCAACTTTATTGCTGAGGGCTGTAGGCAAGGGGAGCGCTGTATTTTATTTGCCTACGAAGAGTCCCGGGCGCAACTGTCACGCAATGCCCAGTCCTGGGGTATCGAATTAGAAGCCATGGAAAAAAATGGGCTGTTGAAAATCATTTGTGCCTATCCTGAGTCGGCAGGTCTAGAAGATCACCTGCAACGGATCAAATCCGAGATCATGACCTACAAGCCCTCTCGCATTGCTATTGATTCCCTGTCTGCTTTGGCGCGGGGGGTCAGTCCCAATGCTTTTCGACAATTTGTTATTGGGGTAACAGGTTTTGCCAAACAGGAAGAAATCACCGGCTTCTTTACCAATACCACGGATCAATTTATGGGATCCCAGTCCATCACGGAGTCCCATATTTCCACCATCACCGATACGATTATTTTGCTGCAATATGTGGAAATTCGTGGGCGCATGTCCCGGGCTCTGAATGTCTTTAAGATGCGGGGATCCTGGCATGACAACGGCATTTGCGAATATCTTATGTCCAGCAACGGCATTGAGATCAAAGATTCTTTCCGGGGCTATGAACGGATTATCAGTGGCTCCCCCACCCGTATTGCCATTGATGAAAAAAATGAACTCTCCCGGATTATGCAGGGCATTGGCTCACCGGAAGAAACCCTCTAGAGCAAGGCCTCAATCCAAGGAATCAGCGCCTCGGCCACCCTGAGGATGTCCGCCGCCGCCGATTTATCCTGAATAGCCACATCAAACAAGCGCTTCAGAGCATTAAGCTTGAGACTGACTGCCGCATCCGTAGCCACAATTGCCGGCGCTGCCGCCACGTAGCCGGTCTCCCCCACATCCGCCAAGACCGCCCGCCGCACACTCACATTCTCATGGGTCAACCCCTGCAGCAAACGCTCCCCATAGCCGGGATCCCCAGTAAAGCGATAGAGGACACTGGCCGCCGCTGCCTGCACCCGCTCAGAAGCATGGTCCAAAAACGGGCGGATCAACTCCCCATACTGCCGCGCTTGCAACACCCCCAAGGCCCGAATCAAAGCCTCCCAGGGCTGATGAGCTTCGGGATCCCGAAATAACGCCACAATCCCAGGAATGGCAGCCCCATCCCCAATCTGAGCCAGGGCATAAGCCGCTTCCTCCCGGACATAGTAATCCGTACACTCCAGAGCGTTTACCAAACCTGGCACCGCTGCGGGATCCCCAATTGCCCCCAAAGCCTTAGCCGCATTTCGTCTCAGGGGATAGCCCCCCAAAGCCGTGCGATCCGCCTCATCCTCCAGAGCCACCAGTAGAGCCGGCAGAGCAGCGGGATCCCCCAACGTGCCCAAGTACCAAGCCGCGTAATAGCGCTCGGATAAATCATCCCCCTGCAATCGCTGCAGCGCTTCCGCAAAAGACCAAGCGACCGGCGTGACAGCACTGTTCATAGCTGCATCACAGGCAGTGGAATCTAGGCAACTTGCGTCACCTGCACAATTTTGCCACCCATCTTGAGAATGCGCTGCACCGTCTGGGACATACTGCTATAAGGCACCGTCAAGGATTGCACGCTGTGGCGCACCTTGTCAGAAGTCGCCAAAGAACTGACCGGATTAACAACACCCGTAAACTCAATCCGAAAGACACGGGATCCCGATTCCGTCAAACCGGCACCGCCCACCGCACTGACACCGTACATAATTGACTCACCGCTGAACACAAATAAAAAAAGCCAAAAAAAGCGATGGCAGAGTCGCCAGTTTAGTAAACCCCGACCCTGTGCCACCGCTCTGGTTAGCAAAAAACCACCTATTATCCCCTAGCTGAGGGCATTGATGGCGTAATCGAAATAGATCCCAGCTTCGTTGGCCGCTTGACCACTCAACATCGTGTTGGCCTTAGCCTTCATGGTCTTGAGGGCTTCGATGTACCAGCTCGGCGAGAGATTAAAAGAACGATTCACTTCCCGCAGCCCAGCCACCAAATAGTCATCCAGCGGGCCAGTGCCACCTGCCACCAAACAGTAGGTAATAAACCGCAGGTAGTAACCCACATCCCGGGCACACTTGGCTTGGAACACATCCCCATAACCCATCTCCCCAGGTTGAGTCAGGTAAGGGAACTTGCGGAAAACCGCTTGAACCGCTTCTTTGACCAAGGTAGCTTGGTTTTTGGTCAGGACCTTAGCCGCTTCCAAAGAGGCAGCCGCACGGACATAACGACCATTCACAGACTGCAGCTCGCTGGCATTCAGGAAACGACCTTGGCTATCAGCAGAAGCAATGGCTTCGGTGATCACAGTTTTCACAATAAACTCCTTCTATTAACAAGAAACTTTATCTGGGTTTTACACACCACAACTCAGCCAAAATTGAGCGAAACCTGAGCCAATCACAAGACTCAGAACCAAAAATTGATCTAGACAATAGCCGCAGCAGCTTTGTCAAAATAGCTGGCAATCTCGCTTTGCAGGGCAGAACAATCCCCAGGGGTAATGCCAGCGGGATCCATCACCTTGGCCAAAGCAGCTTTCTTCATTTCCGCAATGCCATTGGCCACAGAATTGACCGGCACACCCAAAGCCAAATAGGTTTCCCGCAGGCCGTTCAGGCAGCGGTCTTCCAAAACAGAAGCATCCCCAGCCAAGGTGGCATAGGTGATGTAGCGGAGGATGATCTCCATATCCCGCAAACAGGCAGCCATGCGCCGGTTAGTATAGGCATTGCCCCCAGGAGCAATCAAATCCGGCTCTTGGGCAAACAAAGCGCGGGCCGCCGTGGTGACGATTTCAGCCGCATTGCTGGTCAGACGGTTGACAGAATCCAAACGCTTGTTTCCCTCTGCCACCAAAGCAGACAAGCGATCAAACTCCTGGTCAGATAAAAATGCGCCTCTGGTATCGGCTTGCGCAATCACCCGGGTAAAGGCGTCTTGCATGATGGACTTCTCCTTAAACGATTTTTCAAACCACTGTGTCGAAAATGGGCAGCCCTAGCCTTGGGATGCAAATCCAAACCAACCACTCACTACCCCAAAATACTGTTGACATAACATTTCTTCATGAAGAAGTCAGCCATGCCAGACCAGGATTTGGGTAGCTGAGAGTCAGCCCTTCAGCTTAAATTTATAGCCTGTTGTGGCTGAGGATTTCGTGAAGATTTGTAACCTATCCGAGTGTGAGGGCGGGATGGACCAAGGTGGCGACGGTTTCGACGTGGCTGGTTTGGGGGAACATATCCAGGGGTTGGAGGGTGGTGAGCTGGTAGGTTTGGCTCAAGAGGGCGCAGTCTCGGGCTTGGGTGGCAGGATTGCAACTGACATAAACGATGCGAGGGGGCGCAAGCGTCAGGAGACGGTGGCAGGTGTCGGGATCGAGGCCGGCGCGGGGGGGATCGACGATGACGCAGTCGGGGTGGGGGAGATGCTGCCACAGATCCTGAGGGCGGTTTAGGTCTTCCTGAAAAAAGGCGCTGTTCTGAATCTGATTGAGGGCGGCGTTCAAACGGGCATCGGCGACGGCGGCGGGGTTGAGTTCGATGCCGATCACCTGCTGTACGGAACGGGCTAGGCTCAATCCGAGGGTGCCGGTACCGCAATAGAGATCCCAAATCACCCCAGGGGCACTGGCAAGCACAGCGGCTTGGACACAGGCAATGAGGCGTTCGGCTTGGGCTGGGTTGGTTTGGAAAAAGGAAAAGGGGGAAATGCGAAACTGCAGCCCTGCCAGGATCTCGGTGATGTAGCCTGGCCCTTGCAACACCTCTACTTCCCCGTGGGCAACTTGGGATTTGCTGGTGGTGACGGCATGGATCACCGTTGTCACCTGGGGGTAGGCTTGAGCAAACCACTGCAGGAAGCGATGGTCAGCCTGGGCTTGGGGCGGGGATGTTACCAAAATCACCATGCTTTCTTGGCTGTGCTGGGCGGTGCGGATCACAAGATGACGCAAAAAGCCGGTGTGGGTGCGGGTTTGGTAGATGCTGGGGGGGTCTTGGACCAGATGGTGGCGCAGGGTTTGTAGGATCTGGTTGGCAAGGGGGGGCTGGAGCAGGCAGGCTTCAATGTCCAGGATGCGGTCAAAACGACCGGGTACATGTAAACCCAAGGCCCGATCCTTAGCCAGAACCTCACCGCTGGCAATTTCAGCGGCGGTTAACCAGCGCTGATCCCCAAAGGAAAACTCCATTTTGTTGCGGTAGCCATAGAGACTGGGGGCAGCTACGGGATCCCGAATCTCCCTGTAGGGCACTGCCACGGGATGGGTGAAGGCATCGATGACCTGTTGTTTTTTCCAGGCAAGCTGGGCAGTGGGATCGAGGTGCTGCCATTGACAGCCGCCGCACTCGCCAAAGTAGGGGCAGGGGGGATCCCGCCGCAATTCCCCTCGCTCCAGAATCTCCGTAATCACCCCTTGGGCATAGCGTTTTTTGCTTTTGCGAATCTGGACACGCACCCGTTCTTGGGGGATTCCGCCGGCAACAAAATAAACTTTACCTTCGTGATGGGCAATGGCTTGACCTGCTCCACCCAGTTTTTCGATGGTTAAATCGAGGAATTGGGGATCCGGCAAGGTTACTCCAGGTTCTACAGGAATAAGGGATTTCAATGCTTCTAGCATATCTTCTTTAACTTGGGGATCATTGTGTAGCAAGGATCACAGAAATTCGGCAACTAGGGTTTCCATACTCAGGGCTATCCTAGAGAATTATTGCCTTTCATCTCGCCATTCTCCTCTTCGGGCTATCCAGCATGGACACACTCACGGCGCCAGAAACAGCAACAACTCCCCCTCTGCTGGAATTTCGCCAGGTGTCTTTGTCCTATGTGATGCAGGGGCAGACCACAACGATTATTGAGCAGGTTTCGATTCAGGTGGCGGCGCGGGAGTTTATTGCTTTGGTGGGGCCGAGTGGGTGTGGCAAAACCTCGTTGCTGCGCATGGTGGGGGGGCTAGCGCCGGTACCGGCGGGGGAGTTGCTCTTTCAAGGGCAAAAAATGGCGGGATCCAGCGGCAATGTGGGGATTGCTTTTCAGAATCCTGTGATGCTGCCCTGGCGCACTACTTTAGAGAATGTGCTTTTGCCCCTGGAGGTTGTCTCGCCTCACAAACATCACTTTCAGCAAAATGTGAAAGCCTACCAAGCGGCGGCGGCGGATCTTTTGGGTACTGTTGGTCTCAGGGACTTTCAGCATTACTATCCCTGGCAGTTGTCGGGGGGGATGCGGCAGCGGGCCTCCCTTTGTCGAGCTTTGATCCACCAACCGCAACTCTTACTGCTGGATGAGCCTTTTGGTGCTCTGGATGCGTTTACCCGTGAGGAAATGTGGGTGATGGTGCAGCGCCTCTGGCAACACACGGGCTGTACGAGCTTGTTGGTTACCCATGACTTGGTGGAGGCGGTTTTTCTCGCCGATACGGTTTATGTGATGAGTCCGCGCCCCAGCCAGATTGCCCTGCAACTCAAGGTGGAGCTGCCCCGCCCCCGCACCCTGGAGATGTGTCTCACCCCAGAATTTCAGGACTATGTGCGCCAGGTGCGGCAAAAGATTCAGCAGAGTAGCGGGGAACATGCTTGAGCTTTTTAAGCTTCTGATCTGGAGAGAGGGTTTCAAACCATCCCCATCCCCCCTAGGATAGATAAGGATCCCGAAAAATTGGCAGGGGTTGGCAATGCTGGAACCCAAACGCCCTGGTTGGTTGGATGCTTTGTTCACTCTCCAGGGATCTGTGATTCCGGCGGTGTTGCCTAGGGTGGGGTTTTGTTTGGGTATTGCCACCCTGATTTGGCTGATGCACCGCTCCGGGATCCCCATCGGCCTGAATATCACAGATGGTTGGATCCCGGCAATTTTGAGTGTGATCAACTTAGTGGTTGGTCTGCTTTTGGTGTTTCGCACCAATACTGCTTATGAACGGTTTTGGGAAGGGCGCAAGCTCTGGGGAGACTTGATCAATACCTCCCGAAATCTGGCACGGTATATGTGGATTGCCATTAAGGAAAATCTCCCGGAAGACCGGGCCCGCAAAATTAAGGCTCTTTATTTACTCTGTGCCTATGCGGTGTGTGTCAAGCTCCATCTGCGCTTTGAGCGCCCTAACCAGGAACTTAAACACTTGCTGGATCCCGAACGTTTGGCGATTTTACGCACCCTCAACAATCCCCCTCTCCAGGTTGCGATTTGGATCGCTGACTATTTACAACAGGAATACCAGCGCCGCCACCTCAATATCTATCAAATGAATGCCATGAATCAACAACTGGATGTGATTGTCGCCATGCTGGGGGGATGTGAACGGATCCTGAAAACCCCGATTCCTGCTGCCTACTCGATTCATCTCAAACAAATTTTGCTGGGGTATTGCTTTCTCCTGCCGATTCAATTGGTACAGGGACTAGGCTGGAAGATGATTCCGATTGTGGGGTTGGTGAGTTTTATTCTCTTGGGGATCGAGGAAATTGGCGTAGAAATTGAAAATCCCTTTGGCCGGGATCCCAATGATCTGCCCCTCGACAGCATCTGTATGACCATGCAGCGCAATATTGATGATTTAATCTCCTTAAGTTCCACATCAGCCGTGATGGAAAGGAATGTCGAATCCCAGGAGTCCCTCATCTATCGGTTTTCGGAACTTCGGGATCCCACTTTACCCCCTTCATCCTAGGAAGCTCAGGAAATGCCGGAAAAACGGATTGGTAAAGTTGTCAAGTCCAACAACCACTGCGACTATGTGGTGGAACTGGATGACCGCTTGGCGGTAAAAACGCCCCCCACCACTGAGGACTACGCCTTTGGCACCTTTGTCAAACTGGAAAGCGAACAACGCCATTGGGCTGTGGGGGTAATTTACAACACGCAGCTTTTTAACCCCAGCTTTCTCAATAGTGGTCCCCGTCTTGCAAGTGATCCCAGCCCTTTTTTTGCCCCCGACCTGCAGTCAGAAATGCGGACGCTGCTTGGGGTGGTCCTTTTGGGATCCCTGGAGTTTTCTTCTGGGCAGCCCTATGGGGTGCAGGGGATCCCGAAAGTGGTGGTGCCGATTCACACCTTGGTGTATCGCATGAGTGAAGAGGAAATCTACCAATTTCATCAGGATCGGTCTGCTCGCACCCAGTTTGCCTACTATGGCCTATTACTCAATTCCGGTGGGGTTTTTGCGCCCCATGTGCTGCGGCACATTTTGGATCAGGTCAGTCCGATGTTTTATGGGCAACAGCGGCGGGCCCTGGAAATCCTCAGCCGTGAATTAGCATGGAAACTGACCTTGGGAGCCATGAATGCATGAGTACGTGGAACGGTCGTGCTGATCAACAAGCTGACAAAACCCTGACACCGATCTCCCCCCCCGCCACGATTGTGGGTACGGTCAAAGGCCCTGGCCCCACTCCCAATCAGTATGTTTTTATCACCTCCGCTCCGGATGCCATCAAAGCTGGCGAATTTGTCACGTACATCGGCGCAAACCAAGAACCTGTGTTGGGCAAAATTGTGCAAGTGGAATTATTGGATCACCTGCCGGATCGGATTTTTGCGGACGTGGAAATTGATCCCCGGGCTGTGGCAGCGCTGATTGGTTTTTCCGAACCGAATCCGGAAATTTTTGGCGTGACCGTGGAGATTGTCGGCACGTTTCACCCTGCCCTCGGCTTTGTTAATCCCCGTCAGGCCCCCCGTCCGGGAACGAAGGTCTTTTTGGCTGAGGACGATTTGTTGCGCGCAGTCCTGAATCGCAAAGCCCCTGAGCAGCAGGGGGCCGCTCGCCTTGGGGATTTGTTGTTGCGCCCTACCGTGCCGGTGGTTTTGGATGTGAAGGAATTGGTCAGCACCCATTTGGCGATTTTGGCGGGCACAGGTTCGGGGAAATCCTATACGGCGGGGGTGCTGATTGAAGAACTGCTTTTACCGAAAAACCGGGCGGCGGTGTTGATTTTTGATCCCCACGGGGAATATGGCACCCTAGCGGAAATGCAGGGACACCCTGCTTTTGTGGGAGAGGATGGTTATAGCCCCAAAGTTCAGGTGATTACCCCTGATCGGATTAAAATTCGCATTTCTTCCCTGAATTTTTATGATATTCTCACCCTGCTGCCAGAAATGACTGACAAGCAGAAGTCCATCCTTGAAAAAGCTTTTTCTAAAGTCGTGCAGAGTCACGCTTATCGCTGGACGATTCAGGATTTACTTGAAGAAGTTAATGCTACTGACAGCAGTCAAGACGGTTCCCAAGGCTCATCAGCGATGGCCCTGGAATGGAAACTGGATCAAATTGAGCGCTCTCCTTACTTCAGCAATCATGAACATTTGGCCCCCAAAGATCTCTTTGCGCCGGGTCAAGTCACGATTTTGCAAATGAACGAAATTAGCCAAGAAGAACAACAGGTGATTGCCGCTGCTATTTTGCGCCAAGCCAACTACGCCCGCATGAATACTCACAAAGGCAAGATCCTGGAAACCGAAGAAAATTATTTACCCTTCCCAGTCTTTATTGTGGTGGAAGAAGCCCATCGTTTTGCCCCAGCCCACGAAGAATCCCGCTGTAAAAAGGTACTGCGCACGATTCTCAGTGAAGGGCGCAAATTTGGTTTGGGGGTGGGTCTCATTACCCAACGTCCTGGCAAACTGGACTCGGATATTTTGTCCCAGTGTATGAGCCAATTTTTAATGCGCATTGTCAATCCCGTGGATCAAGAAAACCTGCGGCACAGTGTGGAAGCGGCCGGTCGGGATTTACTGCAAGAACTCCCTTCCCTCAGTAAAGGGCAGGTGATTGTCTCTGGGGTCTGCATCAATACCCCTGTGCTCTGTAAAGTCCGCTCCCGTCTCACCAAGCACGGCGGCGAAACCCTGGATATTATTGGCATTTGGCAGCACCACTTTCGCCCTCAGCACCGCCACGAGCAACGCCTGAAAAAAGCCGTGCCTGTCCCCCGTCGGGATCCCCAGATCGTTGATGGTGTCGGCATCGATTGAGGCTCATGGCTCATGGGTTTTTGGCTTGGACTCAGCATCGGCATCGGGGCGGGGGTGATCCTCCACTTTTGGGGATCCCACAGCCAGCGTCAGCAATGGCAACGGCTCCTTGTGCTGATTCACAACCGCTTTTCCCAACAGCCTCGGGATCCCATCGAGTTCCTGACCGAGACCCTACGCCAAGGGCGTCACATCCAAGAGATCTATGAGCAGACCAGTCGGGAGTGGCAGCAGGTGATTGGGGAGCTGCCCTGGGGGTGGATCCGCGTAGACGAAAACAATGTCGTCTGGGAATGCAATCGGGTCGCCCAAAATCTACTTTCTATGACCCAGTGGCAGCCAGGGATCAAGGTGATGCTGGAATGGGTGCGATCCTACGAATTGGATCAGGTGATTGAGCGCTGCCGCCAAACCCAGGTCAAGGTGGTGGGTCAAGAATGGATTTTTTATCCCCCTGGGGCTGACCCTAAACCCCATCCCCTCAGGGCTTGGGGGATCCCTCTGGCTCAGGGGCAGGTGGTGGTGCTGCTGGAAAGTCGGCTGGAGGTACATACCCTAACCCAACAGCGGGATCGCTGGTCATCGGATGTGGCCCACGAACTCAAGACTCCCCTGACTTCCATTCGATTGGTGGCGGAAACCCTGCAAACCCGTGTGGATCCCAAGCTGCGTACCTGGGTGGATCGGCTGCTGGAAGAAGTGATCCGCTTGAGTCACTTGGTGCAGGATCTGCTGGAATTAAGTCGGCTCAACTTGGGTGCCGCCACTGCTCTGCAAGTCCGCCGCTTGGATCTCGTGGCGGTGATCCACAGTGTCTGCCATAGCCTGGAACCCCTCGCCCAAGAACAAGGACGAACCTTTGCCATGACAGGGATCCCCCATTGTTGGCTGTGGGGAGATGAACAACGGCTCTATCGTCTGGTCCAAAATCTCCTCAGCAATAGCCTCCGCTACGGGGATCCCCACACCCCTATTCATATCCACGTCCAGATCCAGGGGGAGCAGGTGCAAGTGGACATCTACGATCACGGGCGAGGGTTCCCTGAAACTGCTTTTCCCTATTTATTTGAGCCATTTTTTCGTACGGACCGGGCTCGGGATCGCACCGCTGGAGGCACAGGCTTGGGACTGGCTATTGTCCGGCAAATTGTCGAAGCCCATGCTGGCACAATTTCTGCCCGCAACCACCCCGACACTGGCGGCGCTTGGCTACAGTTTCACCTCCCTCTCAACTTACCCCAGTCTTCTCTGAGAGCAGGCTAAAAAGTCTATCTCACCCCCAGCCCCTCTCCCAGAATGGGCGAGGGGAGTTTTGGGGTTCAGTCTCTCGCAGTCGGCGCTACAAATGTCCTGACAACAGCCGTCAGCCCTTCGGGATCCACAGGCTTGGTCAAGTACTCATTAGCCCCCAAGCTGAGAGCACGCAGGCGATGTCGCTCACTACTGCGGGAGGTGATCATCACCACCGGCATCTGAAACCAACGGGAATGGGTACGGATCTTCTGCAGCAAATCAAAACCTGTCAGACGAGGCATCTCAATGTCTGTGAGTACCAAAGCCACTTGGTCTTGGCGCTGGGTCAATTCCTCCAGGGCTTCTTGTCCATCCCGACAAGGAATCACCCCATACCCCTGGCTGGTGAGAATCTTTTCCAGGGTGCGCCGGGTCGCCAGGGAATCTTCCACCACCAAAATCTGATCGGGACTTTCTGTCACAGGCGGCGATGGGATCCGGGATCCCGATTCCGGCAGGTAGTAGGGCCAGAGCACCGGCACCACTTCGCCGCTCCCCAGTATCACCCCCCCGGCAAGATAAGGCGGCACAGGAACCAGGTCATCAAAGGGACGCAGCACCAACTGCCGCTCTCCCACCAAAGCATCCGCCCCTAACACCAATTGCCGCTCGCCCGCGCGGACTAAAAGCCCCACCCTGGCTGCTGCCTGACCCATCTGCCACACATCCGACAATAAGACAAAAGGTAACCACTGCTCCCGCCATTGGCACATTCCGTCTCCCATCAACAGATCGCTCATGGGCAGGACTTCCAAAACATTCACTGCCGGGATCCCGATGATCTGGCGCTGGACTTGGCAGAGGAGCAGGGGCAGAAGGGTTGTTTTCAGGGGCAGCCGCAGGGTGAAGGAGGTGCCAGTGCCCGGCTGAGTCTCCACACTCAAAGATCCCCGCAGGCGTTGTATGTCTTGGCGGACACTATCTAAGCCCACCCCCCGTCCGGAGAGGGAACTGACTTGGGCCGCTGTGGAAAACCCAGGGGCAAAGATTAAATCCAGAACCTCCTCCCGGCGTTGCTCCGCCAAGGTGGCTGTGGGGGATACTAACCCCATTTTTTGGGCCCGCTGCCAAACCCGCTCCACATTGATCCCCCGTCCGTCATCGGTGAGGCGAATCACCACTTGGTTAGCATCTAACACGACTTGCAGGGTCAGCCGCCCGTGGGGTGTTTTTTCCACAGCACTGCGTTCCTGAGGGGATTCAATGCCGTGATCAATGGCGTTGGTGATCAAGTGGGTGAGGGGATTTTGTAGTTGCTCTAGGAGAGATTGCTCCACGGCCACCTCTTCCCCAATCACATCAAAATCCACTTGTTTACCGGTTTGCTGGGCAAGGCGGCGCACCTGGGGGATAAACCGCTGGGAAAGGGTGCGAAAAGGCACAAGACGGGCTTCGGTGACGGTGGCATAGAGCTGATCCAAGTCTTGGCGGATCTCACTGAGGTTATCGACCAACTCCCGATTCACCAAGTCAAGGTCAGCCCGGGTTTCCTGAACCTGGACAATCAATTCTTCCAGGGACTGCAGGCTACTGTGCAAGGCGGTGTAGCGATCCATCTCCAAACTGTCAAATTCCCCTGGGGATTGACCCGGATTGGCAGTCGCCATTTGGTCGTATAGGGCTTGGACTTGGGCCCGCACCGGATCAAAAAACTGCGCTAACTGCTGCAGCCGTTGACTGGCTTGGCGAAATTGTTGCTGCTGTACCGTCAGGCGCTCATAGCCAATCAGCAGGTCTGCGGTTGTATTAGCCAACTCCTCAAGGCGGGCCACCGGGATCCGGATGGTGGTAGGACGCTCCCGCTGTTCCGGTTCAGCAAGGTCAGTTCCCTGTTTGGGGGCTGGAGCATTGGGATAGAGACAGTGCTGCCGCGATAGCCGCACTTGGCTGATTACACTTTGCGCCGTTGTCGCCAAGAGAATGGGATCCGGACGGGGCTGGGCCAAAGCATCCGCCAAAGGGGCCACATCCGCCCCCAGCCAAGGCAGTCCCAGAGTCTCAGACAGGAGGGTGCACTCCTCCACAAAAGTAAGCAGTTTTTGTTGGGTCGGGATCCCCCCTGGAGCAGTGAGGAGAGCCTCTGCCCGCTGTAAGCATTCCTCAAGGTCCACCTCCAAGGCTGTTTTGAGGAGAGGGGTAGGAGTGCTAGGAACTGCAGTTGTTGGGGTGGGACTGATAATGGCGCTATCACAAAACGTTTGCAAGGTTTCCAGGAGAGTCTCGTCCACAGGCACGTCATCCTGGCGGGCGGCCGCTTGACTCAAGACATACTCTACCTCCTGCACCCCTTGGTTGAGCAGGTGGTGGGCTTGTTCCCCAAATTCCGGCTGGAGCCGTTGATCCCGCAGGGCTTCGAGTAAATCCTCAAGGAGGTGAGATAACCGCCCCAGATGGGTCAACTGCGCCAAGCCCGCCCCCCCTTTCAGGGAATGGGCCGCCCGCATTAAGGCATTGTAATCGGGATCCGGTTGGGCGAGGCCCTGTTGGAGGGTGGTGAGATAGTCGGGGGCATCTTCTTCCAAAAAGCACTGCCGGGCTTCTTGGGCCAAGGATGCCAACATATCCGGGTTGAGTTGACCCACCATACCTAAGATTCCACGCGAAACTTCAACACGGAGGCTTGTAAACTATCCACTTGAGCTAATAAATTCTCCAGGGAGCGCACCACTTCCTGAGAGGCATGGGCGTTGTCCCGTACTTCCTCAGCCACTTGGGCCACACTCTGATTCACCTGCCGGGAGGCTTGACTTTGCTCGCTGACACTGGCGCTGATTTGCTGCAGGTAAGCGTCAATCTCTTGGTTGGTGCGGGCCAGGCGTTGTAAAACCTGCTGGGTCTGCTGGATCAAAGTCACACCACTGACCACTTCTTGGATACCGGTGCTCATCGCTTGGACGACTTGCTGACTTTCTTGCTGAATGGTTTGGAGGAGCTGATCCATGGTGCGGGTAGAATCGCTCACCTGCTGAGACAGCCGCCGCACTTCCGCTGCCACCACCCCAAAGCCAGCTCCTTTTTCACCGGCCCGCAAGGCTTCCAAGGAAGCATTGTACGCAATCAAATTGGTCCGTTCAGCAATGGATTCGATGGTGTCGGCAATCCGGGCAATTTCTTGGGCAGATGCAATTAACTGCTGCACTTTCAGGGCAGTGTCGGCCACAGCTTCTTGAACGGCGGTGATGGTGGACACGCTGCGCTGCACCGCCTCATCCCCTTGCTGAGCATCTTCTCTGGCCTGCTGGGCAATCCTAGCCGCTTCTTGAGCCGAGGCGGCAATGGCTTGGATCCCCTGATTAATTTCCGCCACAACTGCTAGGGTTTGAGTCATGTCCTGGGCTTGGCTTTGGGCGGTTTCCGCCAGGTGGGCTACGGAGGTGGTGCTGCTCTGGGCCAAATGGTTCACCTGTACAGCCACATCTCGCACCTGCAGAACTAACTGCCGCAGACTCCGAATCGTGGTATTAAAGGCATCGGCGATGGATCCCACTTCCCCCTCGGTGATCTGGGCTGCCACGGTCAAATCCCCTTTTTGCGCCCCTTCAATTTCCAGCAATAGGTTGATCACATCCCGCTGTAGGGCTTCCCGGGCGCGGCGTTGTTCTTCTGCTTCTTGGCGCCGCAGGGCTTCATCTCGACGGATTTGGCTGAGGGTACTCTCAAGGCTGCTGGCCATTTGATTCATCTGCCGCTCGAGCACCCCCAGTTCGTCTTGGCGGTTACTTTCTTCCAGGCGTAGTCCTTCTGCTCCCTCTCCCAAACGCCGGGCAAAATCCGCAAGGCGACCCACCGGATCTGTGAAGATCCTCGCCAGTCTCTGGGATGACGCCAGCAACAGCACCACAATCACTGCGGCAATGGAGATCGTGGTGGCAATCTGTCCAATCAACGCCTGCCGTAGCACTGCCACAGATTGACCCACGGCTACCATTCCCACCGGCATGGACTCAGGGTTCTCGGCGTTTTCGGGATCCCGACGGTGATCATAGAGGGGAGTAAACACCTGCACATAGTCTTGACCCGCAAGACGGGTGGTGGTGAAGTAGAGGTTTTGGTTTTGGGATAAAACAGCTTCTTGGACATCGGCAGGAGCTAAGGTGCCAATGGCGCGGGTTTCCCGGTCTTCAAAAGGGGCAGTGGTAGCCACATTGACGGCTTCACTAAAGACAGAGACGATCGGCACTTCATAATTAATGGCGAAGTTATCCGGTAGGGAGAGATTGCGGTTCAACAGCGTGCCCACGGCGACTGCCCCTAAAATCCCTCCCCCTCGTTGCTGAATCGGAAACACCGCCATGGAAACGATCCCCTTTTCATAGACCTCAGAACCCTGCCGCAGGGGAATCTGGGCTTGGAAGCCGAGTTTGAGGCGCTCTAAAATTTTAGGAGAAACCAGTTCAAGACCGGTTTGTGACTCACCCGTGCTCAGGGCTGTTTGGATAATCTCAAAATCTGCCAGATCAACCCCACCACCCCCAATCCCAGCCGGTAAGAAATTTTCATTGAGGGTGCCATCAAAGCGGGGGGGATAGCGAAAGAAATCATCGGCGTAGAGCTTCAAACTTTCCGCCACCACCTGTCCATCCCGATTCACAATCAGGCGAAAACTCTTGGTCAGGGATCCCTGTCCAGTGATTTGGTCAAAGCGGGAGAACACATCCCGCACCATGGCTTGCAGATAAATGCGATTCTCCCTGACTTGCTCGGGATTATTGAGGTCAATTTGGGCAATATCTACAATTTCAGCGATGGCCTTGGCCTGGGCCAAGCTTTCATCCCGGACGTAGAGAATATATTCTTCCTCAAAAGCCGTCAGGGCTTTGATGAGATTGAGGCGAAATTGCTGTTGGACATTAGCTTGGGTGATGGCAAGGGTAACCCCGGTGATCAAAACAATGGGAACAGTGGCTGCAGTCACAATCAAGCTAGTGAGTTTGCCCTGGATCGAAAGGGACTGCCACCACTGGGTCAACCGGGATCCCTGTTGAACTTGGCGCTGCACAGGGAGTTCTGGGGTGACCTCAGGGAGTACACCAGCTAGTTTTTCTAAAGCTCTGGCAGCCATCCCCCCATAAGTGCCACTGGGATCCACAGCGACCAGTTCTTCATAGATTTTCCGGGCCTGAGTGACATTCCCAGCTTGCTCCAATTGATTGGCAGTCAGAAGCTGATCCACCAGTGTGTCTTCACTGATCGGCTTGCCAATCGGCTCAGGGATCGGGGGAAGAGGCGCTGTCGGAACTTGGGGATCCATGACACCTAGGGATGGGTCACTTGGGGCAGGAAAGTGAGGGCAAATACATCACATCAAACTGAGGTCAGCATAGCCTCTTCTCTCCCTGCTTGCCAGTAGTCATGGACACAAACCCGACCTTGGGGGTTGATTTTTGCCGAGTCCTGCCCTAGCGTAAATTCGGCTGTGAATAGGGATGCCGATGTCGCGTTTGGCGCTCCTGAGTGTTTCGGATAAGACGGGCCTTGTTGACCTGGCTCAGACCCTGGTGAGGGACTACGGCTTCCAGCTCCTCAGTAGTGGTGGCACCGCCGCTGCCCTCCAGCAAGCCGGGATCCCGGTAACCCCGGTGAGTGAGCATACCCAAGCCCCAGAGATCCTGGGCGGGCGGGTGAAAACCTTGCACCCCAAGATTCATGGTGGGATTTTGGCACGGCTGGATTTACCCCAGGATCAGCAGGATTTGGAAACCCAGGGGATCCCACCTATCGAACTGGTGGTGGTGAATCTCTATCCTTTTGAGGCCACGGTGGCTAAACCAGAGACGACACGGGCAGAAGCAATTGAGCAAATTGATATTGGCGGCCCCACCTTGATCCGGGCTGCTGCCAAAAACTACGCTCACGTCACGGTCCTCACCGATCCCAGTCACTACGAAGCCTACGTGGCAGAACTGCGGCGTTCGGGATCCCCTGGGTTGTCCTTTCGGGAGGCTATGGCCCGTGAGGCTTTTAGGCGGATTCTTGCTTATGACTATGCCATTGCCCGCTATTTTGCTACGGATGAAGATCCTGCCCCTTGGATGCTCTTGGGGATCCCCCAGCAACCTTTGCGTTACGGGGAAAACCCCCATCAACCTGCTATGTGGTACCGTACAGAGTCCTGCGGTTGGACAACCGCTCGGATTGTCCAGGGCAAAGCCCTCAGCTACAACAACCTCCTGGATTTAGAAGCAGCCCGGGCAGTCGCGGCAGAATTTCTTGGGGATCCCGGTGTGGCGGCGGTGATCATCAAACACACCAATCCCTGTGGGGTTGCGGTGGCGGCAACGCCCCGTCTGGCTTATGAGGCAGCTTTGGCTGGGGATCCCGTGTCTGCCTTTGGGGGGATTGTGGCCTTCACGGCCCCTTTGGATCCCGAAACGGCGACGGCGATACAGGGGTTCTTTTTGGAGTGTGTGGTGGTACCGGGGATCACCCCAGAGGCAGAAGCCCTATTGGCCGCCAAGAAAAACCTCCGGGTGGTGGTTTTACCGGACTTGAGGGTGGCGGCATCAGAACAGGTGCGAATGATTGCCGGTGGTTTTTTGGTGCAGCGGGCAGATCATACCCCGGTGGATCCCCAAACTTGGCGGGTGGTGACCCAGGCTCAGCCGACCCCAGCCCAGCTGGCCGATTTAGCCTTTGCCTGGAAGGTCTGCCGTCATGTCAAATCCAACGCCATTGTTGTGGCCTCAGGGCAGCAAACTTGGGGCATCGGCGCTGGGCAAATGAACCGGGTAGGCGCAGCCCGGATTGCCCTCACCCAGGCGGGATCCCGCTGCCACGGGGCGGTGCTGGCCAGTGATGGTTTTTTCCCCTTCCCTGATACGGTGCAAATGGCAGTGCAGGCAGGTATTAGGGCAATTATCCAACCCGGGGGCAGCATCAAAGATCAAGAATCCATTGCTGCCGCGGATCAAGCTGGGATCCCCATGATCCTGACTGGAATGCGTCACTTCTGCCATTGATGTTACAGTTATTCACAACGAAAAGTCCTACACTTCTGCTCTTTTCTTATGCCAGTAGAAGCATCGGGCAATTCTAGGCTCCCCTTGCCTGTTTTGGGAAAGGGATCCGGGGGTGAGGGGCAAACAGATTCAAGAGCAACGCGAAGATTCAGTTCAAATATCTCATCCCCTCCAAACTCCCCCTGCTGGGAGAGAAGCAAAAGCAAAGTGACATCCTCCCCGCCGCAAGCGGACGGGGCATCCCAACCTCACGATTGAGTATTCCTACCCCACGCCACTGATCTAGATCGAACCTTATGATTCTCTCCCCGACAGACCGACTTGATAGGCT
>Ga0272446_1002030_pt1 | contig 28364 bp, 20 predicted proteins | sample YNPCB0061_FD_194587 | JGI IMG/M metagenome (GOLD analysis project Ga0272446, IMG submission 194587) | Hot spring microbial mat communities from Yellowstone National Park, WY, United States - YNP-CB-006-1 | ecosystem: Environmental > Aquatic > Thermal springs > Hot (42-90C) > Sediment | place...
AAGACCGTAAAGCACTTTTGCAAATGGGCGGTCTTTGCTGGCTTCGATAGCAGCCAACAGATTCTCCACTTTTTTGCTGCCCCAGCGTTCAAGCTGCACAAGCGCGTCGCGTTTGGTGTGCAGCGCGTAGATGTCTTCAAGTCGTGTGAGCAAGCCTGCTTCGACAAGTTGGTCGACAATTTTTTCGCCCAAACCTTCGATGTCCATTGCATGGCGTGAACAAAAGTGTGTGAGCTTGCCGCGCACTTGCCAAGGACAGGCGGCAAACTCGCAATAATACGCCGCCTCGCCATCGTAGCGTTTGAGCGGCTGCTGGTGCGGGCAAGTGCAGTGCGAAGGAAACACAAATGGCTCGGCATCGGGCTTGCGTGCTTCTACAATGACGCTGCTGACTTTGGGAATCACATCGCCGCCTTTTTCAATGACCACAGTATCACCGCAGCGAATATCTTTTTCGGCAATAACGTCGGCATTGTGCAGCGTAGCACGGCTAATTGTTGAGCCAGCAAGCAGCGTAGGCTCAAGTTCAGCCACTGGCGTAACAACGCCCGTGCGACCCACTTGGAGCGTGATGCCGCGCAGCAGTGTGATGGCTTTTTTTGCTTCGTATTTGTACGCACATGCCCATCGTGGGAATCGCCCAACCTCGCCGAGCTCGGCTTGCTGCTGAAGGCTATTGACTTTCACGACCACGCCGTCGGTAGCAAAAGGCAAGATTTCCCGCTTGGTTTCCCATTCGTCAATAAATGCCAGCACTGCCTCAAGAGTAGCACAGTGGCGTGAGTGTTGTGCTGTGGGAAATCCAAGTTGCCTCAAGAGCCGCATAGCTTCTTGCTGCGAGGCAATTGTGTATGAGGGTGTGTTCTGAGAGCCGCGCGGCGCAAGATAATAGCACGCCATTTGTAGTGGTCTGGCAGCCACCTCGCGGGCATCTTGGAGTTTGAGTGTGCCAGCAGTCAAATTGCGGGGATTGGCAAAGGTTTTTTCACCGCGTGCAAGGCGTTCTTCATTGATGCGAAGAAAGTCGTCGTTGTTCATGTACATTTCGCCCCGCACTTCAAAATCCCGCAAGCCCTCCACAAATGCCGCCACAAGCGGCACTGAAGGCACAGTGCGAACGTTCTGTGTTACGTCGTCGCCCGTGAGCCCGTCGCCCCGCGTTACGCCAAGAGTGAGTATGCCGCCAGTGTAGCGAAGGCTCATTGCCACGCCGTCGTACTTCAAGTCGCACCAGTATTCGTAAGGTTTGCCCTCAAGAAGTTCGCTCACCCGACGGTCGAATTCCAACACGTCCTCACGGTTGTACGTGTTTTGCAGCGAGAGCATAGGTGTTTCGTGCTGCACACTGTGAAATTCCTTGAGTGGCTCGCCACTAACGCGCTGTGTGGGCGAATCAGACGTGAGAAACTCAGGATGTTCGGCTTCTAAGGCAACTAATTCTGCGAAGAGCGCGTCGTACTCGCGGTCTTCAACAAGGGGTTCTGCTTCAACATAGTACGCATAGTCGTAGCGGCGCAGCAGGGCGCGAAGTTCGTTAATGCGTTCGGCGTCGCCGCGCTCGGCGGACAACGCAGCTTGAGCTTGGTGCGGTGCGGGTTCAGTGTTGGCAAACAAGGTAGCTTGCATGAGTTCACGAAGGATAATCAAACAAGTGGTCATCTGCGAGCGTTAGTAATTTACGACAGCTGTGGCTTTTGGTCATAGAAAAATGTGTCTTTTGGGGACGTGTTTTTGGCAAAAAAAACGTGTAGTTTTACCGCAGATTTTACGGCACACAAATTGCGGCTCTTTCACCATGCGTTTGCGCTCTGCAAGAGCACTCTGCAAGAGAACGCACAGAACCTTCAACGGCATTAAACCAACACGATTGCTGGCAGCACTAACGAAAAACAAGAAACTTTTTTCGCCGAAAATTCGTATAGTATCTGTAAGAGACGGCAAGCCCACTTCGCACGTTAAAATGCCGTAGCAACTGAGTGGTAAGCATGTGGCACAGGCTTAGGACGGTGTACGCCTCACCAACGTAACCAGTCTGAACTTCAACCGAACAAGCCGCGCCAGACAACGACTGCACTACAAGCCGAATACCTGCACGATACACCGGCGCGTATGACGGTTGTACACAAGCGGTATGCTGGTAACACGTCCTGTCCCGTAAGCAATGCGCTGTCGTTATTCGTTGAACATCGTTGAACATCGTTGAACATCAATCACCATAAACGGGAGTAGCAGCCATGACACCGAACAGCAATTCTCCGACGCACCAACAAGGTGCATTCGAGCGCGGTAGCGAGGAACGTGCGCGACTGCTCTTTCATCAAGCATATCAACTTCACACACAAGGAAAATTCCGCGATGCAATACGCCTGTACACCAAATCTATCAGCACGTATCCAACGGCTGAAGCACACACGTTCTTGGGTTGGGCGTATAGTCATTTTGGAAACTTTAAGCAGGCAATCGAAGAATGTAAACGAGCGATAGACCTCGACGCTGAGTATGGTAATCCCTACAATGACATTGGAGCATACTTGCTGGAACTTGGCAACACCGAAGAGGCAGAGTATTGGCTGCAACGCGCCTTGCACGCGCCTCGTTATGAAACGCCATTTTTCTCACGCTTCAATTTGGGACGCATGTATCAACGTCAAGGCAAATGGTTTGAGGCAATTCAAGAATTCCGCGAGGCATACAATATGGCTCAGGAGCGCGGTATAGAGTATCACGCGGCACTTCAAGCGTATTTGCAACTTCAGGCAGCACTGAACTAAGCGTACACAAAGTGTTCTTGCATGAAGTGTTGCTGAATTCCACATCATTTGCGAGCGCGTGTGCAGCTGTCGTCTGCACCACACCGGTTCACAGACTTTTTGCCCAATGATGAACGCAAGAAACGCTGAACACTCGAATACCGAAAAAATCGAACGCCGAACACGAAGGAAGCCCAACAGCAGCATAATGCTGAAAACAGGGCTGAAAACGGCACTGAAACCAGACACACAACTCTGACCGCACACCCAACCGTTTTGAACACAGAAGCCCGAACTTTTTTCTGCAAAGTTCGGGCTTTGATGTTTACGGTGATGTTTACGGTGATTTTTCTGGCAGGTCTCACGGCATAGCTGTTCTACAAGGCATCAACAGCCGCTTTGACTTTGGCAGCGGCTTCGGCGAGCGTAGAGCCAACGGAGAAGGTAAGTCCGGACTTTTCCAAGATTTCGCGGGCTTCTTGAGCATTCGTGCCGTCCAAGCGGATAATGCACGGAACACTCAGCTTCACGCGCTCCGAAGCCTGAATGATGCCGTTTGCCACGCGGTCGCAGCGCACGATGCCACCAAAGATGTTGATAAACACGGCTTTGACGTTTGGGTCGGAAAGCATAATGCGAAACGCATTAGCAATACGGTCAACGTTTGCTCCGCCGCCCACGTCAAGGAAGTTTGCGGGTTTGCCGCCTGCAAGCTGGATAACGTCCATCGTTGCCATAGCCAAGCCTGCGCCATTGACCATGCAGCCTACGTTGCCGTCGAGTTTGATGTAGTTCAAGTCATATTTCGAGGCTTCAATTTCCAATGGCTCTTCTTCGTCTAAGTCGCGCAGTTCCTTGTATTCAGGATGGCGGTAGAGCGCGTTATCGTCAAAATTCACTTTTGCATCGAGCGCAACGAACTTGTTGTCTGTGGTAAGCACCAACGGATTGATTTCGAGCATTGAACAATCCATTTCGTCGTAAGCACGAACAAGTTTGATAAGAAAGTCCACGAAATTTTTCAACGCTTCGCCCGATAATCCCAACGACATCCCGAGTTGGCGTGCTTGGAACGGTCGAAAACCCATAGAAGGGTCAATATGCTCGCGGATGATTTTTTCGGGGGAATGTTCGGCAACTTCTTCAATCTCCATGCCGCCTTCGGTGGAAGCCATAATCAGGTTTTGCGACACATTGCGGTCGAGCAAAATGCTCAAGTAGTATTCTTTGGCAATGCTCAAGCCCTCTTCAATCATCATGCGGCGCACGATTTTGCCTTCTGCACCCGTTTGAACTGTTACAAGTTTGTTGCCAAACGTAGCTTTAGCAAGTTTGTATGCCTTGTCGGCGATATTTCCTTCACGAATAACGCTGACACCACGCACTTCTTTGTCATCCACGGTCATCACCTGGTTGGTAACAGCGTCGTGAACTTTGCCTTTGCCGCGTCCGCCAGCGTGGATTTGGGACTTCAGCACAATGGTCGAAATGCCCTTTTCCATAAAGTCGTTAAATGCAATTTCGCCCGCAGCAGCAGGGCTGGCAACCATTTTGCCGAACGGAACGGGAACGCCGAATTTTCTGAGCAGTTCTTTTGCTTGGTATTCGTGGATATTCATAGCGTGTGCGTTGAATTAAGGTGTGAAAAAGAGATGTTGATTTGTTGCCGTTTTGTTGCCGCGTTCTTGTGCGGTATAGGGTTGTCAGCATCATCCAAAGCACCCAATGCACAAAGACTTGCGAATTTACGACACTTCACCAAGTTTTCAAACTTGTTTGTTGGTTGCTGTGTCCAGAACAGTGGTGTTCTTTATCCATTGCAACAACGCTTGGAGGTGCGGGCTTTGGGACAAGACTTCCTCGCAGCCCAGCACTATCAAGCGTTCCCGCGCTCGTGTAAGTGCCACGTTGAGTTTGCGATCTATGCTGCCGTCGGGCGAAAGCGATTGCAGAGCGCGGAGTTGCGGCGCGTGATTGACGGCAAAGGAGATGATGACAATGTCGCGTTCGCTGCCCTGATAGCGTTCTACGGTGTCTATGGTAACAAGTTGGCGAACGTGATGCTGTTGTAAAAGCGGTCGTTCGGCAAAAGCGCGGCTGATAGCGGCAATCTGCGCTCGAAATGGCGTTATTACGCCCACACTTTGCGCGGTGAAGGGAATCTGGTGGCGTTCGTGATGCAGCCAAATGTGTTCCACAAGCCACGCCACACGCTTTGCCTCGCTCAAATGCACGTTGCTGTGCTGCTCGCGTTCAGAGCGCAAAAACAGCAGCCGCTCAGACCAGCGTGTTTTCTTGCCAACGTCCTCAACAAGCGGTGTCTCAACAAGTGTTGTCTCAACAAGCGGTGTGCAAGCCGTAGTGTCCGTCTGCCATTCTGCAAGCGGCTGCAGCGCACCGCCGTAAAATCGTACATTTGGGAAGGCTGCAATCGCGCTGTGCATCCGCCCTTGACGCGAAATCATGCCGTAGGCGTGCGACCATCCCTGCGCTTTGCAGCGTGTAATCAGCCGTTCAAACAGCGACACGCGCAAATCCTTAATGCCAACAGCGTTTAACTCGGCGTTGCTGACAAACACGCCCGATTCAGGCTGCACAACAACGGCGGGGAGCTGCTTTTCATCGCCGACCAACACGACGCGCTCACATTGCGCCAGAAGCCCAATAATTTGCGGCTCTAAAACCTGCGAGGCTTCATCCACAATCACCCGCGCGAACCGCTTCACAGCAAGAATTTCTGGCGTTTTGAGCAGCGTGGAAATCGTTGAAACAATCAGCCGAGTGTTAGTGAGCATCGTGGCAATATCGTGGACTGATTTTCCCACCGATTGCTCGAACAAAATATGCTCCTGATGAACGCTCGAATCTTTGCCGCCAAGCCTGATGAAATCGCCGTTTCTGCCGCTTTGCAGCAGCGCGGCGCAGATTTCGTCTGCCGCACGGTTGGTAAAGGCAAGCAGCAAGAGGTGTTCATCGGTATGCTCAAAACAGTATTGCGCCAGCGAGCGAATCATGCGCGACGTTTTGCCCGTGCCGGGCGGGCCTTGAAGCAAAAAATATTCCCGCGCTGCCAGTGCTTGGCATAAGCGTTCATGCTGCTCATCGGTCAAATCAGCATAGCGCGGCACACGGCGTTGCCAGTCTGCCGCGTCGTCGGTTTCGGGTGCGCGTAAACCAAGCCACAACAGGCGTTTACTGCGGTCTGACGAAAGAAAATCGAACAACGACTGCGTTTGCGAGGAAAATTCGTTGCCGAAAAAATCGTGTTCCACGCACCAAGCCGCTTCAGCACTGAAGGAAATGCCCTGAATCTGCTTGTTCCGAAGGCTTATCACAAGCCGTGCGTCGGAGAGCTGTCGAATACTGCCTTTGAGCAGCTGTTGCTTGAACGGTGAAGTCTGGGGATGTTTTTGTGGAATCGTGTCATCGTCGTTGGTTGATGATGCACCAAGTGCATAGACAATCACCACGTCGCCTGTGCGAAAATTTGCTACTTCGGGTGTGCGTTCGGTGCGCTCAAACACTAAGTGCATTCGCGTAAAATCGCTCTCTTGCACATTCAAGCGCAGGTGAGACAAGACTGCAAAAGCCGCTTCCTTTTGCTCAAGGCTGTCGCGCCAAAGAGTAGCAAAACCATTCACATTGGTTGCCGAGCCAGTAACCGAGCCTGCTCCAAGCCTTGCCGACCAATGTTCCCGCGACACAAATGCCGCGAATGTTCGGAAATAGGCGCGTTCAAGGTCGGAAGCGTTCTGATATGCCGTTTGAAAAGCGAGAACTGTTTGTTGAGAATATGGCGGCACAATGCCGATGCGCTCTGCCGAGAGCGCACGCAGTTCACCAAACTGCCGTTCGCAAAAAGCGTGTTCGATTGCCACGAGCCTGTTGCGGACTGCAAGCACCTGCTGCTTGGAGCGCACGTCGTTGGGAATGTTGCGAAGCGGTGTCTGTGGGTCTTGGGAGTAGCAAATCATGCTGTCGCCTGAACGCGCCACTGCGCCCTCGCCAAAGCACGAATCGAGCAAAAGATTGTACGCCGCCACTTGTGCGGTGTGGCTTGCCCACGCCAATTGGTATTGCGGTTTGGACGGCGCACCTGATTTTAGTTCCACGACGGTTTTGCGCCGTGCATCGTCATCATATTCCAGCATGAGGTCTAATCGCCCTTGCAAGCCGTATTCGGGAGACAAAAAACTGGGTTCAATGCTTGCTGCTATGCCCTCCGACGGCACGCGAAGGTCAGCAAGTGCCTGCTTGAGCGTTGTGAAATGCTGCTGCGCTTGTTCGGCAAGCAATTCGACTATCTGCGGGTTGTCGGCAAGCAGTGGCAAAACGCTTGTGGGCTTTTGGAGCAGTGCGTCCTGCAATGCCTGCTCAAACGCAACAGCGGGCTGGACAATAAGCGCATCGAAGCAGGCGTTGATAATGTTTCCCAACACCATAGCATGGCTGGTACGGCTGCGAACAAATTTCTTGAGCAATGCAATGCGCGGATTGATGCCTTCGTTTTGAAAACACTCGGCAATCTCGGTTACGTCCACAAGATAATCTGGCTCAACCACAAGCAGCGACTGTGCAGTGGTGGTGTAGTAAGCGCGGTCTTCGAGCGCAGCGTCATTGCCTGCCTGCAAGCCTGATTGTGCGGGTACGTGTTTGAGGTGAAACGCATGAAGCGTGGCGAATTTCCAGAGCGCGTGACAGACGGAAAGCCAAGGTTCGACAACACGCAGCATGAACACTGCTCCGCTTTCGTCCAAGCACCGAAGAGTACGATGCTGGACGTTTGGCGTGGCAGACTCTGCTGTCTCTACGACCTCCAGAACGCGCAGCCGCACAAACGGCAATTCATCGTCGCCAATGGAGCGTGGTCGTTCGGGAACAAGCGGTGAAGCGGCTTTGAGAACATCACGCAGGCGGTCGGGCGCACGGACTTCCGAGAGTGCGAACACGCCCATTGCAAGCGCACGAGCGGCACTGTGCAGCCGTTTATCGCTGATGTGCTTATGCAGGCGTTTGGTGAGTGTGCGAAGAGCGTGAAGTTCTCGCGTTACATACTCTGCAAGCCTGTATTTATCAACTGTGTAGAGCAGACGCGAGTAGGTATCGCTAAAAAGTTGTGGTTCGTTGGCAGTGGCCTGCCAGAGCATATCGTCAAGCAATTGCCGCAAACGGACGATTTTTGACTGCGCCGTTAGTGCTGTATCGAAGAGCGTGTCGGCAAGTTCATCATACAACAAGGTTGCACATTCGGACGTAAAAGCGTGGCGTTGCATAGCAGAAAGCCTGCGGTGTTTGAACGATGCTGGTGGATGATGTCGGTAAACACAGTCGGTAAACGCAGTCGTGGGCGTGATGTGTGCCAGAAGATTATTTGCCGCTTGCAGGTGCGGTTTTGCGGGGGTCTCCGGGCAGTACCTCAATGCCCATTACTGGGTGTACTTCCCATGCTGTTGCACGCCAGTTTTTTTCGCCTGTGGTATTGTCGGGGTCGCTGCGCCACGAGCCTGTGTGATGATCCATGTCATAAAACAGCCAGCCGTCGAACCGTACCCATCGCCCAAGCAGTAGCGACCGCAACTGTGGCGTACTCCAGTCATTGTTGTTTACGCCCTCGCGGTTGCTGAGTTTGGCTTTGAGCAGCCCCTGTGCTGCCAAGCGGCGAACGCGTTCGGTAACTTCAACGACCAGTTTGCGGGTAGAATCGGGCTGATTGGGGTCGGTTACGATGTCAATGTGTGCGTCCACCTTGTCAATGCCTGTGGCGTAGCAGTTACACGATTCGCCGTTTTTTTCTGCGCCGCCAAATACATCGCGCACATAGCCCACAACGCTCACCGCACGGGCGTTGCGCGGGTCGTTGGCTTTGACGGTATCGGAAAGGCTCGCTGGTATGAGCGCAATAATGTCTTCGATGGTTGTTGGCGTAAATACGCCGTTCGGCGGCAGGTGAAACCGATTTTTCAGGCGATTAGAGGCTTGTTTCTCAGGCGAAAGAGTAGTTTCTTGACCTGTTTGGCGGTCTTTGCCTTTGCCTTCCATGCCGCAGGTGGTGCCGAATGGGTTGGGATAATTGTCTATCACCGTCAAGTCGGGCATAGAGGCAGACTGGGCAAGGATCACCACTGGAAGAACCACTGCCACAGTAAGAACTGCCAGAAAGAGTGCAAGGCGTGCTGTCAGGCGCATAGAACCTCGTCAAATGTGTGATATGGATGTGATGTGGCGCAGGGCGTGATGTGTTCCCGCGCATCTGCACCAAAATACAGATTTTTTTGTTCTGCAAGCACAAGATTTCCTGCTCATCATCTGTTCAATAATAGTGTTAATCGTAGAATCCCCCCGCCTTTGGCTTTCCTGCTTGTCAAGCGGAGATTAAGGAGGGATAAGGCTTGTTGTGCTACGGGTGTTCGACTTTGCAGTACTCTTCAGCGCATAGTTTTTCGTTTTCGTGTTCATGAAAACGTTTTTCTGAACATGCCGCTGGTTCTTAGAATTTGTACTTGTAAAAAAAATACTTTTTTTCTATCTTCGCCATTGGCGAAAATTTTTGCAAAAAATGCCCGTTGTTTTGCAAAATTTAGATTTTTTGCTCTGATGTTTTCTGTTCCAGTAACACTTTGTACACAACCTTTGCACGATGAAAGAAACCGCATCTGACACAAGCACAGAAAGTCTTGACGAGACAGACTTTCACCTTTTAAGTCATTTACAACATGACGGGCGAAAATCCTTTACCGATATTGCCGCTGAAATGGGTCTCGCTGTGAGTACGGTACGCAATCGTTTGACAAGGCTTTTGGATGCCAAGGTAATACAAATTATCGGTCGTGTCGAGCCAGAACGTGTAGGTTTTCATGCCTACGCCAGAATCAGAGTAGCAGTCAGGCCTGCAGCGGAAATGCAGCGCGTTGCGGCAAAAATCGCCAAACTGAAAGAGGTCAGTTTTTTAGCAATGACAAGCGGCGAATATAGTTTGGAGGTGAACGTTATGTGTCGGGACATGCACCATTTAACTGAACTTCTCGGACATATTCACGCTATGAAAGGTGTCTTTACTACTGACAGCGATATGTACTTGAAGGTGTTCAAGCTTGCTCAACCCGAACTTTCTTTGCTTGCGAACAAGCATCAAGCAGCTCCATAGCACGCCAACAGCATCTTGCGGAGATATTCATTACGTTGTGTGTAGCTCAGGCATGATGTAGTTTACATTAACCCCCCGATTGTTTCACAAATCCTTACAACACTATGCGGAGAAATTTCCTCTTGTCGCTTTTAGCAGTACCAGTGCTGATGCTGTGTTCCTGCTCAAGCGAGACAAAAGATGCAGCCAAAGAAACAGCTGCTTTGCCCGATTCGCTTAAATACAAGGGCGCAACGCTCAATATCTTGTGCTGGGAAGGGTATGCCGATGAAAAATTCACCAAAGCATTTGCCGACAAATACGGCGTAACAGTCAAAGGAACGTATTTTGGCTCTTCGGATGAACTTGTTTCAAAACTACAAGGCGGCGGTGGAGCAAGCTATGATATCATTTCGCCCTCGTGTGATGTGGCAAGCTACATCGTCGATGCTGGTTTAGTCCAGCCGATTGATACGGGAAAAATTGCAGAATTTTCCAATCTTTCTGAGCTTCTGCGTGCTATGACTGATGTGCGGCGTGGCAATGATGTCTATGGTATGCCGTTTACGTGGGGACCAGACTACCTAGTCTATAACGCCGATGAAATTAAGGAAGAACCGAAATCGTGGAACATTTTCTTCGATGCTAAATACAAAGGAAAAATCAGCCTTTGGGACGATATTTCGAACATCTATCTTATGGGGCAAATTCTCGGTATGGACAAAACCGACAAAGCAGCCCTCTACAACATGAACGATGAACAGTTGAAGCAAGTCAAAGAAAAATTGATGAAACTCAAGCCACAAATCCGCAAGTTCTGGGCTACAGCAGGCGAGCTGGACAATTTGTTCAAAAACAAAGAAGTCGTTGCGGCTGTCGGCTGGCCTATTACTCCTGCAACTCTGAATAAACAAGGCATGAACATCAAAGCCACGATTCCCCAAGAAGGGGCAACAGGCTGGATTGACCGCCTTATGATTACAAAAAGTTCGCCGAACAAAGAACTTGCTATGCTATACTTAGATTTTATTTCCAAACCGGAAAACATGGCAAAAGTTGCGGAAGTAACCAATTACAGCATTGCTCACCCGGGAGCAAAACAGTTTATGTCGCCAGAACTTCAAGAACTCACTTATGTTAACAACATGACGTATTACCACGAGCGTCTTAATTTCTGGCAATACGTCAAAGAGCGCAAAAAATATAACGAACTCTGGAACGAGATAAAATCAGGTGTTCAATAATAAATGTCCACCTCAAGTGTAGCCCACATCAAACATGGGCTACACTTTTCCCCAAGTGCTTTCTTGCAAACCATGCAGCAACCATGACTACTGCGTACACCAATCGTGCAAAAATACTCCTCCTGACACCGATGCTTGTTTGGCTTGTGGCATTTTTGCTCTTGCCCTATCTTTTCATTGTGATTCAAAGTGTTCTCCAATCGGATACCTTTGGAAATGTAGTGTATGCATTCACAGCGGAGTCCTATATCAAAATTTTTTCAAGCAAACTCTATTATTTCACGCTTTTCAAAACTTTTGCTGTGTCGTGTTTGGTGGCGGTCTTGTGCGTAATCATTTCGCTACCCCTGTGCTATTTTATCGCGTTCAACGTGCGTTCAGCACCTCGAAAAACCCTGCTTTATGCGCTTATTGTGTTACCATTTTGGGTGAGCTACATCGTGCGGGCCTATTCATGGAAAATTATTTTGGGTCAGTTCGGCATCTTAAATGGCTTTCTGATGTACACTGGCATTGTTTCTGAGCCGCTTTCGTTTATTCTTTACAGCGATTTTGCTACGATTATTTGTTTAGTGTATATCTTTACCCCGTTTGTTGCTATCCCAATATACACGGCGTTTGAGCAGATTCCACCATCGCTTGTGGAAGCCTCGAAAGATTTGGGCGCAGGCAGTTGGACAACGTTTACGCGCGTGATTATCCCGCTTGCGCTGCCGGGCATTATTTCTGGAGCTACGTTTGCGCTGGTACTAACTATGGGAGATTTTCTTGCACCAATGTTACTTGGCGGACCGAACACGCTTTTTATTGCTAACATTGTGCAAAATCTCTTCGGTACATCCAACGATAAACCTCTTGGCAGTGCGCTTGGTGTCGTTGTTCTTGTGTTGATTGTTCTGATACTCGAAGTTTCAGCATATTTCGAGAATAAATATTCGAGTTTTAAGTCGTAATCTTATGCTCCGACGTATATTCACCTCTGGCTCTGCTGCGCTCGTGTTAGCGTTTATCTATCTTCCACTGCTGACGATTATTTGGTATTCGTTCAGTGCGGAATCCGTGAACTCGTTCCCAATACGGGCGTATTCGCTGGAGTGGTACAAAGTCATGGCATCAGACGAGTCCCTGCTCCGAGCTGTAGGCAACAGCGTGCGCGTAGCGTTTTTGAGTACGATTGTTGCGCTGCTTCTTGGCACTCCAGCAGCATTTGCACTGCACAAATTCGAGTTTTTCGGCAAAACAATGGTGCAGAGAATAGTCTTGATGCCCATCACTCTTCCGGGCATTGTTACAGGGGTTGCAATGTTGAGTTTTTTCCCCCGCATTGGTGTTGAATTGTCGCTTGTGGCAGTGGGAATTGGGCACGTTACATTTTTGCTGGCAATTGTTGTAACACAGCTGTTGGCGCGTTTCAAACGGCTTGACCCAAATTTGGAGCAAGCAGCATACGACTTAGGCGCAACGCCGCTTACAGCGTTCTTGACGGTGATTATTCCCAACATTCGCACAGCGATTATCGGCGCGGCACTGCTTTGTTTGGTGCTTTCGATGGATGAAATCCCGGTAACATTTTTCCTCATTGCCCGCGACAACACGCTCCCGATAGAAATTTACGGTATGATGCGGCGCGGCATTACGCCTGAGGTGAATGCTATCTCAACACTGATTTTTTTGTCAACAGTTCTCGTTCTTGTGGTGTCTCTACGCCTGACACGTACCACGCATGAACGATAGAACGCTACATTTTCAATTATGACATCATGCTAAGAGAGTGTCTTACAATTGCTTTTTCCTTACCCCAACCTTCTGCCTTTGGGAGAAGGAGCAGGATTATAGAGCGGATTCTGAAAGCCCTTTCCCTCTGGGATAGGGTTGGGTGAGGGCAAGATGGCAATTTAAAGACACTTTCAAGACCAAAAGCTACGTACTAAATATGCCTATCCTCACACTTTCCAACATCGAAAAATGCTACGGCACGGCGCACGTGGTAAAGAATCTGAATCTTGCTATTGAAGCGGGAGAGTTTCTCACTATTCTGGGTCCGTCGGGCTGTGGAAAAACTACGACGCTCAGAATGATTGGCGGTTTTGAGATGCCAACAAACGGTACAATCACCCTCAAAGGGGAAGATATTTCCCACCTTCCGCCCTATCAGCGGCACGTAAACACCGTTTTTCAAAACTATGCGTTGTTTCCGAACATGAATGTCGAGCAGAATATTGCTTTTGGCTTGAAACAAAAAAAAGGCTCAGAGAAAATGTCTGCACACCAGATACAGCAGCGTGTTGAAGAAATGTTGGCAATGGTGCGAATGACCGATTTCCGCACACGCAAGCCCCAAGAACTCTCTGGTGGCCAGCAGCAGCGTATAGCCATAGCGCGAGCTGTGGCAAATGACCCCGATATTTTGCTTCTGGACGAACCGCTTGGCGCACTGGATTTAAAACTTAGAAAACAAATGCAAATCGAACTGAAATCACTCCACAACAGCCTTAGGAAGACGTTTATCTATGTTACCCACGACCAAGAAGAAGCCTTGACTATGAGCGACCGTATTGTGGTGATGAATGCGGGCAATGTGGAGCAAATCGGCACAGCCAACGAGATATATTATCACCCTGCAACACCCTTTGTAGCTGAATTTATCGGCGAATCCAATGCGTTTCAAGCATCCGTTGCGGCAGTCCAGCACGACGGCAGCGCAACACTCCGTGTTGGCACACTCTGCTTTCCAAGCAGTAGCCATACGCACAAAGAGCGTTTGCGTGAAGGACAACAGGTCAGCGTGTTTCTACGCCCAGAAGCAATTACGCTTTTCCCCCTGCACCTACGCACTGAAGAGGCGTTCCAAGGGACGGTGCAAGAAATTATTTTTGCCGGCTCGACGCGCAAATATCGGATTAACCTTCAAGGGCAACTCATGCTCACCGCGCTTGAAACTACGCTCGGCACAGCACCATATGCAGTCGGAGACGAGCTTGCGCTTTCGTGGAAGGCTGATGATTGCAGTATTTTCACCGACTCCAACACCGTTTAATCAACTTTCATGAAAGGCTTACCCCCATGAAATCCTACCAAATGTACATTGACGGAGCGTTTGGCGATGCAGCTTCTGGAAAAACGCGAGAAGTTCTGAATCCTGCAACAGAACAGGCGTTCGCTCTCGTGCCTGAAGCTGGCGTGGAAGATGTTGATAAAGCTGTCAAAGCGGCACGAAGAGCCTTTACGACGTGGAGTACAACCACAGCATTGGAGCGCAGCCGCCTGCTCATGCGGCTTTCGCAGAAGATTCAGGAACATGCACCAATGCTTGTTGAACTGGAAATTCTTAATAATGGTAAAGCAAAGCGCGAGGCACAAGGCGATGTGGACGACGCTGCTGCATGCTTTGAGTTTTACGCAGGCTTGGCAACAAAAGTTCATGGCGAAACCATGCACGTTCCCGCAAACGCTGTTTCTTACGTGGTGCGTGAACCTTTGGGCGTGTGCGGGCAAATCGTTCCTTGGAACTTACCAATACTCATGGCAACATGGAAACTCGCTCCGGCACTGGCTGCGGGGAACTGTGTGGTGTTGAAGCCCTCCGAACTGACACCACTCACAGCGATTGAACTTGCAAAATTTATCCATGACGTGGGCTTCCCGCCGGGCGTGGTAAACATCATCACGGGCGATGGTCCGACAGCTGGCGAAGCACTTATCATTCATCCCGACGTGGACAAAGTAGCGTTCACAGGCGGCACAGCAACGGGTTCGCGTATTATGGAGTTGGCTTCCAAGCAGTTGAAAAAAGTTACGCTCGAACTTGGCGGCAAAAGCCCAGCGATTTTCTTCAACGATTGCAATATGGACTTAGCAATTGATTGGGGCGTATTTGCAACGTTTGCAGGCACAGGGCAGGTCTGTTCGGCAGGAACGCGCCTTTTGGTGCAGGAAGGAATATACGATGAATTTATGAAACGCTACTTGGCAAAGGTTCAAAACATCAAGGTAGGAAACGGTTTGGAGGACGATATAACCATGGGTCCGCTTATTAGCGCACAGCACCGTGCAAAAGTCGAGCAGTACATTGCTCTGGGCAAGCAAGAAGGCGCAACGCTTGCTTATGGCGGCGACCGCCCGGCACACCTCACAACGGGATATTTCCTGAACCCGACCGTTTTCATCGATGTTGTGCCCAATATGCGCATCGTCCGCGAAGAAATTTTCGGACCCGTAGCGGCGGTAATGAAATTTTCCACCGAAGAAGAAGCGATTACTCTTGCCAACGACACGCATTACGGCTTGGCCGCAGGCATTTTCACGCAGGACATCACCCGCGCTCACCGCGTTATTCGCGCGCTTCGTGCTGGCGTAACATGGATAAACTACTACCATCCCACCTACAACGAAATGCCTTGGGGCGGCTACAAGCAAAGCGGCACGGGGCGTGAACTCGGGCTGTACGGCATCGAAGCGTACTTGGAAACTAAGCAAATAAACATCAATCTTGACACCACGCCCGTTGGGTGGTATTAACATGACTTGTGAATGACATGGCAGTTTTTCAATCCATTCATCCCTACGACCAAAGCCTTGTTGCCGAATATCCGATAATGGACGGCAAAACGCTTGAATCTCGCTTGGAATCGGCTGCTTGTGGCTTTCGTGCATGGCGCATAACAACCATGCAGACACGCTCAGAGTTTTTGAAGCGCACCGCCGCGCTGCTTCGAGCAAAAAACGAAGAATATGCGCGGCTTATCACGATGGAAATGGGGAAAATCCTGAGCGAAGCACGTGCAGAAGTCGAGAAATGCGCGATGACGTGCGAATTTTATGCCGAGCATGGTGAAGAATACGTGCGCGAGGAAATTCTTGAATCCCGCTTCAAGCCAGCCGACATACAACTTGGGAAGGTGGTGTATGAGCCATTGGGCGTGATTGTTGCGATTATGCCATGGAATTTTCCCTTTTGGCAGGTCTTTCGCTTTGCTGTGCCGTCGCTTATGGCGGGCAATGTGGCATTGCTCAAACACGCGCCAAACGTAACGGGATGTGCTTTGGCGATTGAAACCATTCTTCAGACAGCCGCTCGTGAACTTGATGTGCCTGAAACAATATTCCAAACGCTTGTCGTGGATATTGACGTTGTAGAGCGCATCATTGCTCACGATACCGTGCAGGGCGTAACGCTCACGGGAAGCGAGCTTGCGGGTTCGAGCGTGGCGGCATTGGCGGGAAAACACATTAAGCGCACGGTGCTGGAATTGGGCGGCAGCGACCCGCTTGTCGTGCTGGCGGATGCAGATGTGAAGCGGGCTGCGGCTGTTGCCGTGCAATCACGGATGCAGAATGCAGGGCAGTCGTGCATAGCCGCAAAGCGGTTTTTGGTGCATTCTGCCGTGCATGACGAATTTGTGCATCTGCTGGAACACCATATTGCGGCACTGAAGCAAGGCAACCCGCTTGAAAGCCAGACAACGACAGGACCGATGGCTCGTCAGGATTTAGCAGAAAAACTCGCCAAACAAATTGAAACAACGCACAAGCAAGGCGGAAAGTTGCTTCTGGGCGGTAGTGCGAACGGCGCGAACTTCCAACCCGCGTTATGTGTTGATGTCCCTACGAATTCTCCTGCATTCAACGAAGAGACCTTTGGACCAGTGGCAGCAGTGGTGCGGGTTCGGGATGCAGAAGAAGCGGTTGAATTGGCAAATCTCACACGCTACGGTTTGGGTGCATCGGTCTGGACGCAAGACGTGGAGCGGGCGGAAGCGATTGCCCGTAGCATCAATGCAGGAGCAGTGTTTGTGAATGGATTGGTGAAATCCACGCCGCAGTTGCCGTTTGGCGGCATCAAAAAATCGGGTTATGGGCGTGAACTTTCGTATTTTGGGATGAAAGAATTTATGAACGTGAAAACGGTGGTTATTTACGAATAATTGTTCTGTCGTACCAGCGGAGAAAACATCATGAAAACTATCACAATACAAGTTCCAGACAGCTTTGATACTGATTCCCGCGAAATAACGATGATTCTTGCGGCAAGACTTTATGAAAGCGGAAAACTTTCGTTAGGACAGGCAGCAGAGCTCGCCGGGCTAACAAAGCGTACGTTTGCTGAACGCTTGGGTGATTATGGTGTTTCCATTTTCAACTATTCCGCTTCGGAATTAGCGAACGACCTTGCCAATGCGTGAAGTGATAATTGCCGATACGAGTTGTTTTATCCTTTTGGATAAGATTGGGGAATTACACCTCCTTCAAAAGGTCTATGGTGAAATTTGTACCACAAAGGAAATTGCTGATGAGTATGAAAAGCCGCTACCTGATTGGGTTCTTGTAAAGGAAGTCCAAGATCTTGTAAGGCAAGAAATACTGTGCTTGCAAATTGATAGAGGCGAATCAAGTGCCATTGCGCTTGCACTTGAGACATCGAACTGTCTGCTGATTTTGGATGATGCAAAAGCAAGAAAAATCGCACTTCTACTTCATCTTCGCATGACCGGAACACTCGGCGTTCTTCTCAAGGCAAAGCAAATGGGCTTTGTTCCAAGTATAAAGCCATTGCTTGAGAAAATTCAACAAACTAATTTTCGATTGTCTGTGAGCGTTCTTGCCGAAGCACTCATTGTAGCCAAAGAAGCACCGCAAACAATGCTATGAAGGCTGTTCGGGCATACGAGAAGGTTGGTTTTAAGCGGTATATGAACTGGATGCGGATGGAAACGTAAACCTTCTTTGTCAATTTTTTCTAGTAATCATGCCTTCACAAATACCCATCACCACGCCACTTCGCTACCCGGGCGGAAAAGCAAAGGCACTTGTGTTTCTTTCCCGCTTTATTCCTTCGTTTGAAGAGTACCGTGAGCCGTTTGTGGGCGGTGGTTCGATGCTGTTGTTTATTCGCCAGCGATTTCCTACCGTTCCGTGTTGGATAAACGACGTGAATGAGGAAGTGTATTGCTTTTGGAAATGTGCTGCGACGAGGAATGACGAGTTTGTGCGGGCTGTTCGGCATATAAAAAACACAACACGCGACGGAAAAGCACTCTTTCGGGCATTGACCATAGATTGGCATCATGCCAAGCAAAACGAGGTGTCAGAGTTTGACCGTGCCGTGCGCTTTTTTGTCTTAAATCGGATAACGTTTTCCGGTACAGTGGACTCGGGCGGGTATTCGCAAAAAGCATTTGAAAGCCGCTTTACGGAGTCAGCAATAGAGCGGCTTGCAGCAGTAGAACCGCTTCTGGATGGTGTGAAGATGACGAATTACGATTATGCCGATGTTCTTCACTCCGCAACCCCGCAGACGTTCTTTTTTCTCGACCCGCCGTATTGGAGCGCGACGGCTTCACGGCTCTATGGCAAGCGCGGAAAACTGCACACGGATTTCGACCACTCGCGCTTTGCCGAAACGATGAAACAATGCGCTGGAAAGTGGCTGCTGACCTACGACGACAGCCCAACTATCCGACAACATTTCGCGTTTGCCACAATACTCGAATGGCAACTGCAATATGGCATGAACAACTACAAACAAGAACAAGCAGCCAAAGGGAAGGAATTGCTGATACGGAATTATCCGCTTTCCGAACGCGAAGAAGCACATCATCTTCATTCTCACGAACTCACACTCTTGTAATTTTTTTTGAGCAAAAACACTATGTCCACTAAAACCCAAGACCTCTACGAGCGCAGAAAGCGCGTTCTGCCTATTTCCATGGGTATTTTTACGCCCACGAGTGCGTCGTCGGCAAAGGGCGCAACCGTGATTGATGCCGACGGACGCGAACTTATTGATTTCGGCGGCGGAATCGGTGTGTTGAACGCCGGACACTGCCCGGAGCCTGTTGTGAAGGCGATTCAAGAGCAGGCTGCAAAGTTGATTCATACCTGCTTCCCTGTGTCCATCTATGAGCAGTATTTGGAGCTTGCCGAAAAGCTGGTGGAAATTTTCCCGCATCACACAAACGCCGATGATTGCACAAAAGTAATGATGACCAATTCCGGCGCGGAAGCAGTCGAAAATGCCATTAAAATCGCACGACAAGCTACTGGACGGCAGGCAATCATTTGCTATTCGGGTGCGTTCCATGGTCGCTCGATGATGGCAATGTCGCTGACCTCGAAAACGGCTCTGAAACAAGGCTGCGGACCCTTTGCTCCAGAAATCTACCGTATTCCTTTCCCGTATTACAACCCCAAGATTCACCACGTTTCCGAAGATGCGTTTTGCGATTTCCATTTGAACGAACTCCGCAAACACTTCGTAACGACAGTGGCTGCAAGCAACGTCGCGGCGATTATCATTGAGCCAGTGCAGGGCGAAGGCGGCTTCAACGTTACGCCAAAGCAGTATTTACAAGGGTTGCGCGAGATTTGCACCGAACACGGCATCATGCTGATTATTGATGAAGTGCAGTCTGGCTTTGGGCGCACGGGCAAGTGGGCGGCGTATGAACATTACGGCATTAAGCCCGATATTTCCACGTGGGCGAAGTCCATGGGGTCGGGAATGCCGATTGGATGCGTGATAGCAAAGGGTTCGGTGTTCGACAGCATCAATCCCAGCACCATAGGCGGCACGTACTTGGGCAATCCTGTGTGTTGTGCGGCTTCGCTGGCAACCATCAAGTACATGGAAGAAATCAACATCAATGCGCTTGGCGAAAAAGTTGGCGGTATTGTTCGCAGCCGCTTCGAGGAATTGCAAGCAAAATACCCGCAACACATTGGCGAAGTGCGCGGTTTAGGGGCAATGCTGGCGTTTGAATTGTCGCTCGGAGGTGATATTCTGAAACCGAACGTCGATGCTGGCAAAAAGGTAGTACACTTTGCTGCCGAGCACGGTGTTATCCTGCTTTCAGCAGGTGTCCACAATAACGTGATTCGCACCCTGACACCGTTGGTGATAGCCGAAGAACAACTGCATAGGGGCTTGGATGTCATTGAAGCCGGCATAGCGATGCTGGCTGCTTAACTGACAGGCAGCCAATTGCGCCGCACGTTCATCTGAACTATTCAACACATTCAACCACTCAAGAAACTCTTGGAAGAACACTTCGATATGGCAACAATCATTGACGGCAAAGCAATAGCGGCAGAGATTCGCCGTGAACTCACCGAACAAACACTTCACCTCAAGGAACAGCGCGGCATCACGCCAGGCATCGGCTTGCTGCTTGTGGGTGATAACGCTGCCTCGCAGGTGTATGTGCGTTCTAAAGCTAAAGCCTGTGAAGAATTGGGCTTTCACTCGGTGGTAGCGCATACAGGCGCGGACACAAGCGAAGAAGAGGTGCTGAAGCATGTGGCTGCGTGGAACACCGACCCCGCGATTCACGGGATTTTGGTGCAATTGCCGCTTCCGGTGCACATCAACGAACACCGCGTTCTGCTTGCTATTGCGCCCAGCAAAGATGTTGACGGTTTTCACCCTGAAAACGTCGGGCGTTTGGTCGCAGGTTTGCCCGGATTTGTGCCGTGTACGCCCGCCGGTGTGATGGAGATGCTCAAACGCTCTGCCATTGACACCAAAGGCAAACACGCTGTGGTGGTTGGGCGGTCAAACATTGTGGGCAAACCAATGGCGAATTTACTGTATCAAAAACACGCCCACGCCAATGCTATCGTAACGATTTGCCACACTGCCACAGCCGACATGAGCTATTTTACCAAGCAAGCAGATATTCTTGTGGCAGCAGTGGGCGTGCCAGAACTCATCAAAGCCGACGATGTACGAGAGGGCGTAGTGGTGATAGATGTGGGGATTAACCGTATTGAAGATGCCTCTGCGCTAAAAGGAACGCGGCTTGTGGGGGATGTGCATTTTGAAAGTGTCCGCCAAAAAGCCTCTGCTATCACGCCCGTTCCGGGCGGTGTCGGACCAATGACGATAGCAATGCTCATGTGGAATACGTTCCGTTCGGCAGCAGGGGAAGTGTATTGAGGCTTTTGGGGTTTATCCTGTGACCAAAGAGATAATCCATGGCACACCGCCAAACACGATGCTCCGAATTATCAACGCCGTTGCACCAAAGGCCAATCCCTGTGTGCGAGACATACGCACATGCCGCGCTATGACCACGCCCACTGCCAGATACTCCCAAACCGTAAAAAGCGTCAAGCCCGAGAGAAATTGAAACAAGAGTGGGTGGTCATTGATGGGCTGCGCCAAAAATGCTGCACTCGGTGCTACCACAAGCGAATTGCCTGCAAACTGCATCAAACCTGTGGCTATCATGCCAACAACAGTAATGGACATACCGTAGCTTGCCAATGCCACGATAATGACTAATGGCGGCGGTTCGGCGTTAAATAATCGCTGAAGTATCCAAAACATTCCGCCGAACAAAAACGTGCTTACAAGAGCAATCGGAATCCCAATGCCAAGGTTTTTCACGAAAGAAAATTTCAGCGCAGCACGAATGTTGTCTAATTGTTCTTCCAACTGATTATCTGACCAACGCATTTTTTTTGCCATCTCCTCAAGCCGCGACGACTGCATGGAGAACATCTGCTGCCCAATTGCATCGTTGAGCGAGTACAAATACTGCACAGCGACCGAACTAAAGGCAAAAAGCAAGAGTGAAAACACTATCACCCGTGCTGGGTACGTAACCATGCGCCCAGCAAGGTCTTCGGGGGCGGAGAGAATGTCCACGAATCCTTGCAACCACGACGCGGTAGGCTCGGTTGATTCGTGCGTTGTGGCTGCTGCCGGCGTTGCCGATGCTTGTTCAAACTGGCTGTTTTGCTGTTCCATAAAAAAATCATAAAAACGTCTTGGTGCGACAAATGTACAAAGCCCTGTTGTAACAACGTTGTAACGAAACTCTTGGGTCTATTGGTCTGCGTGGCTTGGGAAAAGCCTTGCTTCAATGCACGACTTCCACAAGCCATAAAGATTGAGCATGATGCTCCATGTATCATCGCGTCATCGTATCATCCGTCAATTCATCCATCAATGACGATGATGAGATAGCGCGACGTTTGCCAGAATTTTTTCGGGTCGGTAATGGTAATTTTTTTGCCATCTTCCGAAATTTTCAACAGTGATGAGTCGTGGTTGGAAACTATTTCGTTCAAACGCTCTGGTAAGGTGATTTCGGTCTGACGGTTGATGTTGATTGCTGTGAAAAGGCTGGTATTCATTTTTTCTGTGGGTACTCGCTTTCCACCAAAGAACAAGACCTGACCACGCCGCTCGACGATGTTGTTATCACGCAAATAGTTGTTTGTTCCAACGATGTAATAGGCGGTGTTTTGCTCTTCGGTGAGCGTGGTTACTTGTTCGGTAAGCTGAGTTTTTTCTTCGGTGAGCGTGGCAACTTTGCCCGTGAGTTCTATCACTTTTTCATTCAAGGTGGCAATTTCGTTTTTCTGGCTTTGCACGATGTTATTCAAGTCGGCAATCACTTTTTCATAGCTGGCAATTTGCGCGGCAAAGCTAGAGTTTTTCTTTTTCAGTTCCTGAATTCGTGATTGATTTTCCCGTAAGCGTTTTTCATTTTCTTCCAAGCGTTTGGAGAGTAGTTGGATTTTTTTTGCAATTTCTTGTTTGTAATCCAAACTCCGATTTTCGGCGTTTTTAGCATTCAATTCGCCTGACAATGCCGAAAGCTCTGTGTAAACCTCGCTCACAAATTTTGTGGATTCCACGACTTCGTTGAACAGGCTGTCTTTTTCTGCGGCAGTTACTGTGAGTCTGCGGACTTCTTCGGTGAGTTCTTCTTTGCTTTTGCCGGCAAATCGGTCGTTAATTGGCTGCTCGGCTTCTTTGTCTTTTTGGCATCCTGCCGCAAACAACACACCACAAGCCACCACCAGGAGCAACACACCGCGAAGCCCTGTGCGAATTGGATAGGTCATACTACCATGAACAATGAACATGAAAAATGTAGTGAATTATCGAGGATGTGTACGCCTATGCGTCCTCATTGCTGCACGAAAGTACATTGCATAGGCTAATACTCGTCGGTTAATATTCATCGTCGTCCTCTGGTTCAACAAACGAGGGCGGCTGTTGTGCAGTATAGCGCACAAGTGTTAGCACCACACCAACAAGCCCAATCGCGCCTGCTGCCATCAGTGCGGCATACTGCCACGCGGCAATATCGGGCGCACTGGAAGCATTGTGCTCTGGCATGTACAAAGCTACAATGGCGAAGGCATTGTTGGCAAAATGCGCCACGATTGCCAAGCCTAAACTTTGTGTGTAGTATGCCAAAAAGCCTAAATACGCACCAATACACACAAGCGGGACGATAAGCGTAAGATTCAGGTGCAATATACCAAAAATACACGCCGTTACCAGAATTGCTTTCAGTGGTGAGTGAACCTGCTCTAAGGAGCGTTGCAGCACACCACGAAATAAAATTTCTTCGGCAAAAGCAGGAATCACTGCGCCAACAATCAAGGCTCGTGCTGCATCGGAGGGTGTAGAGCCGCCCAACAACGTTTTGTAGGCGTTTTCAATCAAGTCTTCGGCATATTTGTACCATGGGTACACCGCTTCGGGCATCAGATGTTCTTGCAGTCCCGTGTATCCTGCCACGAACACTTGCATAGCAATCACGCCCAACACTCCCAACAACCACTGCGCTGCGCTCACTGCACCGCCAGAGCGCATCAAACCTTGCATCTTTAGAGGTGAATATTGCATGACGACCATCGAGGGAATCAGCATAAACAGCACTTGCCCTAAGCCTTGCATAAACGCGGAAACACTCTTTGAGCCAAAGTTCGCAAACAATGACAATAGTGCTGAGCCAGCAAATTGATAGCCTAAAAAAATGAGAATGACGGTGAAGTAGCCAAACCGCGCATGCGAAAATCGTGGTTTGTACGGCTCTTCTTCAAAATCGTGTTGCGCGGTCATTGAACTATCATCCATAAGGTTTGTGACTTATCTGTTGCCATCATGTCGTTGTGGCGTGCTTTGCCAGACGAATTTACACGCATTTCGTCGCTTTGCAAGACTTTTTTTCTACAAATGGTTCTTCGCCTTTTCTCTCACCTGTCGATTTGTTAAGTTCGTACTGGTTGGCACAATTTCGTGTAGCTGCGTGTAGAGCTGTGTGTACCCGTAGATACGTAGATACTATGCCGTGCTGTACCGTTTACCGTGGGGGCATTCCCAAACACATTGACGTTGATGTGCCTGTTTATGTTGAATGTGTGATAGTTGGCGATACTCGGTGATAGTTGGTGATAGTTGGTGATAGTTTGATGTCTGACAGTCATAGCCAGTGGGCTGACACCAACACCACAATTACACATGAACTTTTCTCTGACCGTATCCGAAAGCATTATGAACTACCTTGCTGTACTGACCTGCTGTCTGCTGCTGCTTGCTGCCACCGCACCAGCACAACGCCTTGACCAAGAGCTTTACCACAAAGGCTTAGACCCGTCAAAAAAGCTCACCCAGTATCTTCTGGACGTGTGGCAGGAGGACAATGGCTTGCCACAAAATTCTGTCCAAGCTATCACCCAAACTCCCGACGGATACTTGTGGCTTGCCACCCAAGAGGGTATCGTGCGCTTTGATGGACTCACATGTAAGGTGTTTGACAAAAAAAACACTCCCGAACTCAAAGACAACTACATTATTCAACTGACTTTTGACGGGCAAGGGCGGCTGTGGGTCTGTTCACGGTCTGGCGGTGTGCTGATGTATGAGCAAGGAAGATTTGTGCGGAAAAGCCCAGAGACTTCATCGATTGGCGAAATTACCGATATGGCATTTGACAAACGCGGCGTTCTTTGGGTAACAATGTCCACAGGCTTATACCACTTGATAGACGGTCAGTTCGTGCCTGTAAGCGGCTCCAATGCACCAAACAAGGTAGGAATGGCGCGATTGTTCCACACTGCTTCGGGTGATGTCTTGATAGCAAGCAATCGTGGGATGTACCGTTATGCCCAAGGCGCGTTCACGCTTACAACAAAAGCCAATGGTTTAGCCGCAAATGCGGTCAGCGCAGTGTACGAGCGCAAAGACGGCTCCATCTTGGTAGCAACAGATTCGGGATTTACAAGCATCAAAAACGGCATCTACACTACTTACACCAAACAACAAGGGCTTTCAACGAACAGCATCAATGTGTTTTTTGAAGACCGACATGGAACGGTGTTTATCGGTACGAAAGACGGAGGGCTGAATCGTCTGAATGCTCAGGGTGAAATTGACACCCTTACGGTGAACAATGGGCTGAAAGCGAATCAAATCACCTGTTTTTGGGCTGACCGCGAGGGCAGCCTATGGTTCGGTACCGAAGCTGGCGGCTTGCATAGGCTGAAGCTGGGAAAGTTTTCCAACATTGGTGTCAGCGAAGGTCTGACGGACAATCTTGTGTGGTCAGTTTATCAAGACCGCACTGGCGCAATGTGGCTTGGCACGGCACTTGGCTTGAACAAGGTTGTGGACGGCAAAGTTGTGCAGACGTTTACCACGCGAAACGGTTTTCCGGGCAACATTATAGGGGGGATATACCACGACAACGACAACACGCTCTGGGTGGGTATTCGTGGCATAGGAACGATGACCATGAATCTCGTCACAGGCAAGCAAACCCTGCTCACACAGCGCGACGGTCTGGCAAATCTTGCTGCCGGTGCGCTCCACCAAGACCGCGAGGGCAATCTGTGGATTGGCGGCAGCAGTAGTGGCAACGACGGTCTGACGCTCATTCGCAATGGCATAAAGACCAACTTCACCACCGAGCATGGATTGTCGCACAACAGCGTAACGTTTATCAAAGAACTGCGTTCAGGCGAAATCCTGCTTGCCACCAAAAACGGGCTGACCCGCTACGCCAACGGCAAGTTTACGCCCATATACGAGATGGGCGGTACTGCGTTCGGGCGCATTCAGTACATCCACGAAGACAGCGAAGGCACGGTGTGGCTTGCCACGCGCAGCAAAGGCGTTTTTCGTCTAAAAAATAATCAGCTGTTTGTGTTCACCACAGAACAAGGCTTGCCAGATGACCTTGCACACGCGATATTAGAGGACAAGAAAGGCAATTTGTGGGTGAGTTGCAACAAAGGCATTATGAAAGTTGCCAAGCAAGAACTCAACGCCGTTGCCGACGGCAAACAGCAGCGCGTCAGTGCGCTCCTGTATGGCAAAGGCGATGGCATGAGAAGCGCGGAATGCAACGGCGGATATACGTTTGCAGCAATGCAAACAGCAGATGGAAAGTTCTGGTTTGCCACCGTCGCAGGAGCAGCCATTGTTGACCCAAACAATATTGAGACCAATCCGTACGCCCCACCGGTCTATGTGGAGCGGTGCATAGCCGATAAACAGGTCTATGAAGCGCAGTCAGGACTGGAACTGCCGGCTGGCACAGCAAATATCACGGTGCATTTTACTGCGCTCAGCCTGCTGTTCCCCGCCAAAGTGCGTTTTAAGTACAAATTGGAAGGTTTCGACGAGGATTGGATAGATGCAGGCTCGCAACGTTCGGCTTCCTACACACGCATTCCGCCCGGCACCTACACGCTGCGCGTAATAGCTTGCAACAACGACGGCGTGTGGAATGAGCAAGGGGCGGCATTTATGTTTTCGGTCAAGCCATACTTCTACCAAACTTGGTGGTTCTATCTGCTCTGCGCGGTGGTGGTTATTGCGGCGGTGTATCAGGCGTACGCTATCCGCGTTCGCAGTGCCGAACACCGCGCCAAAAACCTTGACGCGCTTGTCCAAGAGATGACCGGCGACCTTCAACGCGCCCACGAAACAGCATTGGCAGAAAAAGCCAGTGTCGAAAAAAAAATCGAGGAAGCCGTTCGCCAAAGCGAAGCCGAAAAGCAGTACCTTGCCTCCAGTGTGGAAACGCTGTTGGTCGAAATGAACAAATTCGCCTCTGGTGTGCTGACCGTTCACCTCGCGCCGCAGAACGCCGATGACATTGGACGGCTGTATGAAGGGTTTACGAAGGCTGCTCATAACCTTCGTGCGATGGTTTTGAGCGTTACCGAAGCTATCAGGCGCACCAGTGCTGAAACCGAAGAGATTGCCTCAAGCGCGGAAAATATGATGCACGACACCGAAACACAGGTTTCCCAAGTTCACCACATTCGCGTAGCAGTGGAAGAAATGAACAGTTCTATCAAAAGCACCACGCAAAATATTCAAGAACTGGCGGCACTTGCGGAGCAGTCGGGCAAAAGTGCCAAACACGGCGGCGATGTTGTGAACGCGACGATTGCTGGCATGAGCCGTATTGATGCGGTTGTACAGTCTTCTGCCGATACCGTGCAGGAACTTGGCAAATCCAGCGAGGAAATTGGTGCTATTGTAGAGGTGATTAACTCTATTGCTGACCAGACCAACTTGCTCGCGCTCAATGCTGCCATCGAAGCCGCCCGCGCAGGCGACCACGGACGGGGATTTGCCGTCGTTGCCGATGAAATTCGTAAGTTGTCCGAAAGCACTACGCAAGCTACGAAGCAAATTGCTGCTATGGTCAAGCAAATCCAGCACAATATTGCTGCAACGGTAGATTCTATGCGCCGTGGGACACAAGAAACCGAACAAGGTCGTGTGCTTGCCGAACAAGCTGGCGCAGCGTTGGCAACGATTATTCACAACACCGCCAAAGTAGCTGAAATTACCGCGCACGTTGCTGCTGCCAGCGAAGAACAGGCACACGCCAGCAAAGAAATTCAGAACAATGTGGAGGAAATGGCAACCTTGATTGAACGGCTGACCAAAGAAACCAATGATATCTCTGGCGCGGTCGAAAATCTTCAGCATCTTATGGGCGAAGTTGCCGCGCTGGCACAACAATTTACCACAGAGTAAAAGTGCCGAACAGTTGAGGCTTAACGACGTGCAAAAACATTCTTTGAATTGTACTTCAGTACATCGCACGTGCTGGCAAAGGTGTGCCGCAAAGAACGCGAAGAACAACCGCAAAGAACACCAAAACCGACAAATGCTCCGCGCTCTTTGCGAAAGACTTTGTGACCTTTGTGGTACAACAATGCTGTCAGTGCTCAGACCATAGCCATAGCAAAGCATTGACAATCGTTTCCTTATTCTTCTCCGCAGCCACGTTCAAAAAGTGTACGGTACTGAAATTTTTACTGCTCGTTTTATGATGCGTTTTATGGGAGTTGTCTAAGCTAATTGCCAAAAATGTTTTGGTATTTGGTTGTAGATTCATATCAAAGTGCGAACTTACGGAATATCACTCTTTCATCAATTTTACTCGTAGCTTGGTATGAAATTCGTCAGCCCCTTGAATG
>Ga0272446_1002031_pt1 | contig 28356 bp, 21 predicted proteins | sample YNPCB0061_FD_194587 | JGI IMG/M metagenome (GOLD analysis project Ga0272446, IMG submission 194587) | Hot spring microbial mat communities from Yellowstone National Park, WY, United States - YNP-CB-006-1 | ecosystem: Environmental > Aquatic > Thermal springs > Hot (42-90C) > Sediment | place...
CCTAGCGGGATCGTCGGGCAGTGGCGGTGGAACACCGGCTCGCGGCGCAGCCCGTCGACGCGCGCCTCGAGGAGCGTGCCCCCCTGGCGCAGATCGTTCAGGTCGGCGAGGTCCCACGCCCGTGTCGTCGCCGCCAGCTCGCCGAGCAGCACCGCCGCGACGCGCTCCCTCTGTCCGTCGGCGGCGAGGAGCTCCTGGAAATCGGACAGCGGCGCCCCCATGAAACGCAGCTGGCGGAAGGGCGTCCCGCGATAGCGGCTCCAGACGAGCGGCAGGATGCCCACCACGACATCCCTGTCATAGGCGACGAGGACGTGCAGCCGCCCATAGCGATGGTGTCGCCACCAGCTCTCCGCCCATTCCCACGTCTGGAACGGCGTCGCGGTGCTCGACGCCGCGACGAGCGCGCGCCACGCGGGCCCGAGGGCGAGGAGGGCGGCGTCGTCGCTGACGAGCCGAACCGTGAGCGCGGAGGCCCCTTGGGTCATGAGCGGGGTCGCATGATGCGGGAGGCGCTTTCCAACCCGCAAGACCCATTTCGTGGTCACACCGGGCGAGGCCAATTATCATGCGCTCGACCGCGCGCGGGGTTGGGACGGTTGTTGCTAGGGAACCCTACCGGCCACCTCTTGTGCGGCCAATACTCGGGACGAAACGAGGCGATGGACGGTCACCCTGACAGCGAGTTGACAGGATCTCCGACGGGCACGTCGGAGGTTCGACACCCTGTCGGTCAGCCCCGGAAGCCCTTTCCGTGGAAGTGGGTGGCGGCTGCCGTCATCCTGGTGGGTCTCCTGGCCCTCGCGGTCCGGGACATCGACTTCCACCGCTTCGCCGCCACCATCGCCGCGTCGCGCTGGCCGCTCGTCGCCGCCGCCGCCGTGATCGCGCTCACGGTCTGCATGTTCGCCTGCAGCCTGCGCCTCTGGCTGCTGACGCTGCCGCTGCCGATCCCGCCGGGGCGGCGCCACATCTCGCTCGCCGAGATGACCTCGGTCTACCTCGCCTCGTCGGCGGGGCACCACCTCCTGCCCGCCCCCGGCGCCGAGGTCCTCCGCACCGTCCACCTCAAGCGCCGCTACGGCTACTCGATCGCGGCGCTCGTCGCCTCGCAGGTGGTCGATCGCGTCATCGACGCGCTCGGCCTCGGGCTCGAGATCGCCGTCGTCGCGCTCGTCGGAGAGCTGCCGCGCGCGATCCACGTCTCGCTCGCCCTCTTCGCCGTCGCCACCCTCGGCGGCGTCGGGGCCATCGTCGTCGTCGCCGCACGCCACGGCCGTCGCCGCGCCCTCGGCATCGACGCCGATGTCTCCAACCGCGGCCCGATCGCCGCCTTCATCGAGCGCCTCGGCGAGGGGGTGTGGACGCTGCGCCACCCGCGCATCTGGATGGCGTCGCTCGCCTGCTCGATCGTGAACGACATCGCGAACGCGACGACCGTCGGGCTCTGCGCCGCGGCGGCGGGTGTCACGCTCTCGCCCTCGGCCATGTTCGTCGCCGTCCTCGTTTCGCGCCTCGCCGGTCTCCTGCCGTCGACGCCGGGGCAGTTCGGCGTCATCGAGGCGGGCCTCGTGGCGGCGCTCGCCGCCTTCGGGGTCGACCAATCGGTCGCCCTCGCGGTGGCCGTGCTATACCACGCCGCGCACTTCGCCCCCATCACGCTCGTCGGGCTGTGGGAGCTCCGTCGTCAGCTGCAGCCCGTCCGCGAGACGGAGACGGGAGTCGCTCCGCCCGTCGCACCCGTCGTAGAGGAGAAGACGTGACCGAAAAGCCCCGCTCGCGCGCGCACGCCCTCTTCGCGCGCTACGTCCGCCTCGCCGAACGGCGCACGGGTCTCGTGCTGCTGTGCTTCGCGGTGTTGGCGGCCGTCGCTGGCTGGATCGTGAAGACGCGCTTCGAGCTGCGCACCGATTTCACCGAGCTGCTCCCGCCCGATCACCCGGCGGTGGTCGCGCTGCGCACCATCCCGCCCCGCCAGAAGAGCGCGACCAACCTCGTCATGCTCATCCACTCTCCGTCGCAGGAGGCGAACCAGAAGCTCGCCGAGGCGCTGCGTCCGGAGCTCGAGAAGATGATCCCGCACACCTTCTCCGAGATTCAGTGGAAGCCGGACACCGAGGTCCCCGACTACGGCGCGAAGTGGAAGTGGCTCTACGCCGATCTGGCCGATCTCGAGCGCGCCGAGGACCTCCTCGATCGCGTCATCGCCAAGCGCGGCAACCCGCTCGCAGCGCCGATCTCCGACGAGGATCCCGACGACGAGCTCAAGAAGCTGCGCGAGCGCCTCAACCAGAAGGTCCCGCAGGCGCCGGGCCCGCCGGGCAAGCCACCGTCGAGCTACTTCGAGCACCAGGACCCGCCCGCCGAGGGCGGCCAGCACTGGCTCGGCATCATGATGTGGCGCAAGCGCGACGGCCTGGCGACGCGCGGCGACCACGACACGCTGAACGCCGTGCGCGACATCGTCGCGCGCGTCAACGCGTCGTCGTTCCACCCGCAGATGAAGGTCGACTACACCGGCCACATCGCGGCGGCGATCGAGCAGCAGAACGGCGTGCGCGACGACCTGCAGCTCGCGACGATGACGGTGCTCTTCATCGTGCTGTTCGTGATCTGGCTCTACTTCCGACGGACGGCGCTCATCTTCGTCATCGGCGCGCCGGCGGTGCTCGGCGTCACCGTGTCGATCGCCATCGCGCTCCTCACCATCAAGTACCTCAACGTCAACACCGCCTTCCTGATCTCGATCATCCTCGGCAACGGCATCAACTCGCCGATCATCCTCCTCGCGCGCTACGGCGAGGAGCGCCACAAGAGCCGCCCCGTCGGAGAGGCGCTGGTCACGTCGATGGCCGAGACGCTCCTCGGGACGCTGACGGCGATGGCGGCGGCGTCGATCGCCTACGGCTGTCTGCTCCTCACGAGCTACCGTGGCTTCAGCCAGTTCGGCCTCCTCGGCGGCGTCGGCATGCTGCTCGTCTGGGTGCTGACCTTCCTCCTCGTCCCGCCGCTGGTGATCCTCGGTGAGCGCCTCCGCCCGGGCGCGCTCACGCCGCGCACCAACCTCTTCCGCAAGCCCTTCGCGCTCATCGGGCGCCTCTCCGAGCGCGCCCCCAGCGTGCTCCTCGTCTGCACCATCGTCGGGCTCGTCGGCGCGACGCCCTACGTCCTCAAGATGGTGAAGGACCCCATCGAGTGGGACATCCGCAAGCTCGACACCGACGCGACGCCGTCGAACAACCTGTGGGCGCGCATGGACGTCCTCGGGATGGGCGACGTCGGCGCCGGCTACATCGGCAACAACGCCGTGTTCCTCGTGGACTCGCCCGATCAGGCCGACGCCGTCGCCGAGGCGGTGCGCAAGGCGGACGCCGCGCGCGGCCCCGAGCACTGCCTGAAGGCGGTGCGCACGCTGAACGACACGCTGCCGACGAAGCAGGACGACAAGCTCGAGCTCCTCGCGCGGGTGCGGCGCAAGATCGATCGCCACGTCGACAAGATGAGCGACGACGAGAAGCGCGAGGTCCAGGCGTGGCGCCCGCCCGACTACCTGCGCACGCTCACCGTCGACGATCTGCCGCGCATCGTGCGCGAGGCGTTCACCGAGACGGACGGCCAGCGCGGGCGGCTCATCGGCGTCGACGCCGACTACGCCACCTACTCCGACTGGGAGGGGCACTCGCTCATGCGCATGTCGAAGGCGCTCACCGTCGACGCGCTGGGCAAGCGCTGGACGGCGGCGTCGGCGGCGACGGTGTTCGCCGGCATGCTCGAGACCCTCATCGCCGATGGGCCGCGCATCACCTACGTCGCCATCGCCGGCGTCGTGCTCCTCGTGCTGTTCGCCTTCGGCCTCCTCGGCGCGATCCCGGTGCTGCTGTCGCTGGGCATCGGCGTCTTCGGGTGGGGCGCCACGATGGGGTGGCTGAATCTGAAGATCAACTTCATGAACTTCGTCGCGCTGCCGATCACGCTCGGCGTCGGCGCCGACTACGCCGCCAACATCTGGGCGCGCCTGCGCAAGGACGGCCTCGGCAAGCTCCACGACGTCATCGCCGACACCGGCTCCGCCGTCGCGCTCTGCTCGCTGACGACGATCATCGGCTACAGCTCGCTCCTCATGTCGCACAACAAGGCGCTGCGCACGTTCGGCCTCGCCGCCGATCTCGGCGAGGTGACGACGCTGCTCGCGGCGCTCGTCGCGCTCCCGGCGCTGCTTCGCCTGGTGCGTCGTCGCGAGGTCGCCGCCGCGACGGCCGCCGCCCCGGCCAGCGACGAGCCGGTGCGCACCGACGACGCCGCGCTCGACGAGCTCGCGGACGACGCCGCCAACGACGACGGCGAGGCGCCGCGCCGGAGGGCCTCGGGGGATCGCGAGTGAAGCAAGCGGGGGGGAGCGATCGACGACGGGGGCTCGTCGACGTCGTCGGCCTGGGCGCCGTCGGCATGGCGCTCCTCGCGGTCCCGGCGTCGGTCTATCGCATCGACCGGCTGACCGAGGACTGCTCGCGCTGGCCGTCGGTGGGCCGCGGCGTGGCGCTGAGCGCGATGTACCTCGCCGGCGTCGGCCTCCTCACGCTCGCCTGGCGCCGCGCCGCCCGCGCGCGCGCGTCGATGCGCGAGGTGCTGCTCGCCGCTGCCGCCGTCCACGCCATCGCGCTCGTCGTCGCGCCGTTCCTCTCGTACGACAGCGTCTGCTACGCGGCGATCGGTCGCGTGATGAGCATCTTCGGCGGCTCGCCCTACGCGCCGCTCTCGGACGCGCTCCCCGCCGCCGATCCGCTCTACGTCGCGCTCCCCGCGGCCTGGCAGCACGCGCCGTCGGCCTACTGGGGCGGCTTCAACGCGCTCTCGTCGGGCATTGCCCGCCTCGCAGGGACCAACCTCACGCTGGCCCTGCACCTGTTCCAGCTGGTCGGGATGCTCGCCATCCTCGGCGCGGCCTGGCTCACCGGCCGCGCCGTCGCCGAGCACCGCAACGACCCCGACGCCGGGGCGCGCGCCGCGGCGCTGGTCGCCTTCTCGCCGCTCGCGATCGTCGAGGCCACCTTCAACGCCCACAACGACGCGCTCCTCGCGCTCTCCGTCGCGGTCGGCGTGCTCTTCATCGTGCGCGGCCGCCCGCTCGCCGGCCTCGTCGCCTTCGGCGGGGGCCTCGCGGTGAAGGCGAGCGCGCTCCTCATCGTCGGGATGCAGACCGTCGCCGCCGGGCTCGCGCGCCTGCCGCGCCGCCTCGCCCGACTCGCGCTCGAGCCGCGCCTCCTCGTCACCGCCGGCCTCGGCGTCATCGCCGTCGGCGGCCTCGGGCTCTACGTGCTGCTCGCGCGCTTCCCGACGCTGCACGCCTACACCGCCGTCGTCGGCCGCCCCGACGAGCTCTACCCGCACTGCACCCGCTCCGTCGAGTGCCTGCCGCGCGCCGCGCTCCACCTCGGGCTCGGCCGTCCGATGGCCGCCTTCGTCGTCGGGCTCGCCTTCCGCGCCGCCGGCGCGCTCTGGCTGATGTACGCCGCCTGGCGCGCCGCGCTCCCGTGGCTGTCGAACGCCCCGTCGCTGCGCCGCACCGCCACGCCGACCGCCGCCACCTCCGAGACGCTCGGCTGGCTCGGCACCGGCATTTTTGTCTACTATCTATTCTTCCACGGCTTCATGCAGTCGTGGTACCTGCTGTCGCTCCTGCCGCTGCTCCCGTTCGCGACGGCGCGTGTGCGACCGCTCATGGAGCTCTTCTGCACCACCTCGCTGGCCTACTACGCGATCCGCCTCACGCTCTCCTGCGAGTCGTCCCCCGTCGCGACGGTGGCGAAGGAGATCTCCGAGGCGATGCTGGTGATCCTGCCGCCGGCGATCGCGCTCTTCGTCGAGATCCACCGCTGGCGCACGCGCTGCGGCGCCGCGGCGGAGCCGGTCTCGCTCCCCGCCGCGGACACCGACCTCGCCGCGTAGCCGCGCGCCCTAGGCGGCGGCCGCGATCGCGCTCTTCACGTCCCGCATGCGGACGAACTCGGCGCCGCGCGCGCGGAAGTAGCGGATGGTCTCACGCAGCGTCTCGACGGCGCGCTTGCCCGTCCCGAAGCGGCAGTCGAGCGGGATCGGCTCGCGCGTGACGTCGGTGAACTCCCACGGGTGGAAGAACAGCACCACCGGATCGCGCATCTGCCCGAGCGCCGCCTCGCGGATGAAGCGCGGCAGCCGAATCAGCGACGGCGCGGTCGAGGCCGGCACGCGCCGCACGCCGTCCTGCACCGACGGGCGCTTGAGCAGCGACCCCGGCTTGTGACGCCCCTCCGACGAGTCGAGCGTGTAGCCCGCGTCGCGGAGGAACGGCACGTACGACGCCGGGAAGTCGAGGTTCGGCGCGCGGAACGACGTCACCGGCCCGAACTGCCGCAGCACCGCCGACGCGTCGACGATCTCGCGCCGCGCCGCCTCGGGATCGAGGTCGCCGAACCGCCGGTGGGTGTCGCCGTGGCAGCCCAGCTCGTGCCCATCGTCCAGGATTCGACGGATGGTGGTAGGAAATCGACGGGCGACATCACCGGTGGTGAAGAACGTCCCTAACTCCCCCTCGTCCTTGAGCAGGGCGAGCAGGGCGGGCATGCCCTCCTCGATGCCGCGATAGCTCGTAAGGTACGGAGGGCAATCGTGTTCTACGTCGATCGTGATGCAAACTTGCATTGGGGTCTCGTTCCTCTGACTCTACCACCACCCCGGCCCCGTCCGTGACGGTCAGGTGGCGCGTCCATTGCTTCTTGGGGCCGCAACCGGTTCCGCCGGGCCCCTCATGCAAGATTTCCTCCTGAACAACTGGCGTACCTTGAATCGCCGCTACCGGGAAGTTCGGATGGTGGCGCGCGGGCTCCTCGACGCCGATCACCCCATCCTCGCGCAGATCGTCCCGATGCGGCGGTGCAACCTCGCGTGCACCTACTGCAACGAGTACGACAAGGTCTCGGATCCGGTGGCGCTCGACGTGATGCTGCGCCGGATCGACCGCCTCGGCGAGCTCCGCACCGAGATCGTGACGATCTCCGGCGGCGAGCCGCTGATGCACCCGGATCTCGACGCCATCATCCGCCGCATCCGCGAGCGCGACATGCTGGCGGGGATCATCACCAACGGCTTCTATCTCGGCCCCGATCGCATCAAGCGGCTCAACGCCGCTGGGCTCGAGTATCTCCAGATCTCGATCGACAACGTCCAGCCGGACGACGTCTCGCAGAAGAGCCTCAAGACGCTAGACAAAAAACTGCAGCACCTCGCCGAGCACGCCGAGTTCCACGTGAACATCAACTCGGTCGTCGGCGCCGGGATGCCCAACCCCGAGGACGCGCTGACCATCGCGCGCCGCGCGCACGAGCTCGGCTTCTCGACGACGGTCGGCATCATCCACGACGAGACCGGCGCGCTCCGCCCGCTCTCGCCGCGCGAGGTGGCCATCTACGACGAGTGCGTGCGCCTCGGCGAGGGGCTCTACTCGCGCATCAACGACTTTCAGCGCAACCTGATCGAGGGCAAGCCCAACGACTGGAAGTGCCGCGCCGGCGCTCGCTACCTCTACATCTGCGAGGACGGCCTGGTGCACTACTGCTCGCAGCAGCGCGGCGCGCCCGCCAAGCCGCTCCTCGAGTACACCGTCGAGGACATCCGCCGCGAGTTCGTGACGCCGAAGGACTGCGCGCCGTTCTGCACCATCGGCTGCGTGCACCGCGCGTCGACGCTCGACCGCTACCGCCCGACCTCGCTCCTCTCGAAGCGGCCCACGATGCCGTCGGCCCAGATGATGGCGCCGACGCCGCACGCCACGGCGCCGAAGCCCTCGACCCATCTCCCGGTGGTGCAACCGTGAAGATTGCTCTCGTCTGCGACTGGTACCTGCCGCGCGTCGGCGGCCTCGAGATGCAGATGCGCGACCTCGCGCGCGAGCTCGTCGTTCGCGGTCACGAGGTGCACGTCATCACCGCCACGCCGGCCGCCGCCAACACGCGCCTCGGCATGCACGGCGTCGAGGAGGCGAACGGCGTCCGCGTGCACCGCCTCGACGTCGCGCTCGCGCCCAAGCTGAACACCATCCGCTCGACGAAGGCGCTCGAGCCGCTCGAGGCGATCATGCGCCGCGAGCGCTTCGACGTCATCCACTGCCACACCGCGCTCTCGCCGCTCGCCCACGGCGGCGCCTACGTCGCGCGCCGCCTCGGCATCCCCAGCGTCCTCACCGAGCACAGCGTCCTCAAGGGCGCGGGCGCGATGGTGCTGCGCGCGATGGACAAGCTCTACGGTTGGGCCGAGTGGCCGACGGTGCTGACGGCGGTCTCGACGTACGTCGCGCGCGAGCTCGCCGCGGTGACGGGGCGCGAGGACGTCCACGTCCTCCCAAATGGTGTCAATCACAAAGAGTGGCTGCCCGCGCGCCCCGGCGACGATCGTACGGTGCGCGTCGTGTCGACGATGCGCCTCACCAAGCGCAAGCGCCCCGTCGACATCGTGCGCGCCATTCCGCGCGTGCACGCCCGCCTCGGTGACGGCGAGCCGCGCCCGGTCTTCACGCTCGTCGGTGGCGGCCCCGAGGAGGCGCGCGTGCGTCGCGAGGCCAAGCGCCTCGGCGTCGAGGAGCACCTCGAGGTCCTCGGCTGGCGCCCGCGCCCCGAGGTGAAGGAGGCGCTCGCGTCGAGCTCGGTGTTCGTGCTCCCGACGTCGAAGGAGGCGCTGTCGATCGCCACGCTCGAGGCGCTCTCGGCGGGCCTGCCCGTCGTAGCGATGAACCACGGCGGCGTCGGCGACATCGTCGAGGACGGGCGCGAGGGCTTCCTCGTCGCCGACAGCGACGAGTTCGTGGAGCGCATCGTCGAGCTCGTGCGCGACGCGACGCTGCGCCAGCGCATGGCGGAGGCGGGGCGCGCGCGCGTCGCCACGTTCGGCTGGGACGCGGTCATCGCCCGCCACCTCGAGGTCTACGCCATTGCGATGGGGCGCCCCGACGTCGACGTCGCCGCGGCCGCCGCCCTCGCCGCCTCGGCGAAGCCCTGGTACCCCGAGACGCGCGTCGCGTAGCTGATATACTCGCGGCGTGGCCGCCGCCGACGACGACGACATGATCCCCGCTCCGCCGCTCGCGCGCGCGGAGGTGGAAGATGGCCTGCGCGGCGTCTACGCGCAGCTCACCACGCAGAGCCTCACCAACGCCGACGTCCAGGCGACGCTGCGCGCGCTCGTCGACACCCTGGTGGCGTCGGGCACGCTCCCGCCCGAGCAGTTCGAGCGCCGTCGCCAGAAGGAGCTCGACAAGACCACCGAGCGGCTGCGCGCGCGCCCCGTCGTGCGGCTGGCGATCGCCGACGACAAATACGCCATCAAAGACACGCCGCAGATCGACTGCGAGTCGATCATCCCGATCTGCAAGGCGCGCTGCTGCCGCATGACGGTGCCGCTGTCGTCGCAGGATCTCGACGAGCGGGTGCTCGTCTGGGACTACGCGAAGCCGTACGAGCTCCGCCGCGCCTCCGACGGCTGGTGCGTCCACTCGGATGCGAGCACGCGCGGCTGCACCGCCTACCACCGCCGGCCGAGCGTCTGCCGCACCTACGACTGCCGCAAGGACCGCCGCATCTGGCGCGACTTCGAGCGTCGCATCCTCACCGACCCCAGCCTCTAGAGCGCACCTCACTCGGATTGAATCTGCTGCGACGCGCTCCTCGCACGCCCAACCTCGACTCGGGCTCGACCGTCTCGCGACGATCAATCCGAGTGAGGTGCGCTCTAAAAAGGCGAAAGGGCTGGACCTGTCCCCCCGACGGTCCAGCCCTTCGCGCGAATACTCCTCGAAGGTAACGGGTTTGTCGGGTTCTGGTTGTATTTTGGCTTACTGTAATGTCATTTTCTGAATGAGAATTTCGTGCGCGCCCCCGCCTTTTGACTGACAAAGGGGAGCTAAGGGTCCCCCATGAGGGTCTCCTTCCACGACGAACCGAGGACGGCCGGCGACGGACGGAAGCGAACGTGGTGGGGCGCCAGCCACTCGAGCTCACCGACGCGATAGCCGAGCTCGAGGAGGCAGCGCGCGTGGAACCCCGACAGCCAGGGGTGCCCGACGTAGAACGCCTGCTCGCGCACGCGCGCCGGCCAGTCTCCGTCGGAGGTCACGACGAGCGCCTCGCGGTGGCCGAGCGCGAGGAGGATGCGCCCTGCGTTGCGCAGGTTCGTCGTCGTGTGGCGCGCGCACGGCTCGACGACGATGCGCGCCGGATCGACGCCGCGCTCGACGAGCCACTCGCGCATGAGGAGCGCCTCGTTGTCGGCGGAGTGCACCGCGCCGCCCGAGACGATGAGCGCGGAGGCGAGGCCGTCGTCGATCGCCCTCAGCGCGCGCTCGAGTCGCGCGATCGCCTTCGGGTGGAGCCCGGCGCGCCAGCCGAAGCGCGGCGTGAAGCCAGGGACGACGACGAAGGGGAAGGTCGCCCGCGGGTCGACGGGCGGTGGCGTGCGCGGCTGGAGCGCCGCGACGTCGACGGGGCGACCGCGGTGCGTGGGCACGCAGCGGCAGCGCAGCGCGGACCGGAGGTCCGTCCCCGTCGCGGTCGCTGGCTGCCGGGTCATTGGGTGAGCAGAGTACGCGCTTCCGCAGGCAAACGCAGCGTCGTATTCTGACGACCATGCAACGCCTGCGTGTCCTATCGGTGACGGTCCTCCTCGGCGCCGTCGCGTGCGCCCAGTCCGATCCCCTCACCGCGGCGCTTCCACCCCTGCCACCGACGGGCGGCGCGCAGGTCACCTTCGCCGGCCGCCTCACCGAGAGCAACGTCGACACCGAGCGCCCGACGGGGACCGCGGTCCAGGGGCTGCCGGGAGACTTCTTCCTGCGCAACGACAAGGTCCGCGTCGTCATCCAGGCGCCGGGGCGCGCCATCGGCCCCTGTCCCTTCGGCGGCAACCCCATCGACATGGCGCTCCTCGACGGAGAGGACGAGTTCGGCGAGCTCTCGCCGTTCCTCCAGCTCGGCCGCACCATCAAGTGGGAGCGCGGCGAGATCCTCCGCGACGGCAGCGCAGGCGGCGCGGCGGTGGTGCGCTTCTGGGGCAGCGACGCCGCGAACGACTTCATCAACCTGAAGGGCATCGGCGGCTTCACCGCGGTCATCGACAACGAGTACGCCGCGGCGGTGGCGCTCGGCTGGCGCGCGGCGGTGACCTACATCCTCGAGCCGGGCGCGGCGCGGCTGCGCGCCATCTACACCTTCCACAACGCCAGCGACACGGATCGCACGACGACGTGGGGGACGCTCTCGGACAGCGGCTCGACGCGCGAGGTGTTCCACCCCGGCATCGGCTTCGGCGGCGCCGGCTTCGAGGCGCTGCTCGACACGTCGTCGCGCCCGGTGCAGTGGGGCGCGGTGATCGGCGACCAGGCGAGCTACGGCATCGTCCCCGTCGGTGACCAGGCGGTTCGCAACGGCACCGGCCTGGCGATCGCCGGCGTCCTCGTCGAGGTCTACGGCATCGACTCGCCGCTGCTCGCCTTCGGCCCCGAGGGGCAGACGCTCACCATCAAGACGGGCGCGACCGCGACGCGCGAGATCCAGCTCGTCGTCGGGCGCGATCTCGGCGCGGTGAGCGCCGAGGCGGCGGCGGCGCAGGGCGAGGAGCGCGTCGCGGTGAGCGGCACCGTCACCGGCCCCTCGGGTGCGCCGCTCCCCGGCGCGCGCGTGGCGCTGCTCGATCCCTCGCGCCCCGTCGGTGACGACGTCGCCGGCGTCGGCAGCGCGGACGCCGACGGGCGCTTCACGCTGTTCGTCCCGCCCGGCTCGTACGCCGCGCTCGCCGAGGGCGCCGCGCGCCTCCGCAGCCCGAAGACGATGGTGAGCGCGCCGGCGGCGAACCTGACGCTGACCGCGCCCGCGCCCGCGCTCCTGTCGTACACCGTGAAGGATCGCGCCGGCGCCTTCATCCCCGCGAAGATCCGCGTGCTCGGCGACGCGCCGGCCACGGACGCGATCCTCCGCGATCCGGCGCCGACGAAGCTGCCGCCGCACACCGCAGCCGCGCTGCACTCGCGCGCCGGCGACTCGTCGAAGAACGACGCCTGGGACCACCCCATCCCGCTCGCGCCCGGGCGCTACCGCGTGATCGTCTCGCGCGGCCCCGAGTGGAGCCTCGACGAGCGCGTCATCGACCTCGGCGCCGCCGGGATGCAGATAGACGCCGTCCTCGATCACGTCGCGCCGACGCCGGGCTACGTCGCGAGCGACTTCCACCAGCACGCGCAGTGGTCGCCCGACTCGCCGACCGCGCCCGCCGACCGCGTCCTCAGCTACCTCGGCGACGGCGTCGACTTCATCTCCTCGTCGGAGCACGACTTCATCTACGACTACGCCCCGGTCATCGAGCGCCTCGGGGCGCGGACCCTCCTCGCCAGCGCGGTCGGCGTCGAGACGACGCCGTTCGCCTATGGCCACTTCATCGCCTTCCCGCTGAACATCGACCCGCTCTCGCCGAACGGCGGCGCGCTCGACTGGGGCGGCGGGGAGCTCGGGCGCGGGCTGCCGCCGCCGATGATCTTCTCGGGGCTGCGCTCGCTCGGCGCGCGCGTCGTGCAGGTGAACCACCCGCGCTCGAGCCCCGGCGACTTCTCCGACTTCCAACAGGCCTTCGATCGCGCCGGCCTGCGCTTCGACTTCGCGGCGCGCGGCTTCTACGGCGATCGCGACCTCATGCCCGTCGAGGCGGCGCAGCTCGGCCTGCCGCCCGACGCGCAGATGTTCGACGCCACCTTCGACGCCGTCGAGATCTACAACGGCTTCACGCTGCCGAAGGTGCCGGTCGACGGCGAGCGCCTCGACGTGAAGGCCGAGCTGAACCTGCGCGACTTCATGAACTTCCTCTCGTTCGGCTTCACCCCGACGCCTACGGGGGTGTCCGACTCGCACTACCTCTACGGCGAGGGCGGCGGCCTCCCGCGCACCCTCGTCCGCGTCCCCGACGACAGCCCGACGGCGATCGCGGCCGGCCTCACCGACGCGGTGGTGGCGACGGTGTCGGGGCGCGGCGTGCCGAAGGACATCGTGGTGACGAACGGTCCCTTCCTCCAGCTGCGCGTGGGGGGCGGCGCGACCGCGAACATCGGCGCGACGGTGACCGCGCCCGGCGACGGCAAGATCCCGGTGCACGTCGACGTGACCGCGCCGCCGTGGGCCCCCATCGACACCATCGAGCTCTTCGCCAACTCGACCTTCGACATCCCGCTGCCGAAGGGGATGGAGCAGCAGAAGCTGGTCCCGCTGCTCTGCTTTACGACGCGCGCGACGCCGTCGGCGCGCTGCCAGGCCGCCGTCGGGGGCGCGCGCCCGCTCACCGTGCGCACCGTCGAGACCGTCGCCGGCGTCGCCGCCTCGGCGCGCCTCGAGGCCTCGATCGACGCCGTCGTCGACGCTGCCGACGTCGCCGCGCGCACCCGCACCGGCGCGCAGGGGCGCGACTTCTGGATCCTCGCGCGGACCTTCGGGGACGTCGGCCTCTTCCCGGTCGTCCCCGTCCTCGACGAGCCGGTGTCGACCACTGACCTCGTCGAGCAGAAGCCGCTCCAGGGCAAGGGCGTCCCCGCCTTCGCCTTCACCAACGCGGTGTTCGTGGATGTCGACGGCGGCGGCTGGCGTGCGCCGTTCTCGCCCTGATGCCCGACGCCCGCGGCGGGCCCGGAGCGCTCCAGCTACATGATGATGGAGAGGTCGACCGCGAAGATCTCGACGAAGAACAGCGCCGGATCCACCTGCTGATTGATCGCGTAGCTCGACACGATCCCGCGCCCACCCTCGGTGCGGAGGTTCGCCCAGAAGCCGTAGGCTCCCGTGAACTTCGGCACGCCGTGCCCGGCCACCGTCGCCAGCTGCCACTTCGCGTCGGCGTCGCGCTGGGCGATGCGCAGCTGCAGCACCGTCGAGTCCTGGTACGCGATCACCACGCGCCCACCGACGATCCCGATCGACGACGAGTCGCCCACCAGGTGGAAGACCGGCGAGTCGAGGCCGTCGAGCGTCTGCTCCGACTTTGGGCGATAGCCGTCGTCGGCGACCTCCGGCATCTTCGTCCCGGAATTGATGTAAAGCAGATTATCCCGCGTCGCGTCGACGTACGAGATGTGCGCCACGCCGTTCTGGTCGTACGCCAGCGACGGATAGAGCCCCACGTCGCCGGTGTCGCGGCCCTCCGGCGTCTCGCCGTCGAGGATGGTGGGCGTCCCCCACATCGACGCCGCCGGGATGTACTCGATGAAGCGCAGGTTGCCGCGCGCCCGGTCGTAGTAGGCGATCCCCGGCGTCCCGTCGATCTTCCGCGCCAGCGACGGCATGAGCGCGATCACGTCGGGGTGCAGCAGCTCCGGCGGCGTCCCCCCGTCGGGCACGTCGGCCTCCGCGATCTCGCGGCGGTCGAGCACCTTGATGTCCCAGTCCTCTTTGCGCGTCGGCAGCGGCACCTTCGCCTGCGCGAAGCGCAGCTGCCCCTCGCGCTTGCCGCCCATCGTCGACGACGTGATCGCCGTGTACGCGATCGCCGGCTTCCCGTCGGGCCCGACGGACATCGAGGCCCAGCGCCCCATGTCGTCCTTCGACGCGTCGATGGCGCTGCCGATGCCGTCGACCTCGTACGTCGCCCAGCGGATCACGCTGAAGTAGGCGAACTTGAGCCGCTTGTTGGTGGCGTCGTAGTAGGCGACGATCGGCTCGCCCTTCTGGTTGATCCCGATCGACGCGTAGCGCCCGACGTCGTCGCCGTTCGAGCTGATGCCGCCGCGCACGCGCGACCCGAACACCGTCGGCGCCTCGTCGGGCACGCCGTCGACGTAGTCCCAGTTCGAGACCACGCCCGGCGGCGTCACGTGCCCGATCATGAGGTCGCCGTACGTCGAGTTGTAGGCCGCGACGTAGGCGTCGCTCCCCAGCATGGTCATCGAGGCGTAGCGCCCGGTGTCGCCGAGGTTGAGGTCGGCGTTGCAGACGCACATGTTCTCTTCGCAGGCCGGCACCTCACCGACGGCGCACTTCATCTTCGCGCAGTCGTCGGCGATCTGGCACTGGAGGCCGTTGCCGTTGCAGCCGCAGCCCGCCGCCAGCGCACCCGCCGCGACGACGGCGAGCGCGCGGATCACCTCACCCGCCGACGCCGACGAGCGACGCCGAAGACGCACCAGGAGGAACAGGCCCGCGACCACCAGCGCGATGGCGCCGCGCGTGGTCGCGCCACCGTCGACGTTCGCGCCGCCCACCGCGCAGCCGCAGCCGCCGGCCGCCGGCGGGTCGGTCGTGCGCCCGTGGAAGCCGAAGAGCGGCGCGGTGTCGATCGGCGCCTCGTGCACCAGCCCCGCCTCGTCGCGCACCGCGACCACCAGCTGCTTCGAGAAGTCGGCGGTGATGCGCTTCACGTCGGAGAGGGTCAGCGTCTCCTGCTTCGACCAGGTCGTCCGCTCGCCGTTCGTCTCACGGTAGGCGTACTCCAGCGCGTCGTCGGGCGACACGATGTCGAAGCCGCCGAAGTGGAGCAGCTGCTTGTCCTGGTCGTCGCGGCGCGGGTGGAGCTCCGGCGGCATCGAGTCGATCAGCACCTCGACCTTGGCCGGCGTCGTGTCCTCGGTGAGCCACTCGTCGACGAGACGCGAGCGCACCTCGATGGTGTGGCGCCCCTGCAGGAGGAACGCGTCGTCGGCGATCACCGGGTGGCGCTCGGTCGTCCAGGCGCGCCACATCCCGCCATCGATGCGCCAGCCGAACTCCACCTGCTTTCCGGCCGGCGGCGCCTCGAGCGTGTCGAGCGCCAGCGCCACGCGCGGCTTCTCGTCGGTCTTCGGCGGCTGCCCGTTGACGAAGAGCTTCGACAGCTCCTCCTTCGTCGGGACGATCACGCGCTCGACGGTGGCGCGGGTGCGCTGCTCGCCCGCCACGCGCGGGTGCGCCGGGTCGCTCCAGTCGATGAGCGGCGCAGGCGCGCCCTTCTTGATCGACGCATAGATCCCGAGGAAGTCGTCCTCCGACGTCTGCACCTTCGCCAGCGAGATGTTGTCAAGCGAGAACCCGCTGATCGACGGCAGCGCGATCGTCGGCAGGTTGCTGCCGATGGCGCTGGTGGCGATGTTGAGCAGCGTCGGGAACACCGACGCCAACATCGCCGGATCCTCCGCGAGGAGGTCGGTGTTCGACACGCGCACCGTGACGTTTGCGGCGTTCAGCCCGCTCAGCATCGGCTGCAGCGCGGGCTGCATCTGCGCGTTCTTGGTCACCGTCAGGTTGACGCCGACGTTCAGGTCCACCCCGACGGTGAAGAGGCGCGCGAACCGCTCCTCGACCCAGCCGTAGAAGTCGACGCGGAGGTCCTTCACCGCGAGGTTGATCAGCGGATCGGTCATCGTGCCGGCGCCGATGGTGAAGTTGAGCGGCACCTGCGGCCGCACGACGAGCGCGAGCGGCGCCTTCTTGTTCTCGATGAGCTTATCGAGCGAGTTGACGATGACCGACAGCGTCCCGCCGTTGAGCTGCGGGATGGTGCTGCCGCCGATCGAGAGGCAGAGCGTGCCCGAGTTGTAGATGTGGAACCCGGCGAGATCGAGGAACGTGCGCGATACGCCGATGGCGACGTCGGTGGCGGGATCGGGGCTGCCGGCGAACTCACCCGCCGGCTGCAGCGTGTAGTCCTTCCGCGTCGGGTTGAAGGGCAGCATCCACGGCTGCGCGGCGAGCTCCGGCGTCGGGCGGTTCGGCACGCACAGCGACGGCTCCGACGTGAGCCCCGGCGCGCGCGTCGTCTGATCGCGGTCGCTGTTGAGGCCCGACATCACGCCGAGGGTGAGGCCGCCCGACTTCGCCGAGACGTAGCCGCCCGGCAGGAGGAAGACCTCGAGGTTGGTGTTCGCCGGCGGGTTGAAGCTCTTCAGCACGTTGCCCGAGTCGAACGTCCCCGCGAGCCCGAGCGGATCGGGGAGGAAGCTCTGCACGAGCGCGTCGAGCTGCGGCCGGATGAGATCGAGGACCAGGTTGACGAGGAGCTGGCCGAAGTTCGTGTTGAACAGATCCGACAGCGCGCTGCCGATGTAGTTGACGAAGTCGCCGAGGAAGCCGCACCCGTTGGTGCCGCTGATGTCGATGTGCTGAATCGAGACGTCGTTGAGGCGCAGCGTCAGCTTGCCCGTCGTGGGATCGATCCCGAGGCCGATCTGCGCGCGGAGCTTGATCGGGTCTTTGTTGGCGGGGTTGCCGTAGTGGCCGCTGGCGAAGTTGAGCGTGCAGCTCCCGCTCGACGTGATGACGTTGAAGATGTCGAGGTTGTAGCCAAGCCCGAGGCCGAAGTTGAAGTCGAACGACACGTCGACGTTGATCACCGGCGGCGACCCGTCGGGCACGTCGATCTTGATGCCGTTCTTCCCGTCGGACGACGTGAGCTGCAGGTTCGCCGTGCAGCCCTCGGCCGGCGCACAGCCGGAGCTCACGCCGCCGCACACCGTGATGCGCGCGACGACGGGGAACGAGTTCGGCCCGAAGCCGGTTTTCCGCTGGACGCAAAAGCCCTTCTGGAGCTGCGGCCCGAGGAGATCGAGGATCACCGACGTGAGCTTGTCGACGCCAGGCTTGGTGATGCGCGCCTGGACGCCACCCTCGATGATTTGATCCGACGGGAAGCCGTGGGGCTTCGGCTGGGCCGGCAGCGGCTTCAGCCCTGCGCAGCCACTTCCGCCCGTCGAGCCGCACCCGAGACCGAGCGCAAGAGTGAGAGTGACCACCGCGAACGACACGCGCGGGGCGAGGCGCCACGTCATTACGACCCTCCGATTTAGGCTAGGAACCGAGTACGAGCGTATCGACCGCGCGTCTGCGCGTCAACGCGCGCTCGACGGGACGAGCAGGAAAGAGCGGAGTAGGGCGGGGTAGGGAGCGCGATTACTCGCCGCTCATTCCGGCCAGCAGGTGAGCGCACCCGAGTAGAAGTCGGGCATCGCCGTACAAATCTTGTAGCCGTTCACGTCGCACTTCGTGTTGTTGGGGCCGCCGCAGCTCGCGTCGCCGGTGCAGCGCTTCGAGCAGAAGCGCTCGAAGGTGGCGTCGTTGAGGACGCAGGTCGACCCCATCTTGCAGTCGTCGTTGGTGCGGCAGGGATCGCAGAGGTCGCCGTTCTTCACGCAGCCGCCCGCGCGCGGAAGGCAGGCTTTGAGGATGGCGCCGGTGACGTCCTGGGCGTTGTCGCAGATCGACCAGAGGAACATCGCCGCGGCGCCGGGGCAGTCCATGTCGCCGTTGCAGCCCTTCGAGCAGTACCCCTTGCCGTCGTTGCCCTTCACGCAGATCGGGAACTGCGAGGGGCAGTTCTCGTTGATCACGCAGCCGTCGCACATCGAGCGGCGCAGGCACTTCTTGACCATGTCCCAGTCGGTGCCGCAGCGGAACTCGCTCGGGCAGTCGTCGTCGCTGTTGCAGCTCCCGGTGCAGAAGGCGTCGGGGTCGGCCTCGAGCGGCGCGGGCGGGTTGGCCTTGGGATCCTTGTTCTTGCGGCAGGTCGGCGCAGCGTTGGGATCGCCGGTGTTGTCGCAGGCCGTGACGTCGAGGACGCAGCTCTTGCCGTAGAGCACCGGCGCCCCTTGCGCGTCGACGGCGTAGGCGACCTTGTTGCAGGTCGTCCCGATCGCCGGATCGGTCACGCCGCAGTCGTACCCGACGGGGCAGCCGCTCGCGCCGATGTTCGCCGAGCAGGGCTTCGTGCACACCTTCGGGCCGCCGTTGAGCCCGGGCGCGCAGCGCTGCCCGACGACGTTGCAGTCGCCGTCCGCCTTGCAGGGGGTCCCGATCTTGGTGGGCGAGCCACACCCCATCGCCAGGACCACCACCACTCCGATCACACCACGATAAGCCAGTCGCATGGCCGGCTTCGTAGCCGGCCAGCGACGGAGATGTCAACCCCTCTTGACGAAGGGGGGTTGCACGCGGTACGAGGCGCCTCAGGTCCCGGGGAGGAGCTTCCATGCGTTTCGCGAATCGATTTGGTGTCCTGGCGCTCACGGTTGGTCTCGCGCTCGCCGGCTGCTCGCAGACCTACACCGACGACACGATGAATCGTGGCGGCAACGGCGGCGACGCCAGCTACGCCCCCGGCCCCTTCGGCTACGCCGTCGGCTCGACGATCTCGAACATCACCCTCGTCGGGAAGATGGATCCGGGCGGCCCGTCGGGGAGCGCCGACTACTCGGCGATGCCGATGCAGACGTTCAAGCTCGGCGACTACTACAAGAAGGACTACAAGCTCATCGTCCTCGGCGGCGTCGCCGGGTGGTGCAAGTACTGCAACGAAGAGCAGCCCGAGATGAACCGCCTCTACGGGCAGTACAACCCGCAGGGCGTGCAGTTCATCCTCGGCCTCGCGCAGAGCTTCGCGACGAAGGCCTCGGACATCGGCCCGGCGACGGAGGACGACCTCAACCGCTGGGCGCGCCTCCACGGCACGCACATGCCGATCGGCCTCGATCCGAACGAGCAGCTCCAGCAGTTCGCGCCCGACATCGGGTCGTGGCCGCTCACGATCATCATCGACGCGTCGAACATGCAGATCGTCGACTTCTTCACCGGCGCGCAGACCGCCAAGCTCGAGCGCATCATCAAGAACTTCCTCGCCCAGTGATCGTGCGCCGCCTCCCCGCCGCGCTGCTCGCTCTCGTCGTCCCGCTCTCGCTCACGCTGCTCCTCACCGCTTGTCCCGCCTCGTCGTCGACGGGCGGCCCGGGTGCGAAGAGCGGCGCGAGCGCGTCCGGCGACGACATGAAGGCGGGCGCTCAAGCCACCGACTTCACGCTCCGCGACAGCGAGGGGCGCAACGTCTCGCTCTCCGACTATCTCGGCAAGCAGGTGGTCCTCATCGACTTCTGGGCGACGTGGTGCGTGCCCTGCCAGGCCGCCATCCCGCACCTCAAGCAGCTCTACGAATCGCGCAAGGACAAGGGCTTCGTCGTCCTCGGGATCGCCATGGACGGCCCCGAGACGATCGCCCAGGTCCCCACGTTCGTGCAGCGCTACCAGATGTCCTTCCCGGTGCTCCTCGACGAAGAGACGAAGGTCGTCAACGTCTACAACCCGAAGCGCACCGCGCCGCTGTCGCTGCTCATCGACAAGGCCGGCAAGATCGTGAAGATCCGCTCGGGCTACAACGCCGGCGACGAGAAGCTCATCGAGAGCGAGGTCGACGCGCTCCTCCAGTGACCCGTCTGTGACCCGTCGCGCCGCTCCCGCCGTCGTCGCACTCCTCGCCGCCGTCGTCGTCGCCGTCGTCGCTCTCGGGGCCCCGCGCCGCGCCGAGGCGCTCAACTTTCGCATCAAGGGTCAGTCGTTCCGCCTCGACATCACCGAGTCGCTCTTCTCAAGCTACCGCGGCGATCTCGGGTCGCTGGTCATCGAGCGCACCCGCGACGGCCAGCGCGTCGTCGGCGCGCACTTCTACGACCTCATCAACCGCCTCAACCTGACGCTCGCCTGGAAGAAGCTGCGCTTCTTCACGCGCTTCGACACCGCCGTCTACTTCGACACCCCGAACGGCGCCTGCGGCGACCCGACAACGACGCCGGTGCCGCTCCGCAGCCGTTTCTGTCAACGCTATTTCTGGCTCGAGAAGATCGGCATCGAGTACGTCGGGCGCGAGCTCGAGGTGACCGCCGGCGACTTCTACGTCAGCTTCGGGCGCGGCCTGGTGCTGTCTCTGCGCAAGGTCGACGAGCTCGGCATCGACACCACCCTCCTCGGCGGCAAGGTCGTCGTCCGCAAGGAGAACGTCAGCGCCACCTTCGTCGCCGGCGTGACCAACGTGCAGAACACCGACGACTCGACGGGGCGCTCGACGCCCGACCCCTTCGACGTCATCGCCGGCTCGCGCGTGGAATTGCGTCTAGCAGATAAAGTCATCCTCGGCATCCACGAGGCGGGCGGCGTGTTCCTCGGCCCGGGGCAGTCACGGACCGCGCAGCGACGGGACGGGATGTTCATGTATGGCGTGTCGCTCGACGTCCCGCGCGCGACGAAGTGGCTGTCGCTCTACGCCGAGGGCGCCGGGCAGCTCGTGCAGGCCGAGGACGCGCGCGACCAGGGCTACGCGCTCTACGCGTCGGCGACGGCGCAGGCCGGGCCGGTGTCGATCCTCGTCGAGGCCAAGCACTACTCGAAGTTCCAGCGCTGGCGCTCGTCGATCGATCAGTCGCTCGCCGAGTTCAACCCCGTCGCCTACAACCAGCCGCCGACGGCGGAGCGCGTCCTCACCGAGCTCACCTCGCCGATCTTCGACGTGACCGGCCCGCGCCTGCGCCTCGACTGGCGCGCGACGCCGTGGATGCTGGTCTTCGCGTCGACGGGCTACTTCGAGGACCGCGGCTCGCCCGACAAGGTGAAGCGCATCTACCACGACCCCTACGCCGGCCTCGAGTTCCGCTGGCAGAACGGCGCCTCGCACTTCTTCCCGTCGGGCGGCATCCGCTTCGAGCTCTGCGGCGAGGTGCCGTCGGCCTGCCTCCCGATCCCGGGGACCAACTGGTACCAGACCATCGGCCACGTCGAGTGGGACTTCACCCAGGCGCTGCCGAAGCGGCTGTCGATCGAGAGTCAGGGCTTCGCGCTCTTCCGCGAGGGCGAGGGCCTCGGCGACGCCACCACGTCGGTGAAGTGGACCGAGGGCAACGCCTACCTCGCGCTCAAGTGGACGCCCTACCTGATCCTCGTCGGCGGCTACGAGTGGTCGACGCGCCCCTCGACCAAGGTGAACGAGCACTTCTTCAACGGGTCGGTGCAGTGGAACATCACCACCGCCTCGTCGCTGCGCCTGTTCGCCGGCGGCATGCGCGGCGGCCTGCGCTGCATCAGCGGCATCTGCCGCGACTTCCCCGCCTTCACGGGCGTCCGCCTGGAAGTCGTCATCCGCCTGTAATTGTCGTCGGTGAGTGCGAGGAGCGGGGGTCGAACCCGCACGCCTTTCGGCACCAGATCCTAAGTCTGGCGCGTCTGCCAGTTCCGCCATCCTCGCGCGGTGGACCGACAGCTTAGCGCTGGTCGCGCCGGATGACCATCAGGAGCGCCGGCCCGTCGGGCGTCACGATCTCGGCGACGCGCCGGAACCCGGCGCGCTCGAAGGCGCGGATCGAGCGCACGTTCGACGGCGACGGATCGGCCTGCACCTTCGTCACGTGCGGGTCACCGTCGAAGAGCGACCGCACGAACGCCGCGATCATCCGCGCCCCCAGCCCGCGTCCGAGGAGCGCCTCCTCCCCGAGGAAGAGGTCGATCCCGCGCGCGCCGGGATCGGTCTCGTCGCGCCACCACGCCGGATCGCAGCGCATGACGTCGTAGGCCTGCACGAGCCCGACCGGCGCGCCGTCGAGCTCCGCGATGAACCGCCAGAGCACCTCCGAGCCGAAGTCCGGCAGCAGGTCGTCGCGCACCTCCTCGTCGGTCGGTGGACCGCCCCACCAGGCGGCGACGTGCGGCTTGCGGCGCCACGCCGCGACGAGCGGGAGATCCTCCGGCGTCAGCGCGCGGAACGTGAATCGCGGCTCGGTCGTCATCGCCCTCGAGTATCCTCCACGCGATGGCTCCGTTCGAGCGCCCGCACGTCGGCTGGTGGATCGCGATCCTCTCGGGGATGACGCTGCTTGGCGTGCTCGCCTTCTCGTCGGGCGCCTACGCCGTCTGGGCCCGCCTCGCGGGCAGCTGGCTGCCGCAGGCGGCGATGCGCTGGATCTTCTACGTCGCCTGCGCGCTGCACGTCGGCGAGGCGAGCTACGCCGTCGCCCTCGCCCGCCGGCTCGCGCTGCCCGTCGCGCGCTGGGGCACGCAGACGCTCCTCCTCGGCTTTCCGTCGCTGCGCCTGCTCATTCAGCGGCGCCGCGCCGCAGCCGGATGATCTCGACGGCGCCCTCGACCCCCTTGAGCGTCACCGACTCCGGCGCCGACGCGCTCGCCCCCGCCAGCACCCCGCGCGCCCGCGCCTCGTCGGCCAGCTCGCGCGTCACCACCAGCTCCCCCGAGCGCGCCGTCCCCTGGAGGCGCGCCGCCAGATTCACTGTCTGACCGAAGTAGTCGAGGATCCCGTTCGCCGTCACGACGTAGCAGGGCCCGGCGTACACCCCCAGCTTCACGTCGGTGCGATCGCCGTACGGCGCCGTCGCGCGGAAGGCGGCGAACGCCTCCAGGATGGCCAGCCCGGCCCGCACGGCGTCGACGTCGTCGGCGAACGCCGCCATCACCGCGTCACCGATGGTCTTCACCAGCGTACCGCCCTCGTCGGCGATGAGGCGCAGCAGCACGGTGAAGTGATCCTGCACCAGCCGGAACGCCGCCGCGTCGCCCGCCGTCGCGTACAGCTTCGTCGAGTCGGTGAGGTCGCTGAAGAAGAGCGCCACCCGTGACACCTGGAGCGCCACGTCGCCTCGGAGGAGGTCGGTCGAGAAGCTCCGGCGGAAGACCGGCAGCGCGGTCACGTCGCGCGCCGTCGCGCCGTCGCGCACCCAGTCGAGCCGCTCGAGCTTGACGTGCACGTCGCCCCCGTCGCTGCGGCCGAGCGCGATCGTCGCCCCCGGCGCCACCGTCGCGCGCGCCGGCCACTCGCGCGCCTCGTCGGCGGTGAGCTCGAGCGACGGCGCGCCCCCGCCCGCCACGTCGAGGCGCAGGCTGCGCCCGCCGCGCACGAACAGCCGGTGCGCACCCTCCGTCGCTGGCGCGGTCAGGGTCGCCCTCCCGCCCGACGGCAGGAGCGCCTGCGCGAGCACGTGGGGCGTGCGCGCCGGCCCGCCGATGCAGTAGGGCCCGCTGTCCACGCGCCGCACCGCCACCGTCGGTTGGAAGGTCGCCTCGATGGCCTCGTCGACCTCGAGGCCGAAGCGCACGTCGCACAGCTGGCAGCGGGCGTGCCCCTCGACCTCGCTCAGCGACGGGACCGACGCCGCCGACGTGCGGCAGCTCGGGCAGACGAGGTCCCAGCGCAGCGCGAGCAGCCCCGCGGCGACGCTCTCGAGGCAGGCCACCAGCACCTCGCGGCGCGGCAACCCCCACGCGTCGGCGAGCGGGTAGGGGCGGATGCGCGAGAGCTCGAAGTCGGTCGCCGTACGGACATGCTCGACGAGACGCGCCGCCGCCTGCTCGCGCGCTGGCGTCCCGGCCACCGCCGCCTGGAGCGCCTGCGCCGCGCGCGCGAGCGCCGCCTCCGCCGCCGCGCTCTTCACCACGTCGTCGACCGCGATGGACCGGCCGGCGGTCAGCGCGTCGTCGAGCCGCCTGATTGCGCGCTCGAAGCGGCGCAGCGTCCCCCGGCTCGAGACGCGCGCCACCGGCGCCAGCAGCGCGAACCGCGGCTCGACGGTGAGCCGCACGCACACCGTCGTCAGCCCGTCGCGCCCGGGCTCGAACAGGTACTCCACCGCCAGCCCACGCGCCGGCCCGCCGCGCATTTTACGATAGACACGAAAATACTTCAGGTACTCCCACTCGTAGGGATTCTCCTCGTACGCGACGGAGAACCCGCCGAGCCGCGTGCTCGCGAGGTAGCGCGCCGCCGTCGCCCCTTCGAGCGGCGTGAAGCGAACGCGCTCCATCCCCACGGCGCGGTTCAGCCGCTCCGTGTCCGTCATCGCGTCCCACAGGCTGCAGACGTCGGCGCGGCAGGCGACCCGCACCTCGGTCGTGATCGACGCAGTCATCCAGCGAAGAGCGTACTGAAACTGGGGCCCGCGTCGTGCCACTTTCACACGCACCCGTGCAAGCAACTTGACAGATTCGCCGACGCCGGCTTCTATGAGTGGCCATGCGTCGGATCTCATCTATCCTCGGACTAGCCTCCGTGCTCCTGCTCTCCGTCGGACAGCTCACGGCCTGCGGCAAGGACACGAACTCGAAGATCAAGTGCAGCACCAAGGCGGACTGTGTCGCCAAGACGGGGGGCCTGTTCGACTACGACATGGGCCTTGCCATCGAGGTCCAGTGCTGCGCCGAGGTGTGCGTGCTCGAGTCGCAGGGTTGCGACAGCGGCTATCGCTACCTCACGACGGCCGTCGCCGTCGGTGAGTGCGCGCCCACGCCGATGTGCCCGGCGCAGCCCGACATGTCGATGATGGAAGAGCGCGACATGTCCGAGCCGCCGGCCGTCGACGGCTCGTCGCACGACTGATCGTCCGTCACGGACTGATCGTCAGCGCGTAGGACTCCGGGGGCTCCCAACGGGCCCCCGGAGCCATTTCATGTCAAGCAGCGGTGCCCTTCGGCGCCGTCGAGAACAGCGCATCGAGGATCGGGCGATCACCCGCGATGGCCGTGCGCTGTAGGTAGAACCACACGCCGCGCGTTCCACCGAGCTCCTCGCCGCCACCGGCGCGCCCCGGCCCGCCGTGGACGAGCTGCGGCAGCACCGTCCCCGGCCCGACGGCGTGCCCCGACAGCTTCGACGACCCGAGGAACAGGCGCCCGTTCCACGGCGCGATCCCCAGCACCATCTCCCCGAGGAAGGCGCGGTCGTCGGAGTAGACCGACGAGACCAGCGAGCCCTGACCACGCCCGACGATCGCCGCCGCCGTCGCCGCCGCCCCGTCGTACGGCACCAGCGTCGCCACCGGCCCGAAGACCTCGTGCGAGTGGACCGCCCGCCCCTCGGAGCCGTCGCGCAGCTCGAGGAGCACCGGCGACACGAAGAAGCCCTTGCCCGCCGGAGCGCCGATGGCGGTCACCGCGCCGTCGCCGCCGAAGACCGCCGTCGCGTCCTCGCCGAGGCGCTTGATCCCGGCGCGCACGTCGGCGAGCTGCTTCGCCGTCGCCACCGGGCCCATCCCGACCTCCTCGAGCGCCGGGTTGCCGACCTTCACCGCCGCGAGGCGCTCGGTGAGATCCTCGCGCACCATCTCGAGCGCGTCGCGCGGCACGAGGACGCGGCGGATGGCGGTGCACTTCTGCCCCGTCTTCTGCGTCATGTCGCGCACGACGTCGGCGATGAACTGCGCGTAGGCCTCGGAGTCGCGTGCGGCGTCGGGGCCGAGCACGGCGGCGTTCAGGCTGTCGGCCTCGATGTTGACGCGCACCGAGCCGGCGATGATCGCCGGCGTGCGGCGGAGCTCCTGGCCGGTGTCGCTCGAGCCAGTGAAGGCGAGCACGTCCTGCGTCCCGAGGTGCGAGAGCATGTCGCCGGCGCCGCCCGCGCACAGCGACAGCGCGCCCTCGGGGAAGACTTTGTTGTCAATCAGGATCTCGACGATGCGGTGGGCGACGATCGCCGTCGCCGTCGCCGGCTTCTCGACGACCGGCATGCCGGCGAGCAGCGCCACCGCCGCCTTCTCCATCATGTTCCACGCCGGGAAGTTGAAGGCGTTCACGTGCACCGCGACGCCGGCGCGCGGCACGGCGATGTGCTGCCCGAAGAAGCGCACCGAGCGCGTCAGCTGGATGGCGTCGCCGTCGACGAGGAAGCGGACGTCGCCGAGCTGCGCGCCGAGCTCGGCGTAGGCGGCGAGCGTGCCCGAGGCGCCGTCGACGTCGAACTTGGCGTCGTTGCGCGTGTTGCCGCCGTTGGCGATGGCGAGGTTGAGCAGCTCGTCGCGGTTGGCGTGGATCAGCTTCGAGGCGGCCTTGAGGAGCGCGCCGCGCTCGGCGAACGTCATCGCTCGCAGCGCTGAGCCGCCGCGCTCGCGGGCGAAGGCGAGCGCGCGCCCCCAGTCGACGCCGCCCGAGCGAATCTCGGCGAGCGGCTCTTCGGTGGCAGGGTTGACCAGCGTGGCGGGTGCGCCGTTCCCGTCGACGAAACGGCCCTCTACGAAGCTCCGGAGCGTCTTCATGGCGCGGGAGTCTACCTCACGCGCGACGCGGTCAAGGCAGCGATTCGGGCGCGTGATCGTAGCGTTTGTCGATGAAGCAGCGCAGCGTCGCCTCGTCGACCACGTCACCCTGCCAGCGCCACCCCCAGGCGACCGCGGCGACGCGACGCGGCATCTCGGGATCGGGCGTGCCGAGGATGCGGATGGTGTTGAAGCGATCGGGCGGTCGCGCGAGGCGGATCGCCGTCAGCGCGTCGACGACGTCGGGGCAGGGTGTGGCGCAATTGTAGAGGAGGACGACCCCGCCGTGCTCGAGGTTGTGAACCCACTCCTCGCGCGGCACCTGCGTCGCGTACATGTCCCAGGGCTGCTTCCACATCGGCCAGTGGTTGCCGGAGGCGGGCGGGTTGGCTGCGTATTGGACCTTGGTCCCGATGGGGACGTGGGTCTGCCCCTCGAGCGGCGGCGCGTCGACGCCGGGGCCGCACTGATCGGCGCAGTCCGCGCCCGAGCAGGGCAGGCCGGACGTCCCGCCGCAGCAGACGGACCCGAGGACGACGAGCACAACGGCGGCGGTGCGCACGTCCGCATCGTGCCGGCAGCGGTCGAGCGCCGCAAGGGTGAGGCGTTCTTGCGAGGCTGCGCGGTCGTGCACAGCCGTTCTGCCACACCGTGGCGAGCCGTTGCGCGGTGCGCTATTTGCGTTTCCGCCAGGTTGCGCGCCGTCGAGGGTTGGCGCGGGCGGTGCAAATGGGTCCCCGCGAGCCGGACGCAAACGCGAGCCGGACAACCCCTGATCAGGAGATCATCACATGAAGAAGCTGCTGCTGGGCCTCGTCGCCGCGTTCGCTCTCGCCTCGTTCGCCGCTCCGGTTCGCGCTGAGGAGGCCGCTGGTGGCGCGGCCCCGGCCGATGGCGCCAAGAAGGAGAAGAAGGCGAAGAAGGGTAAGAAGGCGGAGAAGGCCGCCGAGGGCGGCGACGCGGCGAAGAAGGAGTAACTTCCTTCTCGCAGCACGCCTTCTGCACCACGAAGAGAGCCTCGGATCGCGCTGCGATCCGGGGCTTTTTTCTTTTCAGCCGTTCGAGTCGCCGAGGAGCCCGAGCAGCTGAACCGTCATGTGCGCCGTCGCGCCCCAGATGCGGTGCTCGTTCCACTGGAACTCGTGCATGACGTAGCGAACGCCGAGGAACGAGCGCTCGCCGCTGTGCCGATAGCGCTCGGGGCGCGCCAGCTCGTCGAGCGGGCAGCTGAACACCTCCGCCACCTCGCTCGTCGCCGGCGTGAGCGCGAGCGGCCCGCGCACGTGCCCGACGACGGGCGTGACCACGAACCCCGTCGGCGTCGGGATGTCGTCGAGCAGGCCGATCACCTCGATCGCCGCGGCGTCGATGCCGAGCTCCTCGTGCGTCTCGCGCAGCGCCGTCGCGCGCAGGTCGACGTCCTCCGCGTCGCGCTTGCCTCCCGGGAAGGCGATCTGCCCCGCGTGCGTCGGCAGATCTGCGTGCCGCCGAATGAACATCAGCGACGGCGGACGCGCCTCCTCGGTGACCAGCGGCAGCAGCACCGCCGC
>Ga0272446_1002032_pt1 | contig 28355 bp, 25 predicted proteins | sample YNPCB0061_FD_194587 | JGI IMG/M metagenome (GOLD analysis project Ga0272446, IMG submission 194587) | Hot spring microbial mat communities from Yellowstone National Park, WY, United States - YNP-CB-006-1 | ecosystem: Environmental > Aquatic > Thermal springs > Hot (42-90C) > Sediment | place...
GAAAGCTGAAAGGCAAGGGCGAAGCTATTAATGCAATTTAAATGTATAACAGCTTAGCAAGTAACACTTGTAAAAATATCAATTAAGCGGTTGTAGCGAAGTTTAGCTAACAGAGCTTGCTCATCACTAAGTGCATACATTGCAACAATTCCCGGCGTCGCATCTGGCACTTTTGTTTCAGCCAACATTTGACTAGGGACAATTGCTTGCTCAGTAACCGCAACAAAGCGATAGTGAGAACGACCTCTTGAACGAATTATCCAGGTATAACCTTCAGGAGCTTTGGATTTAATTGAATCCGGCAAATCACTTCGATAACGAAAGCTATAAATAACATCACCAATATTCTTAGGAAGCAAAATTCCTAATTCTTCCGCTACATCAATAATATCTTGGCGCAAAAAATCTAGTTCACGCATTCCTTCTTGGTATTTAGACAAGAAAATGCGTTCAATAATTTGAACATAACGATTTTTTGCCATCAAAGAGGTTCGTCACTGAATGGATAGGACTTTGAGGGAAATTTGCCAGGCCAGCGCAGTAGCACCACTTCTTCTCTCATCTGTTCCTTAGTAGCTGTTGATAAACGAGTTCGGAATAGATCAATTCCAACTAGCTCGTAACCTAGACCTTGTGCAATATCGCCTAATAGCTCCCCTGTACGAATCATAATTTGCAGATAAGATTTTTGATCACCTACGACGTAAGCTAGTTGAGCACCTGGACGAAGAACCACTCTCAAATCAGCCAAGTGCTTTGCCATCCCTCCAAAATAGAGCTTTACAGCTCTATGGTAGAGTCGTTCAAATCCGCTGGTCTTACCTAATGCTACTCGTCGTTCTTCAATAGCATCTGCGATCTGTTGAATTTCTGAATGCTTGGACACCCAAATATCGTCATTGTCTGCCTTAAAAACATTTCGAGTATTAGAACGAATTAACCCCTCTTTAAGGAGCCGTAAATCTTTTTTACTCTGGATAAAGCCAAGCAACACAGACTCTAACCGAGTTGTGCGAGTGTAATCTTTTTCATTTGGATAAGGCGGCGATGTTATGACAGCATCAATTGAGTTTGGCTCTAAAACGCCTAGAATCTGGCGAGCATCTGCATGATGAATCACACTAGGCACATCTCTCAAGGCTTGTAGCTGGCAAAGATCATTAGCCATCGTGATAACTTCTTTAAGCCAAGCTTCTACAACTGGAGCATCACTCTTTGCTTTACCAACCCCAACTTCTGGGCCAAAACGAAGGTTGCTGATAGAAGTAACGACAGCTTTCGCTAAAGCCAACTTTAGATGTCGAACATAAGTTGGCCTAGCATCCCGATTTATTTGCTCTAACAGTACCAAGGTTTTGTGAAGAGGAAGTGGACTAATAGAGTTAGTTAGTATAACTTTCTGGCTTTCGTCAGACAAAGTACGAAGTTTCCTCCCTTTCTTCTCGACAAGGGCTTTAGCAGTTTCACTAATTTGATGTGCTGAATCAAGTAATTCTGTTGGGTCAGGAGCCCAATCTAACTTAACTGAACCAGCAAACCACGCCATTGGGTTTGCTTCAATCCCAACACTAGGGATTCCAAGCTTCTTAGCCTCAACAACGGTCGTGCCAGTTCCGCAAAATGGATCGAGTAACTGATGACTATTATTAAGCTTGAATTTATTAATATATTCCTGTACCAAATGAGGTGGAAAAGAAAGCACAAAGCGGTACCAGCTATGAACAGCGCGATCCTCCTCACGAACCTGATTTAATTCAGGATTGCTGAAGCTGGCAGCTCGCTCAATAGTGTTAGACGTGGTTCCCAAGATCCTCAAAAGCTCTATATATAGTACTTACTTGTTGGCACTGGTATTTTAATAGAGCCACTACGCTTCTGCAAGTCCTAACTACCATCGCACACAAACTAAGCAGTCTAGACCGCAAGATAGCAGCGCGGATCTACTTGTAGTACAGGTATTCTATGATAGAGCTTGATGGATGACAAGCAAGAGGCAGCTTTATCGTATTCAAGAACTTGCGGCATAACCAATCATTTATCCCATCGGGTCCGCTTGTCGTGTAGGCTGATTGAGGGATTTTCAGACTGGTTTCAACCCATGCGGTGTTCAATTATCAGTAGCTCTGGACAGGTGCTGGCATCCGGCCAACTATTCCTCCAGGAAGATGAAGAGGGCGATTTACGGTTCAGCTTTCGCAGCGATCGCGGTCGTGTTGTTGAAGGGGGCAAAATTGATGCCAATGGCGATCTGACCAGCGCCAGTCAGGAGTTATTCCGGCAGTTTTCTCGGGACTGGGGCGTGACCGGAATTACCCTGACGGCCCAGGCAAGGACTTGAGTGCTTCAGGCAAAGCCTCAGTGGGAGGGAAATGTCACAGGGATGGATGGATGCAAGGGAGCCATTTAATTGCGCCATTTACAGATCAAGCAGATGAAAAAGTGTCGCCCCCTTCGCTTACAAGAAAGAGGCAACACCAGACAGACTAATTAATAAGACGTTAGACCAGTCCAGCAGTGGACCAGCCTGACGTTAATCAGCTTAACGATAGCTGAGATAAGCTTCAGCCACCCAGCCGCCATCAGCCAGTTCAACCCAGGTATATCCGTCCAGATAACTCCGATTACCCGTCAGGGAAACAGAAGCGCCGTAGGGAAGGCCATACCAGACGCTGCCCCAAGGCGAAGAACGGACATTGACGCCACTGCTAGCAATTACAACCGCATCACCAGAAATGGGAACTTCGCCACTGCCGCCGCCGCCAAAGTCCAGGTAAGCGCCGGAAACCCAACCACCACTGGCCAGTTGATACCAGCCGTTTTCCACCGCTCCACTGAGGGAGACGGATTCACCATAGGAAAGCCCACCAATGACTGGGCCACCAGGATAAGAACGGATCAACAGACCACTGGAAGCCGTCACCGTAGCGGAACCACCAACCGGCTGCTCACCACCACCACTGCCGCCACCAGGACCCAGATTGGAGGGTAATCCCAACCTTGATAGGGTTTCAGGACCAGCGATCCCGTCGCGCATCAGACCGAAACGAACCTGGAAGTTGTAAACAGCGGCCTCCGTTTGCGGACCATAGACCCCATCAGCCCGAATCCCCAACTGTTCCTGGAGTTGGCTCACGCCAGGGCCAGAATCACCTGGATACATTAATGCTTGCGCCTGATCTGCCTGATTGAGGCTGACGCCAATCACACCAGCAGAAAGTAGCCCCAGTGCAACTGAGGCAGGCATTTTCAGGTTTAGTTCATCCAAAGACCGCAATTCTAGTTCGGAATTGGGATCTTCATAGGCAACTGCATTGTGAAGGAAAGCAACTGAGTCCATACGACACCTGCAAAACTAAAGGACAACATCATTTCAAGTGATATGGCCTACTCAGATGGGGCATCCAAGTAACAACAGCTCAAATCACTCTAAAACAGGGTTGAGCGGTTGAAAATTGACCAACTCGTTCACGCAGCCAAACAGGGACAGAAGGAATCTCCGAGATAAAGCAAGTTGCCACTAGCTATCAACAAGATCCTTAATTCTTTAAAGAGAAATGACAACCCCAACGAGCAATGCCAGTATCTCAGTTTCTACCGTTTAAGTCTGGATCATAACACTGAAATAGAGAACAGCGTGAACTTGCTCTCACGAAAATAATATCAGATGACTCCTGGGCAGTAAAGCCTACAATGCGAAAGCAGACAGATAGATTACTGACTACTTATAAGACCGAATCTGTAAAACTAGTTCTAACCTTCTGGCGACTTGCTAACTGGTTTTCGGGATTTATGGCAGAAAGGAAATGAGATCTTCCAGTCGATTAGCGCTTGAAGTAACCATTGCAACCTGACAGCTTGATAGAAAGGTTAATCTGCTACTTGAGCAACGGCAAAATGACAAATCCCCTATCTCACAAGGCATTCAGCCAGTAAACCATATTGGATCAATAATTTACAAACCGCAATTAAACGCATTGCAGATTGATCAAGATGGCAGAAACATTGCTCATCCGCCACAGGCTTGAATGGTCAAGATTCAGGCAAACCAGATGATGGATTGTAGCATTGCGCCCCGATCAAAGGAGCAAGGGTGCGATGGTACAAATAGCCTAACAGACAGAGAGAGGGATATATGCAGCCCTATAGTATTAATGCTTGTATGGTTTCTGTGTACTACTTCTAGTTTGATCCAACAGGATGATTGAGCATTCTTCCATTGAGTTGCGCTGGCTCAATGGGTGAGGGAATTGTGACGCCTTTTCAGATTAGAGGAGCGAGGCTAATTAAAATCACTCTATCGTTGGTGGCTGAAGGGGTAGAAATGTTCAAATAAACACTATCGAAGGCTGAACAGCAATAAAGATTAGTCGTGGTCGATGAAGTTCACTGGTACTTCATGCAGTTGGTTGTTGCGTCGAATCATTAAGGTTACCTGTCTGGGATCTGACATCAAGAAGGTGCGCAACTCTTCAAAACTGTCCAGGGGATTGCCATTGACTCCAACCAGGCGATCGCCCGCAGTTAGTCCGGCTTTTGCAGCCGGTGAGTCCGGTTCCACCGATTGAATCAGCAAATTTTCCCGGCTAATGATTACCCCCAAACGAGAGCCTGAACGCTGTGGAAGAGGAGCCTGAGGGTAGGGTTGCGGGGTCGTTACCTTAGGAGTTTGTTGGTCAAACGCTATTGGCGGCTGGACAGGTGAGGGGGTGGCAGTGAGAGGCGGCTGGACTGCAATTGAGCCAGAGCGGTTCTGGTTGTTGGCCAGAAATGCCTGGGCTACCGATGTTCGGGTGGCAAAACTAATTCCAGAGTTGCGACCCGAATTAGACACCCAGATAGATTTGTTCACCCCAATCATTTCCCCTGCTTGGTTCAACAAGGGTCCACCGGAATTTCCCGGATGCAGCATGATGTTGGATTGCAAATCCCCATTGCCGCGGATCCCTGCCAGGGTGCCCCTGGCCAACACGCCCTGGCGACCAAAGGGACTGCCGATCGCACAAACAGGTTGACCAACCTGGAGTGGGGCTGAATCCGCCAGTCGAATCGTTGGGAGGGGCTGATCGGGCGCCACTTGAATGAGTGCTAGATCGTTAACCGGATCAGTTGCCAAGACCTGACCGGCAAACCGCTGTCCAGCAACTGTGCGGGTCCAAATTGGCCTATTCTGGGCTTCCCGAACAACATGATAGTTAGTCAGGATAATTCCCTGCGGGTCGACAATGCTGCCGGAACCAATTTCCTTGCCAGCAAAGATGGTCACCACCGCTGGACGGCTGGCCTCACAGGAATCAGACGAGTTGCTGTCCTGCTGAGCAAAATCTGCCCTCCTCCAGGAGGTGTCGTCAAGGAAGGGAATTTTGGGTAGGGGAAGATGGAGTGCTGTCAAATGCCGCAGCAACCCATAGGAAAGGAGCAGAAGCAACCAAGGGGTGAGTTTCCTCATTCCAGCAAGCCCGAAGAAGAGGCGGCAACTCCTGGCCAAAAGCTGTCGCGCCATGCTAAGGGCCATCATACCGCAGGCTTTCTCAAAAGGGAGGATGACTTAGATCTTGCGTACTATTAAACCTGGTTTTATATGTTGCTCATTGCTTTAAACGGGTCATCCTTGAGCCTAAAACAGGACATCCCGCGATACAGTACAGAGTATCAAGTGAATCAGAGTCGCAGATTGCATCAGGCGGATAACTGGCTTCCTGTGCGGGGCAGATGGCACTGTACTGCGGCAGGAAAGGACAACGTGACGTAACTGGCATTCCTAAGTTGAAAGGGAGCAGACACTGCAATGGGGAAAGGGAGGTTAGAGGCATTTAGCGATGCGGTGATTGCCATCATTATTACCATCATGGTGCTGGAATTAAAGGTGCCCCACAGCGCCGATTTGGCTGCTCTGCGGCCTCTGATTCCAGTTTTCCTGAGCTATGTGCTGAGCTTTATCTATCTGGCCATTTACTGGAATAACCACCATCACCTGTTGCAAGCAATCCACAAGGTCAATGGTGGAATTCTGTGGGCCAACATGCATCTCCTATTCTGGTTATCCCTGCTTCCCTTTGTCACTGCCTGGATGGGGGAGAATCACCTAGCCACCTGGCCAGTTGCCGTATATGGAATCGTGTTGCTGCTGGCCGCGATCGCCTACTACCTCCTGACCCTGGCCCTGCTTGCCCACCACGGTCGCGATTCGGTTTTGGCGATCGCCCTGGGACGGGATGTCAAAGGCAAAATTTCCATTGTTTGTTATCTTTTGGCGATTCCGTTGGCCTTTGTAAACACCTGGATTGCTGCTGCGATATACATCTTGGTGGTAATCCTGTGGCTCATCCCTGACCGTCGGATTGAGAAGGTGGTTAACCAATAAGGTTTGAGCGAGCCAGATGATCTGGAGTCAGCCCCAGAAGTCCCCAGAAGGCAACCTCTCCAGCATCAGGGATGCAGAACGCCTTTGGGATAAAACCAATCAATTATGCACCCCATCTCAATCATTAGATGGATTTCGTTCCAGGCCCTGATCATCCCATGAACGGGGATCTTCTTTCGGTTCCAGATGAGTGGTCACATGGGTGCTGGGCAGCTTGCGGGCAATTTCTAATTCAATTTCCTCACACAGGTCGTGGCCCTGCTTGATGCTCCAGTCACCTGGCACCAGGATATGGAAGGAAACAAACCGGCGCGACCCAGCAGCCCGAGTTCTGAGGGCATGGAAAATAATTCCTTGCTGGTCATAAGCTGCCAACACATCCTGGATCGCCTGCTGCTCCTCATGGGGAAGCGAACGATCCAGCAGTCCCGAGGCCGTTTCCCGAAACAACCTGACCCCGGTCCAGATGATATTGACCGCTACCAGCAGGGCAATGATGGGATCGAGTACCAGCCAACCTGTTAGTTTGACCAGAAGGATGCCAACTAAGACGCCCAGCGAGGTCCAAACATCGGTCAGGATGTGGTGGGCATCGGCCCGCAGTGTAATTGACCGGAGCCGTCGCCCAGCCCGCAACAAGATCCAGGCCACTCCTGCATTGATCCCGGTTGCAACCAGCGAGAGTCCCAGTCCTAATCCAATTTGTTCCAATGGTTGGGGATGCAATAGGCGGCTCCAGGCTGCAATTCCAATACTGACAGCAGCTACAACGATCAGGGCACTTTCCATGCCACTGGAAAAATATTCGGCTTTGGAGTGGCCAAAGGCATGTTCCTCATCCGGTGGTTTAGCCGCCAGCGTCAAGGCCCAAAATGCCACTAATGCCGCTACTAGGTTTACCCCCGACTCCATCGCATCCGAAAGCAGGCCAACCGATCCGGTAAACCAGTAGGCGCCAAACTTGAAGGCGATCGTTAAAACCGCTGCGGCAATGGAAAGAACCGTATAAGCACGGGCAGATTTGGCACTCATGACCACCGCTCAACCAGCAAGACACGCTTTTATCCTACTCCTGCTGAGTTGCAGTCAGATAACTCCACTAACATCTTTCAATTTCACCAACTTCATCTTTCAACTGATGCCTGGGCTGGTCCTTGTCAGACTTGCTACACCCAGCCACTCCCTGCTGCAATTGCCAGACCAGCAAATTGCAGTGTTAGTAGGTCAGCCCTCGGTAACGGCGGACAGGAGGGTCGGATTGATTGCCGTTGGTGTGCAAATCAGAATTCTCTGCCTCATCGGGCTCCAGAGCTGAAGTGTCAAGCTGCGTCTGCAAGGTAGCTTGTTTTGAGGTTTTACCATTGGTTGGGCCATAACCATTGGTCGGGCCATAACCATTGGTTGAGCCATAACCATTGGTCAAGCCATAACCCTTGGTCGGGCCATAACTGGTTGGGACGAGATGGCCCGTGCCATGCAGGTCAGAGGATAGGGCGACAGATCCGTTAGCAGTTGTACGGCGATCGCTACGTCGGTTTTCCAAATGACGTTTCATCGCCAACAATACTGAAATGAGTGCCCCATTGTTCAAGGGATGATTGTCCAGGATTTCCAAAACTCGTTTGACAGCCTGAGTGACACTGCTGACCAAGTTTTCAGGTTGGAACCCAGGCAGTAGATCGGCTGCTCCCTGGTTGATCGCCCATTGCCTTTCCGAAGCGGAAATTTCTTGTTGGTTGTCATTGGTGAGGACGACTTTCACATTAGGGTGATGATCCCGACACCAGCGACAAAATGCATAGGGATTGAAATCTGGGAGTCGAGCATCCACCAGCAACAGATCGGGCAGCACTAATCCAGCTTGCTGTAACTGTTCAATACTTTCATTCAGGCTGGCATCAGCTGATTCCCATATCACCGCAATGGATTGCGACTTCAGGACTGCCTGCCAAATCACTCCCTGAAGGCGGGTAGTTTGCACCATTAAAACGAGTTTCTTCGAAGCCATCTGGTTATGTAGTTGTATGGTGTCGGAGCAGCCCTGTAAGTTAACAACCATCTAATTCCAGAATTTAAGCAGGACCCGGGCTGGGGCAATGCAAGAATCCCATCTGGAATAAATAGTTCACTTCAGCGAAATACGTTGATTGTCTTCTCCGAAGAAAACCTGGCTGAACTCTTACCTCACGGGTGCATATCTATAAGGTGGATAGGAGAGGGGTGCTTTGAGGAAAATCGCCACTAACTACGAATGGGGCTACCGGATCAAACTAAATTAGCCTTACCTAACAGAGTGGAACGATGCTCTTAAGGTAAATCATAACTGAAGACTGGCAGAATTAATCCGTATCTTAGGTGGCATAAAAGTATGGCATCCTAACTGGATGATCAAGTTTAGTTCCCAAGTGACTGGATGCATCTTGACTAAGGGAGAGGTTGGTATTTCGTTATGCCAAAGTATATTCGATTAAAATCGCGGCTTGCGGCCAGACGCTGGTCTCGCCTGAAAGGCTGGGTGGGGCTGACAGCGGCGATCTCAGGTGTTCTGTTATTGAGCCTTCAGGGTCTAGCTGCTGAGCCAGGTTTCACACAGGGGAATTCGACGGACTTTAAAGTAATAGCAGATACAATTTGGGTTGTTTTCACCGGGATTTTAGTTTTTTTTATGAATGCTGGTTTCTGTATGTTAGAAACTGGCTTCTGCCGCAGTAAAAACGCAGTCAATTTGTTAAGTAAGAATCTCATTGTATTTGCCTTATCCACACTGGCCTATTGGGCGATCGGGTTTGGCATCATGTTCGGCAATGGCACCCCCTACTTTGGGACTGAAGGTTTTTTTCTCAAAGGATTGGATAACAGCCCAGCCGTTGGTACAGCCTACCAGGGGATATTCCAGTCCCTCAGTTGGGCCAGCATTCCACTGAGCGTGAAGTTTTTCTTCCAACTGGTTTTTGCAGGAACCGCAGCAACCATTGTGTCTGGGGCGGTAGCTGAACGGATTCGGTTCCTTTCCTTCTTCCTCTTCAGCCTACTGCTGGTTGGCCTGTCTTATCCCATTACGGGTCACTGGATTTGGGGTGGCGGCTGGCTCAGCAAGCTGGGCTTTTGGGATTTTGCCGGTTCCACGGTCGTCCACTCGGTGGGCGGCTGGGCTGGATTGATGGGCTCCTTGCTCCTCGGCCCCCGGCTGGGTCGTTACACCGAAAGAGGGGCGGTTGCCATGCCAGGACACAATCTCAGCATCTCAACCCTGGGTTGTCTGATTCTGTGGCTAGGCTGGTTTGGTTTCAATCCGGGTTCCACCCTGTCGGCCAATCCGCTTCAAATTGGACACATCTTGCTGACGACTAATTTTGCCGCTGCCATGGGCGGCATTGGGGCTACCATTACATCCTGGCTATATCTGGGTAAGCCTGACCTGTCGATGATCATCAACGGAATTCTGGCAGGAGCTGTTGCCATCACAGCTTCCTGTGCCTTTGTCAATCTGGATAGCAGTGTTCTCATTGGTTTGGCAGCCGGCTGTCTGGTGGTTTTCTCAGTTACGTTTCTGGACCGCATCAAGATCGATGACCCAGTGGGAGCTGTTTCGGTTCATCTCATCTGTGGAGTCTGGGGCACTTTAGCGGTTGGCCTTTTCAGCGTGGGGCCGGGCATCTTTCCCTGGTATAGCAGCGCTAACGGACCAGGGCGCGGCTTCTTACTGAATGGCGATCTGCAACAATTGTTTGCTCAGCTAATTGGCATTATGGCAGTCGGCGGCTTTACCATTCTGTTTAGTCTGGTTGCCTGGGTAGCACTGAAATTTACAGTTGGCATCCGGGTTACGCCAATTGAGGAGGTTCGGGGACTCGACCTGAGCGAACACGGTATGGAAGCCTATGGCGGCCTTTTTGAACCAGAGTAAACCGTCCAGATCTGGTTCAGTCTGCGGACCACTGCCGAAGTTGTCTGATCGCAGGCGTTGCAACTGGTGACTCAGTCCAGCTAATCCTGGCTTGGGATCGGACAAATGAATATCAATCGAGCAACTTAATCATGGGTGGCTAGCCAATCTCTCAAATCAACCTCCGACGCAAAATCCAACAACGCTTCGGCTAAAACTTCCAACGTATTTAGCGACAAGCCTTCTACCTGTGCCACCAATTCCGGTGGCAAGGTTCCCAGCCGTCGATTCAGTTGCCGAACCACTAACCTTCTTTCCCCTTCTTCGCGCCCTTCTTCGCGCCCTTCTTCGCGCCCTTCTTCGCGCCCTTCTTGATAAACCCTCGTTTGCTTCACATCATCCACCAAACCCAGCATTGCCTCAATCTCCTGACGACTCATTTGCGGAAATTTGTAGACCAGCGTGGTCTCAATTAATTCTATTATGGCGGTTGTCAGTGGTTCAGTTAACTGCTCCTGCGCCTGCTGTAACAACTGTCGGGCACGATCTGGGGTGGTCTGGGCTGGTTCAACGACCAACTGCAAAACCCCCAGCCCAACTGGCAAGTCGGGACGATATTGCAATTCTTCCAAATAAACAATCTGCACTTGAGGACTGGTCAACAGCACCCGATACTGCCTGGTGCCTTCTGGTTCCAACCCTCGTTGGGGAAACAGGACAACCGCCTGCCAATCGGCAACGGTGGGATTCTGTCGCAGAAACAGGAAAATTTCTGCAAACAACCGCTGGTAGAGACAGGGGTCCCGTTGAAACTGGACTTCGATAAAAAAGGCTGGCGCTGTAGGAGCCTCTGGAGGAGGTAAGAAAACGCCATCAATCCGAAAAGCAGTTTGTTTCAGTTCAACCGATTGAAAGTAGTAGCCTGGCACTGGGGGTTGCTCGAGCAGTTGAAACAATACCTCTGGGGCAGTACTGAAGATTCGGTAGAAAAGGGAGTCGGTACGCACCGGCAAATGCTAGAAATCAGTTGCTTTGATTGTAAAGAAATGGGAAGTCAGTGGCGCGGGCGATCGCCCCTGTCATTTCTGCAACTCGTTTAGCAGATCACTCATTACGGCTATCAGCAGGAAAATGCCACCGATGCTAAGGGCGATCGCCTGACTGTGGGTGGTTACCAGGGCTGACAAAGCCAACACAATCAAAGCGGGTAACTGCTTTTTCACCACCCGATCAAACAGGTTGTGTAGATCCCGTTGCAGGCGTCGGCGTTCTTCAGGGGCAGCCTGTTTCAGCCAAAAATGACCAATCCGACCACTGCGGATCAGAGTAAATAGCCGACTGCAACTGACCTTATCGTCCTGAGGGTGCAAATCTAAGGCCCGATCAAAATTGGCGATCGCCCCTTCGTAGCGTCCCAGTTTCCGCAGGGCCAACCCGCGCTGATACCAGAGTTGGGCGTTGTCGGGTTGTTGGGCCAGGGCCTGATCATAACTATCGATTGCTGCTTCATACTGTCCCTGTTTTTGCAGCGCCACCGCCCGTCTTTGCCACAGGTGGATCTCTTCTGGGGCCAATGCCAGCGCGCGATCGCAGGCGGTTACCACCTCCTGCCACTGGTCTAAATGGGGCAAAATCTGGCTCCTTAATTGCCAGGAGCCTAACCGATCCGGCTGCCTAGCAAGAGCCTGGTCGCAACTGGTCAGCGCTGCCTGCCACCGATGCAGTTGCATCAGAGCCACCGCCCGCAGGTGCCAGGTTTCAGCCACATCCGATTGCAACTCCAAGGCCCGGTCGTAACAGCGGATGGCTTCCGGAAACCGGCGCAGATTGGCCAACAGTTGTCCCCGTTGCTGCCAGAGGGAAGTCTGGCTGGGGAACTGTTCAAGGGCTTGATCGTAACTGGCTAGAGCCGCTTCCAACTGACCCAGCGCTTCTAGGGCAATAGCCCGATCTTCCCAGATGTGCTCCGGCGGGTCAGCCATTTCCAGCGCTCGGTCATAGCTGGCAATGGCCTCTCGGTAACGCTGCAGCCGCACCAAGACCCTGCCCCGTCCCTGCCAGACCGTTCCATCCTGGGGCCAGATCTGCACGGCTCGATCGTAATTGTCCAGCGCTTCTGGCCACCGCTCCAGGCGCTCCATTGCCTGTGCCCGTTGCTGCCAGGCGGTGTGCAAACCGGGAGTGCTCTCCAGCGCCCGGTCATAGCTGGCAATAGCAGCCTCATCGTCACCCAGTTGAGCCAAAACCAGTCCCCGTTGTTGCCAGAGGGTGGCATCCTGGGGCCAGCGCTCAAGAGCCCGATCGCAGCAGTTGATCGCCGGTTCATAGTGTTCCAATTGTTGCCAGCCCTGCACCTGTTGCAACCAGGCCCGGTAATAATCTGGCTTCAACTCCACCGCCTGTTCCCAACAGGCGATCGCCCCCAACCAGTCCTGCTGTTGCACCAGATCCTCTCCCTGGAGAAACACTAACAAGGCGCGGGTGGCGGCATCTGTCTGGCTGTCCTGCAACTGCTGCTGCCGTTGTTCCGGCGTTAGCAAGGCATAGAACTGATAGTCCGTGGCAGAAAAATCATCCGGCTGGCTCATAAGGACACGCCAAGGTAGTAGACTGTCTGACGACAGTTGTAAACGTTTTGGAAGGGAATTGTCATGACCGCAGGCGTTGACCCAATTCAAGTAATGAAACAGCAGGTTGGCACTGCCGCTGCCGCCCGAGTGCAATCGGGTTCCATTGTCGGTCTGGGGACCGGGTCAACCACCGCACTAGCGATTCAGGCGTTGGGCGATCGCCTCAAGTCGGGAGAACTGCAGAACATCAAAGGCGTACCGACTTCGTTTCAGGCCATTGTGCTAGCCCGCAAGTTCGGCATTCCCCTGGTCAGTCTGGACGAAATCGACCGCATTGATGTGGCCATTGATGGGGCCGATGAAGTGGACCCGCAAAAAAACCTGATCAAGGGCGGGGGTGCGGCCCACACCCAGGAAAAGATTGTTGATAGTCTGGCCGACCAGTTCATCGTCGTGGTGGACGGCACCAAACTGGTGAACAAGCTGGGCACCACTTTCCTGCTGCCAGTGGAAGTCATTCCCATGGCTGTCACACCAGTGATGCGGGCGATTGAAAAGCTGGGGGGCAAGCCGGAACTGCGCATGGGCATCAAAAAAGCCGGTCCAGTGGTGACCGACCAGGGCAATCTGGTGATCGATGTCAAATTTGACAATGGCATTGACCAACCAGCCGATCTGGAAAAGACCCTCAACAACATTCCCGGCGTTCTGGAAAATGGTCTGTTTGTCGGTGTGGCCGATCTGATTCTGGTGGGAGAAATCCAGAACGACCAGCCGATTGTGCGGGAGATTGCCTGACCGTCCTATGGCCTGCCAAGCAACCCTTGCCCAACTGATCCAAATCTTAAATGCTACGCCAGTTAACCTGACAGAGACTGATCAGGCCCAATTGGCCGCCGCCATTACCACCGACAGCCGCGCCGTCCAACCCAACGAAGTCTTTCTGGCCTTGCGCGGCGAGCAGTTTGACGGTCACCAGTTTGTCCCTGCTGCCATTGCCGCTGGAGCCATTGCCGCCATTGTGGATCAACCCTCCCTGCCAACCCTGCAATCGACATCCACTCCCCTGCTGCTGGTGCCGGACACGCTGGCTGCCTACCAGACGATCGCCCGCTGGTGGCGGGACCAGTTTGCCATTCCAGTCATTGCCGTCACCGGCTCGGTGGGCAAAACCACTACCAAGGAACTGATTGCCGCTGTCCTGTCGCAGCATGGCGCCGTGCATAAAAGCGCTGCCAACTACAACAATGAAATTGGCGTACCCAAAACCCTGCTGGAGTTGGGTTCAGACCATGACTTCGCAGTGGTGGAAATGGGCATGCGGGGACCGGGAGAAATTGCCCTGCTGACCCAGATTGCCCGGCCCGATCTCGCCGTGATTACCAATGTCGGTACGGCCCACATCGGACGGCTGGGTTCCGAAACCGCGATCGCCCAGGCTAAATGTGAACTGCTGGCGGCAATGCCCCCCAGCGGCGTTGCTATCCTGAACCACGACAATCCCCTGTTGCTGAAAACTGCGGAAACCGTCTGGTCAGGTAAGAGCCTCACCTTTGGCTTACAGGGTGGAGATGTGCAGGGACACCTGATCGATGCCCAAACCCTACAGGTGAACGGCTATCACTTCCCTTTGCCCCTACCGGGCGAACATAACGCTCTGAATTACCTGGCGGCTCTGGCTGTGGCCCAGTCCCTGGGATTGGATTGGTCCCCCCTGACTCAGGGACTATCGGTTACCTTGCCCGCTGGTCGAGCTCAACGTTACGAGCTACCCAGCAACATTGTCATCCTGGATGAAACCTACAACGCTGGCCTGGAATCGATGCTGGCCGCGCTGCGACTACTGGCCCAAACCCCTGGAAAGCGACGGATTGCTGTGTTAGGCACGATGAAAGAACTGGGCGATCGCTCACCGGAGTTTCACCATCAGGTCGGCGCCGCTGCACAACAACTGAAGCTAGATGGTCTGCTAATCCTGGCCGACGAACCAGAGGCAACAGCGATGGCCACCGGAGCCGAGCCCCTGAAAGCGGAACGGTTTTCCAGCCATGCCGCTGTCGTCGCGCGGTTACAGGAACTGGTGCAACCAGGCGATCGCCTGCTCTTCAAAGCTTCCCGTGCTGTGGGTTTGGATCAGGTGGTCAATCAGTTCCAGGCCTGCCGCGAATCCACCTCGGATTAACCTGTCGGTTCTTGTTGCAAAAGATATTATTGTGCCTTTTGACACGATTTTCTAATTGTCTTAGAGGAAAAGTTGCCCAGTTCTATGAAAAAGGTGCTGTATGCTCGAAACTTCATTTCGATTCATACTGGTTTTCAGCAACGCCTCCTCCCTAATTGCCTTGCCCTGACCCAGGCCGACTACTCTCCCGTTGCAGCAAGCTTTCGACAATTCCTGCTAATTTGGCAATCCCTTCTGCCTGCTGTTTAGCGACCTCTGCCTGCTGTTTAGCGACCTCTGCCTGCTGTTTAGCCGTTTCAGCCTGCTGGCGGGTAATCTCCTTAATTTCGGCTAGCTCAGTGCGCATGTCTCGAAACTCGGCCCGCATGTCCTGGAAGCCCATCATCACTACTTCCGTCAGCCGACCCACCTGGTCAATCAGGATATCGATCTTGTCGTCTGAACCGGATGGTTGGCTGTAACTGGTCATGCTTTCGTTTTCCCCTATCCCAGTGATGCGGCTTGTCAGATAAAGATTAGCACACGGTTTTGTGAGCATCACCCCATAGACCGAACCGATAACTTGCCCTGACCCAGGTTGACGAGCATCCGGTGGCAGTAAGGTTTTAGTTGTAGTCCAGTGGTCAACACCTCTGCTCCATCAGGTTTCACCCGGTTTGAGCAACTGCCCAGCGGCCAACTACGTGCGAGATGATAGCTGATGTCTGATTACAGGTTCGGGAATACGGACGGAAAGGGAGGAAACCCGAATCTGAGAGATTGCAACGAATTCTTTACAATAATCCTATAGCAATTCTGAAACCTGGCTGAGGGGTTTGCGGGAGAAGACAGACAATTCCTGTCGAGCCGTTCTCTTCGTCCAGGATTAGGATTGCAATAGCCAGAAGCGAGTGAAGGAGCCATCTCTCCATGCCAGTTGAAACCAACAATAAACGCTCCATAAAACCGCCCCGCCCCCGTCAGTTTGGTGGCAGTTTGCTAATCCTGCTGACCCTGTTGCTGCTATTGAACTTCATCATTCCCAGTTTTGGTCCTCGCCTGCCCCAGGTCGCCTACAGCGACTTCATGGCTCAGGTTCAAGCTGGCAAGGTGGATCAGGCGGTAGTTGGCACAAATCAGATTGAATTTACCCTCAAGCCGGATGTCAATGCTGACCCGGCGCAGGCCCAGACGGCCCCCAAGGTGTTCACCACTACTCCAGTGTCCCCCGACCTGGAGTTGCCGAAAATTCTGCGGGAAAACGGGGTGAAATTTGGTGCCCCGCCCCCCAATAACAATGCCTGGATTGGTACTGTCCTGAGCTGGGTGGTGCCGCCTCTGATCTTCTTTGGCATTTGGGGCTGGTTGCTGAACCGTCAGGGAGCCGGAGCGGCCTCTCTGACGGTCGGCAAGAGTAAGGCTCGCATTTACTCCGAAGGCACCACAGGAGTGAAGTTTTCCGATGTGGCTGGAGTTGATGAAGCCAAGGCGGAACTGCAAGAAATTGTGGACTTCCTGAAAAATGCCGATAAGTACACTCGCCTGGGGGCCAAGATTCCTAAAGGGGTGCTGTTAGTAGGCCCCCCAGGAACCGGGAAAACGCTTCTGGCCAAGGCGATCGCGGGTGAAGCTGGGGTTCCCTTCTTCAGCATCTCCGGTTCCGAGTTCATCGAACTGTTTGTCGGGGTGGGCGCCTCGCGGGTGCGCGACCTGTTTGAACAGGCCAAACAGCAAGCTCCCTGTATCGTCTTCATCGACGAGTTGGATGCATTGGGCAAGTCCCGAGCTGGCAACGGCATGTTTGGCGGCAACGACGAGCGGGAGCAAACCCTCAACCAGTTGTTGACCGAAATGGATGGCTTTGAGGCCAATACCGGCGTCATTCTGCTGGCAGCCACCAACCGGCCCGAGGTACTGGATCCGGCCCTACGCCGTCCCGGTCGATTTGACCGTCAGGTGGTGGTGGATCGGCCTGACAAGATTGGCCGGGAGGCCATTCTCCAGGTCCATGCCCGTAACGTCAAGCTGGCAGAGGATGTCAACCTGGGCCTGATCGCCGTCCGCACCTCCGGATTTGTGGGCGCTGACCTGGCTAATCTGGTCAACGAAGCGGCCCTGTTGGCGGCCCGCAGCAACCGTCAGGCGGTGACTATGGCCGATTTCAATGAGGCGATCGAACGGGTGATTGCCGGACTGGAAAAGAAATCCCGCATCCTGAACGAACAGGAGAAAAAGATCGTGGCCTATCACGAAGTCGGCCATGCCCTGGTGGGAGCCATGATGCCCGGTGCTGGCAAGGTGGAAAAAATCTCTATCGTGCCGCGGGGAGCGGGGGCACTGGGTTACACCCTGCAACTGCCGGAGGAAGACCGCTTCCTGATGTCGGAGGATGAGATCCGCGGCCGGATTGCCACCCTGCTGGGCGGGCGATCGGCGGAGGAGTTGATCTTCCACAAGGTCTCTACCGGGGCCAGTGATGACATCCAGAAGGCAACCGACCTAGCCGAGCGTTCGGTCACCCTGTACGGCATGAGCGACTACCTGGGCCCGATCGCTTTTGAGAAGCAGCAAATGCAATTTCTGGACGGATATAACACGCCCCGCCGACCCGTTAGCCCCAAGGTGACCGAGGAAATCGACCGGGAAGTGAAGGAAATTGTGGATGGGGCCCACCACATCGCCCTGACCATTCTGGAGCAGAATCGGGATCTGTTGGAGTCCACCGCCCAGGAATTGCTAGAAAAGGAAGTCCTGGAAGGGGAAAGCCTGCGGCAAAAACTGAACCAGGCCGTACCGCCAACCGAGCTGGACACCTGGTTGCAGACGGGGGATTTGCCCGATAGTACGCCGCTGATGCAATCGCTGCTGGCCTAGAAAGCAGTTCCTGCGCCAGTCACCACAAACAAACCGCTTGGCCCGTGCTGTGGAAAACCGTTCCGCATCACGGGCCATTTGGCTGGATCGGAGCGCCATTATTCATTACAGGTTCATAACTGCCGTCAAAGGTGCTGCCCATAATCGCAACCACACCAATGGTGTTTTCATCAATCTGAGCAATGACGCCTTGCGGGTTCAGGATGAAGCGATCGCCTTCACCAAACATTACAACTTGTTGGGTTTTTATTGATTATTTGAGCTTTCCAGTATAATTTCTCTGCTCGATGTCATTTGGGTTTAAGGATCAGGAAGTGGTAAATTTCGACTTTCCTGATTTATGGGGGTATTCGCTTAAGGCGGGACCGGTTAGAGGATACAAAATACGTTCCTTTTTGTTCCGCTTTGCGGTAAGAGCCACTGATGGTGTGGCATGGTTGTAGCGTAGCCCTAGCGATCGCAAAGCGATGCCAAAAGCTTTAGCCATAAGCTCCGGGTTATTGCCGTTGGCATCATCCAAGAAAGGCATAGAAGCCAGGATTTTAACCAGGCTAGGGGGTACGTAGAGACGGCTTCTCTGATGACTGTTGCAGTTGGTCAAGCACCGATTCAAATCATCGGTCTAAGCATAAAATCTGGGAGTCATTAGTTAGGAATTTCACAAGTTAATGAACAGAGGTAATTATGAATGAAAATTTAACTCCCGATCTGCGGGAGGAAGTACGAAACAATGCTGGATGGATGATTGTGCTCAGCATTCTGCTGATTATTTTGGGAGCTGTGCTAGTTTTTGCGCCTGCTTACGGGACACTTTTTTCTGTCCTGATTCTGGGTTGGATCTTGTTGATCTCAGGTGTGGTTCGAATTGTTAAAGCCTTTAAATCGCGGGGAGTGCGAGGCTTCTGGCTGAATTTGCTGGTTGGCATCCTCTACCTGCTTGCTGGCATCATTACCCTGGCCAATCCCATCGGAGCAGCCCTCAGTCTGACCTTGGTGATTGGCATCCTGTTCCTGGCGGAAGGGGTGTACGACATCATCATGGCCTTCAAGGTCAAGCCCGGTGGCGGCTTATCCTGGCTGGTTTTGCTGGATGGCATTATTACCTTAATCCTGGGGATTCTGGTGCTGAATAGCTGGCCATTCAGCGCCCTCTGGCTAATTGGCCTCTACGTTGGCATCAGCATTATCTTTAGCGGCGCTACCCTGCTGGCTATTTCTCTGGCGGCCCGCAAAGCAGTCGCAGAGCCCGGTGTCAGTTGACGATCTGCTCTGCGCCTTTAGTTGAATCCTGCCCCGTTGAACGCAGGACACCCTGATCCAATAGGAGTCAGAATACAGGAGTTAGACTACAGCACCTTGGCTGGCTCCTGGCTTCTGGCTCCTGTATTCGTTTTATGCCAGTCGCCTCTGCTGCAGCGGATGCCTTTGAGGGAAGAACTGCAGTATCCTGATAAAGCTGAGTCGCAGATTGGCCGCAGCCGGAGGCTCGGATGATTGAAGTTGAACACCTGAGTAAAATTTACGGTTCAACCCCGGCCATTGAAGATGTCACCTTTGAGGTAACATCCGGGGAAATTCTCGGCTTTTTAGGCCCCAATGGAGCCGGAAAGACCACCACCATGCGGATCCTATCCGGGTATCTGCCTGCCACCCAGGGAACGGCCAGGGTAGCAGGCTACGAAGTCCATGCTGACTCGATGGCGGTGCGGCAACGGATTGGCTATCTGCCTGAAACACCACCCCTTTACCCCGAAATGACCGTGGAGGGATTTCTCCACTTTGTGGCGCGGATTAAGGGCGTTAGTCCCGGCGATCGCGCCCAGCAAGTCCAGAATGCGCTGGAGCGCTGTGGCCTGGTGGAAAAAGGCCAGACCCTGATTCGCAAACTGTCCAAGGGCTATAAGCAGCGGGTGGGCATTGCCCAGGCAATTGTGCACGACCCGCCAGTGATTATTCTGGATGAACCGACGGTGGGGTTGGATCCGCGTCAGATCATCGAAGTCCGCCATCTGATTAAGCAGCTAGCGGGTAACCATACGGTGATCCTGTCCACCCATATCCTGCCGGAAGTCAGCATGACCTGCGATCGCGTCGCCATTATTAACCGCGGTCGGATTGTCGCCACCAACACCCCAGATTCCCTGATGGCCCAACTAACTGGGGGATCGGGGTATGAACTGGAAGTAGAAGGAGATGGGGCAGTGGCGCAGCAAGTTCTCCAACAACTGCCAGGTGTCCGACTGGTAGAAGTAGTGACAGCCGCTTTGCCAGAAAACCGTCAAAAACTACGGGTGGTTGGCACGGCTGGTGCCGAGTTGGTGGGGCGGGAGTTAGCCGCGGCGATCGTGGGCCGCAACCTGGGTTTGCACGAAATGCGACGGATTCAGGCCAGTCTGGAGGAAATTTACCTGCAACTGACGACGGAGGAAACTGCACCGGAAGCGGCCGCCAATGAAGCAACGTCTAATACGGGAGAAGCAGCTTAGATGCGCGTAATTCTGAGCAATATTGTGGCGATTTACCGCCGGGAACTGCAAAGCTATTTTGTGTCACCCCTGGCCTACGTGGTGGCCGGAGTCTTCTGGCTGTTGTCCGGCTTCTTCTTTGTTTCCCTGTTGCTGGGGCCAGAGGGCCTGATCCAGCAGGCCGCCCTGGCCGATTATCAGGCCGCCCAGTTAGGCATGCCGGCTCCACCTGTGGATGTGCCCACCAAGTTTCTGGAATTTTTCCTGGGGGTATTGGGGTCCCTGTCCCTATTTATCTTGCCGACTCTATCCATGGGCCTATACGCCGAGGAACGGAAACGCGGCACCTTAGAACTGCTGGCCACTTCCCCCATGACCAACTGGTCAGTAGCGGTGGGCAAGTTGCTGGCAGTGGTTACCTTCTTTGTCACCCTGGTGCTGCCCTTGCTGGCCTACGAGGCGATCGCCCTCAGTGCCACCAAACCACCAGTTAGTTGGGCCGTGGTGTTGCTAGGGCATCTGGGTTTGATCCTGCTGGCCGCCGCCATTCTTTCCCTGGGGATGTTCATCTCCTCCCTGACCGACAGCACGATTCTGGCTGCTGTTTTCACCTTTGCCCTGATTTTGGGTTTATGGCTGATGGACCTGATTGCCCGGGGAGTCGGCGGTTGGCTGGGCAATGGGCTGGCCCACCTGTCCCTGCTGAAACATTACGGCAACCTGTCCCAGGGCATTTTGGACAGCAGTAGTCTGGTGCTGTTTGCCAGCTACATTGTCCTGGGGGTGTTTTTGACGGCGCAGGCGATCGAGGCCTTCCGATTCCAGCGCTCCTAAAACAGGGGGAATTGGCTCATAGGAAGTAGGAAAAGGATCCGATGAAAGGGACTGCGACCTGGTTGAAATACTTGAAATATCTGGGCTGGTTGGGCCTGGGTCTGGTGATTGCTGGCCTCACGGCTGGGGTGATCTCCGGAACCTGGACACCGATTCCCCTGGCGATCGCCCTGGCGGGTGGGGTGGTCATTGCTGGCTGGCTGATTTACCTGGCCTGGGGGCAGCAGGGAGCGGCAGGTCAGCCGGGCTTCTGGGGGCGGCGCTCCACCCAGGCAGGAACCAATGCCCTGGTGTCCACCCTGGCCGTGTTGGTGATTCTGGGGGTAATCAACTTTTTGGCGGTCCGCTATCCAGTGCGGCTGGATCTGACGGAAAACCAGGTCTTTACCCTGGCTCCGGAGTCGCAGCAACTGGTGCGGAACCTGAAACAGCCGGTCAAGGTCTGGGTCTTCGATCGACAACAGAATCCCCAAGACCGGGAATTGCTGACCAACTACAGCCGCCTCAATTCCCAATTAAACTTTGAGTACGTCGATCCCCAAGCCAATCCATCCCTGGCCAAACAGTTTGGAGTAAAAAGCTTTGGTGATGTTTACTTGGAATTGCCCCCCGGAAAACGGCAGCAGTTTGTGCAGCGTCTGAGTCAGCAGGAGCGCTTGTCGGAAACAAAGTTGACCAATGCCCTGGAGCAGATCAGCCGTGATCGCCCGGTGACGGTGTACTTCCTACAAGGTCATGGGGAACGGCCCATCCAGGCCAGGGAAGAAGGGGCCATGACCGAGGCAGTGCAGGGGCTGGAAAACAAGAATTACACCGTCAAGCCACTCAACCTAGCGGAGAAAGCAGAACTACCCGCCGATGCCGATGTGATTGTTCTGGCTGGGCCCCAGAAGGCGCTGCTGCAACCGGAAGTAAAAGCCCTGGAAGCCTATCTCAAAGAGGGCGGCAACCTGCTGTTGTTGGTTGATCCGGAAACCCAACCGGGGTTAGATCCGTTGTTGCAGGCCTGGGGCGTCACCCTGGATCCCAGAGTGGCGATTGATGCATCGGGCAAAATTGCCAACCTGGGCCCCGCCGAGGCGATTGTCACCCAGTACGGCCAGCATCCCATTACCCAGGACTTTGGCAGTAATTTTTCCTTCTATCCCTTTGCCCGACCGATCCAGATCAAGGCCGTGTCAGGGGTTCAGGCGACAAAGCTACTGGAAACCAGCGAGCGATCCTGGGCCGAAAGCAACTTAAAACAACAACCCTTGAAGTTTGATCCCAAGAGCGATACCCAAGGCCCCCTGACCCTGGGTGTGGCCCTGACACGCCCGGCTGAACCAGTAACTCCCAACCGCAAAGAGGCTCGACTGGTAGTGGTCGGGAACTCCAGCTTTGCCACCGACGGCCTATTCAATCAACTGTTGAATGGGGATGTGTTTCTCAATTCGGTGCGCTGGCTCAGCCAACAGGACCAGCAGTCCCTTTCCATTCGGCCCAAGGAAGCCAAGAACCGCCGCATTACCCTGAGTGCCGCCCAGGCCAGTCTGGCTGGTTGGCTGGCGCTGGTACTTTTGCCCCTGGCCGCATTTGTCACAGCGGCGATCGTCTGGTGGCGGCGACGCTAGTGCAGCGTCAACTCTAGAAATTAGGGTTTGTAGTCAGCGCTTCAGCGCTAAAGCGCCGACTACGAGCCAATGGGTTCACCTTAAAATTAGGGTTTGACAGAACACTAGTAGTTTGCTCCTATGAACATGCTGTCAGTCCAACAGATGGAAACTCTGATCTTGAATGCGGTTCAGCCCTTTACGGCAGTCCAGGACAGTGAAGCAGTGGTTCTGGCTGATGCCCGCGATCGCATCCTGGCCGATGTCGTAACCAGTCCGTTGGACTTTCCCCACTGGGATAATTCCGCCATGGATGGCTATGCCGTGCGCTATGCCGATGTGCAGACGTGTTCGGCGGACCAGCCGATAACCCTAAAGATTGTGGAAGAGATCCCGGCCGGTTACCAGCCCCGACAGACAGTTCAGGCCGGACAGGCAGCCCGGATTTTGACCGGCTCAGTGATGCCAGCCGGAGCCGACACCGTTGTCATGCAGGAAGACACCCAACGACAGGGCGATCGGGTCACCATCCTGGCGGCGCCCAAACCACACGCCTTTGTCCGCCAGCGAGCCGCCTACTATCGGGCGGGAAACCCCTTGCTGACCACCGGGACAGTTCTGCATGCAGCCGAGATCGCCATTCTGGCGGCAGCTCAGTGTACCCGGGTGGCGGTCTACCGCCGTCCCCGAGTCGCCATCCTGTCTACCGGCAGTGAACTGGTGCCAGTGGATCAGCCGCTCCAACCAGGGCAAATTGTAGACTCCAACCAGTATGCTCTGGCCGCTCTGGTGGCGCAGTGCGGCGCTGAACCCATCCGCCTGGGCATTGTGCCAGACCAACCGGCAGCCCTCAAGACGGCGATCGCCCAGGCCATTGCCACTGCGGATGTGGTGCTGTCCTCTGGCGGCGTTTCCGTCGGCGACTATGACTACGTCGATGCCATACTGGCCGAACTGGGAGCCCAGATCCACTGCCGCTCGGTTGCCATCAAACCCGGCAAGCCCCTGACCTTCGCCACCTTTCCACCATCTGCTACGGCCCACCGACCCACCCTATACTTTGGGTTGCCTGGCAATCCGGTCTCGGCTCTGGTCACCTTCTGGCGCTTTGTCCATCCGGCGCTGGGCAAATTATCTGGCTTACCACAGGACTGGGGGCCCATCCTCGTCCGGGCCCGTACCCGTCAAGCGGTGCGATCGGATGGCAAGCGAGAGGCGTATTTCTGGGGCCGGTTGCAGATGATCGACGGTAGCTATGAGTTTGAGTTAGCTGGGGGCAATCACAGTTCCGGCAATCTGATTAATCTGGCCGGCACCAATGGCCTGGCCATCTTACCAGTGGGACAGACGCACCTGGACAGCGGGGAAACGGTCTCGGTTCTGCGCATGGACTCATAGCAAATTTTTCAGGTCAAGTGACACAGGGTCCCTAGCCATTCCCTCCTTACCAAGACTGCTGTTTATACCCATCTTTGGCTGCGTTGATCAACCTGGAGGACCTCCCCCCACCGTGTCTGGTAATACTACCCCTGACAGGGATTGTGTTCATAACTACGGTCTTGCGTCCATTTTTCCAGGCCCTTCTGGATTGGGGCAGGAGTCAGAAAACAGCCGTCAGGACTCGGAAACCAGCGCAAATTTTGGTAAAAGTGGCTTTATTTTCCTCAGCCTGGTTGATATTAAGGTTAGTGGCTGACAGATGCCAGTTTCAGGCAATGGTCAATAGAATCGTTCCAACACAGCATTTTTTTCTGCTGCAAAGACCTTTAATAATGCGTTTCATGATATCTATGCAACGGTTGAATGGTTTTCGGTCTCCTTCTGCCACTGGCTGGGTGGCGCTTTCCCTTTCCCTGACCGCTGCGATCGCAGGTTTGACGCCCCTAGCACTGGCACAGGGAACTCAGGTAGTCCAACCCCGCACCTGTAGTTTACCGCCCATCGCAGTTCCCCTCCGGCAACTGCCAGCCGATCCGAACTGGGCCACCCTGGCCAGTCAGGGGAAATTGCTGATTCAGACGAACCAAAACCTGGATCCCCTCAGAAAGGGGATCTCCGGCCAGTGGGTCACCTCCCTGTCCTTCAGTCCCGATGGTCAAACCCTGGTCAGCGGTAGCCGCTATCTGGTTGTTGGCGGTAAACCGATCGATATCCTGGGTATTGGCGTTCCCAGTGGAGCCCGCAACGTTTTTGGCGGGGTTGATCTCTGGAGTGGCTTGAAAACATCCCCGTGGCATGCCAGCGTGCTCTACAATAGCCCGCGGGAAATCAACTCGGTGGTCTTCAGCCCCAATGGGGAATTTCTGGCTGCGGCTGGCAATGACAAAGGATTTGTCGGACTGTGGACCCGATCGCAGTTAGGAGGAAAAACGGTCGCACCCAAAGCCCAGTCCAATAGCCAGTTCTCGGTAAATGCGATCGCCTTTAGTCCCAACAGTCAAATGCTGGCCAGCGCTGGCATCCGCGGTCGCAGTGGCCAGGGCCATGCAATTCAACGCTGGGATGTGCGGGGCGGCAGCCTACGTCCCCTGAGCGCTGCCATGCAAAATGTGGCCGCCTTCCAGCGCAGCAATTTGCTGGAAGACCAGGAAGTCTACAGTATTGCCTTCAGCCCCAACAGTAAGTTGCTGGCCGGGGGTGGCATGTCGTCCCTGTTTGAACGCCAGGGAACAGTCGTCAAGCCCTTGCGCTCCATTTCCTTCCTGCATCTGTGGGATCCAGCCACCGGCAAGTACCTCTGCTCCATGGGAGAAGCTGATGCTTCACCCGTTTCCGCCGTTGCTTTTAGCCCAGATGGCAGCCTGCTGGCCAGCGGCGGCACCAATGGCAAAATTCAACTCTGGTCGCTGACCAATGGTCAACTGCTGCGAACTCTTGACAGCCATACGATTCGGGTTAATTCCCTGGCCTTTAGTCCCAGCGGAGAAATCCTCCTCAGCGGCAGCAAGGACCGATCAGTGAAGATCTGGCAGACAAAAACCGGCCAACTACTACAGACCTTGAACAAAGACGCCCAAGGCCAACCGCTGTTCCAGGATGAAGTTACCTCTGTCGTCTTTCAGCCCAATGGCCAAGCCTTCGCAGTTGGCAGTAAGGACAACTCGATTCATCTGTTTCTCGCCCCCTCGGAGTAGCGAATGGGTAGGTAAGTCGGCGAGGGAAGAGGGTAGGTGCTGGATTTTGGGATTTGGATTTGGGATTTGGGATTTGGGGTTGTTAGTCCTGCCCCGCACTTGGCATCCTGCACCCATCTTCTCCATCTTCCCCACCCTCCCCTTCTTCCCCACCACGCACCTAGCACCTGGCACTCGACCCCTGACCGTTGGTGTTATAGCAATCCTAAATGACTTGTGAACGACTGAAGGGTGAGAGGGCTTTGTGAGAAGGATTTCCTGCGGCAACCTTTCACAATCCTGATCGGATCGCTATAAATAGATGAAACAGTGAACTGATTCAGGAGTGGTTGATGAAGCGTCGTCAGTTTGTCAGTTGGGTGGGAGTTGGCGGGGTTATGCCGTTGGCGATCGCGACCTGTACCTCCCAGAAGCAGGAAACTTCCACCCTCAGTTCCCCCAGCAGTGATGGTTTTCAGGTTGTTGGAACGGTCCCCGACCTGAAAACAAAGGGGCAACTTTTGTTGGAAAGCACGGCTGTGGGGAAAGTTCTGGTGATTGTCAATCCAGCCAATCCACAACAGGTACTGGCGGTTAATCCTACTTGTACCCATGAGGGCTGTGTGGTGGCCTGGCAGAAAGACCGAAGCGCCTTTGTCTGCCCCTGCCATCGCTCTGAATTTGCCCCAGATGGCAAAGTGCTGCAAGGTCCGGCTACCAAACCTTTGCCCACATACGTCGTCAAGCTTGAGGGCGATTCTGTACTCGTCAAGGCTAGCTAATCTCCCTTTGACAGTTTGTTACTGTTTGTCACCTGATTGACTGACAAAAGATCTCATGTAGGGTTATGTTGAGCAACACGAAACCCAACACCAATAATGGTTTCGATGGGTTACGCTAAATTAACCCATCTGTCCCTCCTGACTTTCAAGACAATCGTTACGGCAGAATCAGGGCCGCAAGAGTTTTGTTCGTCAACCAGGTTTGTGATTTATTGGTGGCCTTGAGTGACGATCCCCCTAAGTCCCTTTTTTTACAGGGCAATTCAGGGGAATCGATGGCCGAATTTTTGTGAATTAATTGAGAACTGGGAAAAGCTGCCAGTTAAATGGCTGGCGGCAGGCTGGATAACCGCTGTTTCTCCAATTTGGCCACTCCCGTCTGGCCCATCTGGGTCAGGACAGCCAGTAGTTGCTCCTGCAGGGTGCGGTCTTTGGGATTGCTGGAGGAAGCGAACCAAATCGTGGCCAGGGCATCATACCAGAGTCCCTGCTGGGCATAGATCTGCGCCTTAGCGGCAGCGGAATTAGCGGCCGCCAGTTGTCGGGTCAACTCGGGTGAGGCGGCGACTCGCTGCGCCTGTCCCTGGGCCACTGGGTTTTTCGAGCGATCGTTGGGGTTACAGACCAACGCCACCGACCAGAGATATTTGCGACCAACAACCAGTTCCGAGGCATCGGCCGGAAGTTGGGCCTGCATGACCCCGGCTTTGGCCTGGGCGGTTTCGTAGGTGCGATCGATCAACGTCGATCCAGTGACAGTATCCACCAGTGTAAATCGGACCGGCACCAGCGAGTCGGCTGACAAATGCCAGAGAAAGGTGGGCCTACCCGACACAATCTGGCCATTCTGTTGGTTTTGGAACAACAGGGTTTGAATGGTGGCTAACTCGGTGGGACAGTCACCCCGCACGCCAGAAGGACGACTCCCAGCCGGAAAGTCATTCTCTGCAGATTGGGCCGGTTTCTGTGAGCGTGGCGGGGCTGGTTTTGGGGAAACCTTTGGTTGCGGTACCCCGCCCCGGACGCCGGAAGGCCGGCTTCTGCTCGGATAGCTGTCGTTAGATTGCTGGGCAATGGACCAGTCGGCTGCACTGGCGCGAATTGCTGCTGAGGAGCTAGCAAATGGAATCATTTCAGATAACAGCGAAACGGACAACAAACCCAGCGTAGCCGTCGCAGCTAAACTAATCGTTTTGAGTGAATGTAACGGTTGCATATCCCGCCCCCTTCAAATGGCTCCTGGGATGGTTGGAAAACGAACCTAGCAGTTGGTAGATTTCTCACGCAGTGACCAGAACAATCAATCGTAAAAACGCAATGAAACAGGAAGTGTCAGTCCGTTGAGCATGCCCTGACTGACTATTTGAACAGCGCGGGCGTGACAATCGATTCCGAAAAGACGCCACTACTGTACTCATCCCATATCACCGCAGGTGTGACACCACGTAATGATTAGTTTGGAACATTTCACCCTGATGACCTGTGCGTTGGATCGGTATATACCCTGATCTTTATCACTAAGTCCACCCCCTACACCCCGATCGAACATGGCTGCATGCTTCACTGTGAGTCGGCCCTACCCTCTCCCTCCGCCAAACTGGCTGGAGTAGGAGCCACCTTGTCTGGCAGGAGCACCTGGTAGATCCGAGATTGCTCTTCTCGCCCTCGCAGTTGTTCGGTTTCAACCAGGTGGGTAGGGAAATGACTAGCCACATAC
>Ga0272446_1002033_pt1 | contig 28351 bp, 24 predicted proteins | sample YNPCB0061_FD_194587 | JGI IMG/M metagenome (GOLD analysis project Ga0272446, IMG submission 194587) | Hot spring microbial mat communities from Yellowstone National Park, WY, United States - YNP-CB-006-1 | ecosystem: Environmental > Aquatic > Thermal springs > Hot (42-90C) > Sediment | place...
AGACCGACCTGTCGCATGAGGCGGGTCCGCCCCCCCCCCATAGGGCCGGTCTAAGGCCAAAACAATATCACTCGGAAATGTAGAAACTCGAGGGGCCGGTCGGAGACCGGCCCTATGTGGCGCCGGTCTCCGACCGGCGGGGGGAACTAAAGTTCCCCTGCACCCTGAAGGGTGCGCCACAAAGTTCGCGCGCCGGCCGTGCGTCTGTCAGGCGCTGCCGTTCTGCACGCCCCGCAGCGGCAGGGTGATGCGCACAGTCGTCTCCCCCGGCGCGCTCTCCACGTCCAGCGCACCGCCTTGGTCGCGGATAATCTGGTAAGCCAGGGGCAGGCCCAAGCTCATCCCCACGCGGCCGCCCTTGATGCGCAAGTGCGGTTCGAACAACTGCGCCCGCTCCGCGGCGGAGATGCCGCGGCCGCTGTCGGTAACCGCCATCTCCAGCATGTCCTCCTTTTGCCGCACGCTCAGGCGAATGACCCCTTCGCCGTCGATCGCCTCGACCGCATTGCTCAGGATCTCGAGCAATGCCTGGTGTATTTGCGCCGCCGGTCCGGACCAGCGGGGAATCTCGTGGTAGTCCCGCACGACCCGGATCCGCTGGCCGCACTCGTGGGCCAGCAACCCCATTACCAACTCCACGCTTTCCCGCAGATCGATCGCTTCCCGCCCGGACGCGTCGAGGAGCGCGAATTTGCGCAGATCACCCGCAAGCTTCTCCAATCGTCCAAAGGCCTCTTCGGTGGTGCGCCGCAGGTCAGCGAGGGCCTCGCGCTGCGCGGGAGTAAGCGCCTCGCACGCCCGCCCGTAAAAACTCCACACCGCCCGCAGGCTCCCCGCGAGCGCCCCCAAGGGGCTGTTGAGTTCGTGATTGATGCCCGCGATCAGCTTGCCGAGCGTGGCCCGCCGCGCGGCTTCCACCAGTTGCATCTGCGCCTGCTCGAGTTGGCGTGTGCGCTCGCGGACTTTTTCTTCCAGTCGTTCGTTCAACTCCCGCACGCGGAAGTACAACAACAGGCTGCCCATCGGCTCCCGCACGCGGACATCGGCATGGAAGCGCTTCTCGAACACCCGGCCTTCCCGGTTGATCAGGAAAGACCCGGGGTGGGGAATCCCGTAGACGGGATCCTGCGGATCTACCGCGGTGTTCAACACGCCGGCCTGGCGGATGTACCGCGCCTCCTCGTCCGCCAGGAGCAGATAGCGGATGCCTTGGGCAGCGGCGAACTCACGGAGCAGGGCCACCGGCTCGGGGCAGATCGCGAACACCGCGATTCCTTCCGCTTGAAAGCCGGCGATCGCCTGCTGCAACTCGACCAGTTGCATCGCGCAAAACGGGCACCACCGCACGCTGCGGAAGAAATGGACCAGGGCCGGACGCCCGGCGCGTTCCGCGGTAAAGTTGATCAGCCGCCCGTCGTGCGACAGCAGCGTGAAGTCAGGCATCGGCTCGCCTTCCGCGGGCCCGGTGAAGAAATGGAAAGGCCCGGGATTGAGGATGCGCATGCCGGGCGACGTTTCTTTCATGCGCATCCTCCGGGCTCCAGGACCTGCCGGAACAGCGCCGCGCCCTCCAGGTCCCGCAGCGTAACGGTCAAGTTTTGCGAACGGCCGTCAATGTCGACCTCGCCAAAGAATTGCAACCCTTCCGCGGGCGACAGGTTCAACCGGCCGGCCGGAGGATGCTTCTGAAAGATCACCTCGGGACCAAACGTTTCGTCGAGGGCATTGGGGCCGAACGTCCCGGCATGCAGCGGTCCGGAGACGAATTCCCAGAAAGGCAGGAAGTCGCGGAAGACGGCCCGGTCCGGATGGTAGTGCAGCGCCGCGGTGTAATGCACATCCGCCGTCAGCCACACGACGTTGGCCACGCAGTTGCGCTTGAGCGCGCTGAGCAGGCGCGCAATTTCCAGTTCGCGGCCGAGCGCCGCGCCCGCGCCGTTGGCGATGCCTTCGTAACGCGGGCGGCCCTCGGCATCGTGGCCATCGCCGACGATCAACCCGATGGGCAGGTCGGAGGCGATGACCTTCCAGAGGGCTCGAGAGCGGCGGAGTTCGCCGATCAGCCAATCGGTCTGGGCGCGGCCCAGCAGCGCGGTTTCCGCTCCGGGCCGGGTCTGGCGGTTGCCGGTATTCGGACCGCGGTAGCTGCGCAAATCGATCACGAACACATCCAGGAGAGGGCCGTAGGGAATGCGGCGGTACACCCGGCCCGCGGCCAGCGCTTCGGCGCCCAAGGGCGCGAATTCGAAAAACGCCTGCCGGGCCCGCCGCGCCAGCGTGCGAATGTCTTTTTCCCGATAGCGCGGGTCGTCCCGCAGCTCCTTGCCGGGGGACCAGTTGTTGGTTACTTCGTGGTCATCCCACTGCCAGATCTGGGAGATTTCCGCGTGAAAGCGGCGGAGGTGCTCGTCGAGCAGGTTGTAGCGGTAGTTGCCGCGGAACTCGTCCAAGGTCTCGGCGACCTTACTTTTCTCCGGCGTGACCAGATTCCGCCAGACGCCGCCATCCGGCAGCGCCTGCGCGGCGGGAAGCGGCCCGTCCGCATAGATGGTGTCCCCGCAGTGCAGGAAAAAGTCGGGGGCCGTCTGGCGGATGGTTTCGTAAATCCGTAAGCCTCCCCACCCGCGGTTGATGCCCCAGCCTTGGCCGCAGGTGTCGCCGGACCAGCAGAACCGTACGTGCGAGGCGCGGGGCGTTTGGAAGCGCCCGCGCACCGGTTCGCTCACGGCGCGGGGGTTGTCCAGGTCTTCGAACTGCACCTCATACTGAATGGTTTCGCCCGGCGGCAGATTCCCGAGGCGGACGCGCCCGGTGAACGCCGAGCCGGGCAGACAGACGGGTCCGGGAAAGGAATGCCGAGGTCCCGACGCACTGCTCCACCAGGCCGCGCGCATGCGGCTGGGCCGGTCCGCGCAGGACCAGATGGTTGCGCTTTGCGGCGTGACGTCGCCAGTCATCGTGCCGTGCGGCGCCCGCGGCCGTCCGCTGACCAGCAGTCCGGGGCCCTGCCCGAAAAGAGGAGCCGCCGCGAGGGCGAGAAGTTCACGCCGGTTCCGCATCGCCTGAACCATTGTCGCAGCCCGCGCCCGCGCTCAAGGTCGAATCTGGTAATACTCGCGAAACGCTCCCATCTCCGGGTAATACTTCCGCGCCCGGATCAGTTCCGCGATCTGGCGCAGATGCCCCAGATCGTGAAACACCCACTCGTGCAGCAGCTCGGCAACCGTGATGTCGCCAAGCTGGGCGTGCCGTCCCCGTCTGGCAAGGAGAGCGGGCTCCAGATCCCGCACGAAGGCGGCGTTGCCGGCGCGCTGGTCCTCAAAGTGCGCGAACGATTCCTCCGGGTCGCCGGAATCGTAGCGCCCTTCCGCCGCCAGCGCCTCCTGATCGTACACTTCGAGCAGCGGGTAGTCCTCTTCCAGCATGCGGTCCAGCCGCAGGCGGAAGCCGTGTCCTTCCACGTGCGACAGGTGTTCCACAACCTGAGCGATGGACCAACGGTCGGGCGATGGTTTCCACAGGGCGTCGGCTTCGGTCAAATCTTCCATCAGCAGGCGAAACAAGTCCGGGCCGGCCTCCAGCCGGCCGGCGATCTGTTCGGGCGTCATCGCGGTCTCTCCCGTACCGGCTTCAGGCCACCGCGCCTTCTCCGCCGTCGACACGGATCGTGTTGCCGGTCATCCAGTAGGTGTTCTCGTGCGCCAGCGCCACCAGGCAACGGGCGACGTCCAGGGGGGTGGTCAAGCGGCCATGCGGATTTCGTCCCCGCGCGGCCGCCAGGATGCGTTCATGCTTGGGAATCCGGCGCAGCGCGGGGGTGTCCGTCACACCCGCCAGGATGGCGTTCACGGTGATCCCCAAGGGGGCCAACTCCATCGCCAGTTGGCGGACGTGGGCTTCCAGAATCGCCTTGGCGGCCGACACCGGGCCGTATTCAGGAACGGCTTTGGCGCCGCCTTCGCTGGTCATCGCGAACACCCGTGCGCCGGCGCGAAGCAAACCGGTATCCACCAGATCCTGGACCCAATAGACCAGGCTGTGTCCCATCGCGTCGGCGGTGGCTTCTATCTGTTTGCGGTTCGCGGCGGAAGCGCCCACCAGGGGCTTCAACGCCCCGAAGGCGATCGAATGCAGCAGCACGCGGACGCGCGCGTCCACCTCTTGCAGGCGGGCCGTCACCTCCTGCCGGAAGCTGTCCTCGGCAGCGTTGCCGTTGAAGAACAGCGCCTGCCGCCCCGCGGCCCGAATCTCCGCCTGAACCTGTTCGGCCGCCGGCAGATTCTCGCGCCGGTCAAAGTGCACGCCGCAGATATCGTAGCCGGCGCGGGCGAACTCGACGGCCGCCGCGCCGCCGAAGCCGCTGCTGGCGCCGAGGATCAACGCCGCCGGGTTCATTGCACCGTGCGGACGCGAATCGTGCGGGTGGAGTCGCCCGTAACCTCCAGATCAATCTCCACCCGCGGCATGGGCATTAGGTTCGGGAAGCGTTCGCCCCATTCGATCAGCACCAGCGCGGGCCGGTCGAAAAGCTCCTCGATGCCAATTCCGGCGACCTCCGCTTCGGTCTCCAGGCGGTAGAGATCGACGTGGTAGACGCGTACCGGCTTGCCGTATTCGTGAATCAGGGCGAAGGTGGGACTGGAAACTTCCTCCGGCTCCGCCACGCCCAGACCCTTGACAAGCCCCTTTACGAGGGTGGTCTTGCCGGCGCCCAGCTTGCCGATCAACACCACCACGGCCGGAGGCGTGATGTGTTGCGCCAGCAGCACGCCCAACGACGTCGTTTCTTCTTCGGAGTTGGTTTTGTACTCAAAGGCAGGCATGGATCGCTCTTGGAAGGTAATCGATGAGGCTGGTGGCGGTCAACGGCAGTTCTCCAAGGCATTTTGCGCCCAACTCGCCGGCCAAGCCGTGCAAATAGACTGCTGCCAGGATAGCGCCTTCCGGATCGCGAGGAAACTGGGCCAGCATGCCGGCCAGCATGCCGGTGAGGATATCGCCGCTGCCGCCGGTAGCCATGGCGGGCGTGCCGGTCGGGTTGATCCAGACGCGCCCGCCGGGGAAGGCCACGACCGAGCGCTGCCCTTTTAACACCACCGCCGCCGACCGCTGCATCGCGAAGGTGCGGGCGACGTCGATGCGGTGAGCCTGGATTTCCGCGATGTCAAGGCCGGTCAGGCGGGACATCTCGCCGGGGTGCGGCGTCAGCACCCGCAGCGCCGCGCCCATGGGCCAAGGATCCGCCGCCAGCACATTCAGCGCATCGGCATCCACGACTACCGGACACGGCAGCGAGGCCAGGGCCCGCTGCACCAGCGCGGCCGCCGCGCTCGAGGTGCCCAGGCCCGGACCAATGGCCACCACCGACTTCCGCAGGACCACCCCGGCGAGCGACTCGGCAGAAGGCAGTGGCTCCGTCATCAACTCCGGTATCAAAGCGGGATGCGCCGGATTCGCGCACGCCACCGTTACCAGTCCCGCGCCGCTGCGAAGCGCCGCGGTCCCCGCCATCGCCGCCGCTCCCGTCTTTCCTTCCGCCCCCCCGATCACCAGCACGTGCCCAAAGTCTCCTTTGTGCGCGCCGCGGTCCCGGGGCTCCAATAACTTGCGGAACCGGTCCGGCTTGAGGAGATGAAGCCACAGCGCCAGGTCCTCGTCCAGCATCGCCGCGGGCGTGCCGATGGCCCCCACGCTCACCTTGCCCATCCTGTCGCAATTTGGCGGCAAAGCGTGCGCGATCTTAAGAGCTGTAAAGGTGACGGTGAGATCGGCGCGGGAGAACTCCCCGGCCGCTTCGCCGGAGTCGCTGGGAAGACCGGAGGGAATATCGACGGCGGCCACCCGGGCGTGGGGAAAGGCGGTGTTGATGCGGCGGATCCACTCGAGGGCCGTGCCGCTGGCCGGTCCGGCGAGGCCTGTGCCGAGCAGCGCATCCACCACCAGCGTCGCCCCGGCCAGTTCGGGCTTCCACTCGTGCGTCACCGTGCCGCCGCATGCCCGCCACATCCGCAAGTTCGCGGCGGCATCGCCCTGCAATGCCGCCGGATCGGCTGTCAGAATCACCTCGAGACGCCGGGGATGGTAGCGGGTGTGCAGTTGCCGGGCCACCACCAGGCCGTCGCCGCCATTGTTGCCCTTCCCGCAAATAATGACGACATGGTGGGCGCCCAGCGGCCCAAACTCCCGCTCCATCGCCTCGACAACGCGGTGCCCGGCGTTCTCCATCAGGACCAGTCCGGGAATCCCCGCCTCCATGGTCCGGCGGTCGATCTCGCGCATTTGGGCCGCGGTGAGAACCTTCATCGGATGACCTTCCAGAATATGCCAACCGGCGGGATTAAAAAAAGCGAGATTCCGTCTCGCCGGCGGACGAAGGAGGGTAGCGGGCGCTCGATTTTGGGTGTTAGGGGTGTAAGCGCCCGCTGTCGTAACGGGGATTTGATCATCAAGGCGATCTCCGATGGGGGTGCGTTACAGGTGCAAACAAAAAATCTTGACGGGCGTCGGAAGCACATATAGAATAAAAAGCGAATATTAGTCGAAGACAAGGCGGCTCCCATGATCTATTGCGGCGTTTCCGGATGGACTCACCTATCGTGGCATGGAGCGGTCTACCCGCTCGTTCGCCCCCGGAATTTTCACCCCCTCGAGTACCTCTCCCAGTTCTTCGACTTCGCCGAGGTGGATTGCCCGCCCGACCGTCCCCTTCGCCCCGAAAGATCGCGCTTATGGCTGAAGATGACTCCCGAGCGATTCCGCTTCACCGTGCAGGTCGGGTCTCCGTTCGTGACAGATGCGCCCGTGCCCGAGCGGGAGTTGGAGACGTTTAAGGAAGGGCTTTGGCCGCTGGTGCGCGCCAACCGCCTGGGTTGTCTGCTGCTGCGTTTTCCGTGGTCGTTCCGTTTCACCCGGGAGAACCGGGAGCGGTTCATCGCGCTGCGGCGGGCTTTCCACGAGTTTCCGATGGTGGCGGAGATGCGGCATGCCAGTTGGCGGTTGGACGAAGCGATCGGCACCTTGATCGACTACCGGGTTGGCTTCTGCAACCTCGACCAGCCGGAGGGCGCGAAGGCCATGCCGCCCACGGCGCTGGTGACCTCGGCCGTGGGTTATGTGCGGTTGCTCGGCCGCGCCGGAGATTCCTGGTTCGAGGAGGAGAAAGCAGCCGCCTATTTGTATACGCCTCCCGAACTGGGCCGTTGGAAAGCGCGGCTGGACCGGTTTGCGCCGTTCACGCAGGACACCTACGTGGCGTTCGCGAATGCGCCGGACGGCAAAGCGGTGGTCAACGCTTTGCAAATGCGGGCGCTGCTTGCCGATGCGGTGGCCGTGCCCAGACGCCGCACGGAGCGGGCGGCGATTCCCATGCCGGGCCGTTCCGCAGAGGGCGCGGCGGGGTTTCGCGGCGCCGATCGCCGGTTGGCGTGACGCTTCGAGCGGCTAGCCGTTAGTTAGTTAGCTGGCCCGGAGTGTGCCCCCTCCCAAAACGCCTCGGGATATCGGACAATAAGACGCGAGAACCAAGCGGTTCCACTTCCTCCGAGGCATCCAGACTATGAGCAAGCGAACCTCGATCGGCTCGTGGGCGTTCACCATCGGCCCCTACGCGAGCAATCCCATCGATTTCCAAACGGTATGCGAAAAACTGAAGGCGCTCGGCTTCGACGGCGTTGAACTCGGCGCGTTTCCGCCCCATCCCAATCCCGGCAACCCAAACGGGCCCGATGACGCCTGGCCCGGCGCCATGCCGGAACGATCGCAGCGCGAAGAACTGCGCGCCCGCATGAAAGAGTGGGGCCTGGAGTTCTCCGGCATCGCCGCGAACCTGTGGGGCGAGAAGCTGATCAATACCGACGACCAGTCGAAGTACATTGCTGAGTTCCGCAAGAACTCCGAGTTCTGCCGCGACGTGGGCATTCAGGGGATCCGGGTGGACTGCGTGCAGCCGCCCACGATTCTGCGCGAGGTCGATTACGCGACCGCCATGCAGCGCGTGGTGAAGACCTGGCAGGAATGTTGCGCGATCGCCGCCGGCAACGGGCAGTATGTCACCTGGGAGGTCGAACCCGGCTTCGCCTTTAACAAGCCCAGCGATGCGGTGCGCATCCATGACGCCGTCAACCGGGACAACTTTGGCATCCAGTACGATACCTGCCACGGCCAGATGGTGGCGGTCGTGGGCGCGCGGCAGGAAGGCGAAAAAGAAACCTATCCCAGCCAGGTCGATTACATCCGCATGCTCGACGGGCGGATCAACCACATCCACCTCATCGATTCGGACAACACCTGCCACAAGGACGCGCAGGGCAATGACGAAACGTCGAGCCACCCCCCGTTCGGCGCGGGGTTGCTGAACTTCGACGAGATCATGCCCGCGCTGGTCAAGGCCGCACGCTGTCCCCACGACTGGTGGACCATCGACCTTTGCTTCTACCCGGATGCCTGGGCGGCCACCGCCACCTGCAAAGCGGCGCTGGATGAATTGATTCGCAAGTACGGCGCCTGATCCGGCGCCGGAGGAGACTATGGCAAAACAACTGCGAGTTGGCATGATCGGCTACGGCTTCATGGGCCGGGCCCATTCGAATGCGTATAAACGTCTGAACGATTTCTTTCCGGTGCAGCACCGGCCCGTGTTGAAGGCCGTGTGCGCGCGCAACGAAACCAAGGCCCGGGCGTTCGCGAAAGTCTGGGGCTACGAGCGCGTTGAAACGGACTGGAAAAAGCTGGTGGCGGCCGACGATATCGACCTGATTGACATCGGCTCGCCGAACAACACCCATTTGGAAATCGCGGTGGCCGCCGCCAAGCGGGGCAAAATAGTGGTCTGCGAGAAGCCGCTGGCCATGAACGTGGCGGAGGCGGAGAAGATGGTGAAGGCGGTCGAGAAGGCCGGCGTGCCGAACATGGTGTGGTTCAACTACCGGCGCGTACCAGCCATTGCTTTGGCCAAGCAGATTGTCGACGAAGGCCGCATCGGCCGCGCTTTCCACTACCGCGCGACGTACCTTCAGGATTGGACCATCGCCGAGGACGTGCCGCAGGGCGGCGCGGCGTTGTGGCGGCTGGACGCCGACGTGGCGGGATCCGGCGTGACCGGGGATCTGCTGGCCCATTCCATCGACACCGCCATGTGGCTGAACGGCGCCATCACGCGCGTGACCGCCGCCACCCGCACATTCGTCAAAGAACGCCTGCACCAGGAAACCGGCAAGGTGCAACCCGTCAAGATTGATGACGCGTGTATGTTCCTGGCCGAGTTCGACAACGGCTCCATCGGCACCTTCGAGTCGACCCGCTATGCCCGGGGGCGGAAGAACTTCAATACCTTTGAGCTGAACGGCGCCGACGGCAGCGTGTACTTCGACCTCGAAGAACCGGAGTACTTGCAGTTCTTCGAGTACAAGCAGAAGCAGTCCGGCAAGAAGACCGAATCGCACCTGACGGGCTGGCGGAAGATTCACACCACCAACAGCGAGCACCCTTATATGAAGTATTACTGGGTGCCCGGGACGTGCATCGGCTACGAACACACGTTCCTGAACGCGCTCGCGGATTTTGTGATGGGGATCGAGGCCGGCAAACCGGTGCAGCCGGATTTCCGCAACGCGCTCCAGACGCAGCGGGTGTGCGACGCGGTGCTCAAGTCCGCCAAGACCGGCAAGTGGGAAAAGACGGGCGTGAAGCTGTAAGCCGCCGGCGCAGCGGAAACTGACTATTGGACGCCGTGGCGGAGGCGCTCGCAGCCGTTACCCTCACGCGAGTCCCTTGAGAGCCGCTGCGCGGGGTGCTTGCACCCGCCAGCGGAACCCCGGCGAATGTTCTCCCAGGCGAACAAGGCGGTGGCGTTCGCCTGAGATTCCATGGGCGTGGACCGGCAGGGCCGCATCGCGGCACAAACAGGGCCGGGCGGCGGCTGGCGCCATCGCTGCCAGCGCCGCCGCCGCGGATCCTCCTGGGGTGTTCGCCCGCACCCACCCTCGTGACCCGCGAGGATCCCCCATCAACGACAGCGCGGAGCAAAATCTCGCGGTTTCGCGCCGGATCACGTCGCCGGCGCCAGACTGGCGTCCGCAGGGGAGGCCACCGGCGTTTTGCCGCCCGCCTGCCGGGCCGCTTCCTGCGCGTCCACCACGGCGATGGCGGCCATGTGGACGATGTCGTTTACCTCGCAACCCCGTTGCAGTACGTGCACGGGTTTGGACAGCCCCATCAAAATGGGGCCGATGATTTCGCCGTTTCCCAAGTGGTGGAGCAGTTTATAAGCGATGTTGCCCGCCTCCAGGTTGGGGAAAATCAGCACGTTGGCGCCGCCTTTGAGGGTGCTGAACGGGTAAGTGTTCTCCAGGATCGCGGGAGCGACCGCCGTATCGGCCTGCATTTCCCCGTCGATCATCAACTGGGGCGCCCGAGCCTTGACGATCTCCACGGCGCGTTTCACCTTGAGCGCCAGCGGATGCGGTGTGCTGCCGAAATTGGAGAACGACAGCATCGCCACCCTCGGTTCCACGTCGAACCGGCGCGCGGTGTCGGCCGCTTCCAGGGCGATTTCGGCCAGATCTTCCGCCGTGGGTTCAATGTTGACCGTCGTATCGGCCAGGAAATAGAGATCTCCGCGCGGGGTGATCAACAGGTACATACCCGAAACCTTGCGCAGGCCCTCCCGGGCTTTGATCACCTGCAAGGCGGGCCGGATGGTGTCCGGATAGTGATGGGTGAAGCCGCCGAGCAGCGCGTCGGCGTCGCCCATGTGCACCATCATGCAGCCGAACAGGTTGGCGTTGCGGAGCCACTCCGGCGCTTCCTGCCGGGTGAGTCCCTTCCGGCAGCGCATCCGGTGCAGTTCTTCCGCGTAGCGCGCCATCAGCGGCGAAGCCGCGGGATCCACGATCCGCATGCCATGGGCGGAGATGCGCAGGGTGGCCATGCGCTCGCGAATCGACGGCTCCCTCCCGAGCAGGATCGGCTCGCCGATCTTCTCGTCCACGATGACCTGCGCGGCCCGCAGGATTTTGTCCTCATCTCCCTCCGGGAAGACGATGCGCATCGGCTTGCGCTGGGCTTTGTGGATCATCACGCGCATGATGTGGTGCGCGGGGCCCAGCAGCCGGTCGAGTTGGTCGCGGTATTCTTCCAGGTCCACGTGTTGCTGCGCGACGCCGGTTTCCATGGCGGCGCGAGCCACGGCGGACGCCTCCCAGATCAGCACCCGGGGGTCGAACGGCTTTGGAATGATGTACTCCCGCCCGAAGCGGAGGTCCTCGACGCCGTAGGCGCGCCGCACCGAATCGGGGACGTCCTGGCGCGCCAGCATGGCCAAGGCGTGCGTGGCAGCCAGCTTCATTTCATCGTTGATCGCGGTGGCCCGGACGTCCAGCGCGCCGCGAAAGATGAACGGGAACCCGAGGACATTATTCACCTGGTTGGGGAAGTCGCTGCGGCCGGTGGCGACAATCGCGTCCGGACGGGCCTCCAAGGCGGCGTCGTAGGGGATCTCCGGGTCCGGGTTCGCCATCGCGAAAACAATCGGGTTGGCGGCCATGGTCTTGAGCATGTCCGCGGTTACGCAGTTGGCCACGGAGAGTCCGAAGAATACATCCGCGCCGCGAAACGCATCGCTGAGCGTACGGGCGTCCGTGTCCCGGGCGAACCTCTTCTTATGTTGGTTCATCCCCTTGACGCGGCCCTCGTAGATGACTCCGGTCGAGTCGCACATCAGGATGTTCTCGCGGCGGGCGCCGAGACGGATCACATGCTCCGCGCAGGCGATCGCCGATGCGCCGGCCCCGTTGAAAACAATCCGGACTTCCGAGATCTTCTTGCTGGCCAGCTCCAGGGCGTTGAGCAGGGCGGCGCCGGAGATGATGGCCGTGCCATGTTGATCGTCATGGAAGACGGGAATCCGCAGAGTGCGCCGCAGTTCTTCCTCGACCACGAAGCAGTCCGGCGCCTTGATGTCTTCCAGGTTGATGCCGCCGAAGGTGGGCTCGAGCAACTGGCAGGCCCGAATAATCTCCCGCGGATCCTCGGTGGCCAATTCGATGTCAAAGACATCAATGTCGGCGAACCTCTTAAAGAGGACGCCCTTTCCCTCCATGACCGGTTTTCCGGCCAGGGCGCCGATATTGCCGAGCCCCAGCACGGCGGTTCCATTGGAGACCACCGCAACCAGGTTACCTTTCGAGGTGTACCGGTAGGCCAACGCAGGGTCTCGTTGGATCTCCAGGCAGGGCACCGCCACGCCGGGGGTATAGGCAAGGCTGAGATCCCGCTGCGTCAGACACGGTTTCGTCGGGCGAACCGCGACTTTGCCCGGAGGCCAGGTAGCGTGGTACTCCAGCGCGTCTTCATTGCGAATTTTCATACGGATTCCGTCGATCCGCACCCGCGCGGGCGCCCGATGTTGGCGGGAGCCACCCTGCGGATGCCGCTTTTTTGGGGGAAACCGCGCTGTACCACGCGGCTTTTCCCCCGACGAGTCAGCCCCGTTCCTCCTTCAATGCACGCGGGAGAACGAGATCATCACCGGCTTGACCAGTTTTTGGAAGTCGGAGAATTTCAAGTGCAGTACGTCCTTGTGGGTTCCAGCGTTGAACGCAATGGTTTCTTCGTCGGCGAGACTGGAGTCGACATAGACCGGCATGTCATAAAGATTACCAAAGGGTGGCATCGCCCCCAGTTCCATGTCGGGAAACAGGTGAGCAATCTCGGACTCGGTGGCTAGCCGGACATGCGCCACGCCCAAGGCTTCCCGCAAAGCCTGTAGATCTACCAGGCAGTTAGCGGGAAGAACCGCAAAGCCGTAGTCGCCATCCGCGAGGAAGACAACGGTCTTCGCCACCTCGTGGGGACGCAGGTGTTCGGCTTGGGCGACCTCTCGGGCAGTGTAGGCGAGAGGATGCGTGGTGTGGCTGTAGGGTACGTTCTGCTCTTCCAGGAGCTCCTGAAGTCTGGGCAGGATCGCCATTGGTACCTCCAGATCAACGTCCATGGTTGCAATTCTCCCGCCAGTGCACCGTAGCGCCGGTCTTCGAACAGGGAGCCCGCAGCCTGGCGCCGGTCTCCGTCCGGCGGGAACTCGTCAGTCCGGCCGGCTGGGACCACTCGGAGGGCGTTGAGATTGCCAACAGTCTGTGGTTGATTCCAACAGGCTGCGGGAGCGGGCAGCGGAATCCGGGGGTAAGCGCCTCAAGCGTGCGGTAAAGATATTTAGAAATCAATCTATTAGCTCTTCCTTGCGCCGGTTTAGCCAATCTCGAACTCCCCGACGTGTGCTGGATTTTGCCTTGAAAGATGTTGAAATCTTCCACACCTCCCCCCGTTGGGTTTTTCCACGCAACCCTTGGGGCATCGTGGCTATCCTTCTTGTAATGAATTGCTTACACTCAGGCAGGGTGGTGTCCGGCACTTTGGCCTTCCAAGTGTCTTATAGAAAGGCGGACGACGGGGCGCCCGACGCCCCTAAGGCCAAAGGAAAGGAAGAAGAAGCCATGACAGTCATTTTGGTATTGGTTACGTTTCTGGTGTTTGTGGTGCTGGACTGGGTGCTGCACCGGGCGGAGGCAAAGAGCCCTGTTAGAGAGGCAGTGCCTGAAAACACAGGCGAAATTGTAGACGGATTCCTGGTTCCCGCCGAGTATCGCTACCATGCGGGACATGGCTGGGTGGACCGCGAGCGGCCCAACCGGATGCGAGTGGGAATTGATGAGTTTGCGGCCATGTTGGCCGGCGCGGTGGACGGGATCGAACTGCCAAAGCCCGGCCAGTGGATCCGGCAGGGTCAGCGGGTGTTCTCGTTCCTGCGGGGCGGCGAGCGGGCCGAAATGGTTTCCCCCATTGAAGGCGAAGTGGTGGAAGTGAACCAGGAAGTGCTCCGCAACCCCGAACTGCTGCGCGAGGACCCGTACGGCAAAGGCTGGCTGCTGGCGGTGCACGTGCCCGACGAGGAGGGAACCCTTCGTAACCTGTTGCCCATCAATCTGGTGGCGGACTGGATGCGGGAGAACGTCGAGCGGTTCTACCAGTTGCAGCCGCAGTTGGCAGGCGCCACGGCGGCCGACGGCGGACGCCCCACCGGCGACCTTTGGAAAGACCGGACTGCGGAAGAGTGGAAGCAGACCGTTTCCAAGTTTTTCCTGACGGCCTGAGAATGGCGCAGGAATTGCAGTCATGTTTGCTCTGGGCGAACTGCTGAACTGGCCCAGCAAACCATCCTGAGGAGTGGAGCGGACCATGGCGAAGGCAATCTTATTCGACAGCACGCGCTGCGTGGGTTGCCGCGAATGCGAAAAGGCGTGCGCGGAGAAGTGGGGAAACCCCTACAACGACAAGATCGCCGAGGTGGAGAAACTCTCCGCCCAGAAGTTGACGACGATCGAAACCCATGGGGAGCGTTTTCAGCGGCGTCTGTGCTTACATTGCGCGGAACCCACCTGCGTTTCGGTCTGTCCGGTGGGGGCTTTCGAAAAGACGGCCTTGGGTCCGGTCGTTTACGACGAGAACAAGTGCATTGGGTGCCGGTATTGCATCATGGCGTGCCCCTTCCAGGTGCCCGCCTACGAGTGGTCGGAGGTCCTGCCCCGGGTGCGCAAGTGCGACATGTGCTACGCGCGGCAAGCGAAAGGAGAACCAACCGCTTGCACGGAAGTCTGCCCGGCGGACGCGACGCTCTCCGGCGATTATGAGGCTATGGTCGCGGAGGCGAACAAGCGCATCGCCGAGAGTCCAGGTGACTACCAACCGTACATCTACGGACTACGCGAGGTGGGCGGAACCTCGGTGCTGTTCCTGTCGGCGGTTCCGTTCCATGAACTCGGTCTCCGCACCGACTTGCCGAAGTCGCCTTTGCCGCCCCTGACCTGGAGCGTGCTGTCCGCGGTGCCGGATATCGCCACATCCGGCGCGGTGTTGATGGGCGGCATCTATTGGATCACCCACCGGCGCGAGGCGGTCGCCAAAGCCGAAGGGCGGCGGTCCGGCACGCGCAAGGAGGTGCGGCAATGAGACGCGTGCCGGTTTGGAAGTGGGTTTTCATCGTCTTGATGGCCGCTGGGGCATATGCCACCTATCTCCGCGCTTTCCACGGATTGGGTGCGGTCACCCACTTGAGCGACCAGTTCCCCTGGGGCATCTGGGTGGCTTTCGATGTGCTCTGCGGCGTCGGATTAGCCGCGGGCGGCTTCACCCTGGTGGCGGTGGTCCATATTTTCAACATCGAAAAATACCGCCCCATCCTCCGTCCCGCGATCCTGACGGCGTTTCTCGGTTATCTGCTGGTGGTGCTGGCGCTGATGTTCGACCTGGGACGTCCGGACCGCATCTGGCACGCGCTGGTGATGTGGAATCCTCGCTCGGTGATGTTTGAGGTGGCTTGGTGCGTCATGCTTTACACCACCGTGTTGTTCCTCGAGTTCCTGCCGGTGGTGCTCGAGAAATTTAACCTCCAGGCTCCGCTGAAACTGCTGCACGCCATCTCGGTCCCGCTCATCATCGCGGGAATTGTTTTGTCCACGCTCCATCAGAGTTCGCTGGGCACCTTGTATCTGATCGTTCCGCACAAGCTGGATCCGTTGTGGTACTCGCCCTTGCTGCCGCTGTTCTTCTTCCTTTCGGCGATCTGCGTAGGCTTGGCTATGACGATTTTTGAGTCCTGGCATTCCAGCCGCGCCTTCGGACGGCAACTGGAGGTCTCGCTCCTCGGCGGCATGTCCCGAGTCCTGGCGGTACTCCTCTCCGTGTACCTGGTGCTGCGATTCATGGATTTGAGCCGCCGGGGAGCGATCGGGCGGATCTGGGAGCCGCGGATCGAGAGTTATCTGTTTCTTCTCGAGGTGGCGCTCATGGCGTTGCCCGCGCTGTTGATCTTCCGGGGCCATACGCGGCGTCCGGCAGTACTCTACGCCGCCGCGGTCATGGCGATCTTTGGGTTCGTGACGAACCGGCTCAATGTCGCGGTCACCGGCATGGAACGCGCGTCCGGCGTGGTCTACCTTCCCAAGTGGACCGAACTCGCCGTGACGCTCGCGATTATCGCGCTGGGTTTTGCCATCTTCCGCCTGGCGGTCCAATACCTGCCGATCTTTGAGGAAGCGCACGAGGAGAACCGGGCGGGGAGCGACGCCCAGGCGGAGGAGGATTATCTGCTGACCCGGGCCTAGCTCATGCAAACGACCCAGCCGAAGATCCGCACCAGCCTGGCGCTCAAGCTCGGATTGTGCCTGGCGGCCAGCACGGTGACGATCTTCGGTTTGTTCGGTTACTCGCTGATCGCGATGCATCAGCGCGAATCGGAGTCTCTGGTTCTGGCCAGCGCCGACCGCATCGGCGACATCATCCAGCGCAGCACTCGCTACCAGATGCTCCACAACGACCGGGAAGCGCTCTACCAGGTGATCCGGGACATCGGCAGCGAACCGGGGCTGGTCCGGATCCGGATCTTCAACGAAGAAGGGCGCATCAGCTTTTCCACCGATCCCAACGAAGTCGGCAAGGTGGTGGATAAATCCGCCGAAGCCTGTTACGGGTGCCATGCGAAGGAAGCGCCGCTGACGCGGTTGAACCGTCCGGACCGCACCCGGATCTTCGAAGAAAACAGTCAGAGGGTTTTGGCCCAGATCCGTCCGATTGAAAATGAACCCGCTTGTAGCAACGGCGCCTGCCACGCGCATCCGCCCAGCCAGCAGATCCTGGGTGTGATCGACTCCCAACTCTCCCTGCGGCCGGTGGATTTACAGATCGCCCGCCACCAGCAAGTGCTGATGTACTCGACGGCGGGCGCGGTCGCGCTCATGATGCTCATCAGCCTCGTTTTCGTTTGGGTGGTGCTCCACCGTCCGGTCAAGGAACTCATTGCGGGCACCCACCGCGTGGCGGGCGGCGATCTCGGGCACCGCCTGCGCGTTCACTCCCAGGACGAACTGGGCGATCTGGCCGAGTCCTTTAACCAGATGACGGAGGAGCTGGCGCGGGCGCTCGAGGAGTTGTCGGCGCGGGCCGACACCCTGGAAGAGCACGTCGAGGAAAAGAAACGCGAACTCGAGCACGCGCAGACCGTGCTGGTTGGCAGCGAGAAATACGCTTCCCTGGGCAAACTGGCGGCCACGGTCGCTCACGAAGTGAACAACCCGTTGTTCGGCATCCTGACCTACGCCCGGCTGGGGCGAAAACAACTGGCCGAAACCGGCGTGTCCGGTGCGGCGGCCGCGCAGCTTGATGAGCAGTTGCAGGTGATCGAGCGCGAGAGCCGGCGGTGCGGCGAGATCATGCGCAATCTGCTCACGTTCGCCCGGCAGGCGCCCAGCCGCCGGGACCGGTCGAACCTGAACGAACTGGTGCAGCGCGCGGTGACGCTGGTGCGGCATCAACTGGAATTGCAGGGGATCGCCCTGGAGACAGACTACGCCGCCAACCTTCCGCCCGTGGCTTGCGATCCCGGCCAGATCCAGCAGGCGACGCTGGTTTTGCTGGTGAATGCCTACGAGGCCATGCCGCGAGGCGGATCGTTGCGGGTGGCGACTGCCTTCGACGCCGCCACAGGCGAGGCGATCATCCTGGTCAAAGATACGGGCGGAGGAATTCCCCCCGAGGTGCTCGGCTCGATCTTCGAGCCCTTCTTCACTACCAAGGAGGAGCAGCAGCGGACCGGGCTGGGACTGGCGGTCGCCAAGAGCATCATCGAGCAGCACGGCGGCCGCGTGCTGGTGGATTCGCGGCCCGGGGAGGGCACCGAGTTTCGGTTCGTCCTGCCCGTGCACGCCGCCGAACTGCAACCGGCCGGAGGTCCGGCATGAGCCAAACCTCCGGCAACATCCTGATCGTCGACGACGAGGTGGTGGTGCGCGACTCGCTCCTGAAGTGGTTCGCGCTCGAGGGATACCAGGTGCGGGCGGCGGCCAGCGGCCAGGAGGCGTTGAGCCTGTTGGCCGACGGGGAGTCCACGCCCGAGTTCGATGTGGCCCTCCTGGACATCAAGATGCCCGGCATCGACGGCATCGAACTGCAACGGCGGATCCACGAAGCGAATCCGGACCTGATGGTCATCATCATGACGGGGTACGCCACCGTCGCGACGGCGGTGCAGGCGCTCAAGCAAGGCGCCTACGACTACATCACCAAGCCCGTCGACCCGGACGAGTTGTCGCATCTGGTGGCCAAAGCCATTGAGCATCGCCGCGCCCGGCGTCAGGTGGAGCGGCTCCGCGAGGATTTGGCGGAGGTGCTCCCCACCACCGACCTGATTGGCCGCAGCGCCGGGATGAAAAAGGTGAGCGAGCTGATCAGCATGGTCGCGCCGACCGACGCGACGGTGCTGATCACTGGCGAGAGCGGCACCGGCAAGGAGGTGGTGGCGCGGGCGATTCACAACGCCAGCCCGCGGCGGCTGAATACCATGGTGGTGATCCACTGCGGCGCGCTCACCGAGACGCTGCTGGAAAGCGAACTGTTCGGCCACGAAAAGGGCGCCTTCACCGGCGCCCAGTACCGCCGGAAGGGAAAGTTCGAAGTCGCCGACGGCGGCACCGTGTTCCTCGACGAGATCAGCGACATCAGCCTGCGCACGCAAACCGATCTGCTCCGCGTGTTGCAGGAGAAGGAAGTCGTGCGGGTGGGAGGCCACCAGCCGATCAAGGTAGACTTCCGTTGCATCGCGGCCACCAACAAATCGCTGCCGGACCTGGTCAAGGCGGGCACCTTCCGGCCCGACTTGTATTACCGGCTCAACGTGGTGAATATTCAGATCCCGCCTCTGCGCGAGCGGCGGGAAGACATCCCGCTGCTGGTGGACCATTTTCTCAAGAAGATCTGCCAGCAGACCAATCGCGGCGAGCTTCCCCGGGTTTCCGCCGCCGCAATGGACTTGCTGCTGAACCACGACTGGCCGGGCAACGTCCGGGAGCTGGAGAACGCGGTCGAGCGCGCGCTGGTGATCGGCCGGGGACCGGAATTGCAGCCTGCCGACTTCTCGTTTCAGTTTCAGCAGCCGAGTCCCCCGGCCGGGCGGACGTTGGCGGATATCGAGCGGGAATACATCGAGCGGGTCTACCGCGAGTGCGGCGGCAATCACTCGCGGGCCGCGCGCATCCTCGATATCGACCGCACGACCCTGTACAACAAGCTGCGCCGTTACGGGATCAGGTGAAACCCATTCATTTGGTGCCTGCCGGCGAAGCCGTCCGGCTGGCGGAGCTGGACGGTTTGGCCGCCGGCCTCGCCCGCGTGTTTCGCGTCTCCTGCCACGTCCGGGAGGACTTCCTCGACGTCGGCTTCGCCTTTGACGCGGCGCGCAACCAGTATTACAGCACGGCGATTTTGGAAGCGCTGATGGCCATGAGTGCGGGAGTGCGCCTGCTGGGCGTCACCGCAGCCGACTTGTACGTCCCTGTCCTGACCTTCGTCTTCGGAGAAGCGCAATTGTCCGGCGACGTTGCGCTGGTCTCGCTGCACCGGTTGCGCGAACGATACTACGGACTGCCGGCTCGCGCCGATCTCGAGCAGGAGCGTCTGCTCAAGGAGGCAGTTCACGAACTGGGGCACACCTTCGGACTCCGGCACTGCCGCGACTGGCGTTGCGTCATGTCTTCCAGCCACGACATCAGCCGGATCGACGCCAAGGGCGTCGAGTTCTGCCCGGCTTGCCGGGCGAGAATTCGAGAAGCGGAGTGAGGGGAGTAGCAGGATGCTACGACCTTAAGTACCCTAAGCAGACCGCTCAGGGCTTCGCCTTACATAAGCCCTTTTTCGCCTTAGTACTGTAATGCTGTCCCTGCTTCTGCCGATTGTCGAGACAGCATCCAGGATGTCGAATCAGGGAGGCGAGAGCGCAAACTTGGAACCCACGGAGCGCAGTCCCATCACGGTTTTTGTTTGCGAGACTCAGCCGATTGTTGTGGAGGGTCTGAAGCGCGTGTTGGATGCGCATCCGGACCTCGTGCTGGTCGGCGAATCCACCAGCGTGCAAGAGGCCCTGGACGACATCGGTACCCGCGAGCCTGGCATTGTCCTGATCGATCAGAGCTTAGGCGTCAAAACGACCTTTGAAATGATTCCCAGGATTCGGGCGCGGTCGTTGCACTCGCAAACGGTCCTGTGGGTCAGCCACCTCACGGAAGTCGAGTCGTTCCGGGCGCTGCAAACGGGAGCCCGCGGCATCCTGAAGAAAACGCTGCCCGTTTCGTCGCTGGTGGAGTGTTTGCGAGCGGTGGGGCGGGGCAACATCTGGATTGAGAACTCGATCTCGAATCAGGTGGTGGGATTCCTGAACCGGCGCACGATGCCCCGGCTCACGCCTCGGGAGCAGGAGATCGTTAGCCTGATCAGCCGGGGGATGAAGAATAAGCAGATTGCCGACCGTCTGTCGATCACCACGGGCACGGTGAAAGTGCATCTGATGCATATTTTTGAAAAGACAGGGGTTAAGGACCGATTCGAACTGGCCTTGGAGGCACATCGCCTGGTGGCGATCGATCCGGAGGAGCGCGAGTCGGCCTCGGCTTAGGGGGTGTGCCGGCCCCTGGGACCTTCGCTACCGAGCCGGCTTGAGGGTGCGCAGGGCTCAAATTGCTGCCATACTGCGGATGAGGGCGGGTTTTTTCCTCTCCACGTTTCGGCGCTGCGGGCGTCAAACTTTGCGAGAGACGCGATGCGCGCGCTGGTGGCAACCCGTCCGGGAGTTACGAACATGGTCCGCGATCCGCGAACCGCGCCGAGCGCGGAACTGGAGCGCCGCAACCGGTTCATCCAGGAGAACCTCCGGCGGATCTTCGTGCAGATCTACCGGATGGTGGGTAACGCCGCGGATGCGCAAGACCTGACCCAGGAAACCTTCATCAAAGCCTTGCAGCGGGAAGACCAGATCCGCGACGAGGAAAAGGCGGCGCACTGGCTTTCCCGCATCGCCACCAATACGGCTATCGACTTCCTGCGTCGGCACGGGCGGTTTTCCTACTGCGACCTGGAGGCGGCGCCGGAGCAAAGCTGGGACACGCCCGAGCGTCTGCTCCTGCGGAAAGAGCAACACGATTACCTGGAGGAGGGTCTCGGCCGTCTGACGGAGCGGGAGCGCGCCGCGCTGATTCTCCGGGACGTGGAGGGGCTGCCCGCGGAAGAAGTGGCCGCGCTGCTGAACTGCTCCAAGGCGACCGTACGCTCGCATATCGCCAACGCCCGGGTGAAGTTCCGGCGCTATTTACGGAGACGGCCTTCATGAAGCGTCATCCTTCCGAGCATCAGTTGGCGTTGTGGGCGGGCGGCGACCTGGGCTGGCTGGCTGCGGCGAACGTACGCTGGCACCTGTCCGGGTGTCCGGAGTGCCGGCGGGGCGTGGAAGAGTTCCGGGATTGCCGAAGGGTTCTCGGGGAAGCCGGCGATCCGCGGATCAACGACTGGTCGAAGTTGGCGGCGGAGATGGAGGCCAACATTCACGTCGGGCTGGAGGCGGGAGAATGCGTGGGACCGGAAATTACAGGGCGAGCCGTCCCGGCGCGATGGAAACTCGCGGCGGCTTGCGCCGCTTTCGTCATGGTGGTGGCGGGAGCCATTTGGTTGCGCGGGCCTTCTGCCTGGACGCCCGCGCCTGGCGTGGATGGCGCCGTGTTTTCTGCGGGCGGACACCTGATTCAACTGGAACAGGATGGGCGCTCGCTCGGGCTGCGGCATGAAGGCGCTCAGGACGTGACCTACCGGGCGGCAGCCAGTGGCGCGGTGGAGGCCCGGTTCATTGACGAAGATACCGGCCAGGTGACGGTGCAGAATGTGGTCCTCCAGGAGTAAAGCAGCGGCGGCGCTGGCGATCGCGGGATTTCTGTGCCTTCCCGCGCGCGGGCAGCCGCAGGCGCTCGATCTCCAAAGCTCGGTGAAGATCGATTTGGCGCCGGACACGCCGCTGACGCTGGTCCAGGCGGATCTGGGGCAGTCCCGCGCCACCGCGCGCGGCGGCGCCATGGTGATTGATCTGCGCATGTCGTTGACCTTGAAGAACGCCTCGCCGCGGCGGGTGCGAGGCGTCACGATGCTGGTGGCCGCGCAGGAAGTGACGCCGGGCGGCCGCGCCTCGGTGGCGGTTCCCAGTCTGGACGTGGCGCCCGGCGCCACGTTCCCGGTGCGGATCGACCTGCGGCTGCTGCGTCCCCTGGGCAATGGCGCCGGGCCCCTGGTGAATGTAGGCCTGGATGGAGTCCTGTTCCACGATCTCTCGTTTTACGGACCGAACCGCCTGGAATCCCGGCGCGCGCTGATGGTGTGGGAAGCGGAAGCGGCCCGCGACCGCAAGTACTTCCAGGAGGTTCTGCGCGCTCGGGGGCGCGAGGAGCTCCAGAAAGTGGTGCTCGCCAGCCTGGAGCGCCAGGCGGCGCGCCCGCGGCTGGACGTAGAAGTCGTCCGCGGACCGGCAGCGGGCGAGGCGGGCGAGTCCGTGATGCGGTTTGCCTTTTTGGACCTGCCCTCCGCGCCGGTGGCGCCCATCGGCGGTACCGCCCGCGTGCGCGGTCACGAGGCGAGCTTTCCGCGAATCGAGATCCGCAACCGTTCGCACCAGGCGGTGCGCTACTGCGAAATCGGCTGGCTGGTCCGCGATGAAACGGGGGTTTCGTACTGGGCGGCTTCCATTCCTGGCGTCGGCCGGGAGTTAGCGCCCGGCGCCACGGCGGAGGCGTCGCAATCCTCACGCCTGCGGTTTCACAAGGGCGACCGGCCGGTGAGGATCCAATCCATGACTGGGTTTGTCAGCCAGGTGGAATTTGCCGACGGCGCCGTCTGGGTGCCGGAGCGGCGCGTCCAGGAACTGAACCCGCTGCTGCGCGTGGTGGCCCCTTCCGCGGAGGAACAGCGGCTGACGGATCTGTATCGCCGCCGCGGATTGCAAGCGCTGGTCGACGAATTGAACAAGTTCTGAGTGCGCTCCCGGCCGCCGGGCGGGCGTCAGCGGACCACCACTTTTTCCGTGCTCTGATTGCCAAATTCGTCTTCCACCCTGACGGCCACGGTGAGCTCGCCGGCGGCCGCCGGCGTGACCTCCAGGGCGAAGGCGGCCTCGCGGGCGTCCGCCAAGCCTCCTGCGGGCGCTACCGGCAGCCATTCGCCGCCGTCCAGCGAGTATTCCGCCCTGGTCACCACCGTCCAGGCATCGGCGGCTTTCCATTCGACGCGGAGCCGCGGGCCCTCTCGTTGCGCGCGGAGTTCGGTAATGCGGGGCGGCGTGTTGTCAACCAGCACCACGTCGCTTTCGCGCTGCGCGGTCAGGGCTTCGCCCTTCGGATTGGACGGCGCGTCGCTGGCGGTCAGCCGCAGCCGGTACTCGCCGTCCGGGAACGCCGTCGAGTCCCAACTGTAATAGGCTTCGTGGATTTCATCCTTGAGCAGCTTCCAGGTGGTTTCCCCGGCGCCCCGGATCTCCAGCCGGTAGATCAGCGTGTCGTTGTTGAGGTCGGACACCCGCCAGCGCGCCCCCAGGTAGCCTTTGGCCCATTGCATCGTGGGAAAGGTGACAGCGCCGCTCTTGGAACCCGCGGGACGCGGCGCTTGCCCGAAGGCCGGTAACGACAGGGTCTTCACGGCCGGGGCCGCCGCGGCCGGCGGGAAGCGATAGTTCGGCGGCGTCTCTTCCAAGGCCTCCACCAGGGGAGCGATGTTTTTTTGCAGGTAGGCCAGTTCGACCCACTCGATTTCGGGCGTGGTGACGCCATCGCCGGTGAGCGTGGCCTTCCACTGGAAGAACCGCGCCGGGGCGACGTTGGGGCGGCCGCCTTCCGCCGCCGGAATTGGCGCGGACCACTCGGTCCATGTCTGACCGGGACGGCTCACATTGCCGCTGCGGCCGGAAAGCGCAATCGCGCCACGGCCGCGGTAGCGCAGCCTGCCCCAGGCGGAGAAGACTTCGGCGTCGAGGACGTCGCTTTCGATCGTGCCTTCCCGCACGAGTTTCGGGCCAATTTGGTAGACCTTGCCGGGATTGCCCGTTCCGGCGAAGAGGGTCTCCCCGGCCACGGCGAACGCCGTCACCTGGGTGGGCGGGGCGGTCCAAACCAAAGTGTGCAGTGCCTCCGAGTCCAGGCGGTAGACCGCGCCTTTGTTTCCGGTACCCACCCAGGCGCGCCCCTGCGCATCGACGGCGAGCGTGTAGGCGATATCCTGGGCGTGCGTCCAAAACTTACGCGGGTAACCGTCGGGTTCGATGCGCACGACCTCCGAGCCGCCGGTAATCGTCACCGGCGCGGGAGGCACGGGCACGGCCACACCAGCGGGTGGGCGCGCCGCCATCGGCGCCGCCGCGGGCGCGGCCGCGGGCGCCGCGGGAGCAGGCGCCACGGGCGCCGCGGGGACCGGCGCGGCCTGCTTGGTCCCCACCGCGGCGGCGTAGATGCTGCCGTCCGGGCCCAAAGCCAGGGCGGTCACTTCCCGCTTGGCAGTTTGGTGCAACACAAAACCCTTGCCCCCCTCCTCCACGCGGATGACCAGCCCGGAAGGCTCCGTGCCAATCACCAGGCGGCCCTCGCGGTCTACTGCCAGCGCGCGGGCGTGCGTCTCGCCGGTGCGAAAGAACACGCTCCCGGATCCCGCGGCGGTCACCTTGTGCACTTCGCCTTTGTCCCCCGTGCCGACAAACAGTTCGCCCTTGGCGTTGCGCGCGAGCGCCCAGATATACTTCGTCTGCGGCTCGTAGAAAACCCGCGAGGCGCCGTCGGGTTGTACCTCGTACACCTTTCCGTCGGGAGACGTCGCGACGTAAAGCTGGCCGCCGGGGCCCGGCAGAATCACCTGGATTTGGAGTTCGGCGAATTCCTTCAGGACCGAGGTCTGGCCGGAGGGCGTCACTTTGAGCAGCTTGGCGCCCGGTCCTCCGCCCGCATACACGTTGCCGCCGGCGTCGCGCGCCACGGTCCACAGATACGCCGACGGGGAATCGTAGAGTTCTTTGGTCTCCGGTCCCAAGGTCAGCCGGCCGTCGCTGCGCAGCGCCAGACGCTCCAGCACGCCCTTCTCAAACTCGGCTTTGGACGACTGCTGCCAGAACTGCGTCTCCGCCGCCCACAACCCCACCCCGGACGCACACACGCCCGTCGCGATCCACCTGCGTAATCCAAACATGAATCCTTCTTGTCAGCGCACGTTCACTTTCAGCGAGTAGCTGCCCGAGACGACGTAATCGAAAGGAAGGGAAGCCTGCTCGCTGGTGCTCTCCCCGGCCAGGAACATGGCGCGGTTGGAGGCGCGGCCGGTCTGCATCATGTTCAGCGCGGACGCGGGCAGGCTGGGCATCGTTTTGTCGTCGTAGTAGGCGGTCGGCGCCATGCGCACCAGGGAAATATACAAGCGGGAATTGCTGCGCTCCTGGTTGAGCAGGGACACCGTTTCCGGCAAATCGATGTAGCGGTTGCTCATCGCCGCCACCGCCGGCAGGCGGTTGAGCGTGTCGGCGTCGCTCAGCAGAATCCGGTGCGTGCCCGGAGGCATGGATTCCGGGATGCGGATTTCGCAATCCCGCTCGATGCGTTCGCCGCGGTAAGGCCGGAGGAACACCTTGACCTTCACCGTGTCGCCGGGCCGCACGTCGCTCTCGGAAAGCCACGCGCTTTCAATGCCGGCCACCCGCCGCTCGGGGATCAGGTCGACGGTGACGTTCACGCGTTTGAGCCGCGGCGTCTTGACGGAATTGAGGAAGAGCCGGTTGAACTTGTCGCCCCACCAGCCCGCCAGCAGCATGGGCGCCGGCATGGGCATTTCGCTGGACGCCAGCATCGTGTTCAGCGAAAGATTGCCGGGCCCGTCGAGTTCTACCCGCCCGCTCAACCGGTAGGTGGCTTCATCCATGAATTCGTTCAATCCGGAGATGGAATTGAACAAGGTAATCATCATCAGGTAGGGCGTCCACTTTTGCTGGACGAACACGTTGAAGCGGAAACTCTTCTCGCCGCGGACGGCGGCCGTGTCCGCCAGAGAGCGGACCGTCACCTCGACCGGGATCATGGCCGACTCGACGCCCAGTTCGCCCAGGATGCCACTGTGCCGGTCCTGCCGCAGCGCGCCCACGATGTCGGTGGCGTTGGCTACCTTGAACGGGGAGAACTGCGAAGCCAGCACCATCAGCACTTCCCCCTTCGCCATTGGCATGTCCACCGGACCGAGGTTGAAGAAGGGGTGGCCGAATCCCAACACTCGCTTGCCGTCGTTGTAGGTCACCGTGCCGAGCCCGGTGACGCTCATATCGCCAGAGACCAGCACCCCCGCAATCGGCTCTCCTGGCTGCAAAGCGCTTTGCCAATCCGCGGTTGGCCGGGAGGTGTACATCGCGCCGGCCGCGCCGCCTTGCACGGCGTGAACCCCCATTTGCTGGAACAGCGGGCCGAACTCGCGCAGGACGTGCTCATGAAAGCCGGCAAACACCAGGGGCGTCTCGATGGGCGTGAGCAGCGGGGGGGTCCGCAACAGCTCCGGCGAGGCGCCCGCCGCCACGGCGCGGGCCAATAATTCGCTTGGTACGGCCATCGCCGCCTGCCGCGGCGCTTCGCCCGGGACGCGGGCGTTGGCCGGGCGGGACGCGTCCAGTTCGTTGATCTCCAGCATCAGCTCGATCGGCGTGATGCCGCAAATGGCGTCCGGCGAAAAGACGCTTAACCGCAACGCCACCGCGCCAATCAGTTTTCCATTTACGTAAACCGGGCTGCCGCTCATGCCGCCGGCGACGTTGGTCCGCGCCGCTTTCCCGCCCATCTTAGCCAAAATAATGTCTTGCTTCGGGCCCCACGCGTTCTTCCAAAGCCCGATGATCTCCACGGGGACCGGTTCCGGTTCCGAGCCGGCAAATGCCGTCCAGGCGACGCCCGTCATACCGGGCTTCAACGCGCTCGACGGGAGAATTTCGACCGGGCCAGCCTTTGGCCTCGCGGAAGCAGGATTGGCTTGCGCGCAAACCAGCGCGGCGGTACCGAACGCGATGGCGGCAAATGGTAACTTCATCAGTTTCGTCCGCTCCGTGCCTTCATTGTACTGTGACACGAGCGTTGCTCCCGCCCGGAAGGGGGGACGCCCGGCCGGTTTTTTTCCGCGCAGGGGCTTTCTTCCGCCGGGACCGCGTGTTAAGGATCGGACGGGAGAAGTCCATGATCCTGGCGTCCCACCTTCGCGCAGGGATGGTGATCCGCTTCGAAGGACAGTTGTACCGGGTCCTGGCGGCCGACTACCATCCCGGGCAGGGCAAGATGGGCGGCGTCACGCACGCCCGGCTCAAAAATCTGGCCACCTCCACGTTCTGGGAACATAGCTTCCGCGGCGATCTGAAACTGGACGACCGCCCGGTTGTGCGCTCCACCATGGAATTTCTTTATCAGGATGGCGCGGCGTTTCACTTTATGAGCCCGCTGACCTACGAACAAATCGAAATTTCCTCCGGCCTCATCGGCCCCCAGGCGGAGTTTCTGCTGCCGCAGATGCAGGTGGCCGTCGAGTTCGTCGAGGGCCAGCCGGTCAACGTGGTGCTGCCCGGCATTGTCGAGGTGCGGGTGGCCGAGACCGCGCCCCCGGCGCACCAGCAGCAGGACAGCACCTGGAAACCGGCACGGCTGGAGAATGGGGTCGAGGTGCAAGTGCCTCCCTTTGTAAAAAGCGGCGACGTCATTCGTCTCGACCTGACAACGCTGCGGTATATGGACCGGGCCAGGACCGGCACGCGCTAGCCGTTGCCGCCGCCGGAATGCCAGCCGATAATGGTCGATCGGTCTATGCCTCGTCCGATGGCGATCAGCAGACGCGCCTTGCTGGCGGCGCCGGCCGCGGCGTCCGCGCACTCCTGGCCGGCCGGCGTGAAGGTAATCGACGCCCACTCGCACCTGGCGCATCGCGCCCATCCGCGCTGGGCGGAAGACGACCGCGCGCTGATCGACGCCACCGACCGGCTTGGCATCGCCCAATTAGCCTGTTCCATCCTCCCGGCGGAACGCGCCGCGACTCCTGGCGTTTTCCGGCAGTGTAACGACTGGGTGGCCGACGGCATGCGGCGGTTCCCCGGCCGCATCCTGGGCTACGCCTTCGTCAATCCCGGCTTCGTGCGCGAGGCGGCCGCCGAGGTGCGCCGCTGCGTCGACCAACTCGGCTTCATCGGCGTCAAGCTCTACAACACCTATTTCGCCGACGAACCCGTGCTGAATCCGCTGGCGGAGTTGTGCATCGAACTGCGGGTTCCCCTGCTGCACCACGCCGGACACACCAGTTGGCTTTCGCCGCCGCAGCCGCGCATCAGCGACGGCGGCCACCTGTCCGCCCTGGCGGCGCGCTATCCCGAACTGATGCTGATCTGCGCACATATTTGCGGCGGCGGCGACTGGGAGTGGCAGATCAAAGCGCTCCGGCGCGCGCCCAGCGT
>Ga0272446_1002034_pt1 | contig 28349 bp, 23 predicted proteins | sample YNPCB0061_FD_194587 | JGI IMG/M metagenome (GOLD analysis project Ga0272446, IMG submission 194587) | Hot spring microbial mat communities from Yellowstone National Park, WY, United States - YNP-CB-006-1 | ecosystem: Environmental > Aquatic > Thermal springs > Hot (42-90C) > Sediment | place...
CCCTACGACGGTTTAGCAAACCGCTGCTTTCGACCACTCAGCCACCTCTCCGCGAGAAGTGCGTGGCCCTCTCGCATCTTACCATATTGACTGCGTTCGGACTCCGGCGACTGCGTGCCGGATCCGGACGATGTGGCGACGGCGTCTTCAACCCGCTGACGGCGTAGCGCCGGAGGCATTGAAACGCCACTCGAACCCGTGCCGGGCATTGCCGGCGGCAGGGTGCGCTGCGTGCGCTCCGGTACCCCGGTTTGGCGCTTCCGCCCCGTGCAGTTCACAGGTGCCCGGCATTCCGGTCACGGCCAGGCGGACTCTCGGGAGCGGGGGCGCGATTGCGCAGCACGTCAACAACTACGTGGCTCTTCAAACCAGAACAGCACACTCGTTGCGACTCACAAGCCTTGCCGGGTTGTTGCCGGCCTATTGCCCCCGCACATCATCCGGACGGCCGGGCCACGGCATCATGACGTGGTGAGCAACGCGGCTCCAAACATGGGTCTCTCAGCCACTTTATGAGGCCGTGCCTCCGCGCACACGGCCGGCAAGCTGCGCAGCAAGACAATGCGCTGGCCGCACGGCGCGCGTCAGGAGCAAAGCGTGGCGCACGCAGGCAACGGCCCGAATCCTGCGTTGCCGGCTGCATGGAGCTACGGGAAGAGAGGCGCCCGCCTTGCCTGCGGTCTTTCGCCGCCGGTCCTGCCTGTTCTACACAGGAACCTGGTCCACGATCTCGATGTTGAATCCCTCGAGCGCCACCACCTTGCGCGGATGATTCGTCAGCAGCCGGATGCGGCGCAGCCCGAGGTCGGAAAGAATCTGCGCGCCGATGCCCGTCTCATGTTGCAGAAGGCGCTGCCCGGCCGGCGATGCGTAATGCATGTAGGCGCGGGTGTGGGAGACGAGCCGAGGCAGGCCGCCGGCAGGATCCGGGTCGATCTGGCGGATGCCCGGCCCGGTCTGATGCAGATAGACGAGAACGCCTGCGCCCTCGGCGACAATCTTCTCCAGCGCCGAGCGGAGGATCCGGTGGCAGTCGCACTCGATCGAGTGGAAGACGTCGCCGTAGGTGCAGCGGCTGTGCATCCGCACCAGCGCCACGTCGCGCTTCCAGGGCTCGCCAAAGACAAGCGCAAGGTGCGTTTCGGGGTCGATGGAAGAAGCGTAGGAAATCGTCCTGAACTCGCCGATGTCGGTGCGCAGCAGCCCCTCGGCGGCGCGCCTCACGATCCGCTCGTGTTCCAGCCGGTAGCGGATGAGGTCGGCAACGGAGATCATCAGCAGGCCGTGCTCGGCGCAGAACCGTTCGAGCTCCGGGACTCGCGCCATCGTGCCGTCATCGTTCATGATTTCGCAGATGACGCCGCCGGGCCGGAGTCCGGCGAGCCGTGCCAGATCGACGGCCGCCTCGGTCTGGCCGGAGCGCACCAGCACGCCGCCTTCGCGCGCCCGCAGCGGGAAGACGTGGCCGGGGCGGGCGAGGTCGGCCGGCCGCGAGTCGGGACTGATGGCCACCTGGATCGTCCGCGCCCGGTCGGCGGCGCTGATGCCGGTGGTGACCCCCGTTGCGGCGTCGATCGCTTCGCAAAATGCCGTGCCGAATTGCGAGGTGTTGCGGGGCGACATGAGCGGCAGGTTGAGGCGGTCGCAGATTTCGGGCGCCAGAGCGAGGCAGATCAGGCCGCGCCCGTGCTTGGCCATGAAGTTGATGGCTTCCGGCGTGGCGAATTCCGCCGCAAGCGTCAGATCGCCCTCGTTCTCGCGATCTTCGTCGTCGACCACGACCAGCATCCGGCCGCGCCGGAAGGCTTCGATCGCGTCAGGAATGCTGGCAAAAGGCATAGGCTCCGCTTTCCATTATCGACGTTCTCCCGGCACGGCTTCCGGGGCGAACATGGTATGAATCGGACATGAGACTCCCGGTTTTGTTCCTCCTCGGGGTTGCCTCGTGGGCGCAGGCTCCGACACACGCGATCCGGCTGAACCAGGCAGGTTACCTGCCGGCCGCACCCAAGGTGGCGTTGGTGGCCAACGCCGCCGGAGCGGCGGAATTCACCGTTCGCCGCGCACAGGATGCGCGGCCCGTTTTCCGGGAACGGCTCGGGCCCGCGGTGGAAGACGCCGATTCGGGCGACCGGGTGCAGGTTGCGGATTTCACGCCGCTGCGCACTCCCGGCCGCTACTATCTCGAAGTCGAGGGCGCGGGCAGAAGCCCGGAATTCGAAATCGGCCCCCGCGTCTATGAACGGGTGCTGTATCTGGCCATGCGTTCCTATTACGGGCAGAGGTGCGGGACGGCCGTAGACCTGGGCAAGGAATTTCCCGGCTACCGGTACGAGGCCTGCCACCGCGAGGGCGCCTGGCATGCTTCGTCCGGGAAATCCGGGCCTGCGCCGTCGGTCAAGGGCTGGCATGATGCCGGCGATTACGGCCGGTACGTCGTCAATTCGGGAATTGCCACCGGCACGCTGCTGTGGGCGTACGAATTTTATCAGGAGCGGCTGAAACACTTCCGCCTGAACATTCCGGAATCCTCCAACAAGACTCCGGATTTTCTGGACGAAATCCGCTGGAATCTTGAATGGATGCTCTCCATGCAGGATGCCGACGGCGGCGTGTGGCATAAACAGACCACGGAGAAATTCAGCGGCTTTGTGATGCCGCACGAGGACCGGATGACCAGCTATATTATCGGGACCGGCGCCGCACCGTACAAGAGCACATGCGCAACCGCGGACTTTGCCGCCGTAATGGCCATCGCCGGCCGGCTGTACCGCCCCTACGACCCCGCCTTTGCGCAGCGTGCTCTTTCCGCGGCGGAGGCGGCATGGAAATGGGCCGAACAAAACCCCTCGGTGCTGTTCAGCAACCCCAAGGGCGTTTCTACCGGCGCTTACGGCGACAAGGACTGCTCCGACGAACGGCTTTGGGCGGCCGCCGAGTTATGGAGGACCGCCAGGGGCAAGCCTTACGAAGAATATTTTCTCGAAAACCGCGAGAAATTCCGCGGCGCCATCGCCGACGACCGCCCGCCGGCCTGGCCCCAGGTGGCTGCGCTCGCGCTGTGGGGCTGGGCGCTGTCGGAAGGGCCGCAGTCGGACGAGATCCGGAGCCTGGTGCTGGATGCCGCCGACCGGCTGGCGCAGAGAACGGCGGCCAGCCCGTATCGGATGAGCCTGTTGCGAAAAGACTACATCTGGGGCTCGAATTCCGTGGCGGCAAACTACGGAATGCAACTGCTGGTGGCGCACAGGCTGAACCCGAAACCCGCCTACTATCACGCAGCCCTCGACGACCTGCATTACCTGCTCGGCCGGAACGCGTTATCGATCTCGTTCGTCACCCGCGTGGGCGCCAACCCCGTCCGGCGCCCGCACCACAGGCCTTCCGGCGCGGACAACAACGCGGAGCCGTGGCCGGGGCTGCTCGCCGGCGGCCCCAATGCGCGGCGGCAGGATCCGGCCATGAAGAAGCTGCCGGAAGGCACGCCGCCGGCGAAAATGTTTCTGGACGAGCAGGAATCGTACGCGACCAACGAAGTAGCCATCAACTGGAACGCGCCGCTCGTGTTTCTGCTGGCCGGGGCCGTCAGCGGCCGGTAGGCGCAGAGCTTCAGCGCCGAGCGGCGCGGAGCAGCTTCAGAGCGGCATCCTGCGCGAACGGCGGCGTGGCCAGGCGCAACGGGCCCCGGGGGTGGCGGACAACAGCCGATGCGAGTCGCCTGCCGTCTTCGGGGTTCCACCATTCGGCTTCGTATTCGCCGGGCGGGACATCGAGGACGAGATCCGAGCCGCCGGAACCGGTGAGATACACGACATAAGCATCCCCGGCCTTGGCCATCGCGACAGCCTCCGCTCCGGGCGCGTGCTGCACGAGTTCGCGGGCGGGTTTCATTCCGGCAAGCGGCAACGTTTCCAGAAACTCGCGCAAAAACCGAAGCTGGCGCCGCAGGGCCGGGCTGCCTCCGCCGGGGCTTTTCGGCTGAAAATCCGTCCCGTCTTCCTTGCCAACGCTGAAAGAATAGTCGAGGTGATTGAACAGCCCGCCGCCGGCCAGCAGAAACCGCCAGGCCTGCTTCCGGTAGGCTTCGTCGCCGGTTCCGAGGAAGCCTGTTTCGTCACAGGAAACGGGCAGATTCCATGCGTAATTCCACCAAACGGCCTCGGGATAAGCGTAGTGGAAATTGACAATGTCGGCGCCTTTCAAAATGGCCGGCAGCGGCGCGCGGAAATTGCAGGCGTTCCAGGCGATCAGGTGGCGGTTGGGCAAGGCGGATTCTTCTGTGCGGATCCAGAAGGCGACACGCTCCTGCCAGGCAAGCGAAGCCGCGTCGGCGCAGTCGGCGGTATTGGGCCAGCGCAGAGGCAGATAGGGGTTGACGGGCTGGCCCGTGATGGTGCGGTCCGCCCACGGCTCGTTCTGGATCTCGAAAATGATGTTCGAAAAGGGATTCAACTCACGGACAATTTTGCGCACGAATTTTTCCTGGAAGGGGAGCGCGCCGCCATTGTCGAGCGTGTGAAGCCACTTCCAGTCCTTCAGCGGAAACGCGTTGCCGTTGTTGGCGGGGTTGAACGGGCTCAGGGACCACTGCCGCTCGCCGTAGGTGGAGCAGAACAGGGTGACTTCGACGGCGATGCCGAGCCGCTCGGCCTCTCCGGCGAAAGCCTTCAGCCGCTCGAAGAAATCCGGGTTCCAGGCATCCAGATCGAAGCGGGCGCCACGTTGCGGCCACGGGGCGAGGAAGCGTTGGGGGGCCAGCGTGTTGCGCTCGATGCCGAAGTCGCCGGGGGACTCGCGGTACGTTCCGGCGAAAATCCGGGTGAGGTTCATGCCTTCGCGGTGCAGCGTGGCGAGGTACCTGCGCCAGTCGAAGTCTGCGTTGATGACCGCGCCATAATGCTCGGCGGACGTGACAACGAGGAAGAGCCGCCCTTGCCAGTGCAGGTAGTGCGGGTTGGAGGGGTGGATGCGGATGGGTTCCGCCGCCGGCGCGGACGGCGCCGCTGCGAGCATGGAGAACAGCGCGAGCGCTGCGAGGGCATTCTGTCTCATGATCGATCCCCGGTGCTTGACGTCCCGGCCCGCGCGGCAAACCGGCCGGCGCCGGGCGCCTGTGAATAGAATACAGCTATGCATCTCCGTTGCCTCACGATTCCGGCGCTGCTGTGCGCGCAGGCGTTCGCGCAGCCCGTGCCGCGCCCCGAGCACCCGCAGCCGCAGTTCATGCGCAGCGAATGGCAGAGCCTGAACGGCACATGGCAGTTCGCTTTCGATGACCACGACGAAGGGCTGGGGGCGGGCTGGCACGTTGCGGAAGCCCCGTTCCGCCGCAACATTATCGTGCCGTTCTGTTTTGAGAGCCGCATGAGCGGCATTGGCGACACATCCTTTCATCCGGTGGTCTGGTACCGCCGGCAGTTCGAGGTTCCCCCCGCCTGGAAAGGGCGCAGGGTGCTGCTGCACTTCGGCGCGGTGGATTACAGGGCGACGGTCTGGGTGAACGGGCAGGCGGCGGGCGAGCACGAGGGAGGCAACACGCCCTTCCGCCTGGAGATCACCGGGCTGCTCAAGCCCGGGCGGAACACGGTGGTCGTGCGCGCGTGGGACCCGCCGGAAGACCGGGCCATTCCCCGGGGAAAGCAATATTGGGAACCGAAATCCCGCGGCATTTTCTACACGCGCACATCCGGCATCTGGCAGAGCGTCTGGCTGGAAGCGGCGGGCGAGAGCTGGCTCGAGTTTGTCCGCATTGCTCCCCGGCTCGACGGCGCCGTGACGTTCCACGGGCGCGTGGCGAGGCCGCAGGCCGGGCTCATGCTGCACGTCACGGTGAAGTCCGGGGACAGCGTGGTGGCGGGCGGCGCCGGCGCCCTGTCCGACAACAAATACGTGGACGCCGCCGCCTTTGTGCGCAATCCGCGGCTGTGGACGCTCGAGCGGCCGCACCTTTACAACGTCGTTTTCGAGTTGAAAAAGGACGGAAAAACGCTGGACACCGTCCATTCCTATTTCGGATTTCGGGAAGTATCGACTGAAAACGGCAGATTCTGCCTGAATCACCGCCCAATTTACCTGAAATTCCTGCTCGATCAGGGGTACTGGCCGGAGAGCCTGCTCACGCCGCCTTCTGACGAGGCCATCCAGTACGACATCCGCATGGCCAAAGAGATGGGGTTCAACGGCGTGCGCAAGCACCAGAAGGTGGAAGACCCGCGCTTTCTGTATTGGGCGGACCGGATGGGCTTCCTCGTGAGCGGCGAAATGGCCAACGCCTATTTGTACGACGAGCAGTACGTGCAGCGCTTCCTGCGCGAATGGGCCGAGGCGGTGGAGCGCGACATCAACCACCCGTCGGTCGTGATGTGGGCGCCGCTCAATGAAAGCTGGGGCGTGCCGGACCTGCGCGACCCGCGGCAGCAGGCGCACCTGCGCACGCTCTTCCATCTGACGAAATCGCTGGACCCGACGCGCCCGGTGATCGACAACGAGGGCTGGGAGCACGTCGAGACGACCGACCTGTACGCGGTGCACGACTATGCCGCCAACCACGACGCGCTCTACAACCGCTGGGCGAGGGTGGAGCCGAGGGCCGGGGCAGTGCTGCCGCCCAACGGGCGGCCTTATGCGGCCCCGGGACATGCGTACAACGGCGCGCCTCTCTACCTGAGCGAGTTCGGCGGCATCGCCTACATCCCGCCGGGGGCCAGCGTGCCGGAGTCGGCGTGGGGGTATGCGGGGGTCGAAAAGACGCCGGAAGACGCGCTGCGCCGCCTGGCCGGCCTGTATGACGCGATTGCGAAGCTGCCCTTCATCGGGATCTGCTACACGCAAATCACCGACGTCGAGCAGGAAGTCAACGGGCTGATGACCTACGACCGGAAGCCGAAGTTCGACCCCAAGGCGATCAAGGCGCTGAACGACCGCCTGCGGTAGCCGGGCCCGGGCGCCGCGCGCAAAATTCCCGCAACCTCGCCGCGGGGTGTTCGTATGGACTGGCAGATGGACGCGACGCCCGATTTCGCAGAGATCGTCCGGGAGCACCAGGGGATGGTTTACAGCCTTGCCTGGCACGCGCTTCGGGACCGGGCAGCGGCGGAGGACATCACACAGGATGTTTTCCTTGCGCTGCACCAGAACCTCGCGCGGCTGGAAGGCGCAGACCACATCCGGCACTGGCTGGCCCGCGTGGCCAGCCACCGTTGCATCGACGAGATCCGCAAGCGCGGCTACCGCCGCGGCCCGGCGCTTGAAGAAGTGCGCGAGCCGGGCGGCTGCGACGGCGATCGTGACCCTTTGCTCCGCAGACGGCTGCGGCAGATGGTGGCATCGTTGCCGGCGCAGGCGCGGATGATGATTCTCCTCCGCTACCAGGAAGAGATGGAGCTCGCCGAGATCGCGCGGGTTCTGGACGTGCCGGTGCAAACGGTGAAGAGCCGGCTGCACCGGGCGCTCGAGCTGCTGAGGGTGAAAATGAACCGCGGAACAGCGGTCGTCAGGGAGGCACGGTCATGAACGGCATGGAGAAGTTCGAGCACGAGTTGCGCGAATCGTTCCGCCGCGTCGAGCCGCCGCAGGGACTCGAGCGCAGGATCCTGGAGCGCGCAGGGGTCTCGCGGCGCCGTGGCAGAATGCCCCGGTGGATGGCCGCGGCGGCGAGCATCGCCATCGCCGGCGGCGGCCTTCTGGGCGTCATGCGGTGGCATGAGCAGCAGATGCGCCTCCGGCAGGCGGAGCAGGTGCGGCAGCAGATCGCCTTGACAGTCGAAATCACTTCCCGGACGCTGGCCAGGGCGGAAGGGCGGCTGAGGTCCATTGGAGTGAAGCAAATCCCCGTACAGGAGGCATCATGGCGAGAGTACTGATTCTGGTGGCGGCGCTCGTGCCGCTCTTCGGGCAGCCGATCGACTACAGTCTGTTTGACAAGCTGGCGGAGAAAGCGAAGGAGTCGGCGGTGGTCAACCTCGGCCCGGAGCAGCTCACGCTGCTCGCGGGCTTGCAGCCGAAGGAGGGCGGCAAGGAGCTGGCGGAGCTGGCCAGGACCCTCAAGGGGATCCAGGTGCGCAGCTTCGAGTTCGACGCCCCGGGCCTGTACGACCCGGCGGCGGTGCGCGCTTTCGGCGAGAAAATCAAGGCTGGCGGGGCCTGGAATGCGCTGGTCAGCGTGAAGGAGAAGGACGGCTTCACGGAGATCCTGATCCGCAAGGGCGCTGACGGCAAGGCGGACGGGTTGCTGATCCTCGCCGCCGAGCCGAAGGAGTTGACGCTCGTGCACATCGACGGGGTCGGGGACCTGGCGGCGCTGGCCCGGCTGGGCGGGCTGGCGGGCATCCCGCAATTGGCAGCGACGGGGGCGGCGAAGAAAAAGGAGGCTCCCCGCAAGGCGCCGGAGAAGCAGGAAGAATAGCTTCCGCGAAGTTGGCGGAGATGCAGAAAAGGCAGCCCGCGCCGGGGCTGCCTTTTCTTCTGTTCCGGGAGCGGCGAAGCGCTATTTCTCAATGCGCATCGCGTAGAAGGAGCGGTAGACAAAGGTCATGGAGACGAGGAGGAACACCACGGCCAGCACGTGAGTCAGCGTGGCCTGGCCCTGGTTGCGGAGCGAAACGGCCAGCTCCACGGCCAGCAGGCCGAACAGCGTGGTGAACTTGATGGTCGGGTTGAGCGCCACCGAGGATGTGTCCTTGAAGGGATCGCCGACGGTATCGCCGACCACTGTGGCCGCATGCAGGTCCGTGCCCTTGGCCTTCATTTCGGTCTCCACGATCTTCTTGGCGTTGTCCCAGGCGCCGCCGGCGTTGGCCATGAAAATGGCCTGGAACAGGCCGAAGATGGCGATGGCGATCAGGTAGCCGATGAAGAAGAATTCCTCCATGAAGGCGAAGGCCAGCGTGCCGAAGAACACGGCGATGAAGATGTTGAACATGCCGCGCTGGGCGTACTGGGTGCAGATCTCGACGACTTTCTTCGAGTCGGAAACGCTCGCCTTGGTGGTGCCTTCCAGCTTGATGTTGCGCTTGATGAATTCCACTGCGCGGTAGGCGCCGGTGGAGACGGCCTGCGTGGCGGCGCCGGTGAACCAGTAGATCATGGCGCCGCCGGCGATGAGGCCGAAGAAGAACGGCGTGTGAAGGATCGAGAGGAAGGCGACGCGCGCCGGGTCGAGGCCGTTGGTCAGGGCCACGATGATCGAGAAGATCATCGTCGTGGCGCCGACCACCGCGGTGCCGATCAGCACAGGCTTCGACGTGGCCTTGAACGTGTTGCCCGCACCGTCGTTCTCTTCCAGATTGTCCTTGGCCTTGTCGAACCGCGGGCGGAACCCGTACTGGCTCTCGATCTCCCCTTCGATGCCCGGCAGTTGCTCGATGGTGGACAGCTCGTAGACGGATTGCGCATTGTCGGTGACCGGCCCGTAGGAATCCACAGCGATGGTCACCGGGCCCATGCCGAGGAAGCCGAAGGCCACCAGGCCGAGAGCGAACACGGCGGGCGCCATCATCAGCGAGGCAAGGCCCATGGTGGACACCCAGTAGGCGACGCTCATCAGGAAGAGGATGGCGAAGCCGAGCCAGTAGGCGGAGAAGTTGCCGGCGATGAAGCCGGACAGGATGTTGAGCGAGGGGCCGCCCTCCTCGCTGGCGACGACGATCTCGCGCACGTGGCGCGAGCCGGTGGAGGTGAAGACTTTCACGAATTCGGGGATCAGCGCGCCGGCCAGCGTGCCGCAGCTGATCACCGTGGCCAGCTTCCACCACAACGAGGAGTCGCCCTTGAGTTCGGGGATCATCACGTAGCTGACGACGTAGGTGAGCGCAATGGACAGCAGCGAGGTGATCCAGACGAGGTTGGTGAGCGGCTGCTCGAAGTTCATCTTCTCGGCGTCGCCATATTTGGCCCGGGCCAGCATGCCGCTGATGAAGTAGCTGACGCCGGAGGAGATGACCATCATGACGCGCATCATGAAGATCCAGACGAGCAGCTGGACCTGGATGACCTGCCAAGTGGGGCCGGCCACGCGCTCGTTGATGCCGAGCAGGATGAAGCTGATCAGCGCCACGCCGGTGACGCCGTAGGTCTCGAAGCCGTCGGCAGAGGGGCCCACGGAGTCGCCCGCGTTGTCGCCGGTGCAGTCGGCGATGACGCCCGGGTTGCGCGCGTCGTCTTCCTTGATCTTGAAGACGATCTTCATCAGGTCGGCGCCGATGTCGGCGATCTTGGTGAAGATGCCGCCGGCGACGCGCAGCGCTGCCGCGCCGAGCGATTCGCCGATGGCGAAGCCGATGAAGCAGGGGCCGGCGAGGTCGCCCGGGATGAACAGCAGGATGAACAGCATCAGCATCAGCTCGACCGAGATCAGCATCATGCCGATGCTCATGCCCGCCTGGAGCGGAATGTCATAGCAGGGGAACGCCTTGCCGGTGAGGCTGGCGAACGAGGCGCGCGAGTTGGCGAACGTGTTCACGCGCATGCCGAACGCCGCCACGCCGAAGCTGCCGCCGATGCCGATGACGCTGAACAGCAGGATGATGGCCACGCGGTAGGCCTCCATCTGCTGGAGCAGGCCGAAATAGAACACGATGATGACGGCAATGAAGCACTCCAGGATCAGCAGGAACTTGCCCTGCGTCGCCAGGTAGGTCTTGCACGTCTCATAGATCAGCTCGCTGACTTCGAGCATCGACTTGTGCACCGGCATGTTCTTCAGCCGGACGTAAATCGACAGGCCGAACAACAGGCCGAGCGCGCACACGATCAGTCCCAGCATCAGCAGGCTGCGCCCGCCCATGCCGAAAAACTGCGCCTGGTTGAGATCCGGCAGCACGAGGCTGGCCTCGCCGCCGCCATGGTGCGCCGGCTGCGCCATCGCCGGCAGCGCGCCGGCACAGACAGCCATCGCCAGCAGCAGGAGCCACGAACCCGCGCGCCGCAAGGCGCCTGCCGCGCCAAACGTTTTCGCCTGCCGCAGAAAACCAGACAGGCCTTTGGTGGGTGCCATCAGGTCAATCCTCCCGATCGTTCGGAATTCTCCGCCCGCGCGGCCTGGGCCCGCCGGCGCGGGGTATCAGGTCTGAAAAAGTGTAGCAAACGAGGCCCAAGTATCACTATATCGGACGCCTGTATCTGGAATCAACACTGCCCGGCACGGATTCTGGATCGAGAGATACTGATATGGCAAAAGGGGGCGCGGTCCCCGCGCCCCCTGCCGCTGCGGCGGCCGGTTCCTGTTCGAGCCGGCGCTGCTCAGGAGCAGCCCCTGCCGAGCTTGAGCTTCTTCGGCGATGTCTTGCCGGGCTGAGGCGCGGGAGCGGGGGAAGGAAGCGAAGGCGCGGCGCCCTTCGCACCACCTGCGGACGGTTGGCCCGAGCCTCCCAGGAACTGCTCGCGCAAGGCCTTGGCCTGCTGGTAGCCGGCTGGCTGCGGGTTCTCCCCTCGCAGGCTCTGGGGCGTCAACACCTGGTCCCACCAGCCGGTGATCCCGTCCTTCAAGGAGAGGGCGCGGTAGCCGCGCATGGAAAGCAGGAGCTGCGTCTGGGCCGGGTGGCCCATGCCAAGCCCGTAAACCACGATCGTCTTGCTGCGGTCGAGCTGCTTCTGGCCTTCGGGCGTGAACAATTGGGTCAGCGGGATATTGATGGCGGTCGGGATGTGATAGTCGTCATACTCCCAGGGGTCGCGGATGTCGATCAGCTGGTAGTCCTTGCGTTTGTCCAGGATCCAGCGGGCCAGTTCGAGCGGCTGGACGTGATCCTTTTCGGAGACCATGGCTTCCACCACGGCTTCCGGCGATGCGGGATTCATGCCCGGCGACGACACGGCCGCCGACACCGCGGCCAGCGCCGCGGCGGCTGCCAGCACGGCTGCCGCCGCCAGCGTTTTTCCTGTCAGATTCACTTCGATTCTCACTTCTTCCTCCCGTAAGTCTTCTCAAACAGCCGCCACCTGGTTTCGCTGAGCTCGGCCACCGCGAAAGAGGCCAGAGCGGCGGCGGTGATGCCGAAGGCCACCACGCCTGCCGTGGTGTGGAACACCTGCGGCAGCGTCAACGCGCCGCGGGCCCCGCTCAGGTTGAAATCGTGCAGCAGCGGCTCTGCGCTCCCGAACAGGAATATGCCGGCGAAAATGCCCGCCAGAAAGAACAGCCCGTCCAGCTTGCCGGTGGCCGCCGCCACAACGCTGGTGCCCGGGCAGTAGCCGCCCAGAACGAAGCCCGCGCCCAGCAGGAGTCCGCCCGCAAGCTGGGGCCAGAGATACGTCTCCGGGATGTAGACGGCCGACATGTCCAGCACGCCGGCCAACGACAACCATCCCAGGCCGAGCATGGCGACGACGATGGCGCCGAACATGACCTTCAGCACGCTCCAGTCCCGGAAATAAAACTGGCCTGTCAGCCGGATCGCGCTGGAAAAACCGGCCCTTTCCAGGAAAAAGCCGAAGAGAAAACCCAGCGCTATGGCGACCGGAATAAAGACGCCTGTCGACAGATTCAAAGGAAAGATCGCCGTCACAGCCAGATCCTCCTTGCCAGGTACGCGCCGGCGAACCCGGCGGCAAACACGCTCAACATGAAAACAAAAGCGCCGGCGGAAAGCGTGGCGCCCCCGCTCAAGGCGAGTCCCGAGGTGCACCCGCGGGCCATCCGGGCGCCGAAGCCCGACAGCAGGCCGCCGGCGAACGCAAGGGCCCACCGGGTCCGCGCCGAAACCGAGGGGCCGCGGTCGGTCGACCACCGGAGGCGGCCGGCCAGCCAGCCGGAAACAAGGCCGCCCAGAGCGACGCCGATCAGCTCAAAGACGAGGAAATCCATCAGCACGGGGGCGCCCGGCTGGACGTAGTTGCTCCAGTAGGGATGGGATGCCGCGTAGCCCGGCGCCACCAGCGAGATCAGGAACGCGAGGTAGCGCGTGAAGCCGCCCGACGCGCCCAGACCCTGTCCGACAAGCAGGAACGCGGCCAGCAAGGTGAGGCCGAGCCCCAGGGCGGCCCAGTACGCCGGCCAGTATTCCTTCATCCGAAGCGCCGCTTGCAGGCGCGAAGGCGGGGCCGGCCTTTCCTGCACCAGCTCGCCTGCCTCGTGATTCTGTTCGAGCATTTTTACCTCTTCCCACCATTTCCGGTGATGCTTGTAGGCAAAGCTTTCCGGCACGACGCCGGTAATCATGGAGAAGAAGGCGGGCTTTTCCTCGGGGAAAACCGCGCCCATATACACGTGGATCATCAGCCCGCTGACGACGACGGCCACGGCGATGAAGTGAACCACGACGGCCCAGCCCACCAGGGACGGCGGCCCCCAATGAAACGCCATCGCCAGCCCCGACACCGCGATCAGCGGGATCATCGCGTAGACGGTGAGCGCGAACAGCTTTTGCCCTGCGTTGTAGATGCCCTGCGGGGGCAGGGGTTCCCGGCTCCGTCCGAGAATCCGCAACATTCGGATCCGGAGCCAGTTCCAGTCGTCCCTGTCCAGCGCCACCTCGCGCTCCAGCACCTCCTGATGGAGGTAGGTGCGCCAGCCGAAGATCCCGTAAACCAGAAAGACGGTGATCCAGGCCAGGCCGACCGCGATGTGGAAGCGCAGCAGGTTGGCGCGCGCCCCGAAGATGTCCGACATCATCGAGATGAACCATAGCGGCGCAAAGCGGAAATGCTCGCTCTGGATCAACGCCGCGCCCGTGGTCAGCTCCAGCAGCCAGACGAACGCGTTGAACCAGTGCAGCAGCATGATCGCCACATGATGCTTCTTGATCATGCGCTGCGAGGAGACTGCGGGCGTTGCAACGGGGTTAGTCATCGAACTGTGGCTCTCCTTTGCGGAGTTGCGTGAAAAACGCGATGGCCTGGCCGAGGAATGTCGTGCCCACCATCAGCAGGGCCAGCGGCTTGAGCGCGCGCTCCCACCACTGGCCCGCGGACGGCATCCGCGGCTGCCGCGGCGGAAATGTCTGCGCCACCAGCTCCGGCTCGCCTTTGGACCCGAGATAGTAAACGTTCGGCCCCACCTTCACTTCGTCGCTTTCGATCCGGGAAGCGCCCTTGCCGTAGACCAGCTGGTAGACCTCGCTCGAGGGGTCTTCCAGGTCCCCGAAGTACTTTGCGTGCGCCGTGCAGGTGGTCACGCACGCCGGTTGCAGCCCGCGTTCCAGCCGCCCGGCGCAGAAGTCGCATTTGTCCACTTTTTCGGTGGCCGGGTTGAGATAACGGGCCTCGTAGGGGCAGGCCTGCACGCAGAAGCCGCAGCCGATGCAGAGATCCTTGTCGATCTTCACGATGCCATCGGCGCCCTGGAACGTGGCCCCCGACGGGCAGGGCTTGACGCAGGGCGGGTCGTCGCAGTGGTTGCACTGGGCGACGTAGAAGGCGGACCGCAAGTTGGGGAACGAGCCCACGGCGCCCGTGGGGAGCACCCGCGTCCGCGCGTAGCCGGGCGGCACGTCCCACTCGCTGTTGCAGGCGGCCGTGCACGCCTGGCAGCCCACGCACTTCGTCAGATCGGTGACCATTGCATAGCGGGCCATGGCTCAGCTCTCCATCCCGTCCGGCGGCAGCGGCCGCACGAAGTTGACGCGCATGCCGGTGCCCCCCATCAGCGGGTCCACCGCCACGCGGGTGATGAGGCCGGTATCGGAGGCCCCGCGCCCGTTGGCCTTCCTGAGCCCCGGCGCCTGCTGCCCGAACCCGTGCACCATGTAGGCGCAGTCCTTGCGGATGCCGGGCGTCGTGCGGACCGGCGCCGGCAGGCTCTTCTGCCCGTCCTGGTTCTCCAGCACCACGCGGTCCCCGTCGCGCAGGCCGAAGGCGCGCGCCGTCTCGTCGTTGATCCAGACGGCGTTCTCCTCCATCAGCCCGTTCAGCAAGGCGTTGTTCTCCGTTCGCGCGAAGCTGTGCATGGGCGCGCGGCCGTAGAGAAGCCTCAGCCAGCCCGGCGGCGGATCCGCCACCGGACGGTAAACCGGCAAGGGATCGTACCCCAATTCCTTCAGGGTTTTCGAATACAGTTCGATTTTTCCGCTCTCGGTCGGGAACAGCGGGCCGTCCTCCGGCTTTCTCAGCTCGATGTATGGCCGGCCCTCGAAGGCCACAGCTCCGCGCGCTTTCAACTCTGCGAGCCGGATTCCCAGGGGCTCGATGATCTTCGACAGGTGCTCGTCGGGATTGCGCCAGGGGAACCACGCCTCAAGCCCCAGGCGTTTCGCCAGTTCTTTCGCGATCCACCACCCCGGCCGGCTGTCGTGCAGCGGCGGCACCGCAGGCTGGCGCACGGCCAGGAAGGGCCGGGCCGCCGTCTCGACGATGTGCGGCGCGTCATAGCGTTCCAGGTAGGTCGCCTCGGGCAGAACAAGATCGGCGTAAAGTGTTTGTTCCACCGGCAGGATGTCGACCACCACCATCAGGTCGAGCTGCCGGATAGCGGCCAGCGTCCGGTCGCGTTGAGGGATGGACTCGAGCACGTTCTGCCCGTATACGATCCAGCCCTTGATCGGGTAAGGCTCGCCGGTGAGGGTGGCTTCCACCAGGCCGTTGGTGACGCCCTGTTCCTCGCTGGCCAGCGGGTAGCGCTCGCCGGCCCCGTCGGCCCTTCCGCGCTTCGGCTCGGGGAAGGGAGGCAGTTTGAATCCGCCGCGGGGGAATGAAGTCGGCAGCAGGATGCCGCCCTTCCGGCCGTAGGCGCCGAGCAGCGCTGTGAGAATCGCCATCGCGCGGGCGCGCTGCGTGTCGTCGCCGTACCAGGTGACGTGGCGTCCGGGGTGGATGAGGACGGCGGGCCTGGCCGCGGCCATGGCGCGCGCGGTTTCCCGGATCAGCGCCGCCGGCAGTTCCGTCTCCTTCGAGGCCCATTCGGGGGTGAACGGGCGCACGTGATTGCGCAGCTCGTCCAGCCCCGTGGCGTAACGCGCGAGGTACTCCTTGTCCTCCAGCCCCTCGGAGAGGATCACATTCATCCACGCCAGCAGCAGGGCGATGTCGGCGCCGGGCCGGACGGGCAGCCACCAGTCGGCCTTGGCGGCCGCGGTGGAGTACCGCGGGTCGACGACGATCAATTTCGCCCCTCGCGCCAGGCCCTCGGCGAACTGGGTGATCTGGGAGGTGAACACGTTCTCGCCGATGTGCGAGCCGATCAACACAATGGCCCTGGCGTTCTCCAGGTCCAGCGGTTCAGGCGAACCAAGCCCGCGGCCGAAGGTGAGCGCGTAGCCGACCTCGCGGGGCCCGCGGCATTGCGCGAAAGCAGGCTCGGCGGAATTCGGCGTGCCGTAGGCTTTCATCAGCGTGGCGAAGAAAGTGGAAGCGACGCCGTGGGGGAAGAACGCCACCGATTCCGGCCCGTACTTCTGTTTCAGCTCCTGGAGGCGCGCCGCCAGCCAGTCCAGCGCCTCCTCCCAGGAGATGTCGCGGAAGCGTCCCTCTCCCCGCTCTCCCACGCGCAATTGCGGGCGTTTCAGCCGGTCCGGATCGTACAGCGTAAACTGGCCGGCGTTGCCGCGGGCGCACAGCCGCCCCTGCGTGAGCGGGTGTTGCGGATTGCCTTCGATCCGCGTGACCTTTCCGTCCTGCACCTTCGCCAGCACGCCGCACCGCCAGAAACACATCTCGCAGTTGGTGGCGATCTGAAAGGCCCGTTTCCCGCCTCTTTGCCCGGGCGTCGGCGTGGCGTGCGCGGCCGGCGCCGCTGCCGCCGCCAGGGCGCCGGCGCGGAACCAGTCCCTGCGGCTGAAACCGTTGCTCATGAAAGAGCCTCCAAAACGGGAGATTCAGATCCTCTTCAAAGGTGACACCGGCCCGCCCGGCCGCCACCCCGATGCGCCCTGTGATATGGTTTTGTACGTCATGAGGATCCACGATCTCACCCGCCGCTCGTTTCTGGCCGCGGCCGGCGCGGCCGCCGCTGTTCCCGCCTTCGGCAAGACGAAGCCGCTCGTCGGCCTCGAGATGTACTCGGTCCGCCAGGAAATGGCCAAGGACATCTTCACGCCCGTTCGCACGGTGGCGAAGATGGGCTACCAGTGCGTGGAGTTCTACGGGCCCTACATCGGCTGGACCATGGAGCAGGTCAAGGAGATGCGCAAGCTGCTCGACGATCTCAACATCAAGTGCCTCTCCACCCACAACGGGGCGAACAACCTGCTGCCCGAGAACATGGCGAAGACCCTCGAGTGGAACCAGGCGCTCGGCAGCAAGTACATCGTCATGGCCAGCGCCGGCAAGGTGGAACCCACCGCCGACGGCTGGAAGAAGGTGGCCGAGGTGCTGACCAAGGCCGACGAGATCGCCAGGAAGTCCGGCTGCGCCGTGGGCTACCACAACCACCAGGCCGAGTGGAAGCCGGTGGAAGGGCAGAAGCCGCTGGAAATTCTCGCGAAAAACACGCCGAAATCGGTCATCCTTCAGCTCGATGTCGGCACGTGCGTGGAGACGGGCAACGACCCCGCAGCCTGGATCCGCTCGAATCCCGGCCGGCTGAAGTCCATTCACTGCAAAGATTGGTCGAAGGAAAAAGGCTACCGCGTGCTGTTCGGCGAAGGCGACTCCCCGTGGAAGGAAATTTTCCGCGCTGCTGAAGGCACGGGCGGCGTGGAATTCTATCTCATCGAGCAGGAAGGGCACGATCTGCCGCCGTACGAGGCGGTGGAGAAGTGCCTGGCCAATTTCCGCAAGATTTACGGCAGCTGATCCGCCGGGCGCGCGCGGGGCCGCGCTGCGGCCCCGCGCCTCCTCACCGCAATCCCCCGCTGAACCCCGCCTCCGTTGCGTTATGCTCAACCTTCAGGCAATTCCATGACGCTGACGTGGCTCGACTGGATCATCGCGGCGGCGGCGCTGCTGATGTGCTTCACTCCCGCGCTCTTTTTCGGAAAACGCTCCGGCAGGAACACCGCCGAGTTCTTCGCCTCCGGCCGCTCCGTGCCCTGGTGGCTGGCGGGGCTGTCGATGGTGGCGACCACATTTTCCAGCGACACGCCCAACCTGGTCACCAACTTCGTCCGCACGCAAGGCGTCGCAGGCAACTGGCAGTGGTGGGCGTTCACGCTGACCGGCGTGGCCACCGTCTTTTTCTACGCGCGGTTGTGGCGGCGATCGGGCGTGCTGACCGATCTGGAGTTTTACGAGCTGCGCTACGCCGGCAGGGCGGCCAGCGCCGTGCGCGGCTTTCGCGCCGTGTATCTGGGCTTCTTTTTCAACTGCATCATCATGGCCTCGGTGAACCTCGCCGCCTGCAAGATCGCCGGCGTGCTGTTCGGATTCGAGCGCTGGCAGACGCTTCTCGTCGTCGGCATCCTCAATGTCGTGTTCGCTGCGCATTCCGGCCTCTGGGGCGTGCTGGTCATCGACATGATCCAGTTCTTCGTGATGATGGGTTCGGTGATTGCCGCCGCGTATTTCGCCGTCACTCTTCCGCAGGTCGGCGGGCTGTCGGGGCTCGTGGAAAAGGTCAGCGCCATGCGCGGGCCAGGCGGCCTGAATTACCTCGACATGCTGCCCGACTTCGCCAACAACTGGGAGCTGGCGACGGCCGTGTTCATCATGCCGATCGCGATCCAGTGGTGGGCGGTGTGGTATCCGGGCGCCGAGCCGGGCGGAGGCTCCTACATCGCGCAGCGCATGCTCGCATCGAAATCGGAGAAAGACGCCCTCGGCGGCACGCTGTTTTTCAACCTCGCCCACTATGTCCTGCGGCCGTGGCCATGGATGCTCACCGCTTTGGCGTCCCTCGTCGTCTTTCCGACGCTGGCAGATATCCGGAAAGCGTTCCCGCACGTGGACCCCTCGCTGATCGGCCACGACATCGCGTATCCGGCGATGCTCAAGTTCCTGCCCGCAGGCTGGATGGGGCTGATGCTGGCCGGACTGATTGCCGCGAATTCCTCCACCATCCTCACCCATCTGAACTGGGGCGCATCGTACATGGTGCACGACTTTTACCGGCGCTTTTTGCGCCCCGGGCGCGAGGAAAAACATTACGTGAGAGCCGGGCGGGTGTCCACCGTGATTTTGTTCCTGGTGTCCTCGTCGATGGTGTTTTTCCTGGAAACCGCGCAGGAAACGTTCAACATCATGCTTCAGGTCGGCGCCGGCACGGGGCTGCTCTACCTGCTGCGCTGGTTCTGGTGGCGCATCACGGCCTGGTGCGAGATTGCGGCGATGATCAGCTCGTTCGGCGTCTCGCTCGTGTTCCTCGCGCTGCGCAGGAACGGCATCAGCATCGGCACGCACCAGGAGCTGTTTCTCACCGTGCTGTGCACGACCGCGTGCTGGCTGCTCGTCGCGTATCTCGGGCCGCAGACGGATCCCGAGGCGCTGATCCGCTTTTACCGGACAGTGCACCCGGCGGGGCCGGGCTGGCAGAAGGTGCGCGAAATGGCGGGCATCAGCAGGGAAGAGGCGGCGCAATGGTCGCAGGCGGACAACATTCCGCTGTCGCTGCTCGGCTGGCTGTCAGGCACCATCGTGATCTGGTCGGCTCTGTTCACCGTCGGCAACGTGCTCTACGGCCGGCTGCATTACGCGGCGGCGCTTGGCGCCGTGTTTGTGGCCAGCGGCCTCGTGCTGATCCGCGTCATCCGGCGCCTGTGGCAATGAGCCGGAGCGCGCCCGGCCCGGGCGCCGCCCGAAAGACGCGCGTTGCAGCCTGGCCCGCGTAGAAGCGCCTGTCGAGGCCCCGCAACACCGCCCCGGCCTGCTCTTCGAGACAGAAGACCACGGCCGAGCCGCCGAAGCCCGCGCCGGTGAGCCGCGCGCCAGGCGCGCCGGCGGCACGGGCCGCTTCCACGAGCCGGTCCAGCGCCTCGCAGCTGACTTGCAGCAGGTCGCGCAGGCTTGCGTGGGATTCGTTGAGCAGGCGGCCGAAGCGCGCCGCATCGCCGTTGCGCATCGCCTCGACAGCGGCGCGGACGCGCGCCGCTTCCCCCGTCACATGGAGGAACGCGCGCTGTTCGGCGCCGGCGAGGCGCTGCTCCGCCATGCGCCTGAGTTCCTCCGCCGGAGCCTCGGCAAGAGCGGCACGGTAGTCCCGGAAGCCAAGCCGCCCGAGCGCCCGCTGGCCGGCGAAGCGGCGCTCGTTGTACTGGTCGCGCACCGCGGCGGACTTTTCCGCGCGAACGCCGCTGTCGGCGACCAGAAAGACCCAGCCCGGAGGCACCGGCACCGGCTCGACGCGGACGGGCGCGAACTCGATCAGAAGGGCGCAGCCTTCCTGCGAGGCGAGCACCGCGGCGTGGTCCATCCCGCCGCCGCGCGTGCCGACGAAGTATTCGCCCTCGGGAAGAATTTCCATCAGCTCGGCGAAGGAGGCGCCGATGCCGTTGGCCTCGAGCAGCGCCAGCGTGCAGGCCGTCATCAGCGCGGTGGATGAGGACAGCCCCGCAGCCACCGGCAGCGAGGACCGGATGTGCAGTTCGGCGCCCCGGCGCAGCGGCCACTTGCCGAGCAGCGCGGCCGCCGCGGCTTTCACATAGTTGCCCCAGTCGCCTGCGGGCCACGGCTCGACAGGCCCGTCCAGGCGGAACTCGCGCGGAGGGAAGCCTTCGCTGCGGGCGCGCACCAGGGGCGCTTCGAGCGCGCTCCATTCGGCCGTGACCCGCCGGTCCAGCGCCATGGGCAGCACCGGCAGGTTGTGGTAATCGATGTGCTCGCCGATCAGGTTCACGCGGCCGGGCACGGCCACCCGGCCGGATTTCTTTCCTGGCGTCATGGACGACTCTCGCATTCCTGCGCGTTGTATCCGGCCGTTGCGAGGCGCGCCCCATGCGGCATGCCGCGGCCCGGCGCAGCGCATTTCGCCCGGCTCGAGGATCGCGGGGAGCGCGCGGGATGCGTCTGAACGGGATTCATGCCCACGGAACGGCGGCCTTGCACGAGTCCGCAAAGTCCGAGTGTATCCCGAAGGCTCACGGCGGCGGCGGGCGTCGTACACTTCTAACGATGCCCCTGCTGCTTGCCTTGTTGGCGGCTCTGGCCCAGCCTCCGGCCGATCCGGCAGCCACTGCGGCGGCCGACCTCGTGGAAATTGTCCGGCTCGATCCAACCATCCGCCTCGACATCCGCTACGCCACTTCGAACAACTTCCTCGGCCGCCCCGTCTACGACGAGCCGCGCGCGTTTCTGCAACGGCCGGCGGCGGAGGCGCTGGTGCGGGCGCACCGGAGGCTCAAAACAAAAGGCTACGGGATTGTTGTGTTCGACGCCTACCGCCCCTGGCGCGTGACGAAACTGTTCTGGGACGCGACCCCGCCGGACAAGAAACAATTCGTCGCCGACCCGTCGCAGGGGTCGCGGCACAACCGCGGCTGCGCCGTCGACGTTACCCTGTATGATTTGCGCACGGGCAGGCTCGTGCAGATGCCGAGCGAATACGACGAGATGACCGTGCGGGCCTCGCCTTCCTACCGCGGCGGCGCGCGAAAGGCGCGCCGGCTGCGCGATCTGCTGCGGCGCGCGATGGAGGCCGAGGGCTTCACCGTCTACGAGCACGAATGGTGGCACTTCGACTACAAGGACTGGCGCCGTTACCCGGTTCTCGACCTGCCCTTCAGCGAGTTGCGCTGAGCCTGCCGCTGCGCTCCATCCAGGCGCGCATCATGCGCGCGAAGTCGCGCACGCGCGCCGACGAGCGCAGCTCCTCGACCGAATAAAGCATCTTGCGGCGCCAGTTGGGGTACTCCCAGGTGGTGCCGGGCAGGTTCTGCTGTTCGGTTTCCTTGGTGAGGTCTTCCTGGTTCAGCAGCATGAGCATGGCGGGCGTCATCATCAGGTAGCCGATGACGGCGTTGTGCAGCTCCCCGGTCAGCTCGGTCCACTCTGCGGCTTCGCGCGGGAAGCCGGCGGGAAGGAAGCCGTCGCGGATGAGCGCCTCGATCATGCGGCGCTTCTCCTCCGTGCGCTGCTGCTTCTGCTGCTCGTACAGCGCCGTGTCCCTGAGGATGCCCGCCTGGCGCCGCACTTCGATGTCGCGCCCGGCCCAGAAGCCGGCGAGCGTCGGCAGGTCGTGCGTGGTGGAGGACACCAGCGCCATCCGCGGGTAGTCCGCGCAGCGGCGCGGCGTGCCGTCGGGGTTCTTCTCGAAATAGAAAAGCCGGTAGCTGAGCAGGCGGAAGCGCTCCATGGCTTGCCGCAGGCCGTCGGGCACGGTGCCGAGGTCCTCGCCGACGACGAGGAACCGCCCGCGGTTGCTTTCCAGGGCGAGGATGCGGACCAGGTCCTCCCAGCGCTCGTTGACATACGTGCCGGCCGAAGGCGGCATCCCGTCGGGAATCCAGAACAGGCGCCAGAGGCGCATGACGTGGTCGATGCGGAGCGCGCCGCCGTGGCGGGCGTTGCGGCGGATCGTCTCGATGAAGAGGCGGTAGCCGTCCTCGCGGTGGGCCTCCGAGTTCGGCGGCGGGAAGGACCAGTCCTGGCCGCCAGGGGCGAAATCGTCCGGCGGCGAGCCGACGCGGCACCCTTCGATGAAGAAGCGGCGGCCGGCCCAGAGGTCGGCGCCGCAACGGTCGGTGGCGAGGGCCAGGTCGTGATAGAGGCCGACCGGCATGCCGAGCCGCAGGGCGAGCCGCTGCACGCGCTCGAGCTGGAGGTCGATCTGCCACTGGACGTACTTGTAAAACAGGACCAGGCGGAAATGTTCCTGCGCAAAGCGCCGGACCTCCGGCGAGGCGGGGTCCTGATACGGGGCCTCCCACTGCTGCCATGTCCAGACGCTGCGGTCGCGCCGGTGAAGGACCTCGTCCAGGGCGCAAAAGACGGCGAATTCGTCGAGCAGCGCGCCCTGCGCGGCCGCCCACTTGCGGAAGCGCCGCGCGCGCTCGGTGTCGCGCTGCCACTCCTCGCGCCAGAAACGGCGGAAGAGAAGTTTCAGCACGCCGCGCTTCAGGCGGGCCACGCGCTCGTATTCGACGAATTCGGAGGCCCGCAACGACGCCAGCTCGGCCTGGAAGGCGGGCGAGGCCACCAGCTGCCGCGCCGCCGGGCACAGCAGCAGGTCCTCGATCGCCTCGATGTCGAGATAGAGGAAGTTGCGGTGGAAGACCGACAGCGGCAGGTAAGGGCTCGTGTTATACGGCTGGCGGTTGTGGATGGCGTGCAGCGGGTTCAGCGCGATGAATCCGGCGCCGAGCTCGTGCGCCGCCCACTCGACGATCGACGCCAGGTCGGTGAAGTCGCCCGCGCCCCAGTTGCGCGCCGAGCGCACGCCATACAGGCTGATGGCAAGGCCCGCGGCCCGCCCTCCCTGCTCGAGCGCCGGCGGCAGCCACGCCTGGTCTGGCGTCACGATGAGGCGCTGCGCCGCGCGGCGTTCCCCGCCGCCAGGCAAGGTGACGACCGCTTCCAGATCGTGATAGCCGGCCGGGAGGGGGCCGGGCAGGGGAATCTCCTGCACGGACTCGCGGGCCTCCACATCCCAGCGGCGCGCCGTGCCGTCTTCGAAATACAGGGCCAGCGCGGCCCGGCTGCCTGCGGGCGCGCGGAGGCGGACCGCCGGCTGGTCCGCGGAGGCGCTCAACACGGCCACGGGCTCCAGCGGGCGCTCGTCGCGCCGCTGGCGGCGTTGTTCGGCCGAGCGGACCAGCGCCTCGGGGGTGGAAGTATCCAGCCCGAGCGAGCCGAGGATGGCGAGAACGGTTTCCCCGGCCACCTCGTGCTTCCGGCCCCAGATGTCCCAGTAGGAGCGCTCGATGCCGAATTCGCGGCACAGCGCGTCAATCAAATCCTCTGGATAGGCCGGGGCCGCCATGAGTGAATTCCAATTGTAGCCGGAAGGCCCGCCGCGGCGCGGATGCGCCCGCGGCGGCTGCGCCGTTGTATAATGAAAGTGCCTACCTGAAAGCTGCTTATCCCTCTGCGGCTTTCCTTTCTGGAAGATTCATTCGGACGATCCATGCCCCAAAAGCCAAGGAAAATCCTGGCGGCGGTCGATGATCTCTTCTTCGTGGTGAAGATCAACGACGCCGCAAAGCGTTCGGGATTCGAGGTCGAATTCGTGAAATCGGCGCAGGAATTGCTGGACCGCGCCCGGCAGGAAGCGCCTGCCCTGGTCATCGTCGACCTGAACGCGCGCAGCGTGAAGCCGGTGGAGCTGATCGCGAAGCTCCGCGCCGAGGAGAGCCTCAGGCGGACGAGCATCATCGCGTTCGTTTCGCACCTGGAGGCGGAGCTGAAGGCGCGCGCGCAGGCGGCCGGCGCCAGCATGGTACTGGCGCGGTCGGCATTTTCCATGAATCTCCCGCAGATCCTGAAGCGGCACAGCAGCTCGGTGTGACGCTGCCCGCCGCTCAGCCCTGCGCGGCGCGCGTGAATTCGATGAACCGGCGCAGGCGCTCGGCTGCGGCGCCGCTGTCGATCGCCTCGGCTGCGCGAGCCACGCCCTCGGCGAAATCCTGAGCCGCGTTGGCCGCGCGCAGCGCCACGGCGGCGTTGGCGAGGACCACGTCGCGGCGCGGGCCTTTTTCGCCCTGCAAGACCGAGAGAAGAATGCGCGCGTTCTCGGCGGCATCTCCGCCCCGCAGGTCCTCCAGCCGGGCGCGGGGAACGCCGAAGTCCTCCGGCTGCACCACCGTGTGCTCGATGGCGCCGTGCACGATGCTCATCAGGTGCGTGGGCGCCGTGGTGGAGACCTCGTCGAGCCCGTCTTCGCCGTGGGCCACGCAGCCGCGCTCCAGCCCCAGCGCGGCCAGCGTGACGGCCATCATCTCGGCGGCGCGCAGCGATGGCGCGCCAACCAGCTGCACCGTGGCTCGGGCGGGGTTGGCCAGCGGGCCGAGCAGATTCATCACCGTGCGCGTCTTCAGCTCCGCCCGCGCCGGCTGCGCGTGTTTCATCGCCGGATGCAGGGCGGGGGCGAACAGGAAGCCGACGCCCGTTTCCCGGATCGAGCGGGCGATCAGGGCCGGGTCGGCGAGAATGCGCGCCCCGAGAGCCTCCAGCACGTCCGCGCTGCCGCACAGCGAAGACATGGAACGGTTGCCGTGCTTGGCCACGGCGATACCGCAGGCGGCGGCGACGAAAGCGACCGCGGTGCTGATGTTGAATGTGCCTCGATGGTCGCCCCCCGTGCCGCAGGTGTCCAGCACCGGCCGGTCCGTGATGCCGTGCTCGACGCGCACGCAGTGGTCGCGCATGGCCTGGGCGAACCCGAGCAATTCCTCGGCGGTTTCCCCCTTCACGCGCAGCGCGGCCAGGAAGGCGGCGATCTGCGCCGTGGTGGCGCGGCCTTCCAGAATCTCGGCCATCGCCGCCATGGCCTCGGGCGAGGCGAGCGATTCCCGGTCAAGGATCTTGTGCAGGTAGGACAGGAACGCCATGCTATAGTGAAATGCGGGGCTTTTTTCGAGCCTACCACAAGCCCAATCCTATGAAAATTCACGAGTACCAGGCCAAGGAGATTCTCGCGCGCTACGGCGTGCCCATCCCGCGGGGCCGCGTGGCCGAGACGGCGGCCGAGGCCCGCGCCATTGCCGAAGAAATCGGCGGCCGCGTCGTGGTGAAGGCGCAGATCCACGCGGGCGGCCGCGGCAAGGGCGGCGGGGTGAAGCTGGCCTCCACCCCGGCGGAGGCCGAAGCGGCCGCCTCGCAGATTCTCGGCATGACGCTGGTGACGCACCAGACCGGCCCGGAGGGGCGGCTGGTGCGCCGCGTCCTGGTCGAAGAGACGCTGCCCATCGCCCAGGAGCTGTATGCGGGCATCGTCCTCGACCGCTCGCAGGGCAAGCCGGTGCTGATGGCGTCGGCCGCGGGCGGCATGGAGATCGAGGAGGTGGCGGCGAAGACGCCGGAGCTGATCCTGAAGCAGGCGTTCGACCCCGGCGACGGCCTGCTGCCGTTCCAGGCCCGCCGGCTCGCCTACGGCATCGGACTCAAAGGCGCCGCGGCGGGCGCGGCGGCGAAGCTGTTCCAGGCGCTGGCGCGCGCCTGGGTGGAGACGGACGCGTCGCTCGCCGAAATCAACCCTCTGGTGGTGACCGAGGACCAGCGCGTGGTGGCGCTCGACGCGAAGTTCAATTTCGACGACAACGCTCTCTACCGGCACCCCGACATCGCCGCGCTGCGCGACATCCATGAGGAGGACCCGCTCGAGGTGGAAGCCTCGAAGTACGGCCTGAACTACATCAAGCTCGACGGCAATGTCGGCTGCATGGTGAACGGCGCGGGTCTCGCGATGGCCACGATGGACATCATCAAGTACGCGGGCGGCAACCCCGCCAACTTCCTCGACGTCGGAGGCGGCGCCAACCAGGAGCAGATCACCAACGCCTTCCGCATCCTCATGTCCGACCCGCATGTGAAGGCGGTGCTGATCAACATCTTCGGCGGCATCCTGCGGTGCGACACGCTGGCGGCGGGCGTGGTGGCGGCCGCGCGCGAGCTCGACTTCAGGCTGCCGCTGGTGATCCGCATGGAAGGCACCAACGTCGAGGAAGGGCGGCGCATCCTGCGCGAGTCCGGGCTGAATTTCACCGTCGCCGACGGCATGAAGGACGCCGCCGAAAAGGTGGTCGCGCTGGCCGGCAAGGCCTGAGGTTTCCCGACAATGAGCATCCTTGTGAACAGGAACACGCGCGTGCTGGTGCAGGGCATCACCGGCAAGGAAGCCACTTTCCACGCGCAGCAGTGCATCGCTTACGGAACGAACATCGTCGGAGGCGTCACGCCGGGCAAGGGCGGCACGCGCCACCTCGACCGGCCCGTGTTCGACACGGTGGCCGAGGCCGTGCGCCAGACGGGCGCCGACGCGAGCGTGATCTTCGTGCCGCCGGCCTTCGCCGCCGACGCCATCATGGAAGCCGCCGACGCGGGCCTCCGCCTGGTGGTCTGCATCACCGAAGGCATCCCGGCGCTCGACATGGTGCGGGCGTGGCGTTTTCTGAAGGACCGCCCCGGCACGCGCCTGATCGGGCCGAACTGCCCCGGCATCATCACGCCGGGCGAGTGCAAGATCGGCATCATGCCGGGCCACATCCACAAGCCCGGCCCGGTGGGCGTGGTGTCCCGGTCGGGCACGCTCACCTATGAAGCCGTGGGGCAGCTGACGGCGCTCGGCATCGGGCAGAGCACCTGCATCGGCATCGGCGGAGACCCGATCATCGGCACGACGCACGTCGACGCGCTGCGGCTGTTCAATGAAGACCCGCAGACCGAGGCCATCATCCTGATCGGCGAGATCGGCGGCACGGCGGAGGAAGAGGCCGCGGCCTACGTCAAGGAGCACGTGAAGAAGCCCGTCGTCGGCTTTGTCGCCGGACAGACCGCGCCGCCGGGCCGGCGCATGGGCCACGCCGGCGCCATCATCAGCGGCGGCTCGGGAAAGGCGAGCGACAAAATGGCGGCCATGGAGGCGGCCGGAATTTTCGTTTGCAAGACGCCGGCCGAAATCGGCGCCCGCGCCAAAGAGGCTTTGCGGTTGTAAATCTCCGGAAATTCGCGAAATCATCATGCCTGTGGAACGCACTCTTGCCATCATCAAGCCGGACGCCGTTGCGGCCGGAAATTGCGGCAAAATCATCTCGATGATCGAGGAAGCCGGCTTTCGCATTCTCGCCATGAGAATGCAGAAGCTGACGCGCGCCGAAGCCGAAGGCTTTTACGCGGTCCATCGCGGAAAGCCCTTTTTCGAGGAGCTGGTCGCCTTCATGACCGAAGGGCCGGTGGTGCTGATGGCGCTGGAGCGGGAAGACGCCATCGCCAAATGGCGCGAAGTGATGGGCGCCACGGACCCGAAAAAAGCCGCGCCTGGCACCGTGCGCGCGCTGTTCGGCTCCGACATCGGCCGCAATGCCAGCCACGGCTCGGACGCGCCGGATACGGCGGCCTTCGAAATCGCCTGGTTCTTCCGCGGCTCCGAGCTGGCCTGAAATATTCGGGAATCCGGAAAGCCCCCGCGCCAGTCGATCCGGACCCGGCTGTGTCCGTCGAGTGCGGCGCGGCGGGGCTTCTTGCGCCGGCAGGGTGCCGGACTCCGAGCAAAGGCGCAGCTTTTCCGGCGTGCAGTCAAGGGGACGCCTGCGGATTGGAATGATTCGGGAAGGCTGTTTCAGCCGACTGCCAACCGTGAATTCTCCCCCGCCGCTCGTTCATTCGGGCCTTCACGGCGCTACGGGTTCCGGCGGCCAGACGCGCATTGGCAGAGGCTGCAACTTCTCGAACGGCCCGGGCAGCGGCCTTGTGTTGCGGCGGTTTCCGTAATAATCCCGGCCGATGCGGAGCGTCCTGCCATCGGTGTCTTCGAACCGCGCGCAGGACACCCTCGCTGCGCCCAGCAAAGCCGAATCGGCCAGCCGCGTCCGCGCCTGCCGCCATTCGCTCTCCGCCCGCACATGGAAGCGGATCCGCACCTCGTCGCCGTCTTCTTCCCACCGTGGCGCCAGATC
>Ga0272446_1002035_pt1 | contig 28344 bp, 28 predicted proteins | sample YNPCB0061_FD_194587 | JGI IMG/M metagenome (GOLD analysis project Ga0272446, IMG submission 194587) | Hot spring microbial mat communities from Yellowstone National Park, WY, United States - YNP-CB-006-1 | ecosystem: Environmental > Aquatic > Thermal springs > Hot (42-90C) > Sediment | place...
GTTCCTGCTCGATGAAGGCTCCTCGCTGGAAACCTCCGGCATGGTCACGGGAGCGCTCTTCGTGGCCAGCGCCAATCTGACCAATCACCGCCTTACACACACCTGCACTGTCTGTCGGCACTGACGGGCCGCGCCAGCCACAGCCACAGAGCGCTCACTTCCCGGAAGGCACGGCCTCCGGCGCATCGCCCGGGCCGGGAAAACGCGCTAATTCAGCCCTGAACTCGCCAACGTCATTGCCACCCGTGATCCGTACGGCATAGCGATAGGCATCATCCGTAATCCACAACCGGATTCTGCGTTCATCGGAGGGCTTGCCGCTGGTATCGAGCGGGCGCAGCGCAAGCTGTACGACCGGGACAGTCTGCCCGGCAATCTCCAGGGTCTCACGTCCAAGGCGCTCAATCTCAACCGTCACGAGCGTGCCGTTGCGTTCGTTCAGGGCCGACAGCCTGACGGTCGCCGGCCCCTCGAAATCAAGGTTGCGCGTCGTCCAGAGCAGGCCCGCCAGGTCGTAGGTGTCGCCATTCAGCTTGACCGAACGGCTGCCGTTGACCTGCGCCGTTCGCCCGGACTGGTCAAAAACCGTCACCGTCCGCTCAACCCGCCCCCCTTCCTTGAGATCAGCTTCGGCGCGGTAGGGCAGCCGCGTCACTGGATCGAGATAGGTTACAAAACGGTCGTCGAGATCAAACAACGTTGCCTTGACGAACCCGATGGTTTCAGCGCGCACGAGCAACCGCAACCCCTCCCGCCCGTGGAACGTCCCCTGCTCCACGACTTCCGTCGAGAAACGCGCCACTGGGGCATCGCGCAGGCCCAGGCTGGGCACTGTGACCCGCACGCCGTACACGAGTTTTTCCCCAACGACGAATTTGTGGCGGGCCACTGGCGGTACAACCACACGCCCGTTGGCAGCCGGGGATTCCCCTGGCCCGACGACCCGTGGCCGCTGCTGGGCCGCAGCCGACACGCCCGCAACCCATGACCAGCCAACCAGCAGCAGGATGCCCGTCCACACCCCACACAGAGGCCGGGGGCAGCGCCGATGTTCACCGTGCCCGTCAACGTTCATGCTCACCATGGCAGCCAATTACCTTTCCCAAAAACGAAGCTTTCTTTCGGAAAATGCCTGTGGTGCATCATCGGATGCCGCCCCCCGGCCGGATGTTGGCTAGGGTACGGCGCACAGCAAGACCGGGTTTGTATCCTGATGCGCAATTCAGCACAATGCGCAGGTATCACCCCAGCCTGTATTCATCCCAGCGAGCCATTTTTCATGCTTCAGTTCAAGCTTCGACGTGGTCATTGGTGGAGACTGTCTTTCCTGGTCTGCCTGACCGTTCTTTTTGCACTGACGACAGCTCCATCCCAGGGACAATATGTTCCCGTGCGCGCCACGGACATCGTGCCTTTCGTTCCTGACCAGGATCAGTCCGGTGGAGCAGCCAACCCAGCCGATCAGGGAGCCGGGGGCCCGCTCCAACCCGCAGACCAGACCAAAGATGCTGGGGGCAAGGACCGCACGCGCGTCAATTTTGCATCCGGCAGAGGCACGGTTTCTGCGGATGACTACCATCCCCTCACCGGAAAAGAGCGGTGGGAGTATTACTTCCGGGCAACCTACTGGAGTCCGGCGGCGGTGTTCGGGGCGGCCGGCCCCGCGCTGGGCGCACAGATCGGCAACTCTCCGCCAGAATGGGGTGGCGGCATCAAAGGCTACAGTCGGCGGCTGGCTTCGGAGTTTGGCAACAACATCATCACCAACAGCATCCAGTCGGGCCTGGCGGCACTCATCAAACATGAGCCACGCTATGTTCGGAGCGCCAAGAAGGGTTTCCTGAGACGAACCGGGCACGCCCTGGCCTTTGTCTTCGTCACCTACAACGACGATGGCAAGGTCCGGCCCGCCATCGCCAACCTGGTCGCCGACTACGGCGGCGCGTTTGCGCAAATCGCCTGGTATCCAAGTCGTTACACGGTACGCGGGGATGGCGTGCGGTTTGGCAACCTGGCGCTCGGCTTCAACTTCATTGCCAATCTCATCAATGAGTTCACGCCTGACATCAAACGGGTTTTCAAGCGCAAGTAGGCCGCGCCCACCAGGACCTGCCCCCCTGACCACGGCTGACGCCTTCCGGTTTCCGGCTGGACTATGGCTCATGGACAGTACTTTGAAACCTCCCACGTCTCGCCGCGACAGTTGGATGTCCTGTGGGCCAACGGCTGGCGTCACTTTGGGACGTACTTTTACCGCTACTGGATCAACCTGACGGACGAGGGCGTACGGCACGTCCTCCCCCTGCGGATCAGACTGTCCGACTTTGCCCTTTCTGAGAGCCAACGCCGCATCCGCCGCCGCAACCGGGACCTGCGGGTGGTCATTCAGCCCACAGTCATTGACACGGCGACGCTTTTGCTCTTCGAGCGCCACAAACAGCGTTTCACGCACAATATCCCGGACTCCATCTACTCGTTCCTGTCGCCGGAACCGGCGTCGGTGCCCTGCCGCAACGAGGAAGTTGCGGTCTATGACGGAGAACGGCTCGTCGCCAAAAGCTTCCTGGACCTGGGCAAACAGTCCAGTTCCAGCGTCTATGGCATTTTCGACCCGGACTATGCCAGACGCAGCCTGGGCATTTTCACGATGCTGCTCGAAATTGCCTACTCGCAGGCACGGGGAGACAAGTTCTATTACCCCGGCTATGCCTACCACGAACCCTCCCACTACGACTACAAAAAGCGGTTCGTGGCGCTCGAATGGTTTGACTGGCAGGGCACCTGGCATCCCCTCCCCAATGGCCACCGTGGGTGATGTGGACAATCGTTCACACTACAGCGCCGCTTTTGCGGCCAACCGGCCACGCCGGGGCAGCCACTGACCGGCGCGAAACAGCCAACCAGTCGGCATAAGACCTTTTGTTTTCAGATACCTGGACACCCCACCCCACCTGTCTGGTGCGTGGCACGGAAACTGCTCCATAGCTTTGGGTTGGCATCATTCCTTTGGTTTCATCCTGATGACGGCCTGATCTTTCGTTTCCATGACCTACCAAACGACGCTGCGCCGCGCAGTCTCCCTTCGCGGCATTGGACTTCATACGGGACAGGAAGTTGAACTCACGCTGTGTCCGGCCCCGGCAGACACCGGTTACGTTTTCCGCCGCACGGATTTGAACGGTTTTGAAGTGGCGGCCGTCCCCCACCATGTCACGCACGTCAGCTATGCCACGACGTTGATGCGCGCCGGCGTGATGGTTTCAACCGTCGAGCATGTTCTTTCGGCGCTCTACGGCTGCGGCATAGACAACGCCATCCTCGATGTCACGAACTGCGAAGTGCCCATTCTGGACGGAAGCGCGCGCCCCTTCGTCGAGGCCATTGCTGAAGCTGGAATCCTCACGCTGGAAAGTCCCCGGCAGGTCTTACAGGTCGAGCAGCGCATCGAAGTGGTCGAAGGCAACCGCCGGCTGGCCATCGAGCCGAGTGACCGTTTCTTCATCGAGAGTACGATTGACTTCGACCACCCGTGCATTGGGCGTCAAACCTTTGCCTGCGAAGTGACCCCGGTGACGTACCGGCAGGAGATTGCCCCGGCGCGCACCTTTGGCTTTCTCGCCGAGGCCGAGGCACTGCGCCGGCACGGGCTGGTGCGCGGGGCAACGCTCGAAAACGCCATCGTCCTCGATGCCGATTCCATCCTCAGCCCGGAGCCGCTGCGCTTCCCGGATGAATTTGCTCGTCACAAGGTGCTGGACATCATTGGTGACTTCGCCCTGCTGGGGCTGTCACTGCGGGGACGCATCATCGCCGAACGCTCCGGGCACGGACTGCATTCGGCGCTCATCGGACGCCTGCTCCGGGAAGCCCGGGCCTGGACGGTCAACGGACTACCCAACGGGAACGGGCGGCCCTCTGCAACTACAGCTTCGGCGGGGGCAGCGGCAGGGTCAGGAGCAACTGCTGCGCTTGCCGCTCCCGGATGATTTCCACCGTCACCGGCGCTTCCCGCTGCTGACTCAGGGACTGAAGAATCACCGCCGAGAGGTCGTGGCTGCGCCGGACCGGTTGCCCATCTACCCGGACAATCACATCGCCCGAACGCAGCCCGGCCGCGGCGGCCGGGCTGTCGGCCAGAACATGCGTCACCAACAGACCGCCCGCCACACCAAAGAACTGTGCCAGTTGGGTGGTCAGGTCGGATGTCACCAGCCCGATGGCCAGGTGTTCGGCGGCCGGCGCTCTGGGCGTCGGCATATCTTCCGGCGAACCAAGTGTGACCTCGCACACCTGCTGCTGACCGTCGCGCTCCACCAACAGCGTGAGCGTCTCTCCGGCAGCGTGGCTGACAACGATTTCATTGAGTTCACGCCGGGACTCCAGCGGTTGGTCATTGGCGGACAGGATGACATCGCCTGGCACCAGGCCGGCTTCCTCAGCCGGACTTCCTGGTACCACGGCCGTGACCACCACCCCCTGGGTGGTAGAAGCCCCGAAACGCGCACGTTCTTCGGCCGGGAACGTCGCCAGGGTTTTCCCTTCAATGCCGAGCCAGCCGTGAGGGACACTCTTCCCGGCAGAAATGATGCGGTGCATCACCCGCTTGATGTCCGCAACGGGTAGCATGCGCAGTTGCTTGCCTTTTGGTTGCACAATCGCCACCAGCCGGTTCTGGCTGTCCACGGCGACGCCGCAGTTGGCTTCAACCGGCGGGGCCAGCGATGGGTCCACGGCCCAATCCGTCACCACCTCATCCCACACCAGGCGCGAAGCTGACTCCTCCGCCCGCCCGGGTGCCGCGTGCGCGGCCGGCGGCTGAAACATCGGCAGCATGATGCGTACCGTAAGGGGCTTGGTTGAGGCGCGCGTGTCCCGGACGGACAGTTTGCGCTCCGGCGCGGCCAGGGCATGCATGGTTGGCGGCGCAACCTGTAGCCCCGGAACCTGCAAGACACACAACCCCGTTGCCCCGTCCCGGCCAATGAACCGGGCCTGAAACTCCTGGCGGTCCTGGGTCTGGACCACAATGGTTGGATTGCCGGGGCCGGGCGGTACGTTGACGAGTTGGGTCAGCACATGCCCTTTGTCATCCACCACGATCCCCGTCGTGACATTCGTCAGCACGACATCCGAGGGCGCACATGTGCCATCAAGGGCGGCCGTGGAGACATCTTCGGCCGCGGCCGTCAGTTCCCCCATCGTCACGTGATGGTTGACGATGACGAGCCAGCGCCCCACACCAGTGGTGTCTGATTTGCGGAGGTCGGGCCTGCGCGAAGCGGAGGCGGCATCACGCGGGCGCTCGGCAACCTGGGCGTATCCGATAGCACCCGACAGAAGCGCACCCGCCAAAACCTTCATGGTCAATGCGCGCGCGCTGTGCGACAGCATCATGGGTGTCACGTTAGAATATGGAGTCGTCAGATGACTCTCCCTCTGCGGCTGGCCGGCGGTCCACGATCGGCTGCGCGCCGTACACCACGGGGGGCAGGCGCAGGACCTGCTCACCAGAGCGTCCCCGCCACAAGACGACGACGCCATTGGCTTCCCGGGCCGGCAACGATGCCTGGCGTACGGCAGCCGGTGTCATGCGTCCCGGACGGGCAACGGCCACCGCGGCCCGGGCCGGGACCGGCCGCGAACCCGGAAGGTTTCCACTGAGCTGACTCCTCAGTGCCGTCACCAGCGCCTGCTCCGGCAGGGTGGGCAGCACCAGTGCTGCCGCCACCGTGGGCGCGGGGTGGAGCACCATCTGCATGGACGAACGGACGGCGAGGGCACTGGTGACAACCACCACCAGCGCCACGGCAGCCAGTACGGGCGTGGGCACCCAGGCCAGGAAAGGTTCCCGAAAACGATGGGCATCCCGCCCCAACCGCAGGCGAAGTTCTGCATCGAAGGTGGCGGGCGGCAGGATGCGCGGCTGCCCGGACAGCAGGACCCGCAGAGACTGCATTTGTGCCGCATACGCCCGGCACTCCGCACAGGCCATCAGATGGGCGGCTGACTCTGGCGGCAAGGCTTCCGGGTCATACTCGACGGCTTCCAGTTGACGACGAATCGTGGAGCAACTCACCATAACGATCACTCCTGCATACTGCCCGGCAACAAACCGGCCACGTCACAGGTAAGCGCGCAGCTTGTCGCGCAACAATCCACGGGCGCGGTTGATGCGCGATTTCACGGTTCCTTCCGAGATGTTCAGGATGCCGGCAATTTCGTCATAGCTCAGCCCTTCGACATCCCGGAGCACCAGCGCCGCCCGGTATTTCTCCGGCAGCGTCTGAATGGCGCGCCCCACGGCTGCCCGGCGCTCACGCTCAATCAGGTCGGCATCCTGAAGGGGGCGCTCGTCAGGAATATCCAGTGGGGTTTCTTCCTCATCCTCGTGACGTGCCCAAGGGGTGAACAGCGAAACCAGTTTGCGGCGGCGACGCTGCCGTAGCTCGCTAATCGCCAGGTTCGTCGCAATCCGGTAGATGTAGGTCGAAAAATGAAACGTCGCCCGATAGCGCGCCGCGTTGGCATAGACGCGCAGGAAGGTTTCCTGCGCCAGTTCCACGGCGCGGTCGTAATCATCGAGCATGCGAAAGATGAAGTTCGTAATGGGCGTGCGGTAGCGCCGGACAATCTCCTGAAAGGCCTGTTCATCGCCGGCCTGGACGGCGGCAATGAGTTCGTGGTCGCTGGCCGCATCCACCGTCACGACACGGTGTATCTCGCTGGGTACGGGGTATGTCAGGGCGCTACTCATCAGATGCGACATCAACGCTCATTCCTCGCTCACAAAGTCAACATTCCACACAACCCGCAGTGACAGAATTCGTTGGGGTTACACGCGCCAGACAGTCCGAAGTTCCACGATCTCAAAACGTTCTGCCGAATCGTCGGCGGGCCGTCGCCATGGTGCGCGTGGATGCCGGCGCGTTTCATGGCTATAGCGTGTTCACACGGCGCGCACAAGTGTTACATTGGCAGACAGGTCTCCCCCGCGCCATCCTGAATCCGTCCGTATGTCGCTTCATCCGATGACTGAATTTCCACGTCTCCGTCCGCTCCAGCTTTTTGCCGACGAAACTGCCCAGGTCATCATTGCCTATGATCCTCAAGGCTTCACGGAACCCATCGGTCTTGACATCCGCCTGGCGCCGCTGCTCCTGCTGTGCGATGGACAGCATTCCCTGTCCGAACTGCCGGCGCTGCTTCTGCACCGTTTCGGACAGCGGTGGTCGGCCGATGACCTGGCGGACATCATCCACCGCCTCGACGAGTGGTTGCTTTTGGACAGCCCACGTTTTGCCACCCTGGCAGCGCGTCAGATGGTGGAGTTCCGGGCGGCAACGGTACGGCCGGCAGCGCATGCTGGTGTCAGCTACCCGGATGAGCCGGAGGCGCTCCGCCAGCGCCTCGACGCCATTCTGGCGCACACGCCGGACTGTCCGCTTGGGGCCGCCCGGCTTGAGCAGCTTGTGGGCGTTGTGGCGCCGCACATTGATTTGCGGGTTGGGGAGCGGGCTTATGCTCCGGCCTACCGGCTCATCGAACGGCTTGCCGCCACCCTGCCGGACGGCGAACCGGTGACGTTCGTCGTGTTGGGCACGTCGCACTATGGCGGCGACGGGCTGTTCGTCGCCTCGCGCAAGGACTATGCCACGCCCTTGGGCGCGCTGCCCTGCGACCGTGAATTCCTTGACCGGCTGGAAATCCGCCTGGGCGCTTCCATTAGTGCCGACGACACCCCTCATCGGCAGGAACATGCCATTGAGTTTCAGGCGGTGTTCCTGCGGCACATCTTTGACCGGCATCTGGAGGCTGGGCGGCCGGTACGCATGGTGCCCATCCTGTGCACTTCCCTGCACGAACTGTATGCCGCAGACGAGGCCTGCCGCGAGCGCACGCAGGCGGAGTACCGGGCATTTATCGAGGCGTTACAGGCGACGCTGGCTGAACAGACCCACCGGACGCTGTTGCTGGTTGGCGGCGATCTGGCGCATGTGGGCCCCAAGTTTGGCGACCGCTTCGATGCCCAGACCAGGGCGGCGGAGCTGGAGCGCGCCGACACGGAACTGCTCGACTACGTTGCCACCGGTGACAGCGCAGCGGTGCTTGACCACATTGCCCGCGACGAAGATGTGCGCCGGGTCTGCGGTTTTCCGCCGCTGATGGCTTATCTGGATGCGCTGGCGGCGTTTGGCCCCACGGAAGGGCAGGTTCTGCACTATGAACAGTGGCAGGAACGCCCAACCCGTTCGGCCGTCACCTACGGCGCCGCCGCCGCATGGCGCAGCGTTTGATGGAGCGGAAACCGCGCCCCACCCTCCTGCATGTCGCACCCTGTTCATCGGTACCGACAAAAGCTGGTCCGGGACAATCTCCGCGCCTGCCTCGTCGTCAATTCAGCCCTGCAAACCAGATCGCATTGATCGTTCGATACAAGTCAGGTCTGAATCAGTTTATCCGGCTCACCTGCTTCCCGCACTGCACTACGTGCCGCACTGCCCCGGAACTGCGCCAGGGACGAGAGATTCCATCCCGGCCAGGCGTTTGTAACCTTGGTAGCCATGAGCCGCACCGGGGCAATTAAATTGTGCGCGAGCAATTCCCATTTGCACGCGAACAATTATTTGCTCGGCAATCCATATCGCGTTCCCTTCGTCGAACCGGCAACGCGCCTGATTTTTCCAGTTTTTTCAAGCCTTTTCAGCAAGCGGTAAGCCTGCATTGGGCCTATTTTGCAGAGTTCGGCAACTTCACCCCGATCGGTAGAGCCGTGTCTTTCCAGGTATTGGAGTACCATCTGCTCCTGCTGGAGCAGTTCAAACCCACGCTGGTGGATGCAGGCGGATGTTGACCAAGGCGGCGTTTGAGCCAGACGTGGAAGAAATCAGAGAGGTCGGCGTAGGTCCACGTTGCCACAGTACGGCGGGTCGGTCAGCACAGCGTTGAAAGAGTTGTCGGGATAGGGAAGTTGCGTCGCTGCCCCCAGTGAACCTGTGGGATGCTCAAAACTTTCATTATGCTCTTCCTTGCTGGCTGAACCTCGTCGAAGAACTCTCACTGCAAGGTCTCTCTGGCCAACCGCTCCAGTACCGGAAGCAAGGGCGGAATATCCTGAGAAACTGTTTTCCAGATAATCTGCAAGTCAACACCGTGATATTCGTGAATGAGTTTATCGCGCATCCCTGCGATTTCCTTCCAGGGAACTTCGGGATACCTGCTCCGGGTATCTTCCGGTATCTTCCGGTATCTTCTTTGCCGCCTCGCCCATGACCTCCAGCGAACGAATCACCGCATTGGCGGTCTTCCGGTCGTGGATGAATTCTTCGAGCCCATCCCCTCCACAAACTCCAAAGCCTCTTCGGCCGCGTTCCACATGTCCTCCAGATAGTCCTTCAAGGTTCGGCTCATATTGGCAACGCCTCTTGGAGGATGTACTTGCCGATGTGGGGTTTGAGGGCCTGGCGCGTCACCAGTTCCACCCGCACGCCCAAGAGATCGCTTAGGTACTGCTCCAGTTGAAGGAACCGAAAGAAGCCGGGGGGATCGTCAAACTCCACCAGGATGTCCAGGTCACTTTCTGCCGTCGCCTCTCCCCGCACATGGGAGCCGAAGATGGCAAGCTCCCGAACCCCGTAGCTTTGCGCCAGCTCTTCTTTGTGCTGCCGGAGAATCTGTATAAGCCGCTCAAGGTTTTCCATTTACTTTCCTCTTGATGCGCATAACGGATACGGTGCGCTTCCATGGCGAGGAAGAAGGCTTCGCTGCGTCCACTAAAATCGCGCCCTGTCCCGGTTGTCACGCTTACCCTGTCAGGTTCTTTACACTGAGAATACAGGGATAAAACTTCTGGGTCTTCGCGCTAACGACTTCCATCTTGATACGGTTTCCAAGCTGCTCGTGCGTGAGCAGGCGCACCGGCTCGGGCAAAAGGGGATGAATCGGCTGGCTGTGCAGGAAAGCTGGAGTGGGCGGTACAGGACTCGAACCTGTGACCCCTCGCGTGTGAAGCGAGTGCTCTACCAACTGAGACTAACCGCCCCCGCAATGAAGACCCCAGACCCTAACAAACTCTTGCACCAACGTCAATTCAACCGATACAAACCAGCGCACAAACACCCCACAACCCCATACCGCCAGCGACTCTTATGCAAACACGAACCCTGCGCTGCATCCTGACCGGACTGGGCAACATCGGGCGTACCTTTCTGGAAATGCTCCCCAGCCGCACCACGCTCCTGCGCGAACGCTACGGACTGACCCTTCAGTTCGTCGCCGTGGCCGATACTTCAGGCTGCCTCGTCGGTGAACAGGGGCTGGACCCCGCCGCCATTGTGGAAGCCAAACGCCGCCGCCAGGGCGTCACCACACTGGCCGGCGGCAACCTCCACGTCACGGACATGCTGACCGCCGTCCGGCAACTGCCCGCCGACCTGCTCCTGGAAGCCACCCCGACCGACATCCAGACCGGACAGCCGGGACTCGACCTCGTGCGCGCGGCCCTCCAACGCGGGATGCACGTCGTCATGGCAAGCAAAGGTGCGCTCGTCGTCGCCTTCGATGAACTGGCCCGACACAGCGACTGGTCCGGCAACCGCCATGCGCCACGGCTGCGTTTCAGCGGCGCCGTGGCCGGGGCGCTCCCCAGTGTCAACGTTGGCTGGCGCGACCTGGCCGGCGGCGAAATCACCACACTTGAAGCCGTCCTCAACGGCACAACCCAGGTCATGCTGACCATGATGGGGGAAGGAAAAACCTACGCCGAAGCCTTGGCGGAAGCGCAGCGCATCGGCATTGCCGAACCCGATCCGACCCTCGATGTCGAGGGCTGGGATGCCGCCAACAAGCTGCTCATTCTGGCCAATGCCGTCCTGCGCCAACCCACACGCCTTTCCGACATCGCCGTGGAAGGCATCACGCATATCACCCCGGATGACATCCGGCAGGCCCGGCATAACGGCGGCAATCTCATCCTTCTGGCCCGGGCCGAACGCGGAGCCGATGGACGCTATGCCCTGAGCGTCCGCCCAACCGCCGTTCCAGCCCATCACCCGCTGGCGCGTCTGGGCATGCAGGAAGCTGGCATCGTCTATCACAGCGATATTTTCGGACGGACGGCAGCCTTCAGCATGGAAGACGGCCCCCTTGGAACCGCCGCCGCCATGCTGCGCGATATTCTCTCCATCGCGCCTGACATCCTGCCCGAATAATGCCCGGACCAACGCCGTGCAAGGTACGCTTTCCAGCCAAAGCGTATGGCGGCTGCCAGGCAACGTTCGCAGATGGCTTCGCTTCGTAAGCTTACGTTCACTGCCCGAACATCAGATTTCGCTATGTTTTTGCCCGTATCTCAACCCACCGTTCGCACAGGACAGAACCCCAGACGTAGAGGAGGACTGACTTCCACGATGGTTCGCAAGGCAGCGGCTTGGCTTTTACTGGCAGCACTTCTTACCTTCATACCGAGCCGGACGGCACACGCCGGCGTTCCTACCGCTGACAACCTCATTGGCGGACAATCCCAAACCTTCACGCTTACCGACCAGTACAACCGCCCCCGTACAATTGCTTTCCCAACCGACAAACCGCTGGTGCTTATGCTTGGCGACCGTGGCGGTTCGGAACAAATTGAACCCTGGGTGCGGGAACTGTACCAACGCTACGGCGACAGCATCGAGATTCAGGGCATCGCCATCCTGCGCGGCGTGCCGGCGCCGATCCGTCCCATCATTCGGAGCCAACTGCGCAGCCGCGCGCCCAAAAGCGTCCTTCTCGACTGGGGCGGCGCGATTGCCGACATGTACCGTTGCCAAAGCGAAGTCTGTAACGTAGTGGTCATTGACCGCCAAGGGCGCATTTCCACCATCGTACGCGGCGGCGTCTCACCCGAACGTGCCCGGCTGGTCTGCCAGTCCCTTGACCGCATACGCTAACCTCACGGCTTCGCTCCTTGGACATCACCGGCCGGGCGCAACGCGCTGGCCGGCAATGACCAAATCCCATCATCAAACAGCGATAACTGTTATCTCCGGGTTGAACTCATCCCGCAGGATGCTCTGAATGCCATACAGCGTGCCGGAAATCGAACTCGGACAACTGCCACAGGCCCCCTGATAACGGACGGCCAGTGTGTTGTCCTGGTAACTGACGACTTCCAGTCCGCCACCATCGCCCGCCAGACCCGGACGAATCCGCGCATCCAGAATGTCGTTGATTCGGTCAAGGTCGGGATTTTCCCCCCGCTTGATGTTCGGCGCAGCCGGCGCACTTGCGCTGACCGGCTCGGCCGCACGGATGGGAATTGCCACCTGACGCAACAACTCATCCCACTCCACTTCATTGTCTTTGGTGATGGTGATGAAGCGGTCCATCATAAAGACACTCTTCACGTGGGGAATGGCCAACAACGCCTCGGCCAGCGGATGGGCTGCCGCATCCTGAAGGTTGGAAAAACTGAGCGAAACGCCCGGCGCGGTAATGGGTTCCTTGAGTACGATTTTCCGGGCTGCCGGATTGGGCGTGTACTCGATGTCATAAATCTTTGGCATGGCAACACAATCCTGAACAACAAGGTCTGACCACCGGCCGGCAGGACCACCTCCCCCGACAACGCGCGTGGTCTCTGCCAGCATCATAAGCAACCTGCCCGCCTTCGGTAGGCCGAATTTCCGTCACGGGCGCATACGTGCCTTGCTGATAGTCTATGCAACGCTACCTCATCACTGACCGCCGCCGTCTGTTCCGGGAAGGCGAACCCTACACCGAAGCGATAGCTGTACGGCGTCTCGTGGCGCTGGCCCGCTTCGCCGCCAGGGAAGGCATAGACTACCTTCAGTTGCGGGAAAAGGACTGGACAGCGCGCCAGATCACCGAGGTGGCAACGGCGATGGCCGCCGTTCTGGGCGAGACCCGAACCAGGTTGCTGGTCAACGACCGCTTCGATGTCGCCCTGGCTGCCCGGGCCCATGGTGTTCACCTCACCACGCGGTCGCTGCCAGCAAGGATCGTCCGGCAGTGTGTTCCGTCGGGCTTTCTCATCGCCGTCTCAACCCACAACCGCTGCGAAATTGCGGAAGCGGAAGGCTTTGCTGACTTTGCCGTGTGCGGTCCGGTTTTTCCGTCGGGAGACAAACCGGTTCTGGGGCTGGAAGCCTTTGCCGAACTGGCACGGACGACTTCCCTGCCGCTCTTCGCACTGGGCGGGATCGGCCCCGACCAGGCAGCACACGTACGGCAGGCCGGCGCGGCCGGCATCGCCGCCATTCGCGCCTTTGCCGGAGAGTTTCTCACCAGCTTCAACCCTGACACTTAACAGAACAATAATTGTGATGGCATTTCATCCACATATCATCCAAGGAGGAAACAACCATGGCATTCCGTCTGTTCAGTTTTGTGGTGTGGTTGGCATTTTCCCTGATGGTGGCGACACCCGTCGGTGCCCAGGAGGGTGAGCGTACCGGTAGCGCCACGCCCTCACAAACCGGCTCGGTCATGCCTGTGCCGGATACCTTGACCGGCAGTGGTCAGGCAGCCGTGCGCGTCTGGGGGGTGGCGCAGACGGCCCAACCCTATGCGGCGGCTTTTCTTGTAACCCACAACCGCACCGGGAAGTACGTTTCAGCCCTGCAACTCAAATGGCTGCTCTTTGACCTCAAGACGGACAGGCTGCTGGAAGAGGGTCGTGCAACGGCCCGCCGGCTGCCGGTCAGCATTGTTGAATCACTGCAGGAGAAGTCGCGCCTTGAGGATTTTGTCAACCTTCTCGGAACATCCGACTACGGACTGCCACTTGAGCCTTTCCGAAAGAAGTATCCAGACACGGCGCTGAAGCTGGTTTTCGTCGTTGAGCAGGCCCAGCTTCTGGGGGGCGAAACCTGGTCACGGGAAATCGTCCCGACGTTTGCCGGCGAATCGGAAGGTGGAGTCAGCCACCCGAAGTATCCGCTCTGTGACACCCAGGGCAAACCTTCGTTTTGCGAAGACTGGTGGGCCATTTTCCCCTGAATGCCAAAAAACGTAGGGGCGGTTGGCCAACCGCCCCTAACAGCTCCCCACAGCCAACCGTCCCCACGGACACCGGCCCTACGGGCCCGGTTACGGCTGCCGCAGTATCTCACGCGCAATGACAAGGCGCTGAATTTCAGATGTTCCCTCGCCAATCGTGCAGAGTTTGGCATCGCGCCAGAACTTCTCGGCCGGATAGTCTTTCGTGTAGCCGTAGCCGCCGTGAATCTGGATGGCTTCTTCTGCCACCCGGACGGCCATTTCTGAAGCGTACAGCTTGGCCATGGCGGATTCCTTTGTCGTACGCTTGCCGGCATCCTTCATCGCTGCCGCTTTCCAGGTCAGCAGGCGGGCGGCTTCGATCTGGGTTGCCATATCGGCCAGCTTCCACTGAATGGCCTGAAACTCGGCAATCGGACGCCCAAAGGCATAGCGTTCCCGGGCATAGCGCAGGGCCGCTTCGTACGCGCCCTGGGCAATACCGACCGACAGGGACGCAATGGAGATGCGTCCGCCGTCGAGAATCCTGAGCGCATCCACGAAACCTTCGTTTTCTTTGCCGAGCAGATGTTCGGCCGGCACTTTCATGTCCACAAAAGCCAGGCTGGCCGTGTCGGAAGCGCGCATGCCGAGCTTGTTTTCCTTTTTGCCCCGCACAAAACCCGGCGTGTCCGTCGGGACGATGAAAGCTGAAATCCCATGCGTCCCTTTTGACCGGTCGGTGCTCGCCAGAACGACGCACGTATCGGCGTAACTGGCGTGGGTGATGAAATTTTTGTTGCCATTGAGAACGAAATGCCCATTTTGTCGCACGGCCGTGGTGGATAAACCGGCCGCGTCACTGCCGGAGCCGGGTTCGGTCAGGGCCCACGCGCCAAGTTTTTCGCCACGCGCCAGTGGCGCGACGAAGGTCTCCCGCTGCGCCTCCGTGCCGGCTGTGAAGATGTGATTCGTCCCCAGCGAGTTGTGGGCGGCAACCCCCAGCGCCACGGACGGGTCCACCCGCGCCAACTCTTCGATAATGGTGGCATACTCGATGTAACCCAAACCTGCCCCGCCATAAGCTTCCGGGATGATGATGCCCATCAGCCCCATTTCAGCCAGTTTGGGCTGAAGTTCCAGGGGAAACTGCTGCGGCTCATCCCACGCCATCACATAGGGGGCAATTTCGGCTTCGGCAAATTCCCGGACCGAGAACTTGATCCGGGACTGTTCTTCAGTGAGGTCCAGATGCATAACGCCCATAGTCTGACTCCTTGTTGCCGACGACCGGCGGAAAGAAACGAATGCCCAGCCGAAGCGGCCTCACACGACTTCGGCTCTATAAAAAAACCTTATTCAACGATAAGCTAAAACATTACCCGGAACAACCCCGGCGGAGCCGGGAGCAGAAGCGGACAGCAGAGGTTCATGACGCAGCCTGCCCACGATTCCCAACGTCCGGCGCGCTGGTGGCGCTGGCTGGCAACCCTTGGTGTCGGAAGCTTGGCCGGGGCATTGGCTCCGACGGACCTGGCCCCGAACACCCGTCCTCTGGCCGGGGTTTTTGCCGCCGTCATCACGGGTCTCATCCTACAGCCGGCGCCGGGCGGACTCGTCGTTTTGCTGGGCGTCGTTGCAGCGGCCGTCACCGGTGCGTTGTCACCCAAGTCGGCGCTGGCCGGTTATGGCGATCCCACGGTCTGGCTCGTGCTGGCGGCGTGTCTGATGGCGCGTGCCATGACGCGCACCGGCTTCGGGCGGCGGCTGGCCTTCTGGTTCATTCGGGCCATGGGCCGCCGGACGCTGGGCCTGGGCTACGCGCTCGTCGCCACGGATGTCACGTTGGCAGCCGTCATTCCATCGAATGGCGCGCGCGCTGGCGGCGTGCTGTTTCCCATCGTCAAGAGCGTCGCTGAAGCGTACGACTCGCACCCCGGACCCACGGCGCGTCGCCTGGGCGCTTTCCTGGTGATGATGGTCTATCAGTGCGAAGTCATTGCCTGCGCCCTGTTCCTGACCGGGCAGGCCTCGAACATCCTCATCGCCCGGCTGGCCAAAACGACCGCCAATGTGGATTTGACCTACGGTGGCTGGTTTGTCGGCGGCAGCGTCCCGGCGCTCATTTCGCTGGCGGTGGTGCCGCTGCTGCTCTACCGCCTGTTTCCGCCGGAGATCACCCACACGCCGGATGCCACCCGCCTGGCACAGGACGAACTGGCACACCTCGGGCCCATGAGCCGCGCCGAATGGATACTCGCCGGCATATTCGTGATCGTCATCGGGTTGTGGCTGGTGCCGACAGTCCCCGTTTTTGCGGCCCTGCTGCGCAGTCTCGGACTCGAAGGCTTGCTCAACTACACCAGCGTGGCGCTCATCGGCGTCGGAACGCTGCTGCTGACCGGCGTCCTCACTTGGGAAGATGTAACCGGCGAACGCTTCGCCTGGGATGTCTTCCTGTGGTACGGCGGGCTGGTCCGGCTTGCCGAAGCCCTGGGCGAAACCGGGCTGACCGAACGTTTCGCGCAGGCCGTCGCCGGCAGTGCAGAAGGATGGACGTGGCCTCTGGCCGGGCTGACGCTGCTGGCCGCCTACTTCTATGCCCACTACGCCTTCGCCAGCATTACCGCCCATGCCACAGCCATGTACGTCCCCTTTCTCGTCGTCCTGACGGCCGCCGGCACGCCTCCACTGCTGGCCGCTTTCGCGCTGGCCTATGCCTCAAACCTGTGCGCTGGACTGACCCACTATGGAACGACACCGGCCCCCATCTACTTTGCGGCCGGCTATGTCTCGCAGCGTACGTGGTGGCGGCTGGGACTGGTGGCCTCAGTGGTCAATCTGACCATCTGGCTGACCGTGGGACTGCTCTGGTGGCGCTTCCTTGGTTACTGGTGACGGCACACCGGCTGGAAGGAAAAGTGCCAAAACATACACTTTACATTTTTGGGCTTGAAAAACGACGCGCAACCAACGACAAACAGCATTTTACGCTCCGTCGTCCGGCGGCGCGGCGTGCTTCCCCGGCACGCCCGGATTTCTTTCCAAAGGAGATTGTCTTGTGCAGCCCCAACCCGTCCTTCATCCGACCTACGCCGGACTTGAACCGGCCGACCTGATGGCGATGTACCGTACGATGGTGCTGTCGCGCCGTCTCGACGACAAGGAAATCCAGCTCAAGGGCCAGAACAAGGTCTTTTTCCAGATCAGCGGCGCCGGCCATGAGGCCATTCTCGTCGCGGCCGGACGGGTTCTGCGCCCCGGCTACGACTGGTTTTATGCCTACTACCGCGACCGCGCGCTGTGCCTCGAACTCGGCATGACGCCGCTGGAGATGCTGCTTGCAGCCGTCGGCGCGGCGGCTGATCCCAACTCCGGCGGGCGTCAGATGCCCTCCCACTGGGGACACAAGGACCTCAACATCGTCTCGAAATCAAGTTGCACGGGAACGCAGTTTCTGCAGGCGGTCGGCTGTGCCGAAGCCATGTACCGGCAGGCCAGATTGCAGCTTGATGAAAGGACGTTGGGGCGCACATTCCCACCTGATGCCGTCGTCTATTGTTCGGCCGGTGAAGGGACGACGAGCGAAGGCGAGTTTTTTGAATCCCTCAACACGGCCTGCAACCTCAAGCTGCCCGTCGTCTATGTAATTGAAGACAACGGCTATGCCATTTCCGTGCCGGTCGAAGTGCAAACGGCCGGCGGGAGCATCTCCCAGCTTGTGCGCAACTACCCCGATCTGCTGGTGCTGGAAGTGGACGGCACCGACCTGCTGGCCAGCTACCAGACCATGCAGACGGCCGTGGCCTATGCCCGTGCGCGGCGCGGCCCGGCGCTCGTGCACGCGCATGTCATCCGCCCCTATTCCCATTCCCTGTCAGACGATGAGCGGCTGTACCGCACACCAACCGAACGGGAAAGTGACGCCCGGCGCGATCCGCTCGTGACCTTTGCCCACTTCCTGCTGCGTGAGGGCATCGCCACCGAACAGGACCTGGTGGCGCTCCGGGCCGATGTCGAACGGGAAGTCAACGCGGCGGCCGATGCGGCGCTGGCCAGTCCGCAGCCGACGCCGGAAACGGCCACCCGGTATGTTTATTCGCCGGACGTGGACCCGACTTCGCCGGCCTTTGACAGCCCGCGCACCAACACAGAAGGGACGCCGGGCACCATGGTGGACCTGCTCAACGCCTGCCTCCGTGACGAAATGGCGCGCGACCCACGGATTCTCATCTTTGGCGAAGACGTGGCTGACACAAGCCGCGAGGAAAACCTCAAGGAAGTCAAAGGCAAGGGCGGCGTCTTCAAGGTGACGCACAACCTGCAACGGCTCTACGGCAGCGACCGCGTGTACAACTCGCCGCTGGCCGAAGCCAACATCATCGGACGGGCCATCGGACTGGCCACGGCAGGGTTCAAGCCGGTCGTCGAAATCCAGTTTTTCGACTACATCTGGCCAGCCTACATGCAGCTTCGCAACGAGCTGGCGCTGCTGCGCTGGCGCTCCAACGGAGCGTTCAAGTGTCCGGTTGTCGTACGTGTGCCGATTGGCGGCTACCTCAAGGGCGGAGCGATTTATCACAGCCAATCCGGTGAAGTGCTCTTTACCCACATTCCCGGCTTGCGGGTGGTGTTTCCCTCAACAGCCGAAGACGCCAACGGACTGCTGCGGACGGCCATCCGCGCCGACGACCCGGTGATCTTTCTCGAACACAAGCACCTGTACCGCCAAGCCTACAACAAGGGCATCTACCCCGGACCGGACTACATGATTCCATTTGGCAAAGGCAAGGTCGTCCGGGAAGGCGATGACCTGACCGTTGTGACCTACGGCGCGCTTGTCCAGCAGGCGCTCGTGGCCGCCCGGGAAGTTGAACGCGACCATGACATTTCCGTGGAAGTCATTGACCTGCGGACGCTTTCGCCCTACGACTGGGAAGCGATCATGGCTTCGGTGAGAAAGACCAACCGCGTCATCGTAGCCCACGAGGAACCGCTTTCCTGGGGCTACGGAGCCGAAATTGCCGCACGCATCGGCGAAGAACTCTTTGACGACCTTGACGCTCCGGTGCGGCGGATTGGGGCGCTGGATACCTTCGTCGGCTATGCGCCGCAGCTTGAAGACTACATCCTGCCCCAGATTCCCGACCTCATCGGGGCCATGGTGGCGCTGGCCGAATACTGAGCCGTTCCGGGTTGAATCTTATGTCACAGGGCTTTGAAGTCATCCCGGCGATTGATTTACGCCACGGCAGATGTGTCCGTCTGCGGCAGGGAGAAAAAACCAACGTTACGGTCTATGCCGATGATCCTCTGGCTGTTACCCGGCAGTGGCAGGAAGAAGGCGCCACATGGCTTCACGTCGTCAATCTGGACGGCGCTTTTGAAGATGGCGACGCTGAAAACCTTACGGCCACGGCGCGGCTGGCGCAGCACATTGACCTTCCAATCCAGTTCGGCGGTGGCATCCGCCACCCGGCCGACGCTGAACGGCTCTTTGATCTCGGCGTCAAGCGCATCATCCTCGGCACGGTGGCTGTCGAGCAGCCGGAGGTGCTCGATCAGTTTCTGGCGCGGTTTGGCCCGGCGGCGGTCGTCGTCGGGATTGACGCCCGTCAGAACCGCGTGGTCACCCATGGGTGGCAGACCGACAGCCAGCACACGCCCATCGAACTGGCGCTTCAGGTCAAGGCGCAAGGCGTCGGGCGTGTCATCTACACGGACGTTGCCCGGGACGGCATGCTCAGCGGCGTCAATGTCGCGGCCACGGCGGAACTGGCACGGGCAACCGGGCTTCAGGTCATCGCTTCAGGGGGCGTGGCTGAAGTGGCAGACATTCAGGCGCTGGCCGCCACCGGTGTGATTGAAGGGTGTATCGTCGGCAAGGCGCTGTATGAGCAGCGTTTCACCCTGGGTGAAGCCCGGCAGGCCGCGCAGCGTGGGATTTTGGAAAAATAAAAAGTTTTTTATTGACAAAAATCCCCCTTCTACGGCATGCTCCGGCATGCCATGACAACGTTTTCGGCGCTTCTCAAAGAACATCGCAGTGACATCATCCGGCTGCTCAAGCAGCACGGTGAAATGACGAACGAGGCACTGGCGGCTGCCTTGGGGTTGACCCGTGTCAGCACGCGCCGTCACCTCGAAATCCTGGAGCGCCAGGGGTATGTGACCTACCGCGCTGTTGCCCACGGGCGCGGGCGACCAAGTTACTACTACTCCCTGACGGCGCAGGCCGCGGAGCTTTTTCCCCGCAGTTATGACGTTCTGGCGTGTGAACTGCTCCAGATGACCCACGAGTGCTTTGGCCGGGAGGGCATGCTGCGGGTCATCAGCGCCCGCGCCGAACAGGTGCTGCGGCATCTGGCACCGCAGTTGGCGCCACTGGATTTTGCCGCGCGTGTAGCAAAACTCGCAGAGTTTCTCATCGAGCGGGGGTATCTTGCCGAGTACGAAGCTCTCCCCGATGGTTCGTTCCGGCTCATTGAGCGTAACTGCCCAACCATTAACGTCGCCACGGCTTTTTCGGAGTTGTGTACGCAGGAACGCCAACTGTACGAAGCGTTATTAGGGGGAGAGGTCGTTCGTGAGCAACGGCTTGCGGACGGCGACGGCGCCTGCGCCTACCGTATCTTTCCACCTTCGCAGCAACCTGCGACCGACCCACAGGAACGATCCCGTCATGCGAATTCTTGAACAGCAAGTCCTCGACGCACTCCGGGCGGTCCACGACCCCGACTTGCACCGGGATGTCGTCTCACTGGGGATGATTCGGGACGTGACGATTGACAACGGGGCCGTGTCCTTTCGCTTTGTCCTGACGACCCCGGCCTGTCCGGTCAAGGAGCAGCTCGAACATCAGGCGCGGGAGGTCGTGGCGGCCATTCCCGGCGTCAAACAGGTGACAGTCAAAATGGAAGCCCAGGTTCCGCAGGGACGTGGCATCCCGGAAAAGGCCGGCATCCCCGGCGTGCGCAACATCATTGCCGTCAGCTCCGGTAAAGGCGGTGTCGGCAAATCCACAGTCGCCGTCAACCTGGCCGTGGCGCTGGCCCAGCGCGGCGCGCGTGTGGGATTGCTCGACACGGACGTATATGGCCCGAACGTTCCCATCATGATGGGCGTTATTGAAGAGCCACGGGTACGGGGCAACAAGATCATCCCCCGCGAAGCCCACGGCGTGAAGTTTATGTCCATTGGGCTGATCAATCGCGGCGACAAGCCGGTCATCATGCGCGGGCCGATGCTCCACGGCGTGGTGCAGCAGTTTCTGCGGGATGTCGAATGGGGCGAACTGGATTACCTGGTGGTGGACATGCCGCCCGGTACCGGTGACGTACAGCTTTCCCTGGCGCAGCTCGTGCCGGTTTCCGGCGCCGTGCTGGTGACGACCCCGCAGGAAGTGGCGCTGTCCGATGTGCGCAAGGCGTTCAATATGTTCAAGCAGGTCGGCATCCCGGTTTTCGGGATTGTCGAAAACATGAGCTACTTCACCCACCCCAACATCCCCGAACCGATCTACATCTTCGGGCAGGGTGGGGGCGAGAAAATGGCCAAACAGTTTGAGACAGTTTTTCTCGGCGAAATCCCCCTGAGTATCGAAGTCCGGGAAGGCGGCGACAGTGGCGTGCCGGTCGTCGTTGGTCACCCCCAGAGCACGCAAGCCAAAGCCTTTCAGGCCATTGCCGAACGACTGGCCGCCCAGGTTTCCGTGGCGGCAATGGCTTCCCCTGAACTTCCTGAACTGAACCTTGGAGGGTAAAGACATGGGACAGATGGTCAAAATTTGTGAAGAAAACCGCTTTTCCACCTTTGTCAAAAGCAAGAAGTCCGAAGGTTATCGTGACTTGGAGCGTTGGCAGCGGTGGTTTGCCGAACGTGGGATTCCCTCTATTATCGCCAGCACTGCCAGCGGTTACGCCCTGTACCGCAACGGACTCATCCAGGTGGACATCCACGACGATAGTCCGGCGCGGGCAGCAGCCTGACCTCGTCTGAACCATTCTTCCCCACAATGGGGAAGAAGCCCCCTTCCCGATTGGGAAGGGGGCTTCCGATTCACAGCGCGTTGTGATCGAGGCGGGTTGACGGGTTTCGTTTCATGGCAGGAAACGAAACTTGATGGGTTTTTGACGACCCACGCCCTGCCGTCGTCAGGGCAACTGAACTAACGCAGTTATACACCCATCGGTTCCAACTGGCAACCCGGTTTCCTCCCTTTTACGCAGGTCTGGCTCCTTTATGTCTCCCGCCTCCCGGCGCCCAGTGGTTTTCGGACACCGTGGTGCGGCCGGCACCTGCCCGGAAAACACTCACGTGGGTTTCCGGCAGGCGTTTGCAGAACGGGCGGACGGGATCGAACTCGACGTGCGCTGCTGTGCTTCAGGCGAGGTCGTTGTCATCCACGATGAGACGGTTGACCGCACCTCAGATGGCACCGGACGAGTGGCTGACCTCTCCCTGTCTGAACTGCGTGGCTTTGACTTTGGGCGTGGAACGGGCTCGGGGCGGGAGACCATTCCCACGCTCGAAGAAGTCTTCGCCCGCCTTCCGGCCGACAAGCTCATCAACGTCGAAATCAAAAACGACGACCTGCACAGCCACAGAGAAGAGCGCGCCGTGGCACAGCTTGTCGCCCGGTTCGGTCTGCACGGGCGCTGTCTGGTGTCCTCATTCAATCCTCTGGTGTTGTGGCGGCTTCAGCAGGCTGATGCCCGTCTGTCTCTGGCCTATCTGTACCACCCACAGTCGCGCTGGTATTTGCGCCATCTCCCGGTCACCTGGTGGCTCCGGTTACGGGCGCTGCATCCGCACCACAGGCTGGTTACGGCGCACGGGGTGGCGCAGGCGCACCGCCGGGGGCTTCAGGTCAACACCTGGACGGTCAATGATGAAGCCGACCTGGAGCGCGTGGTGGCCTGTGGCGTGGATGGCATCGTGACCGATTACCCGGCGCGGGTCGTGGCCTGGCTGGATGCCCGGATGGAACGGCTCACGGCAGCGTGAACGAAAAGAAGTTGGTGACGGCGCGGCGTTCGCCCTGTGGCGTCCTTCCGAGCGGACGGCTCACGGCCAGCACCAGGTCATCCCCCGGACGCAGCGTGCCCAACCGCGCCAGAAACTCATCCGCCGTCCGCACCGTGTGCCGATTCACCGCCGTGATCAGCATCCCTTCCTGCAAACCGCTTTCCGCCGCCAACCCCACCGGGCTGATTTCCGTAATCAGGACGCCATTCTGCCCGGCATACAGGTCCTTGACGCCAAGCTGCATGAGCTTCAGCGGTGAAGCATCCGCCACATTCAACCCCAGGCGGCGCAGGGCTGTCTCCGGCTCCTCCGGCAGTGCATCGCTGGACGGTCCACCGCGTCGCTCGAACCGCGGGCGCATGGTACGCACCGCCGGCGATACACGCTCTTCCGTTCGGAGCATCACCGACGTCGGCTTACCCTCCCGGAAGTAACGGACTTCCACCGTAGTGTCGCCGGGGGTTGCTGCCAGTTCACGGATGAGGTCCCGTTCGCTGGTAATGGGTCGTCCGGCATACGCCACCACGACATCCCCACTGCGCAGCCCGGCAGCATAGGCCGCACCACCTTCTTCGACGTGCTGGATGAGCGCCCCGTGGTCATTGGGCAGGCCGTACACCCGCGCGAATTGCGGTGTGACGCGATCCACCTGCACGCCCAGCAAACTGCGTGAAACCTGTCCCCGCTCAATCAACTGGCGGACGACTTCGCGCACCGTCGCCGACGGCAGGGCAAACCCAATGCCGCTGTAGCTCCCGTCGCGTGAAGCTATCTGCGTGTTGACGCCGATGACTTCACCGGCGAGGTTGAGCAGTGGGCCGCCGGAGTTGCCAAAGTTGATGGCAGCATCGGTCTGGAGAAACTGTTGCAGCGTATTCCGCCGGTCGGTCACACGGTCCTTGGCGCTGATGACCCCCGTGGTCACGGTCTGATCCAAACCAAAGGGACTGCCAATGGCCACGACCCACTCGCCGACCCGCAAGGCATCTGAATCGCCAAACGCAAGCGGCTGAATGTCGGCGCGTCCGATGAGCTTGAGAACGGCGAGGTCTGTTTCGGCGTCGCCGGCCACCAGGCGTGCCGGGAGTTGCGTGCCATCGGCCAGGCGTACGGTCAGGCGTGTGGACTGCTGGACAACGTGGAGATTCGTCACGATGTGACCTTCACGGTCAATGACAAAGCCCGAACCGGTTGCCCCGCCCATGCCACGCGCCAGGCTGGGTCCGGCGGCACGGATGTTGACCACGGCCGTCCGCGCCTGCTGGGCAACACGGCTGAAAGCCAGACTGAGGGCATCAGCCGTCGGGTTGGGCATTGCCCGGGAAACCGGCCACCGGGCAGGAGGCCATCCCCACAGCAACCCCACGCCGGCAACGGCCAGGACAAAGCCGACGCCCATCCAACGGATGCGCTGCCACCTCGTTGCCATCCTCTTTGCCCTCCCCGGTGAGACTGGTTGTGACGGCTGTTCAGAAGTCGGCACGTTGCGTTACCGAACAGACTTGCATCATGGCAGTAAGCGCCCCATGGTGCAGCGTCGAATTCCATCCGCGCAAGTGAGAAACGCCCGCATGTCCACGGTTCACGCCCGTCACCTTCACTTCGATACGTTTGCCGGTGCCAGCGGCGACATGATCATCGGCGCCCTGCTGGATGCCGGCGCTTCCTTTGACCGCCTCCAGTCCGACCTGGAACAACTTGGCCTCGGCGGCTATACGCTTTCCCTGCGCCGCGTCCGGCGTGCCGCCATTGACTGCGCCAAATTCGATGTGTGCCTCACGGATACTTCTGATGCCGAAGCCATCCCGCACCGGCACCCGCACGAAGGCCACCATGAGCATCATCACCCTCACCCGGAACCGTATCACCACGAACCACACCCACAGGAACTACACCGTCACGACCATCACCACGGGCGCGGCATCCGTGAAATTCTGGCCCTTCTCGATGCCGCCGATCTGAACGCGCGGGTCAAAGCCCGGGCCAGAGCCATCTTCTGGCGACTGGCTGAAGTCGAAGGGCGCGTCCACGGCATTTCCCCGGAGGACGTTCACTTCCACGAAGTCGGTGCAGTGGACGCCATCGTGGACATCGTGGGCGCCTGTCTTTGCCTTGAGCAGTTGGGCGTCGAACACGTTACTTCCGCGCCGTTGCGCGTTGGCTTTGGCTTTGTCGCCTGTGCGCATGGACGCTATCCGATTCCGGCCCCGGGCACGGCGGAACTGCTCAAAGGCGTGCCGTTTTATGCCGGCGACGTGGAAGGCGAATTCACAACGCCGACCGGCGCCGCCATCATCACCACCCTGTGCCGGAGCTACACCCAGACGCCGCCGTTTACCGTCACCCACACCGGCTACGGCGCCGGCACGCGCGACACACCGGGATTTCCCAATGCCCTGCGGGTGTTTCTCGGCACGGACGGGCAGCCGGACGAGCGCCCGGATGAAGAGACGCCGTCCCTCCAGCGTATTTCCACCCTTGAAGCCAACCTGGATGACCAGTCACCGCAGGAACTGGGCTACGTTCTGGAGCGGCTGCTCGCCGCCGGTGCGCTCGATGTCTTTTTCACGCCCGTCTATATGAAAAAAAACCGGCCGGCGGTGCTGCTGAGCGTCCTCTGCCGTCCCACAGACGAAGAGCGGCTGGCACAGCTCATCTTCCGTGAAACCACGACTCTGGGCGTCCGGGTACGTCCTGCGCTGCGCCACATCCTGCCGCGCCGGCAGGTTCGCGTCGTCACGCCAGACGGCGAAGTGGAGGTCAAGGTAGCGACACTGGCGGACGGCACGGAAAAGGTCAGCCCGGAATATGAAGCCTGCCGCCGTCTGGCGGAAGCGACGGGACGCCCGCTGCAGCAGGTCTATGCTGCGGCGCGTGAAGCGTACGAAAAGCAACGAACTGCCAGTGCAGAATAAGCACGAAACCCACAGCCGCACCGGCCGGAGGAGCCACCCACCGCGTCACGGTTCATCATCCGTGCGATGTCCCCCGCCGTGCGGACAAATGTTTGAGGAGACTGGATATAGCCGTCATGGACAAAACACTGGAAGCCATTTTGTGGAAGATGATGCGGACTCTGTTCAAAGCCCACCCGTGGCATGGCGTCTCCATCGGCGAGCAGGCCCCCGCGCAGGTTACGGCCTACATTGAAATCGTGCCGACGGACGCCATCAAATACGAACTCGACAAGATGACCGGGCACCTCAAGGTTGACCGTCCGCAGAAGTATTCCAACCACTGCCCGACGCTCTACGGACTGATTCCCCAAACCTACTGTGGCAGGCGGATTGGAGCATTCTGTGCTGAACGCACCGGGCGGACAGACATGGCGGGCGACGGCGACCCCCTCGACATCTGTGTACTGACCGAGAAGCCCATCCACCACAGTGACATTCTCGTGCAGGCCATCCCGATTGGCGGGTTGCGGATGATTGACGGCAACGAAGCCGACGACAAAATCATTGCCGTGCTCCGCAACGATGAAGTCTATGGGGAATGGCGCGACATTTCAGAGTGCCCGAAGAATCTGGTCGAGCGGCTGCGGCACTACTTTCTGACCTACAAGGAAATTCCCGGCGCCACCGAGCGGCGTACGGAAATCACCCACATCTATGACGCCGCCGAAGCGCAACACATCATCCAGTTGAGCCGGGAGGATTACCTGGAGTCGTACGGTGAGTTTGAGACTTGAGACCCTGCTCAACCGGGCGCTGGCCGGCGGAGAAGCCATGGTCAGGCATGCCTAGTCAGGACTGACTGAAGCTGGGGAGTGTGCTTCCTCCGGGCCACGCCCGGCCGGGGCATCCAGAGAAGAACTACTTATCCTTGGGTGCCGGTTTCAGGTAGTTCACCATCACAGTTGTCTTCTTCAGCTCCTTGTTGGGCATCGCCGAAACCATGACCACCTCACCGGATTGACGGCGGGCGCTGACGGCCTGGGTCTCACCGGAACCCGTGCGGACGACGGTGAATTCGCTGTCCTTGAGCAGCTTCTCATAGAAATTGGCCACGGTTTCCGGTGCATCATCCGAGGCCATGATGAGGCGCCCGGCCAGTGTGTTCGGATTTTCAGCCTGAAGGTTGTTCTTGATTTCCGCGTTGGGGTAGATCACCACCCACGGCGGCAGGTCTTCCGGCTTGACCTCCTTGATGCCGGGCTGAGCCTGCGGCTGGGCATTTTGCGCGCGCGCCTTCTCCCGCTCGCTGGCACGTTTGTAAAACTCGTCCATCGGGAGCGTTTCGGTCTTCCCGGTCTTTTTGTCGCGGAAGGTGATGGTTTTCTTCTTTTTGTCGGTCGAGATGATCTCCAGTTCATCCTCGGCCGGCGCAGCCTCGGCCGGCGGGGCTGGTGATTGCTCGGTCGGGGCCGCCTGCGCAGCGGGCTGGTCGGGCGGCTTGGGGGTGTCCTTGGTGTCGCACCCGACAAGCACCAGCGCAACGGCGCTGAAACTGAGAGCCAGCAGCCCGCGTCGCAGGCCCGGTTCTGAAGGAACGGAAGAAAATGCAGCAACAGGTGAGAACAAAGGTGCAGACGGCACGGTGACAATTCCTCTCCTCTGAAAAAATCAAGCCGTCTTTTTTACCAGCCAACGCGCTTTTTAGAAAGGGGGTAAAGGCCTGCCTGACGCACAAGCGGCCGGAAAGTCAGCGCATCACCCCCTTGCCGACCTTGGGCCAACACCGGCCAAATGCTTACCTTGTCGAGTACCGGGGCTAGCGAACACTGGCCGCAACCCGAAAGCCAACCGAATCGAGCTTGAGTTCGGGGTCGAGTTTGTAGCGTACGGCTGATCGGCAGGCAGCAGCATTGGCAAAGTAGGAGCCACCGCGAATCGCCCGCCAGGTGCCGTTCGTCGGCCCGGTCGGGTCCTCACCGGGCGTCTTTTTGTAGTAGAGGTCATCGTACCAGTCCTGGCACCACTCCCGGACGTTCCCGTGCATGTCGTGCAGGCCAAAGGCGTTGGGTTCTTTCCGCCCCACCGGGTGGGTCCTGCCGCCGGCGTTGTCGAAGTACCAGGCCGTGGCATCGAGATTGCCCGCATATTTGCCGCTTCCTCCGGCGCGGCAGGCATATTCCCATTCGGCTTCCGTCGGCAGGCGGTAGAAGAACGGGTCGTCCGCATCATTCAGGCGCTGAAGGAAGGTTTGCACGTCCTTCCAGGAGACACTGTCCACGGGCAGGTCGTCGCCGACGAACTTGCTGGGGTTGCTGCCCATGATCTGCTTCCACTGGGCCTGGGTGACTTCGTATTTGCCAAGGTAGAAAGGCTGGCTGATCGTGACCCGGTGCGCCGGCTGCTCATCCGGTTCACCACCGGCTTCCCCCATGGTGAACTC